>Ga0210006_1000326_pt1 | contig 38954 bp, 36 predicted proteins | sample CryGey02umfilter_2_FD_185452 | JGI IMG/M metagenome (GOLD analysis project Ga0210006, IMG submission 185452) | Groundwater microbial communities from aquifer in Utah, USA - Crystal Geyser 4/10/14 0.2 um filter (SPAdes) (version 3) | ecosystem: Environmental > Aquatic > Deep subsurface >... | reverse complement strand
ATAAATAGTAGGAGATTCAGCCAATACCGCCTTATTTACCGGTGTTGCAACGGCTGTTTGGGCAACCTCAATTTCTGTTGATTGCACCACCACGCTAAACTCGCTTACATTGCGCGCTCCATCGATACTAGCAACGCCAAACTCATATTCCTTTCCCGCTGTTAAGCTACTAATTATCGCGCTAGTCATGTCCGCGCCTACAATTTCAACTTGCGTATAGGCACTGCTATCATTACTGGTCTTCTCTCTATATCTCACTAAATATGCGGTTGCGTCAGAAACCTTGCTCCACGAAAGCTTAACTTGATTCTTGCCTTGTTCGGCTTTTGTATTGCCAGGTCTTTCTGGCATAAACACATCCGCGCCGATTACAATCGGCGTTAAATGGCTGACGGTCGCTTCAACAAACCCTTGATACCCGTTGATATTCACGAAACTTATTTTACCTTCAAACATTTTCCAACTAGTAGAATCTAAATCATAATAATAAAGCCCAACAATCTGATTTTCATCCACGATTCCTGATTTGTCTAAATCATCTTGGGTAAAATAAATTCTAATAGTTGCTGGAAAAGCGGTTGATTCGTCCAGCGCAAAATCAAAATACTTTTCACCCACTGCCACCAAACCCTGCAAGGCAAGCGATTCGCCCGGATTTGTTTTATAGGTGCTAATACTGCCAAATGCAGTGCCAACCATTGCGTTAGCTGGCGTCATCTCTGCGCCAAAATCAGTTTTACCGTCTAGCATTTCTCCGGCAACTAAAATATCAGTAACTGGCGGGTTAATATCACTGGTTAAAAGCCCGGCGATATAGGTAATGCCCTTATAAATCTCACCGATCGAAACATTGCCCGCTTTATCTTTCAATTGAAGATAAACTTGCTTGTCCCCGCTACCAGAAGATAAGGTAAAGTTTTTAGAGGCGCTGAAACTTCCCCACGCCACGCCAGAAAAAATTGGATCCTCTGACACTCGCATTTCGCTCACTCCAGCAGTCGCGTCATAACCTGTAATAGTTAATACCACCTCTCGACTGTGAGTGACGGTCTTGTCGTTATTGATTGCAATCTTTCCTGTGGGCGCTTGCGAATCATAAGTGAAAGTTGCGGTTGAAACTGCCCCTGTGTTGCCGGCATTGTCGGTCGCTTCCGCCTTTATCTCATAAGAAATACTATCCGTTAAATTGGCTTTGTTAAAAGCATACGACCAATTATTGGTGCCAGTGGCAGTCAGCTCACTGCTTGCCCCCCAACTCGCGCCATTCCAATATAACCCGTCTGATAGGCGCTGGAGGGTAATTTTAACCTGATTTATGCCAGATCCAGCATCGCTGGCTGTACCGCTGATTCCCGTCCAAGTATTGGGACCGTAAAATCCTGAAGTTGCGATAGTTGAAATAGGAACATCTGTCTCGTGAGTGATCTGCACCAAAGTGCTGGTTGATACCGCTTGTGTACCATTTTCAACCGTTAAATTAAAAGAATTAGTTTGGTTAGCGACCAAGCTTACGGTGAACAAAAATGCGCCAGTGGTTGCGTTGCTGGTCTGGGGAGAATTTGAAGGTGACCCCACCAATTCAGTCCCCATATTATCTTTAATCCTAACTATCCTATTCTCGGTCGCAACACCGGAAATTGTATAGGTATTTTGATTGGTATATGCCGAAGATATCGGCAAAACGGAAACGAACGATGGCACATTGCTTTCGCCCGGGGTAGGGTAACCTCCTGCTGGAGTATTGTTAAATTTCACCCAATCGTTAGCGCTTTCAGTGTCAATACCATCAGATATTCTCCCCCAAGATTCGCCCGTGCCCGGTAGTGACAAATACCCACCCGAACCATATCCAATATCGTCTTTAGTTTCCCCATCGGCATCTTTAATGATAATTTTATCTCCACCAGGATTGTTTAATTTATCCTTAAATTCAAATTTATAGTATGTTTTCTGCGCAATCTCAACAGGAAAATTACCCAGCAAATTTGGGGTTGAAGCCCCATCATATAATTTCCAACCTGAAGTTTGAAATAATTGATTAGAATTATTATAAACTTCTACCCATTTTGTGCTTCCATCTGGTAGATTTGCCATAAACTCGTTGATTTTTATCTCTTCGCCACCCGCCCGCGCTGTCTGCACCGCCAACCCCAACCCTAGCGCGCCACTGACTTGTAAAACAAAACCGATAATGAGTAGCTGAATAAAACCCCTTTTCAACCTCATAAATAATTTTTTCATATTTGTTATTTTTATTTTTGTTTATTAAAAAACCAAAGTAAAAAGCACTCTCATGACCCTCTTTTGCCCCTTATCCTCCTTATCGATGGTTAGTGCCCATAGCTTTGGTTGTTCCTAGAACAAAGGCTAGATTGCCCTAAGAAATAGTGCCATAGGTCAGATTCGCAAAACTATCGTTGCCTGTTTAGCATAAGCGGTTGCCACACCTTTGTCAAGCCCTTTTTTTTTGCGATCGCAAGATGTATTAATCGCCTTCGGTTCAACCTCAAAATTTAAATCTCAAATTACCTCATCGGTAATTGCTATAGTCGCGGTCTCAAAATTATTTTAAAAGCTCCTCGCAATTGCGAGGAGCTTTTTTCCATTTTATAGAAATTTCATTTTCCCTCCTTGATTTTAAATTTTGTGTTTTTAGTTTTGCATTTTAATTATTTTTACATCCCCACTCCTTTCTTTTGTTTTATTTTATTATTTTTAGTTTTAAATTTTATCTTTTTGATTATTACGAATGTATATAAACCGGTGTCCCAACTTCAGCCCAGTTATAAACTTGGGCTGCGTCGCCAATTCCCAGCCGCACACAACCATGAGACACTGGTATTCCTAGATGATTTTGCCCTTCTTTGTAGCCATTCGCCCATTCTGGCAATTCATGCAAACCATATTTTGAGCCAACAAACGCCATCCAATACGGCATATACAAATTATAAGTTGAGCTATACGCGCGATTGACTTTGGACAAAATACTATATGTGCCAGTTGGCGTGCTCATCCCGGGCTTTCCAGACGAAACGCGGTGAGACCCAACCACACTTTGCCCTTCCATTTGATATAAAGTTTGCGTAGCTAAATTTACTTCAATATATTTCCCCGGATAAAGCCCTGGCGTAAAAGGGCGGTTGATATGTGAGATCTTGCGCTTATCCTCTTTCATCGCCAAAGCTACTTGAGTTTTTTCACCGCTTAATGCGATTTTTATTTCTGCCAGCGCTTTTTCTGTGTCTAAAATTAAACCATCTTTTCCTTCTGTTTCAATCGCGCCATCTTCATAAATCCTCTGCGGAACCGCTTTAACATTGACCTTGTTACTAATTGCTAGCAAATATTCATCTATACCTTTGTTAGAAAAACTGATTGTTTTACCTTCAATAACCAGCATTTCCCATTTTTGCTCTAAAGAAGGAGAAAAGGTTTTGTTATCTAATACGAGTGTAATTTCCCGATCTAGAATTTTTTGCGCGTTGGCTTTTGTTTCCATTAAATCCGCTTGTGCCACTTGGGGAAATTCGATTTTGGTGTTAATTTTATAGATATAATTTTTACCAAAGGCTATACCTTGAAAAGCTTGCTCAGCGCCTTTAAAATCAATCGTCGCGCCATTTTCCTCCTTTTTAATTTTAATCTCGCCATTTTCAATATAAACTTTGGCGTCAGTCGCTGGCTTGATGATTTCTGCGTCAAATTTTTTAATCGTTTCGCTAATAATGTCTTGATTTATGGCGATCGCAAGATGTATGTTTTTGTCGGTTTTGAGAAAATTAGCGGTGCGACCAATCCCATACGCTTCGCTAATCGTCTGGCTAGATTGTAATTTGATGCCCAGATCTTTGAGTGTGGTCACTATTTTTTTGTCATTGACTTCAATAATTATTTTTTCTGTATCTTTTATCACATTTGCCTCAAGATCTTTTAACGCCTTCTGAGGGCTTTTCCCGCTCAGCGAGATGCTATTGATTTTTACTAACGGATAAATTTCATATTCATACGCTTTGGCAAAACTCCACGCGCTAATTCCAAGAATGGATAAAAGACAAATAATAATCAGCAAGGTTTTGGTAGTGGCAAATAAAATTTTATCTTGTTTGATAGTATCAACTAATTTCATTTATCTCCTTACGCGCCAAGTAATTGGCTAATTATTTGAGTCAAAGGGATATCAAACCAATCCAAAGTATTATTTTTTTCACGACCAAGCATTAATACGGTAATGGTAGCAGGCTTGCCGTTGATTTCGCCTGATTGAATAGTGATGCCAGCGTGGTCAAAGTTTTCATTTAGCATATTCTTTCTGTGGGTAGCGGAATTCATCCACGCTGCGGTAACTTCATCTGCGTCAGTATAATTAATGGCTAAATTTTCACCGGCGTAGCGATAATTATATCCAGAATGTATGATAAAATCCCAAGGGGTAATGCCTTGGTGGAAATGGTCAAAATAATTTTGTGAGAACATATTGTCGGCTTTTAAGAAAGCGGCTTGATTTAAACGGGCATCAAAAATGAGTGGCTTTACGTTAAACGCCATTCTTTCTTGGTTGAGATCAGTTAAAATGTCTTGGGGGAAATAATTCTTTTCTGCTTTGATATAAGAGAACGGGGTAAATAAAATAATCAAGGATAACAACACTGCTAGCGAGATGATAGGTCTAATTTTGTGCGAGTTATTTGGATTGAACATTGTGATATTCAACCCTTCAACATTTCGTAGTATATGTTTATTATAACATATACTCGCACATATGTCAAATATACTTCAAAGCCCCATATGTATTATTAAACTGGGCTTTCATTAAAAACGGTTCGTGCATTTTTAATTAAAGCCACTTCAATGGGGCAGGATGGATTCGAACCATCGAAACCTACCGCTTATAAGACGGTTGCTCTAACCACTGAGCTACTGCCCCACAGCCACATTTTAGCAAATTTTACCCTGTGTTGCAATTCAAAACAAATTGCTTGATAAAAAATTTAGCACCTCCTTAGCGTGACCTGCGGGCTTAACATTTTCATATATTTTTCGCACGACTCCTTTTTTATCAATAACAAAAGTTGCGCGCATAGCGGTCTTGCCATTTTTTCCCACCACGCCAAGCAATTTACTCACCCGCAAATCCGAGTCAGCAATCAAGGGAAAATTTAATTGGTATTTACCGCAAAAACTGGTATGCGAAACTTTTGTGTCTGTGCTTACGCCTACTACTTGAGTTTGTAATTTTTCAAAATCACTAATCAATTGATTAAACCCCTTGGCTTCAAGCGAGCAACCGGGCGTGTTGTCTTTGGGATAAAAATACAAAACAACATTTTGATCGCCTAAAAACGAACTCAAATCAATTTTATCTTGATGTTGAGTTTCCCCCACAACAATCGGCATTTTATCTCCCTCTTTAACCTTGAACATATATTTTTAATTTTTTGGGTAAATTTTTTGTCCTTCATCGCTGTAAATTTCTATCGCATTGACCGGGCACGACTGGGCGCCTTGCAATATCTCCTCATTAGAATTGGCATTTTCATCTAATAAAATTACTTTCCCTTCTTTGTCTAATTTGAAAGTTTTAGGCGCGAAAAGCACGCAACTGCCTGCCCCCACGCATTTATCTCGTAAAATTACAATCTTCATTTCCCGCCCCTATCTTTCAAAAATACCAAATATGAATAAACTGTTATTCCAATAATTCCTAGAACTAAAATTGAAATAAAAATCGTAAAGGACCATTCGGGTTTAAAAAATAAACCAAGCAGGTTTAATATGCCAGCGCTCACAAAAACCCTGCCAGCCCAAAAATGCGACCGATCCCACGACTCGTCAGAACTCAGCGTCCAGGGCGTGCGAATGCCGATGAAAAAATTTCGTTTCAAATGAGGTAAATAATAGCCGATGATAATAAATAAAAGTGAAAAAGCTGGAATGAAAAAAACATTGGCGGAAAATGAATATTCGTTAAAACTGGCATACACCACCATAGCGTAAAGATAAAGAAAAAAAAGCGTGATAACAACCTTAAAAACTTGGAACACGCGAGCGAAACGCAAATAATTTTGGGAAAATGGATCCATTTTAGGCAGATAAGACATAATCACCAGCGTCACCAGAGAAATACCGGGCAATAAAAATAGATTGATATATTTTGGACCATAGCGATCGATTTCACCGAGTGCGTTCCAATGAACTGGAATTTTATCAGGTAATTTAGCATAATAATAAATTGAAAAACCAAACACGCAAAAAATTATAAAAAGTAATAAATTGTCAACCTTGGTCCAGAATTTTAATTTATTTTTCATAATTTGATTTTAACAAGTTCGGCAAGTTTTTGCAATTTTTTTACTATACAACTTATGTAAATATCATTCCACTCCTTGTCATCCCCGTTAGATAATTTTTATTTTCTATACGGGGTCATCCTCAACCGACTGCCCCCCTTGTCATCCTCAACCGAAAGCCAAGCGCTTCGGATTGGGGATCCAGTTGGATCTGGATTCCCGTTTTCACGGGAATGACACACCCCTTATCATCCTCAACTTGACTGTGGATCCATATTCCTTTTTGTCATCCCGCACTTGACTGGGGATCTAGTCCTGCCTGGATTCCCGTTTTCACGGGAATGACACACTCCTTGTCATCCTCAACCGACTGCCCCCTCTTGTCATCCTCAACCGAAAGCGAAGCGCTTCGGATTGGGGATCCAGTTGGATCTGGATTCCCGTTTTCACGGGAATGACAGAGAGGAGATGCGGGAATGACAAGCAGAAGTTTTGCGTAAATTGTGTCACTACACTAGGGGCAATCTTAGGGGCAACCTTTATATTTCCTATAAAAATTGCTAAACTAAAAGCATGCTAACATCAAATATGTATATTTTTGGTTTAATCGGGTTTCTTGTACTAACTCTTCTAGCGATAAAAATATCAAAAAATCCTTTTTGGGGGCTGACAGCCCTGGTCTTTTTTCTGCCGTTTGAACGGATCCCAACCATAGAAGTGGCTGATTTTACTTTAAAAATTAATCATATTATCGGATTATTGTTGATTATATTTTGGATATTGGACTTGGTTTTTAACCATAAAAAAATTAAAAGCGCTGGGCTGGGCAGTTTATTATTATTTTTTATTCTGGCGCTTTTTTTATCTTTTACCAACACCAAACTGCCAGTGCGTTCAATAATATATTTTTTGCTGGATATTTTTATTGTGCTAATTTTCTTTGCCACTAGCCAACTAATTGATTCTAAAGAAAAATTAACGCAAATCCAAACAGCGCTTTTTTGGGGAGCTGGTATCGCGCTCGGATTTGGCTTTTTCCAATTCATCGGCGACATGATCGGACTCCCGCTTTCTATCACTGGGCTAGATCCAGGCTATTCTAAAATGGTTTTTGGCTTTCCACGCATTCAGGCTTTCTCCCGCGAACCGCTTTATTTTGGCAATTATCTGCTACTGGTTTTAGGCTTTGTAATGGCAAATATCGGGCTAAAATCAAGCGCGCCCAAACCGCGGGCGCTTTTTCCTTTACTCGCTATTTTAATTGTTTCTATGATACTGACTATGTCGCGCGGAGCGCTTCTTGGGCTAGTTTTTTTCTTTTTGGTTTGGTGTTTTTTAAATATAAAAAAAATAATTACGCCCAAAATTATCACTCATTCATCTGCGTTGCTGATAATTTTTGCTATTGGATTTGGTTTATTATTCTCTTTTTTAGGCAAAGATTTAAAAGATATATTTATCGGGCATATCAGTGTCGCGGATTTAAGTTTTGGCGAGTCAACCCAAGGACGGCTTTTGGCTTACGAAAAAGCGATTAGCGCTTTTAAAACCGCGCCAATAATCGGCATCGGCATCGGCAACTATGGTGCGTTCACCGCTGGTTTCGATCTTGACAGCCCTGATATAAAAAATATCGTTAATAATGAATATATAGAGCTACTGGCTGAAAACGGCATAGTGGGCTTGACTGGATTTTTGATATTGATATTGTATATCTTCTGGCGATCAGCGCTTGCGTTAAGGATTACCCAAGACGATGAACTAAAAAATTATCTTGTGGTATTATCTATAGCTCTGATGGCGATTTTGCTCCAATATAACTTTTTCTCCACGCTGTCAATCCTCCATATTTGGGTAGCGATGGGGGTGGTGGTAGGGGCGCAGAATATTGCTTTAGCAAATTCAAAATTAAAATGTTAAAACTAAAAACTACAGCTCAAAGCCTAAAAATTTTTTATCTTTTTTGCGTTGTTTTTTTACTTCCAACATACCTTGCGCGGTTTTTAATTTTTGGCATACCGACGACTATGCTAGAAATTTTAATTTGGGTTGGACTGGCTTGGTCGCTAGTGAATTGGCGCGAGTGGAAAAAAATTACAGCCTTGCCCAAATTGGTGAAAATTTCCGTTAAATTAATATTGCTTGGCGCTATTATTGGGTTTTTTGTTTCCCCGAATAAAACCAGCGCCCTCGGACAATTCAAAGGATTCATTCTTGATCCGCTTTTGTTTGCCGGGCTGGTTTATATTTGGTTTCCAAATCCCACCCAAAAAATTTCAACTGCTATTAAAACCAATGTCGCATCTTACTTCTATGCTTCGCGGTATAGAGGTGCGCAAATTTACGATGGTTTAATTTTATCTGGTGTTATTTTAAGTTTAATCGCTTTGTGGCAAAAATTGGCTGGCGCAACCACCCCCAACGAGCGCAGCCTATCTATCTGGCAATGGGACACAGGCGCTAGCCCTAATTATTTGAGTATGTATTTAGCGCCGATCGGCGTATTAGCATTTTGCCAATTAAAATCTCAAAAAAATAAGCTTTGGATTTTGGGTTTTGGGTTTTTAATTATCGTTTGCGGTATAGTCGTTTCAGGATCGCGCGCTGGGCTTCTGTCAGCAGGCGCTGGAATTTTATTTTTTATCTTACAAAAATATTCTATATTCTACAATCTTAAATCTAAATTCTTTAAAAATGTTGTTTGGTGCTTGTGCTTGCTCTTGGTAGTCAGCGCAATTTATTTTGCCGGACGCCCAAACCTCTCTGCCTCGCCTAATTCCAGTCGCGTTTCAAGCTCCAATAATATCCGCTGGGAAATCTGGCGCGTAGCCATCAAGGAAATTTTACCCTCACACTGGCTTTTTGGCGTTGGGTTCGGCAATTTTCAAAATCATTTTACTACTCTTACGCAAGGCAGGGTAAATTTCCCTGAATATATCAGCCCGCGCGCCCTAACTCCGCACAACTTATATTTGCATATTTGGTTTTCTGGTGGGATAATTATGCTAATCGGTTTTCTGGGTTTATTTTGGCAAATTTTTAAAAATCCAGCCAGCAATTCTAGCTGGCTTGAAAAATCCGTAATTGTTTCTATTCTAATTTATGGACTCATTGACACGCCAATTTTCAAAAACGACTTAGGGGTGATTTGGTGGGTGGTGATTGCGGTATATTTGGTTAAAAACAATGAAGAAAAAAATTAATTGGAAAATAGTCTATTTTACTGCGTTATTTATTATCGTCACCATTGGCGCAATATTTCGCTTAGCCTATATTCATCAAACTACTACATTTTTTTATGATGAAGCTACTCACACACAAATGGCGTGGGATTTTTATCGTAATGGAAAAATTCCATATTTGGGTCCTGCTTTCAGGGATTTCAATGGTATCAAATCTTATCTTCCCCCATTTTACTATTGGCTGATTACGCCTGCGCTAATGGTTGCTGGCGGAGATCCCCTTGGAATTGTAATAGAAATAGCCATATTTGGCATCGCAGGGATAATCGCTATTTATTTTTTTGCTAAAGAACTTTTTGATAAAAAAGCCGGACTGATTGCCGCGCTTTTTAGCAGTGTTAATTTTGTGGTTATTTTAACGGAAAGGCGTATTTGGAATCCTAATTTTTTGATTTTTTTCACCTGTCTTTTTTGCTTATTTCTTTGGAAATCTATAATGCAAAAAATCAAATACCTACCTTTAACTTTTTTTCTTTTGTCCCTAATGGTAAGCTTACACGCCTCGGCAATACTTTTTTTCCCCATTACTTTTTTCTTACTAATAATTTTTAAGCGAAAAATTAAATATGCCGATACCAAGCAACTATTACGGATAAGTTTATTCTCCTTAATCGCTTTTACTATTCCTCTTGTTCCGTGGTTAGCGTGGGAAATAAAACATCATTGGCTCAATAGCACTAATGCATGGAATTCGCTTTTTTCTGCTGGTGCACCCCAGCGCTTGCTCGTCGACTCATTTCGTTATTCGCTGGAAAAATTCTTATCCATGACTAATACATTATTAACACAATGGGCAATAAGTAGCAATACTTTAAATTTATTTTTAATACTCTTGCTATCCGTTGTTATAATATTTATTATCCTAAACAAAAAACGGCTTCAATTTATTTTTTGTCTATTGATTGTGCTATTTTTTATTGTTGGAACAACTAAATTTTCCTACACGATTTGGGATTATTTTTGGACTAGCATTATCCCTATAATGTTTGTGATTATTGCTGGAGTATTCAGTGAATTGTTGAATGCAAAAAAAATTGGATTTAAAATTTTATTTGCAATCCTTATTATTATTTTCTTTTCTTTTTTCTACATTCCCATTCATTATAAAACTTATGCTAATTTTGTTAGAGCTCGATTAACGAGATCAACTGATAAAAATTTCATTGCAGAAAATACTGTGCTAAAAGATATGATTGCCACCCTTACTTGGGCAAAAATTGATGGCGGTGATGAAAAATATATAATTGAGCGAAAATGGAAAAATTTTTATCCTGGTTTTCAAGATGGCAACTCTTATGATTATCTGGCGGAATGGTTAAATATTAATTTTTCCGATAACCCAAAGTTCACTTATGTTATTCTCGAACCCTTTAATTTACCCCTTGACGATAATTTTTTTAGTCAATACAAAATTCTAGATGAAAAACAATTCGGTTACCTTAAAATATATAAAACAATCAAAAAATAATATTAATAATGATTATGAAAAATATCTATTTATCCGTCATTGTCCCAGCCTACAACGAAGCGCATCGTTTGCCAAAGACGCTTGAGAAAATTTACGAATATCTCAAAAAGCAAAATTATTCGTGGGAAATTGTGGTAGTAGATGATGGGTCAACAGATGAGACAGTGGCTAAAACCGAACTTCTGGCTAAAACAATTCCTGCACTGCGCGTGATCGCCAATAAAACAAATCACGGCAAAGGCGCGGTTGTCAAGCAGGCAATGCTCGGCGCCAAAGGGCAGTGGCGAATTTTTACCGACGCGGACAATTCAGTCCCCTTGGACCAAATTGAAAAACTGTGGAAATATAAAGATAAATTTGAGATAATTATCGGCTCGCGCCACCTAGAAAAAGGCAGTATCAAAACTCCGCCACCGTGGTACCGCGAAATTATCAGTTTAATGAGCAATCTCCTGATTCAAATTATGGCAGTGCCAGGAATTAAAGACACTCAGTGCGGTTTCAAGCTTTTTTCCGCTAGAGCCACTGAAAAAATTTTTCCGCTTCAAACCATTGACCGCTGGTTGTTTGATGTGGAAATTTTGACGATTGCCCGCAAATTAAAAATTCCCATCAAAGAAGTGGCGGTAGACTTGTATAATAGCCCTGAGTCCAAAGTTCGCGCTATCCACGCTCTCGCCCGTTCGCTGACAGAACTAATCAAAATTTGGTGGAGGGTGAAAAAAATTAAATAATTGTATTTGATGACAAAAATTTTGTTTTACTCTAAAGTTATAAAAAAATTATTTTTAACTAAAAATTTTGATTATATAATATTGAGTCTATTTTTTGTTATAATAGTATTTTCCAATATTGTATGGCTAAAAATTGATACGCAACCCCCCCATTGGGACGCGGCACGCCATTTTTGGACTAGTCTGCATTATAAGCAAATCGTATTTGACGGAGAAAGAGAACAAAGCAAATACTTATTAAAAGAATTATCTAAAAGATATTACTACTATCCACCTTTTTTTTATTTGACTACCCTACCAATTTATTTCATTGCCAAAAGCGCTGACGCAGTTACATTATCAGCAAATATTTTTTATATTTTTATCTTAATATTTTCGACATATGGAATTGGTAAGATAATTTGGAATAGGAAAACAGGAATCTTAGCCAGCGCTTTTATTAGCGTTTCACCTATGATTTTATCTTTTTTCAGAGAATACCAGCTAGACATGCCACTTACAGCTATGGTGGCATTATCTTTTTATCTTTTACTAAAAAGCCAACAATTTTCCCGACTAAAATATTCTATCTTATTAGGATTTTCTTTAGCAGGCGGGATGCTAACAAAATGGACCTTCCCAATTTTCATAATCGGACCAATAATATTTATCATTGGGGCAGTTATCATACAAGCTTTGAAACAAAAAAATAAAATTAAATATTTATTATTAAGGATCGGCAATGCCTGTATTTGTTTTTTAGTCCTCTCTATCTTGTCATTCCCTTGGTATTGGTATAATCGACATCAACTAAAAATAGATTTTACTAACAATGGATCAATTACTGTTAATAAAGGTGCCTATTTAACCCATATGATCAATAGCCATACTTATCTTGCTTTATTTGTCTTTATTACTATAGGTGTAATTATTACTTTTACTTTAAAAAATAATTTTAAAAAAAACACCATTTTATTATTCTCTATCGCTACCATTTTTGCTTTGATGCAAAAATATATCAAAAATACCGATGCCAGGTATATGTTGCCCTGGCTAGTATATGGATCTATTTTAGCTAGTTTTTGGCTAACAAATATCTCTAATAAATTATTTAAAAATTTTATCACATCAATTTTTATCATAATTATGGTCGTTAATTTCTTTTTAGTAAGTTTTGGTCTAAATTTTTTGCCCCAAAGTCTGCCAATACGAATTGGGCAAAATAAATATACTCTGTTCCATCAGGGAGGTTATACTAGTGGTAGACCGGTCACAGAAAATTGGCAAATTGAAAACATCCTGTCAGATATCGCGCAAGACTCAAAAAACCAAAACATACCCCAACCAATCAAACTTACTTCACAGATTGACGATCATATTCGCTTTAATAACTGGGGATTAATTTATTATTCGTTATTGCACAATACCCTTGGAATATCTTACGATGATTTTAATAAAATTTATTGGTCTGATTATATAATTACTAGATTTGATAATGCTGATAGCGAAAAAAAATTTATATTAGAAAAAGAACGAGAACAAAAAGATATTGGTTTTGAATTATTTTTAGTTAATGAGTACCCGCTACCAAACCAAACTAAAGCACAATTGTATAGAATAAATATTCTTAATGATCGTTTTAGCTTTGTTCCAGAAATTGACAATCTTGAAAAGGTAGGCTGTAATTGCCAAATCATTTATGATGATTCAAAAATAATCACCGGTAATAATAACGATATTATTTTGTTTGGACCTTACATTCCTTTAAAATCTGGTAATTACCAATTATCCCTTTGGGCAAAAACAACAAAAGGGTCTTCAATTCCTGCTAACCAAGATATTGGCAATATTAAAGTATATAACTATGAAAAAAATATTGAATACGGAAACTCAACTATTTTTAACACAAATTTTGATTTGGAAGATAGATGGACAAAATTTATTGTAAATTTTAATATCACCAACACAGACCGGCACGACAAACTTGAATTTGTACTTATAAGCAGTATGCCCAATACCTTAAAAATATTAAAATATGAAATTAGCCCAAAAGAATAAACATAAAATTGTTTTTCTGGAAGGGGTGTTATTATTTGCTTTATTAGTAATTATTTTTACATATCCTTTGATATTACATATAACTGATTCTATCCCAGGAAAAAATGACTACACTGATGGACCAATGTTTTTATGGAATCTATGGTGGGTTAAAGAATCGCTTCTACATTTTAACAGTCCATTTTATACTACTATGATTTTTGCCCCTCAATCCGCCAACCTATCGCTCCATACATTGACTTTATCCCTCGGCTTTATTTGTTTACCCTTGACCTTAATTCTAAAAAATTTTTTGCTTGTCGGCAATTTAATAATTTTTGCTTCGTTTGGTTTAACTGGTTTTTTTACCTATAAGTTACTCAAGCTTCTTTTTAAAAGCACTATTGCAGCTTATTTTTCTGCTTGTTATCTAGCTTTGCACCCATTTATTATCTCACATCTTTACGCTGGGCATTATAATTTAATACAAATTTGGACAATTCCAGCATTTTATTGGATATGGTTTACAAAATTTAATAATTGGCAAATTAAAAGTTTATGGCTTATGTTAGTCGCTGGGCTGAGCTTTGGCTTGGCGCTTTTTACGCACACCCAAACCGGACTTTGGCTAGTATTTTTTGTAGCGCTGTTTATTTACTGGATAATTGAAAACAAGGCTAATATCTCGCTTGTCGTCAAAACCGCTTTCAAAGGCTTAATTTTTTTGCTCGGACCGCTGGTTGCGACAATGGGCTATATCTATTTAATGATTTACGCCTCGCCCATTCGCCCTGACTTAGAATGGGGCGCGCTAACCAAAAAAACCGCTTTCCAACATCTGCTCTTAGACAATATCGGCGACAAAGCCACGTTTAACGGAGGTAATTTTACTCAAATAGTTTTTCCATCTTTTATCACCCAAATTTCGTGGATAGGATTAATTGCCCTAATTGGAACGTTTATTATTTTGGACAAAATCACCAAAGACATAGAATTTAGAACATACTTTATCGGCAACACCACATTAAAACTTAAAAAAATCAAACTCATAAAATCTGAATGAAAATTTTAATTGATGCCAGCCGGGCGGTGATAGAAAACGCTGGGATTGCCCGATATACTAGAAATATCTGCGCTAATTTAGCCGCACAAGACAAAAATAATCAATACGATTTTTTAGTAACTTTCGCGCGTTTAGACAAAGAAAAAATTCGCCAAATCAACAATTTATCTAAATACGGCAAAGTGATTGTTCGCCGTATTCCGGGCAATTTCAAAGAATTTTTATGGCAAAAAAAATGGGCAAAAATTTTCTTTAATCACTGGTATAAAAATTATGATTTATTTTTCGCGCCCAGTTTTTTAGAACTGCCTCAATTTATCGATATTCCTGCTATTTTAACAATCCACGACCTGACTACATTCCGTTTTCCAGAACAACGCGGACAAGAAGTTTCGCAAAGATTATCGCGCGTCGCGCAATCCGCCTGCCAAAAAGCCACGCAAGTGATAGCTATTTCAGAGCAAACAAAAAACGATTTGATAAAATTTTGCCAAATCCCTAAAAGTAAAATATCTGTTATTCTGCTGGCAGCGGAAAGTAAATTTCACCATAAAAAATTACCCAAAGAAAATTTTATCCTTTCTGTTGGCACCTTAGAGCCCAGAAAAAACGTTCCAACCCTAATCAAAGCTTACGCGCTTTTGCCTGAGAAAGTTCAAAAAAAATATCAATTAAAAATTGTCGGAGGCGTGGGTTGGAATGAAAGCAACATTTTTATTACCATAAAAAAATTAAAAAATAAAGGTCAGGTTGATTTTCTAGGGTATGTTAGTGATAAAAAATTAATTCAGCTGTATAACCAAGCCAGTGTTTTTGTCTATCCGTCAATTTTCGAAGGTTTTGGTCTGCCAGTTTTAGAAGCGATGCAGTGCGGGGCGCCAGTTATCACCACTTGTGTCTCCAGCTTGCCGGAAGTCGGAGGGATGGCGGTTAAATATTTAGATAAATCGGGCGATAGCCAAAAATTATCTCAATTGATAAAAAATATGCTGGCGTCTCAAAAATTACAACAGCAAATGTCGCAAGCCGGCATAGCTCAAGCTAAAAAATTTAGTTGGCAAAAAACCGCTTCAAAAACTATAGCCATATTAGACTTATTATGAAATATCTGGTCATAATTCCCACTTACAACGAAAAAGAAAATATTCAAAGAATCATCCCCGAGGTTTTAAAGCAAAGCCCGGGGATTGATATTTTAGTGGTGGACGATACTTCGCCAGATAAAACTTATGAAATTGTGAGGGGAATGGCAAAAAAAATCAGCGGGTACACCTGCTTCTGCGCGCGAAAAAAGAAGGACTGGGCAAAGCGTATTTAGCTGGTTTTGATTGGGGGCTGGAACGAGATTATGATTTTTTTATCTCATTTGACGCGGACTTTTCCCACCAACCCAAATATCTCAAAAATATGGTGAATGCAAATCCAAACATTGATGTTGTCACTGGCTCGCGCTATATTGCTGGTGGCGGAATCAGGGGCTGGGGCTGGAAAAGACAACTAAATTCCCGTGGCGCTAATTTTTTTACCAGAAAAGCGCTTGGGCTTAAAACCCATGACACTACCGCTGGTTTTAAAAGATACTCCCGCCGATTTTTGCAATCGCTTGATTTTAAAAAATTTGTTTCATCTGGCTACGCTTTTCTGGTAGAAATGATAATGCGAGCTGAACAAGACGGATTTAGTTTGTGTGAATTCCCGATTATTTTTATTGATCGGCGCGCAGGGCAATCCAAAATTCAAGGTGAATTTAAAAAAAGTGTATCAGTAGTTTTAAAATTAGTCAGAAAAAAATGGGGACAAAAACTAATAGCTATTTTCAAGCGATGAAAAGTGATATGATAATAACATACCAAAATCCAAAACATATAACTATAAAAATAATATGGAAGAGCAAAACAAGGAAGCGTCGGTCGCTAGTATAGTAAAAAATAAATCAGTCAGTCAGTTTGTGAAATTCGCGATCGTAGGCGGTGGCGCCACGGTCGTAGATTATTTAGTATTTTTTCTCTTTTCCAGAATTCTGATCACTGGGTTATTTTCCGGGCAAACATTAAAGCAAGTTTCCAAAAGTTTGTCGTTTATTGTTTCAGCTGCGGTGAATTATTATTTTAACCGCCAATGGACTTTTAAATCGCACGATAAAAACGTTGCCACCCAAACCTTGAAATTTTATGTGGTGGCAACCGTTAGTTTGGTGTTTAATAACTTTATTTTTTATGTTGTCACTAGCGTCTTTGGCTGGGCTGACATCTGGGGTCTAATTTGCGCTACTGGTATTATGTTTTTTTGGAACTTCTTTATGAACCGCGCCTGGACTTTTAAAAAATAACTTCTTTACTCACCCGCTTCACCAAAAATCTTCAACCCCTGGGGTTGGAGATTTTTGGTTTCAAAAAAAGCATAAATTAAATGCGATATTTATGCTTGAAAGGTTTAGGCATTGCCCAACTACAGATTATAAGGCAAGCGCCGACAAACAATTGGAAAAGATGCAATAAGATTTTTACCAGCCATATCGGCAAAAAAAATAAGCTTAGTGCCAGCTGTCAGTGGCGCTTGTTCAGTTGTTCTAGCTAGGTAAGCAGGCGTGGATTTTGATTCTTGTTGCAGTCGGAAAGATACGGGGGTAAATGGTTGCCTTAACACTTCGGTTTGAAAATCGGTAACCCGAGGCGTGACCTCGACAAAACCCTGCTCAATCGGGAATCGAAGCCAAAAACGAAAAACAACTATTCCGGCATATCTTTGAATCAGTTCAAGGGGAATTATCGCTCCATTGTGAACCTGGAGCGCGCTTCCTGAATTGGACAGAGGATCAAGCAAGGCTCTTTGGATCACGCGCATTTCTCTATTAGATGGAATGATCATTGTGTCTCTCCTGTGTACGATTGACTTTTCAATAATAGCTAAATAGCGTCCGCAAGTCAATGTTTAGAAAAAAAATTTATCAAGGCAGGGGAGTGCCAATTGCAAAATCCAGCAGGGGAGTGCCCCGCTCGCCTGCCCATAAAGTGGCGCAAAACAAATTGAAAATATATTTTGTGTGATTTAAAATTTGACGCTAAAAAATTCATATTTGAAAACAACACACCATTTTCAGGGGAACGCCCTGCTCCCTAAGCGCGCCACTAATGATTTGACTTGTTTAAAAAATTTTAGTATAATCCAAAGTGTATTACACAAGGAGGAAAACGCACATGGATAATCAGGAAATTACACCATTGCCAGTGCCTTTACCTTGGTTACAATGACGCAACGCTCTATGTCTGGGAAAACCCGATCGATATTATGTTTCTTTGTTCGTTGTTAGGTGGGCAAGTGCCACCGAGTGAAGTTGAATTTGCTACACACGCATTTAACCATTCGTTTTTTTGCACACCTTACTTCCAAATCCGTCCCTGCGCATTTGAACAGGAAAAACAAGCGCAAATTGAAGCTGATTCGTTTGCCCGAGTTGGTTTATCAGTGGATCCAGTTTCTCAAAGAGTCCGAGGATTTACCACTTATGGGTTGCAATCAAGATTGCGAAAGCTAGGACTTGATATGCCAACCCAAGAAATCGGATTTTCGCCCAGATTTGCCTGCCCTTTCAGTTGCGATGAATTTGAAAAATTAACCATTGCTACTATTGCGCTTTACAAAGCAGGAAACACTTTGCTTATGCTGGTAGCTGGCACTGATCTTGAAAGTGGTAGAATGGTTGTGCCCCCTAAAATCCAAGCTATTTTTGACGCGCGCCAAGCGCAAGTAGCATAACAAACCAATCACACATCTAGTAATCGCCTTTCAGCAATGACAGGCGATTTTTTTATTTTTACGATTTTTTTTGCTAGATTAGAAGAATGAAAAAAGAAAAAACTATTTTTTGATAATTTTATTTTGGGCAATTGTTTTGAGATTTACCGGACTAGGCGCGCGCCCATTAGACGGCGACGAGGGAGTGATGATCCAAACCGCTGATACTGCTTCCATATCAGAAACCATCGAGCTATCCCGCGTTGACGCCCACCCCCCGCTCTCTTTTATCACCAACTATCTATCTTGGCATTACTTGAGCAAAAGTGAATTTGCGTCCCGCTTTTTTTCAGCGCTGGCTGGCGTTTTGCTGGTTGTGGTTGTATATAAATTTGTTGAGTTGGCATTGAGCCAAAAAATCGCGCTAATAACCAGCCTGTTAGTTGCCACCAGCCCTCATTTAATCGCCTTCCCCCAAGAAAACAGAATGTATTCAATTTTCGCTTTGTTCGTGTTTTGTTCGTTATATTTCTTTACTTTGGCTACGCAAAAATTAAAACTCTACTATTTTGCGCTTTTTATAATTTTTGATATTTTAATGGTTTATACTCATCTGGTTGGTTGGGTAATCATCGCGTCCCAAGGACTATTTTGCCTCTGGTCCCTTGCGCAAAATCGCAAGATATTTTTACCCTTTTTTTTAGCTTTGAAATAATTTTTTGCTTTTTCTCCCCATTTTAAACCCAACCATTAAACAAATTCAGGGACGCAAAATAGATCAACCGATTGGCGTTTCAATCGCAGAATCTGCGGTTGGACTGGGAAAAGCGCTATAGCGATTCGGGGGAGGGGCGTGGCTGGCAGATACTCCGTACAAAAAATATATTTACGCTTTTTCTTTACTCGCGCCTCTTGGTATTATTTGCTATGGTTTTAAAGTAAATTATCAAAAAAAGAAACCACCTGCCAATAGCGCCCAACTCCTTATCTGGCTCGTGATTGCGATATCGGTTATCGCCAGTTTTGCCTTACAAGAAGTTGGCGGTCGCGCTGAACGAACAATGATATTTTTATCTCCCATCTATCTTGCCTGTCTCGCAACGGGTATATTAACATTGTGCGACATTATAAAGAAAAAACAAAAAACTGATAGGGGAGTAGTCAGCGCTCGCCTCCTGCTTGGCGCTCAAATTATTATTTTTATATTTGGATTATATAATCATTACTTTATTTTCAATAAAAGGGTTGGTGAAAATACCATCGCGCAATTTCTAGAGCATCGCCTGCTTCCCGGAGATAGCGTGTATATCAAAGGTTCTTTTTTCTCTGGCGACGCTTTCGCTTATAATTATTATCAAAACAAACTGGGATCGCTGGATGTTCCGGTGTATAGTTATTATGCTGATTATAAAATCGGCAATTTGGCTCAAATACGAACAAAAAGCGTAAAAGATGAAATCCAATCAATTTTTAATAATACGAACACTAACCGAATATGGTTTTATGATTTCAGCTACACGGAAAAACAAGTTGACGGAACACCATATCAGCTTGGACTGGACAAAGAAAACCAAGAAATTATCGTGTGGGAAATTTTAAAAACTTGAATTTAATCTCAAAATTTGGTATCTTACAAAAATACACAGATATTAGAAGAGAGGCTAGATGTTGGATTTTAAAAAATTTAAAAATAAATAAAATAATATGAGAACGGAAGATTTGTTCGTTTATTTGGCTTTGGGGGGTGGAGTGATTGGACTTTTGTATGGTGTGGGGTTAATTTTCAGCATCCTAAAAAAACCAGCTGGCAATGAAAAAATGCAGAGCATTGCTCGGGCGATCCAGCAAGGCGCTTCTGCTTATTTAAAACGGCAAGCTATGGCAATGACGATTGTGGCGATAATTATAGCCAGCGCAATTTATTTTTTACTGACACCAACCACTGCTTATGGTTTTTTACTCGGGGCGTTTTTGTCTGGGCTGGCTGGCTGGATTGGTATGACGGTATCGGTCCGCGCCAATGTGAGAACTACCGAAGCAGCGTCAATCGGAATGCGGGAAGCATTTGGTTTAGCTTTTCAGGGCGGATCAGTGACTGGAATGCTAGTTGTGTCACTCGGGATACTGGGGCTGTCAATTTTTTGGCTCCTCACCCACGACCTCAACGCTTTAGTTGGGTTTAGCTTTGGTGGTTCGCTCATTTCAATTTTCTCGCGTCTGGGTGGCGGAATTTTTACCAAAGCGGCTGATGTCGGAGCAGACCTAGTCGGCAAAGTTGAAGCCGGGATCCCAGAAGATGATCCGCGCAACCCGGCAGTAATCGCTGACAATGTGGGCGACAATGTAGGAGATTGCGCTGGTATGGCGGCTGATTTGTTTGAAACTTATGTGGTAACAGCCGTGGCAATGATGCTGATTGGCTCGCTTACTTTTGGTAAAAATCCAATTGTCGTGGCATTTCCTTTTGCGCTGGGAGCGATAGCGATTATCGCCTCAATTTTGGGAAGCTTTTTTGTCAGGGTAAAAGAAGGCGCGAAAAATGTAATGCCCGGGCTGTACGCTGGGCTTTTTGCATCAGCGCTATTTTCAGCGATTGGATTTTATTTTATGACTAAATTTATGGTTGAAAAAGCCAGCGTCAATCTAGAGGTAATGGATTTATTTTATGCCACTTTGGTTGGGTTAGGAGTGACCGGGCTGATGGTGCTAATCACTGATTATTATACTTCCAAAAAATTCTCGCCAGTTAAAAATATCGCGATAGCGTCTTTGACCGGGCATGGCACCAATATCATCGCTGGCTTAGCAATGTCTCTTAAATCAACCGCTATGCCGGTCATCGTGATTGTGGCTGGAACTTTGATTGCTTTTAATTTGGCTGGATTATACGGAATTTCGCTCGCTGCCTTTGCTATGCTGTCAATGACTGGAATTATTGTGGCAATTGATGCTTTTGGTCCGATCACCGACAATGCGGGCGGCATCGCCGAAATGGCGGGTCTGTCGTCCAAGATAAGATCCATTACCGACAATCTAGACGCGGTGGGCAATACCACCAAAGCTGTCACTAAAGGATACGCGATTGCCTCGGCTGCGCTGGCGGCGCTGGTCTTGTTTGCCTCATACACCGAGGAACTAGTAGCCACTGGGAATATCGTTAAATTTGATTTAATCGACCCCAAGGTAATTGTTGGTTTATTTCTGGGCGGACTGATCCCTTACTTTTTCGGAGCGCTGGCAATGGAGGCTGTGGGCAAATCTGCTGGCGCGGTAGTACAAGAAGTACGCCGACAATTCAAAACTATCAAGGGCATAATGGAAGGCACTGGTAAACCTGATTACAAAAAAGCGGTTGATATTGTCACGCGAGCTGCTTTAAAACAAATGATCGTGCCTGCGCTTTTACCAGTAGTAACTCCGATTTTGGTTGGATTTTTACTCGGACCAGAAGCGCTTGGCGGACTTTTGGTTGGGTCAATTATCACCGGATTATTTATGGCAATTTCCATGACTAGTGGTGGCGCTGCTTGGGACAATGCCAAAAAATTAATTGAAGACGGCGAATACGGTGGCAAGGGGTCAGAGGCGCACAAAGCCGCAATCACCGGCGACACAGTCGGCGATCCCTACAAAGACACTGCCGGACCAGCAATAAATCCGGTTATTAAGGTCATAAATATCGTCGCACTCCTTATCGCTAAATTGATTGTGAGATAATTTAACTCCGACACAAGCCTAATAAATAACCACCCCAGGGGTGGCTATTTTAACAATCGTTTGACAAATATATAAACATTGTCTAAACTTATTTTCTTATGAAGAAAAACGATTTATTTATTGTAAAGGTCAAAAGCGCCCATGAAGGTCAAGTATTTTTAGCATTAGATGAAAAACAAGAAATCATCATTGCGAAAAAATTTTTACCAGCTGGATTGCAGGAAAACGAAGAGTTAATCGTTGAATTTTATACCCAGAAGCAATATCAAGATCGCAAGAAAAATATCGGCGAAGCAATACTCAAAGAAATTTTGGGAAAGTAAATGCTTAAATTTGAAAACCATTCTATTTCAAGGTATAATTGAACTATTGGCGCTATCGTCTAGCGGTTAGGACATCAGCTTCTCAAGCTGGCAACCGGGGTTCGACTCCCCGTAGCGCTACCAAAGCATTATTTAATATCCAATATCTAGTATTCATTATCTATTATCTATGAAATAATAAATATTGGATAATGGATAATAATATATTGCACAAGCCAGTTCTGACGCGAGAAATTTTGGATTTAATCCCTAAAAATGCCATAATACTCGTGGACGCGACTTGTGGCACAGGGGGGCATAGCTTGGCTATCGTCAAGAATTTTCAATTATCAAATACCAATTTTCAATTATATTGTCTTGATTATGATGAAAAATCGCTTGAAAAAGCTAAAGAGGTTTTAGAGAAATTTAATAACATTGAATTTATTTGCGCTAATTTTAAAAATATCAAAAAAATCTTGGAAGGGATCCCTCGGATACGCTCGGGACGACCTTCGGTCGATTTTATTTTAGCTGATCTGGGATTTTCGTCGTGGCAACTGGCTAACAATAGGGGACTCGCGTTTTCCAAAAATCAAGCGCTAGATATGCGACTTGACCTAAAACGTAAAACCACTGCCTCAGATCTTGTGAACCATCTGGACGAAAACGAACTGGCTAATCTGATTTATCAAAATTCTGACGAACGGTTTTCGCGTCCGATAGCATCTGCGATTTGTCGGGCGCGCCCGATTTTCACTACGGAAAAATTAACTCAAATTATTCAAACTGCGGTCGGTAACCATTATCGCAAAAAAATTCATCCGGCTACTCTCACTTTTCAAGCGCTTCGCATTGCGGTAAATCAGGAAAAAGAAAACTTAGATCAATTTTTACGCAACGCGCCTGAGTGTCTGGCAAAAAATGGAATTTTAGCTATTATCACTTTTCACTCTCTTGAAGCAAGGGCAGTCCGCGCTCAATTTAAAAAATGGACTAAAACAAAAAATTATCAAATTTTAACCAAGCAACCGATTACTCCTGATTTGAATGAAATTAGATCAAATCCCCGGGCTCGTAGCGCTCGCCTCGTAGCTCTTGAAAAAATCGCTTAGCTTTTCTACAAAGCCATCTAATCCGAGCGAACCTTGCACCCGCACGCGCGGAAGCGCCAAATGATTATCGCTAAAAAACGCTAACCGTTCCTCGGTTGTTACAGCAGTTTTAAAATTATATTGAGCTAAAATTTTTAAACTGTCTGGGCTGTATTGCCCTGACGGGAAACAAAAGTCAGCTGGTTTAGCGCCAGTAATATCTCTAATGCTGGTTTGACTTTGAATAATTTCCTTGATTTGATTTTCTTGACTGGCAGTGAAAAAATTGGGATGAGTGGCTGAGTGAGACCCAATGCTAAATAGGGGGTTATCACTTAATTTTTTAATTTCATTTTTGGTCAAATAACCACCTTGGTCAATACGGCTGGTAATCATATACACCGTAGCCGGAAACTGATATTTTTCCAAAATCGGTCGCGCGCTGGTGTAAAAATCCTCGTACCCATCGTCAAAAGTTAAAATTACTGCCCTCTCGCCTATTTCGCCTTGTAAAAATTGCTTGAAAGTTATCACGTCAAAATCATTCTTGGATAAATAATTCATTTGTTTTTCAAACTCGGTAGGGGAGACCGAGAGAGAATAGCCGAGCTCGTCGCTGGTCTTGTCCTCTACTTCGCGAATATAATGATACATCAAAATCGCTACTGGATTTTTTTTGCTGATTTTATTATGGTCGCTTTGCCCTACTTTGGCTAGTTGTCGCACTTTTTGATACATCGCGCTGGGCGTTTCTTTCACTTTTGCTTTATCGTCAAGCCCAATAAACAAAATTAAAAATAAAAATCCCACGCTAAGGGCAAGGGCTGAAAAAATTAACATACAATACCCCAAGCACGGCTTTGAACTATGGCGCGAATCAATGTAATCATCGTAATTATTGGCTTTACCCATAACCAAATTATACCACAGCTTCTCAGTTCCGGAGATTACGAAGCTAATGATACTGGTTACAGCGAAATCCTTTGGCTAGAAAAAAGCGCGAGAGCAAACAAGAGGTCCGATAAACGGTTGAAATAAGGTATCAAGATATTGGCTCCGCTATCCTGCTCAGCGAGTTCAACAATCCGCCTTTCCGCTCGACGACAAATAGTACGGCTTAAATGCAAATACGAACTGGAAAAATTTTCACCCGATAAAATAAATTTGCTTTCTATTTTTATTTCATCCTTAATTTTGTCAATAACTTCTTCCATTTGTTTTATCCGCCCGGCGATATTATTGGATCGATTCTCACTACCAGCCAATAAAGCGCTAAGCCCGATTAGATCTTTTTGAATTTGCTCAATTATCTCGCGCACCCGAAGCGAAGCGCTACTGACACGAGACAAACCCAGGGATGCTGACAATTCATCAACGGTTCCCAGAGCTTCAAAAACAATGTCATTTTTTAACTTTGCATTGCCCCTGAAACCTTTTGCCTTACCCTTGTCCCCTGCTTTTGTATATATCACTGCCATATTGCCAGTATATGATATAAAAAAAATTTGTAAAGTTTGATGTCAGCGCTGATTGGTGATGCTCAACTAAAAAACCCCGCGTGGGCAGGGTTTTTTTCAATTCCAAAAATTATTGCGTTACTGAAATATCAGGCGTTTGTTGCTCAGTACTGGTGGCTGTCACAGTCACGCGATAGTTAGACGCTTGAATAATAAAATATCCTGTATTAGGGCTTGTTGACTGCGGATCAACTGGCACAGTTGGCAAATAATTCGGCGTAACACCCGCAGTGGTCATATCGTATAAATCTGGGGTCGGATCCGTACAAGCTGTTCCTGTTGTGGCGCAAATCTCGATTGCAGTGCCTCCAACATCCGGAATGCCAGTCGGCAAAACTCCAGCGTTGTCCGCATAATATTGCGTAATGGCATTAGCAATACCATTGACTTCGGTCCATCGCTCAGTGTCGCGCGCTTTTCCAAACAGTCGCGCTGGGTTCATAGCCACGATCACGATTGCCGCCAGTACCGCAATGATACCAATGACAATCAAGATTTCAACCAAGGTAAATCCTTGATCTTTTGTAAGAATGTTTTTTTTCATTCTACCTCCTATTATTTTTAATTTTTAAAATTTTCCCTCTTTTTTATATAATACTCGCCCCTTGACAGATTGTCAAAACCTTGTCAAGTGATTTAGAATTCCAAAGTCAAAAAACTGATATTAAAATTTTGTATTTTGGATTGTCATTTTGAATTTTGAGATTTGAATTGTCTTTTTATTTCATCCTCTTTAAAAAATTGATGCCACGATGGGTCAGATCGTCGTGATCCAAGGCGCGCATAGCCAGCCCTACTGCCACGGAAAATAAAATAGCTGGCACATTCTTATCGTTTAAAAAACCTTTTGACCCAACCACTTTATCATCCAAACTCGCCAGCTGAACATTCACTGGAAATTGCCCGTCAAGATTCTCTCTAAAAAAAACATCAATATCTGGCGTCATTGACGAACCGCCACAAATAACCAACGAATCAACCGATTCTCTAAAAACACTGGTATAATAGCTAATTGACTTTTTTGTTTCAGCAATTATTTTCTCAAACATTTTTTCCAAAATCGGTCTGATGGCATTGTCAGGCGCGTTTTGATTAAAACCAAGCGCGCACTTGTCTTGCTCAGCATCCTCTATTGATATCCCGCCTTTAGCTTTGGCAATTTCTTCGCTAAAATCCCACCCGCCTATAGGAATGGTGACTGACAAACTTAAGGCTTTGCGCGAGTCAAAAATTGCCAAAATTGTATTTTTTGAACCAATATCTAAAATAGCTGTGCCACCTTTATAATGTTGTTCTTCTTGGAGCATTATCCTGCCAAGAGCTTGTGATTCGCTTTCAAAAATATAGGGGACAAGATCAGCATTTTGCATCACCTCAAAATAGCTAACCGCAATATCCTTGGGCAAAGCGAAATAGACAATGGTATTTTTTGGCTGAGCCAAAGGCGTTTGGGTGGGGTTAATTTTGGAATTTAACGCAATTTTTGGAGGAAAAACCAGATAATCCCACGAGGATTTTTGCAAATCAAAAGGAAAAATCTTCAGCACTTCTTCGTAAACCGCGTTTTTCAAATTTTCACCTTTAATGCTTTGGTCAATTTCAAAGCGATGGGTAAAAATTCTAGTTTCTGGCAAACTGACGATCGCTTTTAATGATTTAGCTTTGGCTAAGCTCTTGGGGCGAGTGCTGACTAAGACTCGTTTAATTTGCTCTGCCAATCGTGGTTTATCTAAAATTTTGCCTGACGCGACAATGCCGGGCTCAAGCACCCCCCTGCCAAACAACGCCACTCTTTTTTTCCGGTCAACTTGCGCGACTTCGATTGAATAATCGCTAATATCTAACCCGATTATATCGATTGATTGAAATAAATCCATATATTTTGTTGTTTAAATTTTTTATTATTTCGCAACTTACACTAATTATATCTTCCAGTCTACATAGTATTTTCACAACTTACCAATTCTCGTTCCGCTTGTCATTCCCGCATCGTCCGCCAACCTTGTTAGAGGCGAAGCTCTCTAAGCGGGGTCATTCCCGCGCAAACGGGAATCCAGGCATAATCATTATTCTGGATCCCCAATCCGAGGCGCTTCATCCCGTTAGAAAATATTTTCTAACAGGACTTTGCTTTCGGTTGAGGATGACCCCGCATAGAAAATAAACATTTTCTAACGGAGATGACAAGGAGGTGGAATGATATTTTACGTAAGTTGTGTTATTTGCAATAATATAATTCGTATTTTTTTAACTCTGGAGTGTTGGTGGTATCCGTGGTTTCTAATTTGGCGTCAACCTGAATGTAAAAACGATTATCTGAAATATCATCAGCAGTCAAAAGCGCGCTCAAATCAATCGCGCTACCGGTAAATTCCGCATATTCCGTCCAGTCGCCAAAATGATTGCCATTTTGGGTTGAAACGCGGAAACGATAGGAAATTTTTGTGCCAGCGGGCTTACTTTCAGTCGGAACAAAACAACAATAGCGCTGGATATTGTCCGCGCCCAGTTGCGCTTGGGCGGAAGTGTGCGTGCCACTAGAATAGTACGCGCTTCCTTGTTTATCCAAAACCACTGAGCCGGTTGTGGCGGTTAATGAAGTCTGGCTAATCGCCCCGTCTTTCCAATCGTCATACGGATCAAGCGCCTGATAGGTTAAGCTACAAGATGGCGACAATTGGGTTTCGCTATAGACAACCGTATAATCAGAAACAGATGGATCAGGCGCGCTGGTGGCGCGAGTAAATTGGGTTTTCACCTGCAAAAAAGTTTTACCGGAGTTTATATCAGATTTAGAAATATCTAATTCTGAGTAGCTAGTTAAATCAATCGCCGAGCCAGTATAATCAATATAATCCGTCCAACTTCCAGTCCAAGAATCGCTGGATTTTGTCCGACGAAAACGATACCTGATATCAGCATTGTCTGGCTCATTTTCAGTGGCATTGAAAGTTTTGTATTGCACTGCGCCAGCGCTACCGATTTGGGCGATGGCAGAAGTGTGAGTGGCAGACAAAACAGTTTGAACTCCAGTAATGTAAATTTCAAATTCGTTGACAGTCCAAGTGACTGGCATTCCTAGTGTGCCATTGTTAATACTTAGTTTCAGATAGCGGGCATCAAAAGGGTGTATAATCCCCGGAGGATTGCACTCTGTGGACGAATCAGTTTTATTCCACGCGCCTTGCGCTAGCGAACCATGACAAATAACGATATATGATGAGTCACCATCAGATTTTTTTGAAATTTGCACATTACCCATACCAACCGTAGCGGAAATAATTGAGTTAATCGCCACATAAGCGATAGTGTGGTTTGCCCCTAAATCAATTATCCATGTGTGCGTAGTCTGCATATCGGCAGTGGCTACCCAAGCGGTTGTCAAACTTCCATCAATCGTTTTGGAACGGTTGGCGCTGTCAGTCGTGGCTGTAACAATATTGTTATCAGCATTATACATCGCTAGCAAATCAAGCTTGATGCCACTGGCTCCGCTTGACATTTTCATATCCCCCAAACTGGTGGTTGTGTCAATATTCACTCGGTCGCCTGCCTCCCAGTCAGCCTGAGATGAGAGCGATTTAGTTTTATCAGCCAAAGACAGCGCGGTGGCTGGTTCTTGGATAAATTTGTTAATCTGGGCAGTGGCATAATAAGTTTGTTCAAAAGTAAATTCCTGACGAGTGGGAGAAACCATCGTATCATACTGACTCGCCTTAACTTTCAACTCAATTTTTACTGCCTGAATTGCGCCTTGATTGATCTGAATAAATTTTGAAGTGGCATAATCAACTGCCACCCAATGAGAATTTAGCGCTATAGTATCGCTGGCGCCCTCTTTGATTGTAATTTGATTTTGACTGGTAATTTCAATAATAGTCGGGTTCTGGTTGGCGTCAAGAAAATTTAAATCAATTTTTTTTTCGGTTATTGAATTAACGCTGTCAGCATTTTCAACCGTACGGATAATTTTCTCTAAAATAAAACGGGCATTTTGATTAGTCAGCGCCATCGCCTGATATTTGGCTTGACTAAAAATCACATTGATAAAAATTAAACTGATAGAAACCAAAACCGTTGACACAATACCCATATAAACAATTATTTCAACCAAAGAAAAAGATCGGTTGTTGGTGTAATGTTTCATATGTTTAATTAAACCTCCCTACTTCGCGCCATAAATCTAAACTTACCGGGCAGAGCGAGCAAGAATTGGATTCCAAACGACGAAGGTAAAAATTGTCAGAATGGGTAACCTTGCCTTCACTGCGGACAAGCTTGCAAATCGTTGGACCGTTTTGCGCTCCAGTTTGAGTAATGTATTTTACCGTATAATCATGAAGCGCTGGATCGCTGGTCGGGACTGACTTCGCGAACGTTGACTCTACATTGATATAATACTTTGCGTCAGCCATATCTTTGGCGGTAATCATCAATTCTGCGATTTTGCTCAAATCAATCGGGTCGCCAGTAAAAATTTTCTCAGCGCTCCACTCGCCAAGCCACGATCCGCCCCAGTTTGACTTTCTAAAACGATATTTAATTTCGCCCTGGCTGGATGTCTCGTTAGGCGTAAATTGGGCATATTTTACTATGAACGCTCCGCTAACGGGTGGTGTCATTTGGTTAGCTTTTGATATGTTAGTAGCAGTGGTAATCGGCTGCGAAGCAGTAGAATAAATTTCAAATTCGTTGACGTTCCAGGATACGGTCGCGCCGAGCGGTTGCGCGCCATTGTAAATATAGAGTTTTAAATAACGAGCGTTAAAAGGATGCTGATGCCCGGAATAACACTCATTCGCGGAATTTGTTTTATTCCATATTCCTTGCGTGAGCGGATAAGCGCAAATTGTATTATAAGTAATGTCGTCCGCGCTTTCTAAAATTTGCACCATGCCTGGCGCTGAAGTAGAAATTGTTGAGTTAATGGCAATGTATGCAATGCTGTAGCTAGCTTTTAAATCAATAATCCACGAATGGGGTGTTTGAGGCAGGGCAACCGCTGACCACGCAGTCGCAAGATTATTATCAATCACCTTTGAACGATTTATCGGGTCGGCTGTGGCTCTGATAATACTATTGTCCGCGTTATACATTGCCAAAAGATCGAGCTTCGCCGAACCTCCGCTTGAATCAATTTTCACATCGCCTGGTACGCTTACTAAATCAGTGCCAGAATTTGCGCCTGCTTCCCAATCTGATTTTTCGGTCAAGACAAACGATCCCTCGGCATCGCCTGCGCCGGTTGGCTCGCCATAAGTTGTCACTGGCAAGATATTGCAAATTTCATCAGTTTTAGTTGGATCCGGCGTCAAAGTTTCTCCCCCTTGGTAAGCGCTATTTTTAGTTAAATTATAAATTGCTTTTTCTTGACAATACTCAGCCAGCGCCAGAGCTCGGCTAGACTCTGCTTCGGTAAAACTATTCTGTAATTCACTAGTTGAAAATAAAGATAAACCAATACTGGCTATAAGCAAAATAGACGTGATAACCACCACGCTGGTTAAAGTCACGAATCCTTGTTTTGATGGTTTAATTATTTGTATTTTGGTCATTTAAATTTTTTTGAAACTTAAAATTTATAATTCGTTTGTTTCTTGTCTCTTTCGTTTCAACTACGGCGCTGGGCACGGCGCGTTGGCGCAAATGGCGCTAAAAACGGTGATAATGTTAGCGTACTCTAAAGATTTATCCGTTTGCCAAACTACTTTTACTACGACTTTTTTACTTTCCGCGTCAATGCTGGATATGCTGATCGTTCGTTCGTATGCGCCGATTTTGCACACATCGCTCGCGCAAGATTCAATTTTCCAGGCGCTAGTGCCAGTATCAAAATTTATTCCATACTTATCTGCGCCGGTTAAAATCAAACTTCCAAAATCCTGCTTGCCCATTAAACGAGCTCCGCCCAAACCTTCTTGAACTAATATTGACGCTTTGTTTTTATCAATACTTTGCTCAAAAGCATTGCGAGAAAATCCCACTAGCGATACCATAGCAACCAGCGCGATAGTGGTAATTCCAATCGCAAAAACCACATCAATCGTGGCAACCCCTTGCTGTGCAAAATAATTTTTTTTCATATCGAGCTTAAGTTAATAAATCAAAATTGAAAATTAAAAATTTTAGTGGTTTATTTTACTCAAAGACGATGCCTTTCTTTTGCTCTACCAGTAGTATTTTTAATTTTTAATTGACCGTCTGATAAATCATCTGCCCTTTTACGATATTGATGATTCGACTAATTGACCCTGCGCTAATTGTTATAGTGCCAGCCCCAACTTTGGCTGTTTTTTCCCCACTGATAATTTCGTACGGAACGCCAGAAAATTTATCAAAAACAATCTCGTCGCCGGTGTAGTTCGTTTGAAAATCAGCCCCGACCGATAAATCGTAGCTTTCATCGCGAGCCGAGTCGCGAGCGCTAAAAGACGATCCTTCAAACAAAACATAAGTATTACTCGCTAATTTTACCCCCCAGTCTGTATCATTTTTTAGATAGACAGCATTATTTTGCGCTTTTTTTAAAGCATTCTCTATATCTTGCGAGACGCGCGCCACTTGCTGTTTTTGAAAAATATTCAAGCTGATCGGCACTGCCACCGCGGACAATAAAGATAAGATCCCCGCAACGATTATCAGCTCAACTATACTAAAACCATAATTTATATTTTTTCTTTTCATCAGTTTAACCCCCCACATTTGAAGTGATGGAATAGATCGGCATAATAACCGCGAGCGCGATAAACACCACCACCAACCCCATAATCACCAGCAAAATCGGTTCAACAATAGTGGGCAACCTTTTAGTTTTGTTGTACACTTCTTTGAGAAAAAAATCACCCATTTGAGCAAATGACGCCTCGAGTGTGCCGCTTTTTTCTCCCACAGCGATAATGGTTATGAAATTCGGCGGAAATAATTTAGGAAATTGCTTTATTGACTCTGACAAAGCGACGCCCTTACTGGTGCGGTCGCGAATAATCCGCAACGCATCTTGGTAGGCAGTGTTTGAGCTTGATTCGACAATAATGTCAAGCGCGTTCTCAATCGCCACACCAGACTTGTATAATGTGTGCATCAAATGCGAAATCAAAGCCAACTGGTAATCCTGAATCAAGCCACCGACAAAGTAAAGGTTGAGAAAAATTTTATCTATAACTCGTCGAACCGCTTTTACTTTTGCTAATAATTTCAATCCAGTATAAAACGCGATCGCAATCAAAATGCCAAAACACCAATAGTGTTGCAGAAAAAGAGTGAAATTCATCAGAAGCCGAGTGGCGATCGGCAAGTCAATATGCATAGAAGTGAACACCGGCATCAATTTAGGCAAAATAAAAAACGACAAGCCTAGCCCCATAGAAAAAGTTGCGCCAAATACCAGTTTGGGGTAAAAAGTGGCAGCTTTAATTTCTTTGCTTAAATTATTATTGCGATCAAGCCACTCAGCTAAAAACACCAAAGTTTTCTCCAAAGTTCCGCTGGCTTCACCAGTTTTTATCAAACTGATAAAAATTTTCCCAAATTGCTTTTCGTACTTTGCGAACGATTCTGAAAGCGACACCCCCATTTCCAGCTCTCGGTTGATGTCAGCTAAAATTTTTTTGAAAAACTTCGATTTCACTTGTTGCGTCAGGGTAGTGATGGAAGTGTTGATCGGAATTCCACTACGGAGCATCACCGCTAAATTATTGATAAAATCAATCTGCTCCTGCGCCCCAATTGAATTGAAAATAGACATAATCATTAAATTATAAATTTTAAATGCTAAATTTTAAATTTACGAAAAAAACAAAGATACAAGTAAATTCTAATGTTTAATAAATGGTTCATTGGTTTTTGGTGCTTGGTAAAAATTAAAAAAAGCAATTATGCCAGCATCTAGCTTTCTGTCACTCGGATAATTTCTTCGAGCGTGGTGATGCCCTGAATTACTTTGCGCATTCCATCATACAGCATTGATTGCATACCTTGCTCGCGCGCTTTAATCTCAATCTCCCGCGCGGTTGCTTTGCGGGTGACCAATGATTTGATTTCGTCGGTTACTTCCATTACTTCAAAAATTCCCACTCGTCCGTTATAGCCGGACCGACTACAACGTTTGCACCCTTCTCCTTTAAAAAATTCAATATTTTGAAAATCTTTTCGTTTCACTACCACCTCAATCATTTTAGCGATCCGTTGGTTGAGTTTAATTGCTTCCAGCTCTGCGCTATCCAACCGATGCTTTTTCACGCATTCTTCACAAATTTTCCTAACCAGTCGCTGGGCGACAATCACATTGACCGAAGACGCGATCAAAAATGGCTCCATTCCCATATCAATCAGGCGCGGAAAAGAAGTGGACGCGTCATTGGCATGCAAAGTTGACAACAAAAGATGTCCTGTCATGGCTGCGTTGACCGCAATGGAAGCAGTGTCGTTGTCGCGAATTTCTCCTACCATAATAATATCTGGATCTTGACGAACGATCGAACGAAGCCCATTAGCAAAAGTGAGTTTTTTAGTAAGATTCACTTGGGTTTGCTGAATATGCTCCATCGCGTATTCAACCGGATCTTCAATCGTCATTATATTGACCGTTGGTTTATTTAAAATCTGTAAAATCGCGTACAAGCAAGTGGTTTTTCCCGAGCCAGTCGGACCAGCTGATAAAATCATTCCGTATGGTTTTTCCGACGCGCGCCTTACTCTTTTTAAATCCTCTGGTAAAAAACCCAAATCCTCCAGATTGTACCGTCGACTACTTTCAGATAAAATTCTCATTACGATATTTTCGCCGTTGGTAATCGGCAAAATTGAAACACGCACATCAAAACTGATTTGGTTTTGCTTGTAAGAAAACCGTCCGTCTTGCGCCGCTCCATGCTCGTCAGTGCGAAGTTGTGACATAATTTTCAAACGAAAAACAACTCTGGGGTGAATTTCCAAAGGATAAATCACTGCCTCGTGCAAAACACCATCGATACGAAAACGAACCGACACGCCAATTTTCATTGGTTCAATATGAATGTCAGACGCGCGATTATCGTGAGCATATTCCATAATCAAATTAACTAGCTTGACGATATTTTCTTCGTTTTGCGGATTGGCTTTTAGGTCGTCAATTAGTTTTTTTACTTGGTCGCCAAGATCGCCTTTGTACATATTGAGCGCGTTTTCCAAATTCATCGGGGTAGTGAAAAACACCTTGATGCTCAACCCGGTGCGTTTTTCTAGAAGTTTAAAAAATTCATAATTATCAGGTCGGGTAGTGGCGACTGACAATGTTACTCCATCGCGGTCAAAAACAATCGCGCGCTGAGCGCGAGAAACCAACTCGGGAATTATTTTTACTAGGTCAAGTGGAATATTATACTTAGTTAAGTCAGCATATTCAGTATGGTAAAAATCAGCCAAAATTTTTCCATAGTTACCGCTGGAAATATATCCTTTTTCAATCAGTAACCAATCAATCGGTTTTTTGGTGGATAAAGATTCCATTAAGGCAATTTGAAAATTCTTCTCCGGCACTTGACCTGACTTGACTAAAAGTTCTTTAAGTTTCTCAACTGTGATCTGCATTTTTCCCTCTCCTTATTGATATTATTATAGCACCAAATACCAATTTTGAGCAAACAAAAAAACCGCCTAGTGGCAGGTAGAGGACTTGATTAGTCAGCTGAATAATTTTTTATTTTCTTTCGAGACGACGATTACCTCAGAGCCACGACTGCCGTCAGGTAGGCTTGCTCCGCAGGATTATTTATTTTTCTAGACTTATGGCAATAAGTTTTGCTTCAATTTTTTTATCTGTAACTTCTTTGTTTGGCATATAAATAATTTTTTCGCTTTTATCTATATCTTGATGGTAGGCAAGTTGAGAACGAAATAATTTAGTGTTAAATTCATTTTGAAAAACAATTTCCGCTTTGGCAACAATTTCATTTAATGTTATGCCACTTTCAAACGAAAAATATAAATCCACATAATCTTTCCATTTGCTCCTTCTGCCGAGTGTGTATGCTTTAAGCGCGCACAAGGTTGCAAGATCTGGGAGTTTGATAATATCGTTCCATTGATTTTTCAACTTGACGGCAAACGGAAAATACAAGAAAGTAAATTTTACTCCTTTTATCACGCAGGTAAATTGCCCTTTTTCATCAACTAAATTACGGTCAATACTAAAACCTAATCCTTTTATTTTTTTAATTATATCAAGATTACTAAAATCAGCATTCGCAAACAGATCGAAATCAATTGACTGCCTATGCCCAAGCATCAGCGCACAAGCTGTCCCCCCAACCATACCAAACTTATCAGAAAATTTTTTCAATATCTCTAAAACCGACCCCTGTTTTTTATCAATAATTTCATCGTGCATACTTTTTGAAATATAATTTAAAATAATGCTCTATGCTGGGACGAAGGTTTGCCCTTTTTTTATTGGCAATTTTGTCAAATACTTTAGATGCGTTTGAAAGCCCCATTATGTGAAAAATTTTTTGCACCTGCTCCCAATCACCATAATTCAATGTGTTTTCTAAAATAACCTCTAGAGATAATTTATCATAAGATTTTGTTGACCAAAAAAGTGAAGGTGTTTTTTTAACAAATTGTATTAACTCCTTTTTCATAATTTAATTATACCATAACAATGGCTTAAAATCAAAAAAGTCGGAAGTTCACTTCGTATTTAATGGCTCCGAACGCTGAACGAAATCCGAACATTTTTTGGCGAAAATCTTGTCGCTAAATTTTGAAAAACTTTGAAGCTCGGGCGGACAAAAAGGAAGGGGGTTGAGGGGAAGGAATTTTTGCCCGCCCTCGCTTTTCCACCGCCGACGGGATTTGTGCCAGTTGAAAACTGGCGCGCCACTTAGAAATTTTTTAGATATTCCTTAATCCTTTCGCGGTCTTCATTTTCCTTTTCACCTTTAAAATATATCTCAATCAAATCAATCTTATAACTTTGGCAATGAAAAGCGTAGATAACCCGTATCCCGCTTTTTGAACCTCGTCCTTTTAACGCTTTACAGGCAAATTTTTTTATTTTACAAATTTGTATTTTTTCCATGCAAAAACCTTGTATCGGAAAAACGCTTAAATTATTTATCTTTTGGATATGATAAAATTCAATAGCCGCTACTTTCGCAAGCTCTAAATCACTCTCAAGTGATTTGAATTTTTTGAGCAGTTTTTTGAAATCTTTTTGAAATTCCGACGTTTCGCCATAGTTAATTTTGCTCGTCATAATTTCTCACGGAAGTTTTAGGAGTGCGGTAGAATACGGCCTCGTAATCAAGCGGCTGATTTTCTTTCGCAACGAGCCAAGGGGTATCCTCGTGAGAGTATTCGCTTAATTCTGTGGCGTTTTTATCGCCTAATCTGGCTATTACTTCGTCAATATGGCGCAATTCGCGCGCGTCTTTTAGTTTTGTCAAATCCGGTTCGCGAATTGGCAAGTATTTTCTTTGCGGATAATTAAAATATTTTCCCACTACTTTTACAACTTCGCCGTTTTTGATCATGTCGTCAACAATAGTTTTGAACTCAACCGGCGTAGGACCATAATGATTTTTAATGTATGTCGCGCCGATAAGCTGTTCCTCAAATTTTTCGTAAAAATCAAAATCAATAAAATAAAGTAGCTTATAAACCACGGCTTCGCCAACATTCGGCTTGCCGCCAACCTTTGATAAAACATAAAGCAAAACCTCTTTGAATTTCTCAAGATTTTTTTGAGGAATGCTTATTCTCATTTCTTGCTTGTCTTCTTTTATTTTCTTAACGCTCTTTTTAACTTCTACCATAGCAGAAGTATCTTTGCCTTGAACAAAATCATCAAAAACAATACCAAAAATATCCGACAGCTTCCTTGCTTCGGTAATAGTCAAATCCCGTTCGCCTTGTTCTATTTGAACATAAGTCGGACGAGAAACGCCAATCTTAGACGCCAAAAAATCTTGCGTTAGATTGTGCTTTTTGCGTTGTTGTTGAATAAATTTTGAAAGCATAGTTATATTTTACCTCGTTTTTTTCTGTTCGCGTGTATTCTTTGATGTTTTCCTTTTTGGATAACCCTGATATTTTTTTTTGTGGTTTTACCGCCTTCAGCAACAGGTTTAATATGATGAGCAACTTTGTCCTTTGGCGTTTTTACGCTTGAATATCATTTTTGTTTCAAAACTTTTTTAAGTTTTGCTTGTGAGCGTTTTCTTTTAGCCATAGTTTTTATAAATAAGTTAATAATTATTGACCTATTTCCAGTATAGGCGATGTAAAATTATTTGTCAAGAGCAATGTCAAAAAGTTATACACAGACATTTTTACGCTAAAATCATTTGTTTTACTTGTTTTTGCGCGCCAGCGACTATGATTTCCGCTTCTTAGCGCAATTCCGTTGCCTTCGCTCGTATTTTTCTAATTTTACCAACCATTTCATTTTGCTTATCTTTTGACGGATAGATAACTTGCAAACTTCCAACTTCGTCAAGATTGATATTTACCCTCGCCGCATATCTTTTTACTCGCTCTAATTGCATTTGCCCTATTTTTGAAAGTAAAAATTCTTTGGCATAATCCGATACTACTTCTTCATTAAATCTAACAGAGGCCAAATTTTGGCTGATATTAGCTTCTTTGTCTGAAGAATAAATAGAAACTTGACCAATCGTTGCTCCTATTAGGGCGATGAGTAAATCTCCCTTTTTCAACTGTGAACCCCTAAGTTTTTTACTATGAATTTCTTGTTTAATAAAATTTAAATTATCAAAATCAATTTTATTGTCAGGGTTAATATCACCACTTCGCAAAAATGGTATCCCATCGCTTTGGTCTGTGTATGCGTCGCCAACGGACAAAGGCGTTGATCCACTCATTATTTTGCTGGAAAGATTTTTCAAGGTTTTGACATTGTATTTCGTGGTTGAGAAAATTTTGTCTAACATTTTGAAAATAGGACGAAAATATGAAGGGTCAAGTCGGGTCTGAATCTCATCGCTCCAAATATGAAATACTCGTTCTGCCGCCCCCCGCGGCATATCTATACCAAGCTCGCTCAAAACAAAATCGTCAATGGATAACAAAATTTTTATGGCTTTTTCTTCCATTTCTTTTGCATTTTTTCTTGTGTCAAAAGCAAATTTTGCAATTTTTTTCTGTTCATTTTTCGGCAATTCTGCAATCTTGATTTTGAAAAAATCATCAAGACGTAAATTTTTTAACCTGTCGTTTGATTCTGCAAAAATTCGGTATAGCCGAGATGGTAAATCGCTTGTAAAAAAGTAAAAACATATTCTGAGAAAAATGAATCGCCCGTAATTCTTATTTTCTGCAAAAAGTTGCTGAATATGACGGGTTTATCAAACGGCAAGTCATCAACAAATGCGACCCGCCCGACGGGTTGTATGGGACTGCCGCCTAATTTTTCAATCAAAATATCGCCCTTTTGCAAAGCAAGTTTTTCAATCTTGTTATTTTTGACATATCTTTGGGCAACATCGTCAAAATTGAGATTGTATTTATTGTCAAAATTTGTATTTCTCAAAACATAGCAAAGCTGATAATCGGGGTTTGGCTCAAAGAAGATCGGGTCTTCGCCCCAATCTCCGGCAAATGAAAACTCTACAATATCGCCTAATTGTCCAGTTTCATAACATTGTTAACAGCAAGGGGCAATAAAACAAATATTGCCCAAGCACTTTGACAAACCAAAAGCATACGGTAAAATCCTTTTAAGAAAACAAACGTAAATAAAGAATCCGGCGGAGCAAGCTCCTCGGTATTCTTTGTTTC
>Ga0210006_1000325_pt1 | contig 39035 bp, 42 predicted proteins | sample CryGey02umfilter_2_FD_185452 | JGI IMG/M metagenome (GOLD analysis project Ga0210006, IMG submission 185452) | Groundwater microbial communities from aquifer in Utah, USA - Crystal Geyser 4/10/14 0.2 um filter (SPAdes) (version 3) | ecosystem: Environmental > Aquatic > Deep subsurface >... | reverse complement strand
GTAGAATATTGGTATCTTGCTGAACAGCAGTCCTGGACTATTTCTGTTTCTGTCAGTGCACGGTTGAGTATTCTTAACTCGTCTATAACTGCATTCAGGTATTCTCCTGTTGACGATTTGCCTATGAGTAGATTTCCCGTGTTGCTAATATTTGCTGTTGAATAATTTATTTCATCTTCTTGGACACCATTAAAATATATTCTCAATTTTGTATTTGAATTATCTTTGACTGCAGCAATATGATTCCATTCATCTATGTTCAGGGCACTGGAAGAATATACGGGTTGGGAATTACTGGGATTAAATATAGCAAAACTTACTTTACCACTACCATCAATCATAAATAAATATCCACGACCATCTTCATCTCCAAACTGTCCCTGCAACTTCTGTAATATCCTCTGATTGCTTCCTGTAGGTGTAACTTTTATCCAGCATTCAATGGTGAAACTACTGTTAATGCCAAAATCAAATGCCAAAGTATCGTTTATGATAATGTAATCATCCTGACCATCAAACTGCAATGCCTTGTTTGGCTGGTTGTATCCGGTAATTCCATCTGTGCTGACAGGACTGTAATTAGTGTTTCCCCCGCCTAAGACACCTAAACGAGAATTTGTAGAATAGTCCACTGCATAAGGACCTTCTGTCTCGTTGAAATGCCAGTGTCCTGCAGTAGAACTCGTGTCTTTTTTATATTCATAATCAATCTGATTTTCTCCTGTGCCTGTCCCTTTTACACGGAGCCCTGAACCGCTATCAGATATATCTATTGTCACATCGGGTGTAAGGTTGTTTATCCAATCAATGGGCGACTGGATAGCCCATGCTCCAGGCGGTGTTGGTGTTGTTTCTGTTTGGGCTGTGCTGTAATAAGTTATGTACATATAATTCAATGCGGTGATTGTGCTAACATAAGTAAAACTTGCACAATACTGGATATATCTGCCTGAACTTGTGGGGTCACTGCCCAAAGACACTGTTTCCCAGGCAGGGGTAGTGTCTGTGCTATTGAAAATATTCTCGGACGCTCTGAGTTTTATTGTTAACGCTGATGGGCCTGAACTTGTTGCTATCCAGTATATGTGGCTTATATGTGCGGTATTGGTACTTGCGTCCAGCACTTCTGAAAAATATACGTCTCCCGCAGGAGCAGTGCTTTGGACCGTTTCGGTCCAGGTAACTGAAGAAAATAAATCCTGGCAGTTAATTAAAAGAACAATAATGGGGACGGAGGTAATTATTTTTACAAGTTTTGAAATAAGCATGACTTTTAATTACCTCCGTCCCCATTATTTCGTCCCCGTTTATTTGGAAAGTTCTATTTCCTGTTTAACTTTCTCAAATGCCTGCTTTGCCTTTTCATGGTCAGGATTTAGTCTTAAGGTAATATCAAATTCCTTCATTGCCAGTTCAAGTTGCCCCTGGCTGTAATATACCAATCCCTGCTGGTAATGTTTATCTGCTTCCCCGGGCTTTCTTGTGGAGAGGATTTCCTCTTTTGATTTCTTTATGTATTCCTTTGCCTTGAGATTTTTTGAATCAAGTTTTAATACCTCTTCAAAAGATTCAATTGCATTGCTGTATTCCTTCCTTTCATACTGTGCCATGCCCTTATCCGAGTAAAATTTTATTTGTTGAAGTTTCTCCGCAGACTTGCGCAGTAATCTCTCTGTTTCTATTTCCCTGTCTATGTCAACTATGTAATTCTTTGCTTTTTCGTTTCCCGGGTCAATTTTGAGCACTTCCTGAAAATGTTCTTTTGCTTTTTTATACTTTTTTGTCCCGTATAAATTGATTCCTTCCTCTAAATGGCTTTTGATTCGTGCATTTTTTCTGCGTTCAATGACTATTCCTTTTGTTTCAGATAAATATACCGTGAGTTCTTCGTCGTCTAATATATATTTTGTTTTGGTCAGGTATTTCACTGTTAATGCCCTGTCAAATTCGGCGGATGCTTTGCTGTAGTCGGAGTCAATGTAATAAACAAACCCCTGCATACAGAACCGTTCTCGCGGAGATAAATCCTTCCATCCCCTCGGGATTTTTTTGAGTTCAAGTTTAATCTCGTCTATGCCCTTCTGTGCAGTGTCAGAATCAAGTTCAAGGAGTTCCGCGTATTTGTCATAAGATTTATAATATTCTCCCCTGCGGTAGTGTTTTTGAGCGTCATTTAGCAAAGTCGTCTTTTTCTCTTCCCGTCTGTATTTTTCAAGTGACTGCTGTGCGGAGGAGTCCGACGGGTCAATTTCCAGGACCTGCTCGTAGGACTGGACTGCTGAAGTCCAATCCCCCTTTTTTATTGCCAGTTCTGCTTTCATTTTCAGTAATTCAATTTTCTCCTGTTGTTTTCGCAACCTCGCCTGTTCGGCATTTGAATCTTTTTCTACCGGTCTAATCTCTGCAGATAGTCTGTCTTTTGTCCTTTTGATATATCTTATTGCCTTTTTATTGGCAGGATTAATTTTTAATGTCTCAATGAAATTATAAAGTGCAGAATAGTAACTCCCCGCTTTGTATTCCCGCACACCTTTTTTTAAATACTGGCCTTCCTGAGTAATGGAATAACCGGCATTTACAACAAGAAATAATAAAATAAATAATAGGGGGTCAGGTCTTGACATTAGAGTTTATGTTTTTCGTTCCATTAATCTTTATATATTATCATAATGGCGGCGCCTCCGACGCTGGTGCCACCGGATATGGCTACAGTGAGACCTCTTTCATCCTTGACCTTGTAGGCAGCGATAGTAATATATCCTTCTGCTTCCATTACAGTAGTCTCCCAGCCTCTTTTCTTCAATTCTTCTTTGTAATACTTTTTTACTTCTTCAAAAGATGCATCTGTAGTTAGGTTTAGACTTTTTCCGTCTCCAATAGCCATTGTGCTTGCTAACTTAGCACCTTTATAAACAGGTATGTCGTCTGGAAAATCTTCCGGTAACTTATTTATTATTTTAAAAGGTTCTTCTCCCATATTCTCTTCTACAGACACCGGCATTTCGGGAACCCTTTCGGTTTCCGACATATATTTCTCTGTTACGTCAACATGTCTTTTTGTTATGTCAGTAAATTTTTTTGCTGCAATTCCTATAATCATTAAAACAAGAAAGAAAATAAGCCAGCTGCAAAAAAGAATCGCACCTGCTATGATTGCTCTTCTTTTTGATAACCCCATGACAACCTGCAAAGCAACAACTAAAACTACCAATAACCACAAGGAGGGTATCAAGCCAATGTATGGAATGATACTTAACCAGCATATAATATAAGCATATCCCAGGACTTTATAAAGAGAAATATATCTACCCTTTCCCCCTAAAAGATAAGCAATAACAAAAACTATTCCGGTTGCAACAAAAGATATTGCAACCAAGGCAACAGGAGCAATGATTATGCCTATAAAGTAACCTCTAAATATACTCCAGATACCCAAAGGTATTCCACCTATTCCCACAATCACTAAAGCTGGCAGGAATGCTTCTTTGTCTTCCATAACTTCTTTGATGGTTTCTCTGTTTAACTTGATAATCTCAAAAGATTTTTTTAAAGCATCTTTAAATTTTGACATCTTTTCCTTCCCTCCTTTCTCTAACCAAAACTGTATCCTCAATCCTGACGCCGCCTGAATTCGGAATATATATTCCCGGCTCCACTGTCACAACCATATTTGTTTTTAGTATTGTCTTATCTTTAGCAAACAGTCTCGGGTGTTCGTGAACTTCAATCCCCACGCCATGTCCTGTTGAATGAATAAAGTATTTACCAAATCCGTATTTTTTTATAATTCCCCGGGCAACCCTGTCAACGCTATCTGCACGGACACCGCTCTTAACTTTTCTTCTTGCCTGTTTCTGGGCTTCTTTTACAACATTATAAATCTTCCGTAGAAGTTTATCGGGTCTGCCCATGAAAAACGTTCTTGTCATATCAGAACAATACCCCTTATACCTGCATCCCAAATCTATAATTACCACATCATTTTTTTCTATAACTTTGTCGGATGCGATATGATGGGGGTAACTTGCGTTTATCCCGCTTGCTACCTGGGGGGTAAATGACGGGACTGTGCCGTATCTGCTGAAAAGTTCAACTATTTTATCCACAACAGTTTTTTCTCTCATTCCGGGTTTCAGATATTTTTTTATACTTGAAAGCACTTTCCTGGTTATTTCGCAGGACTTTTTTATAAGTGCAACTTCTTTTTCTGACTTGACCTGCCGTATCCGTGAAATATAGCCGGGTTTTTCTTTCCACTTAACAGATAGAATCTTATTCCTTAATTTACTTAATAATTCTGCATTGATTGTCCGCGTATCAATGCCGACACTTTTTATTTTGTTTTCCCGGAAGACTTCTCTCAAGGTTTTTATAGGATTAGTGGTTTTGATAATGTTGAAATCGGGTAATAGGTGTTTCAACTGGTCATACAAAAGAGGCGACGATATTGCGGTCAGTCCTTTTTTTGTTACAAGAATAAAATACTCGCCCAGTTCAATCCCTGTGAGATAAAAGATATCAGCCCAGTATGTCACAAGAAATGCATCAATGTTTTTTGCTGAAGACAAGTGTTTTATAACTTTATTCTGGTTTTCAGTAAACATTTATTAAAACAATCTTACCCTTATCGTTCTAACTTGCCATTTTTGTTACTACGGTGGCAAAATTAACCAAATTTTCCTTATTTTGAAGATACAAATGCAATAAAGTTTTGCCACCTTGATATCAAAACTCAGTAAAATAACTAAATTTTGCAACCATAGTGGCAAAATCTCAATCTATCCCCAGACCTTGGTACTCTTATATTTTGCTTTGTTTTTTCTTAAAATCTCGACTATCTTTTCTTCAATATTTGAAGGAATCAAAAGCACCCCATCACCTATCTTATACTCTTTTTTTTCCATCAACCCTTTTTTTTCGCTTTGATAAGATTTATTTTTGACTGTTTGAGAAAATTTGTAACCAAACAGATTCCTTTGAATCGCTGACTTTTCTTTTGAGCATAGACCTTTGGTAGAATAAGTTATTAATGATTTAGGTTCTAAATTCTTTCCAGGTTCTTTAAGTAACTCAGCATCCAACCTACCCCAGATAATAGTTCCTTCTCTTGATATATTCCAGAGGAAATCCGTATCCACATCATTAGGATCATTCAAATTTTTCATCACAAATGAAAATGAGTAAGATAAATTGTGTTTCTGTGAAATATTAGAGGAAATTTCCAGACAGGCATCCATCTCTTTTCCTACTTCAGGATTATGGTCCGTATCAAAAAGCATAAGTAAATCTATATCACTTTTCTTAGATATCTCTCCTTAGTCTGAAAGTATCCAATCGTTCAAAATCTTCAGCAATATAATTCCATAAGATAATTCTACTGTTGCCACCACATTCTTCCCTTTCACGTCAGGTAACAATTTCTCCATACTTTTTTTATCTCTTTTGCCTTATTTAAATGTCCTTCTGGTTTCATTTGTTTCGTTCCTTTCCATTGTAATGTATATACTTTCTTACTTTTTTCCTTTATGGAAAAACCTTTCTACAGGTAGGTTTAAACCTGCTTAACATAACTGATAATCGTATCCGCTATCTCTTCCGCAGACACCTGGTCAGTATTAATAGATAACCTGCATCTTTTATAAAAAGGTTCGCGGTAATCCAGCATCTTAACAATCTCTGCCATCGGCTCAGGTTTATTCAATAAAGGACGGTCTTTACTGGAACTTATCCTGTTGTATATTGTTTCAGGAGTTGCTTTCAGATTTATAACAACCCCGTTTTTTTCAAGCATGTCCATATTTTCTTTTCTTAAAACGACACCGCCTCCGGTAGCAATCACGCAATTATCAAATTCACTCACTTTTCTAATAATTTTTGTTTCCATGTCACGGAAGTAGGGTTCGCCATGCCTGCTGAATATATCGGATATTTTCATACCCGCTCTCATTTCAATCCTTTCGTCCGTATCAATGTATCTCCATTTCTTACCTAATTTCTTTACCAATTTTTTACCTACAACAGTTTTTCCCGTCCCCATAAATCCTGTTAATACAATGTTCATATTCTTAAGAAAACTCGTCCCGATAAATTAGATAATCCTGCGGATAAATCGGGCAACTCCATGGATTCCCCAATTTATTGGGGTTATAATTTCCTATATTTACAGAACTCGTCCAGTTCCTAAAGAACCTACTGTTGGTTAAAACTGGACGCTACAGTAGCGTCCGAATTCGGACGATTGTTTACTGGACGCTACAGTAGCGTCCATCTTCAGATGGACGATTAAAAATCTTTAATTTGCTCTATGTAACCTTCAAAATTTCTTTTTGTCTCTTTTATTGAATCTCCTCCAAACTTTTCCTTAAATGCTTTTGCCAGTTCAAACGACACCACCGCTTCGGCAATAACAGAACAGGCGGGGACAGCGCAAACATCCGCCCTTATAATTTCAGCCAGCACAGGCTCTTTTGTCCTGATATCAACCGACTTCAATGGTTTCTTCAGCGAGGGTATCGGTTTCATAACCGCACGCAGGACAATATCTTCCCCGTTAGTTATCCCGCCTTCAATACCACCCGCATTATTCGTCTTCCTGTAAAAACCTCTTTTTTTATCATAGTAAATCTCATCGTGTGTCTCTGAGCCGGTATGTTCGGCAAAATCAAAACCCGTGCCTATCTCAACACCTTTAACTGCCTGTATTGACATAACACTCTGTGCCAATCTTCCGTCAAGCCGAAGGTCCCACTGGATATGGCTGCCAAGCCCGGTAGGCACACCGGTCGCAATAACCCGAAATATCCCGCCCACGCTGTCATTATTCTCTTTTGCCTTATCTATTTCAGCCATCATTTTCTTTTCTATCCCTTTATCAGGGCATCTAACAGGAGAACCCTCTATTTTGCTATACAACTCTTTGAGCTCTGCGGAGGATATGGGTTTGCATCGGGCATTGTATATCTGTTCAACATAAGAAAAAACTTTTATACCAAACTCCAGGAGGAACTTTCTGCATACCGCACCTGCGGCAACACGTCCCGCAGTTTCTCGCGCACTTGCACGTTCCTGAATATCCCTTAAGTCCTGCCGGTCGTATTTAAGTGCTCCTGCTAAATCAGCATGCCCGGGTCTGGGTCTGGTATAAATTTTTTCGTCCTTATCTTCTCTCCAGTCGCGGTTTTCTATCACAAGACATATGGGCGAACCAATGGTCTCTCCGGACATTATCCCGCCTGTAACCGTAGCTTTATCCTCTTCAATTTCCATCCGTCCGCCCCTGCCATAACCTTTCTGCCGACGGAGGAGTTCCTTATTTATGTATTCTTCAGTTAACCCAAGGCCCGCAGGTATACCTTCCAGTATTGCCGTGATATTCCTGCCGTGTGACTCTCCCGCTGTTAAATACATTAACATAAAACCACCTCAATAAGGTTTAATTTTAATCTGTAACTTTCAGAAAATGGGCTGTGGCTCTATTTTACCAACGACCTCTGCCGCCGCCACCGCCGCCACCGCCGAATCTTCTTCCGCCGCCACGGCCGCCTTCGCTACGGGGACGAGCTTCATTAACATTAAGATTTCGTCCTTTTAATTCTTTGCCGTTCATACCGGTTATTGCTGCCTGTCCTTCGGTACTGTTCGGCATCTCAACGAATCCAAATCCTCTTGATTCGCCGCTGAACTTGTCTTTAATAATGGTAGCGGTTGCTACCTGTCCGAATGCTCCAAAAGATTGTTTTAAATCTTCATCAGTTACTTCTCGTGCTAAATTTCCTACGTAGATGTTCATTTTTCCTCCTAAATTTTTTTAAATAAAAGGGACAATATCGACCATGAAAATGGGAGTATCAGAACCGTCCCCATACTTTGACCTCCCTATATGACCTCCCTATACTTTGACCCCGTCTATTGCTTCTGAAAGTTTTTCTATGCCAATGAGTTTTATTTTACTATTACTGATATTGCGAATGTTGGTCCTGGGGAGGACAATTTTCTCAAACCCCAGTTTTTCTGATTCATTTATTCTTTCCTGGACATAACTTATCCCCCGAATCTCACCCGCTAACCCTACCTCGCCGATAAATACCGTGTCCTGCGGACAGACAAATTTACCGAAGGCACTTGCAATGCTCATACAGACGCCTAAATCAACCGCTGGTTCTTTTACTCTTATACCGCCTGCAACATTGACGAAAACATCACAGGTTTCAAGTGCCATGCCAATCCTGTTTTCAAGCACTGAAATTAAAACGACCACACGGTTATAATCAAGCCCTGTAGCCATCCGTCGTGCCATACCATAGTTTGTTTTTGCTACCAGTGTCTGTATTTCCAGAAGTATGGGCCTTGTCCCCTCCATCGTGGTAACTATTGCCGAGCCGGGGACGTTCTTTGTCCTCTCGGACAAAAAGAAAGCGCTAGGATTTTTCACCTCATGCAGACCGTCCTGTTTCATTTCAAAAACACCTATTTCAGAAGTCGGACCGAAACGGTTCTTATAGGAACGCAGGATGCGATAAACGTGATGCTGTTCTGATTCAAAATACAGGACCGTATCAACTATGTGTTCAAGCACGCGCGGTCCTGCAATATCTCCTTCTTTGGTGATATGTCCCAGCAAAAACACGGTGATGTTCTTACCCTTTGCTAAATTTAAGAACTCGCTGGCACATTCTCTCACCTGCCCGACTGACCCGGGCGCACTTGATATATCAGACCTGTATGTCGTCTGGACAGAATCTATTACTAAAACCTGCGGTTTAATTTTATCTACCGCATCCAGAATATTTTCTAAATTCGTTTCAGAAAGTAAATACAACCTGAGCCCTTTTGACAATATTTTTAACCTGTCCGCACGGTTTTTTACCTGTTCCAATGACTCCTCGCCAGAAACATATAAAACAGACATATTCCCGCCATTGGCAAGGTTTCCCGCAACCTGTAACATTAAAGTTGACTTACCTATGCCGGGCGCTCCTCCTAAAAGAACAACTGACCCGGGCATTATACCTCCGCCAAGCATTCGGTCAAATTCAACGAGACTGGTCGTTATCCGTGCGATATTTGCAGTTGAAACCTCATCCAGATGGACAACAGAAGATGAAAACTGCGTGAGCCTTCTTCCTGCAGGTTCCACAAGACGGCGGCTGGACTCTTCAACTAAAGTATTCCACTGATTGCACTCCGGGCATTTACCCAACCATTTCGCGGTGGAATAACCGCAGTTCTGACACACAAATAGCGTCTTATTTTTTGATTTTTTCATTAATAAACTCTAATGTCAAGACCTGACCCCATTTATGGTCGGGCCAGGCCGATTAAGCCTAACAGATATGCAATGTCCTCGTCTTCAAACGATATATTCGCTGTAGTATGTAAATCTGCTTCTTCCGCTATGTCCTCTATTGTCCCGCCCACATTAAACCACTTTGTAGGTGATATTCTTATACCCGTGTTAATTTTAGGTTTGACTTTCTTTTCCACTGTCTCTCTGCCAAAATCGTATGCTTCTGCAGTTATCTCCAATTTGTTCCAGGGATTCCATTTCCATAGAGGTTTTACTTTAATTCCGGCACCACCTGCTGACCTTATCATACCTGCATAAACAGTGCCAAACTGCACAGAGTCAATATTAAAACTCTGTCCTATATTCAAATTGAAAGTATTCTTTGATTCATTTGTTTTAGTATTGGCAGTTGCTGCATTTGATACACCAAGGTAATAGTATTTCCCCGTCCTGGGTCGAATCTTTAAGCCAACATCACTTTTATACTCATCATACTTACCGCTGTGTCTCAATTCGTATTCCCAGTATGTCCTGAACAGCGTCAATCTTCCTAAAGCTTTTTTAGCTTCATCCGATGTGCCCTTGATAGATTCTACGGTTTTTTTCAAATTTTCACCCATCTCTTTATCGCTTAAAAGTTTTCCGACGCTACCTTCTCCTGTCTCAACATCTTTAACAATCTTATCCAACCGCTCTGTTATTGATTTTATATTCTCTATTGCAACTTTAATGTTTTCTTTCTCTGAACCTGTAATTTCAGATATGTCAGAAGTAATCTTTTTTAAATCCTTTGCAGCACTGGTGACATCTTTCACAAAATCTTCTGTTCTTTTCTCGGTCAACTGCCGGTTAAGTTTTCCTGACAATTCATTTAAGTTTGCCAGTAATTCGTCTAAATTTTTTATAAGTCCCTTGTCACCTAAAAGACCTTTTATTGCATTGCTGAAACCGTTTATCCCATCCACTGTATTGGAAAGCATTTTATCAAGAGATATGGGGTCTATCCCGGCTACCGTATCACCATCTTTTAATAACGGTTCACCTTCACCGCCCAATGATAACTCTAAGTATTTCACTCCTAACAATCCCGAAGAGGCAATTGTTGCCTGCGTATCACGGTGTAACTTGACTTTTGATTTAATCCATACAGTAACTTTTGCCTTCCGTCCTTCAAGCGCTATGTCTTCCACCTTGCCCACCTTTACACCGTTTACTCTAACCCATGCTTTTTCAAGCAGTCCGCCGACATCGTTGAAATAGACATGAATTTTGTATCCCCCCTCCAACCTTATGTCTTTTATTGCGAGGATGGAAAAAGCAAACACGATTATTGCTATCAGAAGGAACAAACCTAATTTAGTCTCTTTTTTCATGAATGCCACCCCTATGGTAACTACTCACTGAAGGGTGTCATTCTGACCCGAATTCGGGGAAGAATCTCGTTTTTACTGCGTCTAATTTTAGATTCTTCGTCATTTCATTCCTCAGAATGACATTATGACACAGCCTCTTCGGTCAGAATGACAGCAACGCGGTTTAGTGAATAGATACCCCCTATGGTTTCAGAATTCTTTTAATTTCAGTTTTATCGGGCCGTTAATTGACCCTGTTATAAACTGTTTTACATATTCGTTAGAAGTCTTCTTTATCTCCTCGGGCGAACCCAATGTAATTATTTTACCGTCATAAAGCATTGCTATGCGGTTAGAAATCTTGTATGCAGAACTTAAGTCATGTGTTACGACAATTGAAGTAACTTTTAATGTCTTCTGGAGATGGATTATAAGTTCATTTATGGCATCTGCCATTATAGGGTCAAGTCCTGTCGTCGGTTCGTCATAGCATATATATTCAGGGTCGTAGGCAATCGCTCTCGCCAGGGCCACACGTTTTTTCATACCGCCTGACAACTCCGCAGGTTTAATATCCTCCACTCCGCTCAAACCCACATGTCCTAAACAGTCTGAAACTTTTTTCTTAATGAGTTTTTCGTTAAAATTCATATTGTGCAATCCAAACGCAACATTTTCACCCGCTGTCAGCGAGTCAAACAGGGCTGAGCCCTGAAAAAGATAACCGAACTTTTTCTGATACTCACCTAATTCATGCTCGGTCAAAGAAGTGATTTCCGTAGAATTTATGTATATTTTACCCTTATCGGGTTTAAGAAGACCCACGATATGTTTTAACAGGACTGTCTTACCGCAGCCTGACCCGCCTATGATTGTTATTGTTTCGCCGTCACGTATTTCTAAATTAACTCCGCGCAGGACATAATTTTCGGCAAATGTTTTATGTAAATCCTCTACTTTTATCATCCTATCCCCATTGCTACTAAGATCGCGGAAAGAAAATAATCGGATACTAAAATCAATACAAGGACAGTCACGACAGAACTTGTCGTAGCACGGCCTACACCTTCCGCCCCTCCGTGACATTCAAATCCTTTATGACAGGAGACTAATGCGATTATCATTGCAAAACAAACCGATTTTATTAAACCATGAAAAAGGTCTTCAATATCCATAAAATCAAGAGTATCCGCCCAGTATATTGTAGAGGGTATATCTAATTTGTAAACACCTACTATGAACCCGCCCAAAATACTTATAACATTAGAGACTGCCGTAAGAAGGGGTAACATAATGACAAGAGAAATAAACCTCGGTACCGCAAGATACTTGATGGGGTTTGTCCCTAAAGTCCGCAGTGCATCAATCTGTTCTGTAACCTTCATTGTGCCTATTTCTGCCGTAATGGCAGCCCCGACCCGTCCCGTAACAACAACTGCTGCCAGGACAGGACCTAATTCCTTTACTATTGAAAAAGCAACAATAGTCCCCACATAAAGCGGTTCATTGAGAACGCTTATAGCAGAAGAACCCGACTGCAGTGCAAGTACCATACCGACAGAGAAGGAAGTCAATGCTGTAACCGGAAAAGACCTCGCACCAATTTCAAACAGCTGATCAATAATGTTTTTTACATCTATCGGGGGTTTGAACATATAGAGGAGTGTCTGATATAACAGGGTAACCCCTTTAGATAAACCGTCTAAAAAATTATAAAATTTATTTGAAATGTATTTTATCATATTTCTTGTTACTAGAGTAACCTACTTCTGGTAGCGTCCAGTTTTAACTGGACGCTACGTTACATATATTCTTTTGACACGGGGATGAATATTGCATACGACTTCGTAATTTATCGTGCCAATCAGTCCTGCCATATCTTCTGCCGAACCTAACAGAGTGACTTCATCGCCTATTCTGACATCCGGTATGTCCGTGACATCAATCATTATCATATCCATTGTCACCCTGCCGACCACAGGAACCTTTCTGCCTTTTATAAATACATAACCCTTGTTGGAAAGAAACCTGCTGTATCCGTCACCGTATCCCGCCGGTAGGGTAGCGATAACCGATTTCCTGTCAGTGACGAATGTCGTCCCGTAACTTATTGCTTTGCCGGGAGGCAAATTTTTAATAAAAATGACTTTTGTCTTCCACTGCAGTGCTGGTTTTGTATTAATGAGATTATCTGCACCGGGAAATGGTAAAAGCCCGTAAATACACAACCCGGTCCTGACCATATCAAAATAACTCTCAGGATATTTAAGCATTGCGGATGAATTTGCACAATGTGAAATTATATTTTTATAACCGGCATTCTTTATTTCGGATATGATACTTGTAAAAATATTTATCTGCCCGGAGGTATATTCCGGGTTAGTGTCTGCTGAAGCGAGGTGCGTCCACACGCCTTCTAATTTCAGACGCCTGCATTCCTTGAGATTTTGTATAAACTCAGGAATACCGCTCGGTGAGATACCAATTCTGCCCATGCCGGTATCAACTTTGAGGTGAAACGGGACGGTTCTGTTTTTCTTCTTTGCATATTCATTCAATGTGAGAAGACCCTGTCCGCTCGCTATTGTGGGTGTGAGTTTATGTTCTATTACTTCAGCAAAATTATCAAACGGGTAAATACTGCCAAGGATTAATATGGGTAATTTTACGCCTTTATTGCGTAAAGTTATACCCTCATCAATAGAGGTAACGCCTAAATAGTCAACCCCGCATTTAACACAGGTTTTTGTAACTTCAACAAGTCCGTGACCGTAAGCGTTTGTCTTGACAACAGCCAGGAGCTTTGTCTTCGGCGATAATTTAGACCTTATCTGTTTAATGTTGTGCTCTATGTTACAAAGATTTATTTCAACCCAGGTCGGCCTATAAATTTTCATTCTTTTGCAAGTTCTTCAAATCTTGTCCATTCTTTTATAAATGCAAGGTCAACGTTTCCCGTAGGCCCGTTCCTCTGTTTTGCAATAATAATTGTCGCTTTATTTTTTAAATCTTCCCTGTCCGGTTTATAAACCTCTTCACGATAAATAAACATTACGACGTCCGCATCCTGTTCAAGTGCACCTGACTCGCGCAAGTCAGATAACATAGGCCTGTTGCCTTCACGGCCCCTTTCTTCGGTTTTCCGTGAAAGTTGAGACACCGCAATAACGGGCAGGTCCAGTTCACGCGCTAACGCTTTAAGTGAACGTGAAATTTCAGCGACCTCCTGCTGTCTTGATTCACTCCTGTATGCACTACGCATCAATTGTATATAGTCTATAATAATTATACTGAGTTTTTTACCTTTTGTTGCAAGGTCGGCTGCAAGCCGTCGTGCACGCATACGCACATCAAGCATTGACAGGTTCGGCGTATCGTCAATAAATATCGGAGATTCATATATGTACTGTCCCGCGGTGGTTATTGCAGGCCATGCTTTTTTGGATGTCATACCCTGGCGGACAAGATGCGAGCTTATATGTGCTTCAGAACACAGCAGTCGCAGCACAATCTCTTCCTTTGACATTTCTAAAGAAAACATTCCGACAGGGACTTTACTTTTTATAGCAAGGTTACTGAGAATATTCATACAGAAGGATGTCTTCCCCATACTCGGCCTTCCGGCAACAATTATAAGGTTTGAAGGCTGGAAACCGCCTGTCATTTCATCTACCTTGCGATAACCGACAGGAACCCCTGTAGTTGACTTTTTATTTGTCATTAAGGCTTCAATGTGTTCAATTGCAGGATGAACTAAATCTTTCGCCTCAACAAAACCCGACTGTGCTTTGACCCTTGCAATAGCAAATATTGACTGTTCAGCATTGTCAAGTAATAAATCAGCTTCGTCTGTTCCCCTATAGCCACTTTCAGCTATCTGTGTGCCGGTTTTTATCAACTGGCGGAGAATAGCTTTTTCACGGACAATTTTTGCATAATGTTCAATATTGGCAGCGGTAGAGACGGTATTAATTAATTCCGTTATATACGCTGCGCCGCCTATGTCAACCAGCGCTTTTTGTTTCTTAAGTTCATCAGTCACGCTGACTGTATCAACCGGAATATTTTCTACGTAAAGGTTTTTAATAATTAGAAAAATCCTTCTATGACTTTCATGGTAAAAATCATTTTCAGTAAGAATATCAAAAACTGTGGCTATAGCTTCCTTCTCTATAACCATTGAACCAAGGACAGCCATCTCGGCTTCTATTGATTGCGGTAAGGTTTTATCTATTGTCATTTCTGAACAACCCAGACTTTTATTTTTGCAATCTCTGGTTTCTGGTCAGGAAATTTTTCTGACCGTATTCTCATTTCAACCGTATATACGCCGATTTCTTTTATGGGTTCATCAAGAATAATGTCATGCTTGTCAATGGTTTTGCCGGTATCAGTTTCAAATGCCTTTGCTATATCATCTTTGGTAATGACACCAAAAAGCTTGCCGGTTTCACCGACAGAGACAGGTATATTTATTGAAAGTTTGCTCATTCCATCAGCCAGCTCTTTCACTTTTAACCTGTCATCGGATTTCTTCTTTTCAATAAGTTCTTTCTGTTTTTTTAAATTATTCAGGTTTGATTCAGTCGCCTCCAGAACAAGACCCTTGGGAAACAGGTAGTTTCTTGCATAACCTTCCGCAACCTCTTTAACATCGCCCAAATGACCTAAATTATCAATGTCTTTCTTAAGTATAACTTTCATTTTGTCACCTCACAAGTAAAATCCTGAAGGATAAAACCCTAAAGGGTAAATTCCAGGAATTAAGGGTTTACCCAGGAATTAAGGGTTTACCCTTTTATAATTTTCTAAGGATTCAAAAAATTTCAATGACTTGTAGCAAACGGTAATAACGCAAGCATCCTTGCACGCTTTATTGCCTGTGAAAGTAATCTCTGGTGTTTTTGACATGTCCCGGTAAAACCGCTGGATACTATCTTGTTTCGTTCTGAAACATAATTTCTTAAAATTCCAGTCTCCTTATAATCAATCGGTATGTTATCCGCACAAAATCTACAGATTCTCTTTCTCCCAAAACGTTTATCTCCAAACCTACGTCGTGGTCCTCCTTTAAATTTTCTTTTTTCCATATAATATTCTCCTTAAAATGGTATTTCTTCGTCAACTGACGGTTCTTCTGCACCTGATTTGTCCGCAGGACTATCTAATTTATCCGGCCCTGTCTGACTGACAGGTGCTTCCTGGACATGTCCTTCTGCTTCTGTCGTTATTTCCAAAAATTGCACTCTCTGTGCCACCACTTCAAGCGTAGTATGTTTCTGCTGGTTCTTGTCTTCCCATGACCTGCTGCGCAGACGTCCGGCAATATGGACAGGACTGCCTTTCTTAATCCTCTCACTGCAGCGCACTGCTGACTCGCTCCACACAGTAACAGGGACATAACTGGCCTCATCTTTCCATTCACCCGTAGTATCCTTGTAGCTATGATTAATAGCAATATCAAACTTGCACACAGCTGTCCCCTTCTGAGTGTATTTCAGGTCAGGGTCGCGAGTCAATCTTCCTATGAGAATAACACTATTTTGTTGAGGTAATCTTATTTTTTGTGGCATCAATCGGTTCCTCCTTAATTTCTGTTTTTGTCTCGGTTTTTAGTTCGGGTTGGACTTCAGCCTTCGTCTCTATCTTTTTTTCCTGAATTTTTTTCATTTTTTTTGTTTCTTTCTTTTTCTTCACGGTTAAAAAACGTATAACACCTTCTACATTACGAAACACGTCCTCTACCTTTCTGCTTACCTGTCCTTCCGAATCAAATTCAAGATACGTATAAATACCTTCTTCATAACCGGAAATAGGGTAAGCTAACCTGCGTTTGCCCCATTCATTTACTAATACTACCGCACCGCCATCCTGTGTAATTATGGATTTGATTTTCTCTGTAAGGTTGGAAATTTTTTCGGCAGGAAAATCGGCACCGCAGACAAAAATCAACTCATACCTTGTCATAAACCCTCCTTTATGGATTTGTCCCGCCTAAGGGCGGGACTAAAGCCCCTTGCAACCAATCATTAATAAATTAATGGGGGAGCAAAGGAGTTATTAAATTATATCAAAATAAATACTGTCAGGTCAAGTGGAAGTATGGAAGTATGGGGACGGTTCTGATTCTTTTTTATATTTTATGGTTTACCAGAGTTAAAGTAGAAATTTTCAAGTAGCGTCCCATGAAGTTTAAGAGACGCCAATTTATGTCTGACTTTTTTGTGGTCAATTATAAAAAAGTCTTGACTTTTTTATAACTATGATGTAAAATAGTCATATGATTGAAAGAACCATATATCTCGATTTATGGCGAGAACTATCTTCTGAAAAACAGATGATATTCCTGTCCGGCCCGCGACAGGTAGGAAAACTACGCTCGCTAATGAAATCGCTAAAGAATTTAAAAACAACCTATATTTCAGATGGGATATTATAGAAGATAAGAAAAAGTTGATATTGCCTTAATTGAATAGTTACGCAAGACCTGACCCCATCATTTGAATTTGAATTTGACGACATCGCCGTCGGCAACGGGATAATCCTTGCTTTCTGTGCGGGCCAGGCCGCTGTCGTGCAGTAATTTTGAACCGTATTTAATCAAATCATTAAATGGATACACCTCGGCACAGATGAAACCTTTCTCCATATCACTGTGAATTTTACCCGCGGCTTTTTTGGCATGGGTCCCCCCGGGGATAGACCAGGCCCTTGTTTCCTTACCCACAACGGTATAGAAGGTTATAAGATTAAGTAACCGGTATGATTCTTTTATCAGATTTTCCAGTTGATTCTCTAACCCCAGTTCTTTGCGGAATTTTATCTTTTCATCTTCCTGCAACTCTGTCAGTTCCTGTTCCAGTTTTATATTGATACTAACACCGCCGGATTTTTTGTTATCTCTCAGCCATTTTTTTGTATCGTCTGCCAGTTTGCTGTCGGTAGATTCATTTATGTTAAAGACGTAGAGGACAGGTTTTGCAGTCAGGAAATTATACTCGGCAATATCGTCACCGTTAATCCCGCTGTTTATCAGTATCTTGTTCTGGTTCAGGACTTCTATTGCTCCGGATAATATTTCGGATGAATCTTTTGTTTTTTGTTTTTCTTTTGTTTTTTCTGCCTGTTCTAAATCCGACAGGATAAGTTCTGTTTCAACTATCTGTATTTCATTTATGGGGTTTATTTCATTGAGAACCATTGCCACTTTTTCATCTTTAAAAAGGCGGACAATATGCAGTAAGGCATCCACTTCCCGTATATGTGAAAGGAATTTATTGCCCAACCCTTCTCCGTGACTCGCACCTTTTACCAGACCTGCTATGTCAACGAATTTTATTGTTGCAGGAGTGAGTTTTTCCGGTTTAATTATTTCACCAAGTTTTTTTAATCTTTCGTCGGGGACTGTAACTATGCCGACATTGGGGTCTATTGTGGTGAAAGGAAAGTTTTCTGCAGGGACGTGTGAACTCGTCAATGCATTGAACAGGGTTGATTTGCCTACATTCGGTAAACCTGTTATTCCTATTTCCATTGGGGTCAGGTCTCAACATTCAACATAATTTACAACTTATAAAACAACAAGATTGTCCCTGTGGACTATTTCTTCAAAATCGCATACGCCGAGGATTTTTTTAATTTCGCCGGATTTTTTGCCCTTGATTTTATTTATGTCATTAGATGAATAGTTAGTAAGCCCACGGGCGATCTCATTGTTTGCTTTGTCCATAATGCTTACACTTTCACCTACGGAATATTCCCCTTCAACGGATATAATTCCCGAAGGTAATAAACTCTTGCATTTCTTCGTTATTGCTTCAACAGCGCCGTCATCAATCATAATCATGCCTTTGGTTTTCATACCAAATGCAATCCACCTTTTTCTGGCAACGATTTTTTCCTGGGGATGGAACCTCGTACCCGTCGTTTTACCTTCAATAATATTTTTTAATACCTCGTCTTTTCGTCCATCAGCTATAACAGTTTCAACGCCGCTTGTGGTAGCGACTTTTGCTGCCTGGACTTTTGTACACATACCGCCGCTACCGTAATCCGACCCGATAGTCTTACGCGCGATTTCTTCAATTTCAGACGTTATCTTTTTAACTTCATTAATACATTTTACGTTCCTGTCCCTGTTGGGGTCACCCGTGCATAGTCCTTCCACATCAGTGAGTATAATCAGCAAATCAGCTTCAACTTTAATTGCAACAAGTGCTGCCAGTGTATCGTTGTCTCCAAACTGTATTTCCTCAACGGAAACAGTATCATTCTCATTGATTATCGGTACAATGCGCTGCTGTAATAAAGACAGGACGGTATTCCTTGTATTGATGTAGCGCCTGCGGTTTTCAAAATCCTCGCGGGTAAGGAGTAATTGTGCGGTTGAAATATTTTTTGTCTGAAAACATTCATCATACACAGCCATCAATAACGGCTGACCGACTGCAGCAGCAGATTGCTTTTCAGGCAGTGACTTCGGTCTGCCTTTAAGTCTGAGTTTGCCTGCACCTGCACTTATCGCTCCGGAAGTAACCAGGATAATCTCATTACCTGACTGGTGTAATTCGGCAATTTGCCCGGAAATTTTTGTAATATACTTTTTATTAAGACCTACCGTGCCCGCAGGTGTTTCTTTAGTCAGTAAATTTGTCCCGATTTTAATCACTATTCGTTTTTTTTCCATAATTTATCCCTGCAGCCATTCAAACTCATAGTCTGCAATTTTAACGATATCGCCTTCTTTTATACCATGTTTTTTTAACATTTTATCAATTCCAAGTTTCTTAAACGTATTCTGCAGACGTTGCACGGACTCCTGCTGTTCAAAACGCGTCATTGCAATAATGGTTTCTATCTTCTTACCCTCTACTACAAACATCCCCTCCTGTTTTTTAATTTCAAATTCAGGTTTGTAAACATAGTGTTTTACAGGTTCAGCAGGAACGTTTATTCCCTCTTCCATGACTTCCTGGGTTTCATGACTCAGTATATATATCACTCTGTCCAGCAAGGATTCTATGCCGCTGCCTGTAACCGCTGATATAGGGAAAATATCAAGTTTTTTACTTCTGAATTTTTTCCTGAATTTCTCAAGGTTTCTATCTGCATCGGTAAGGTCCATTTTATTGATAACTACAACCATAGGTTTTTTCATTAAACCCGGGGAATATTCTCTTAATTCATTGTTTATGATTAAAAAATTCTCGGCCGCTGATTTATTCCCGTAACCTGAAATATCAATCAAGTGTATCAATATTTTCGTTCTCTCTATGTGCCTCAGGAATTCATCACCCAACCCCTTACCTGCGTGGGCACCCTCTATGAGACCGGGAATGTCTGCAACAATAAAACTTTTACCTTTATGGAATGCCGCTCCTAAGTTAGGTGATGTTGTCGTAAAAGGATAGTCGGCAATTTTAGGATGTGCGGAGGTTATACGGGAAATTAAAGTTGATTTACCGGCATTGGGACACCCGGCAATACCTACGTCAGCAATTAGTTTAAGTTCCAGGTCTAATATTAGTTCTACGCCGGGTTCGCCTCTTTCGCTTATCCTTGGAGCTTTACTCTGCTGTGTTTTGTATGTTGCATTCCCGCGGCCTCCGCGACCGCCTTTAGCAATGAGAATTCTATCGTCAATATTTTTTAAATCGCAGACAAATTCATAGGATTTATCCTTACCGGCTCTATAGACAACCGTTCCCTGTGGAACTTTTATAAACAGGTCTTCGGCATCTTTACCGTATCTGTCGTTGCCTGAACCGGGTGAGCCGTCCCTTGCTTTGTAATGCGGCTGGTAAGAAAAATCAAGAAGGGTGGAAATCTGCCTGCTGACTTCCAGATACACGTCGCCGCCCCTGCCTCCGGAACCGCCGTCAGGACCGCCCCTCGGTATATACTTCTCCCTCCGGAAGCTTACGCAGCCATCGCCGCCTTTTCCCGACTTAATATAAATTCTTGTTTTATCAACAAACATTATAAGGATTCTTTGTGGATGGTTGCCTCTGTAGATTTCAGGATGGATAGACACTAACACATTTTCTGCCACCATGTGTCCATTCAAACTTCACTATACCGGGAATCTTTGCAAAAATAGTCCCATCGGAACCGATGCCAACATTATTGCCGGGGGATAATTTTGTCCCCCGCTGGCGTACTATTATGGCGCCGGATTTGATAACCTGCCCGCCAAACATCTTTACGCCGAGTCTCTGTCCCGGACTATTCCTGCCATTTACAGAATGCTTTGATTTACCCATGTTTTTCCTCTACTGTAGCAGTCGCATTTATGCGACTATTTTATTGATTTTCAGTTCGGTTAAATCCTGTCTGTGTCCGCTTCTCTTCTTATAACCTTTTTTTCGGTGTTTCTTAAAAACAATTACTTTGGGACTTCTGAAATGCCTTGTTACCTCAGCAACAACCTGAACGTCAGCAACAGTAGGTTTACCCACAAATGTTTTGTCATCTTTCTTTACAAAAAGCACTTTATCCAGTGTAACTTCTTCCCCTACTTTTTCTTGTAGTCTGTCCACAAATATTCTTGTGCCTTCCTCAACACGATATTGTTTGCCTTTTACAGAAACTATTGAATACATTATTGGTTAGTCCTTTCTAAACGGCAGCGAAGCATGTTTGACGTTACCCCAACGGTTAGTTTTCAAACTTGTCCTGTTTGAAAACTGTGCGGGGTTTCACGGCAGCGAAGCATGTTTGCCGTTTACTCCTAATATGGTTTTTAGATTATACTAAATTTTATATAAATAAATCAACTATTCTCTAAATCCGATAAATGACTTTTCTGGCTCTTCAGGTTTTATTGTAGAACAATATTCTCCAACTTGGCAACTCCAGGGATTCCCCAACTTGTTGGGGATATAATTTCCTAAATTCTACTTATTTTTTACGGAGAGTTTAAATCAGAAATTAAAATCTAACATTTTTTGTTTTTCTTTCTTCAAACCAGGAATAAATTGTTGGCACGATAAACCAGCTAATCATTCCAATAATCATACCGCCAAAAGAAGGTATTGCCATTGGCCGCATAACTTCTATACCTGTACCTCCAAATAAAAATATCGGCAGAAGTGCTAATATAGTGGTAATACTCGTCATAAATGCAGGTCTTATTCTTGCCTTACCAGCATATACCGTTGCTTCTATAACCTCTTGTTTGGTTTTTGGTTTTCTTTCTCCAAATACCTGGTCAAGATAAGTGGTAATTAATACACCATCATCAACAGCAACACCAAAAAGTGCAATAAATCCAACCCAGACAGCAACACTGAAATTGTAGCCGTAAATTGCCAGGAGTAGAATTCCACCACATAAGGTAACGGGTATGGCAGTAAAAATCGTTAATGACTTGCGATGAGACTTGAAATTCATAAATATTAGCATATAACTTATGAATAAACTTATTGGTATCAGAACAGATAATTTTTTTGTTGCACGGACTTGATTTTCAAACTGTCCTGACCACTGAATAAAATATCCCTGCGGTAGTTTTCCGGATAGTTTTTTTGCCACTAATTTACTTGCTTCTTCTACAAATCCGACCATATCACGGCCTCTGACATTCATTAAAACATAAGCACGGAGCAATCCATTTTCAGAACTTATCATTGCGGGACCTTCAACAAGACGAATTTCTGCAATTTGCCCTAAACCTGAAAAATGCGTGAAAAACGCATTTTTTGAATTTAATTTCTCTTGATTTTATGACTGAAAAAATATATAATAAATATCAATTTTCCATTTCGGCACAAACCTCACTTTTAGTTAGGTTAATGCCATATGCCAAAAGGTATCAAAAATATTCAATTTTCCTTCTCAAAAAACAATTTAACTCACTATGGCGGATTGTTTCTAATTTACAAATTTTGCAAAAAACTAAACATCAAACGGTATTTACAAAAGTATGTGAATTTCCACCAAAGAAATCAAGAATATCAAACAGCAGAATTTATTTTAATCTTGATTTACATAATAATTGCTGGAATAGGACGAATAGAAAATTCAAAACATCTTGGATACAATGGAGTAATCAAAAAAATTCTTGGCATAAAGAAATTCCCACATTCTACAGCAATAAGACGTTTTCTATATCGTCTTACTCCACAAGCAACCCAGCAAATAGTAAAAGTTCACAATATAATACAGCACAAGATATTTCGTATGTTGCATACCAAAACAAGTATAACGCTTGACATAGATGGTTCGGTGTTAATAGTATTTGGTAAACAACAAGGAACGAAAGTTGGATTCGCACCCAAGAGAAAAGGAGCCAGAAGTTATATGGCAATGTTATGTTTTGAGTCTGACAGAGAATTCTGGTATGGCAGTTTAGAGTCCGGAAATACCTCGCAAGTGACAGTCGCACCACAGATTATTAAAGAATGTTTAGAGAAATTACCATATCCGATATACCGTGTTAGAATTCGTGGAGATAAAATTTTCTACAGTCACAAATTCATAGAAGATTATCTTGAACAAGAAAATATCTACTATACGATAGAATCAGATACAGAAGGAATAGGGATACGGTCTAAAATGGCACAAGCGGAATATCGTCATTACAAAGGAGACTGGGAAGTAGGGGAGTTTACTTACCAACCAACGAATTGGAAAAAGTCATATCGTTTTGTAGTCCAACGACGACCAATACCGGAAGATCCAGATGAACGTTCGCAATTGAAATTATTTGAGATGAAAAATTATGGTTATCGTGTAGTAGTAACTAATATTAGGATCAAACCCAGACATATATGGAACTTTCATTCAATGAGAGCCCAAGGCGCTGAACAAAATATCAAAGAACTAAAACTAAATTATCCATTAGCAAAAATACCTACAAGAAGTTATCAGGCAAACATCCCATATTTTCAAATACTTCTGTTTGCATTTAATATTATCAACTGGTTCAAATGGTTATGTTTACCAGAAAAATATCATTATAAAACTTTACAAACTATCAGAGAACGATTGATAGTAATACCAGCAGAATTAACTAAACCCGGAAATAAAAACAGATTAGAATTTCCCGCTGCTTATCCATACAAAGAATTATTTAATCAAGCAATAAAAAATATTAACAAAATGAAACAAATATGAAATATTCAAAAATTTGCAAGGAATTTAAAAATTTCAAAGAACGTTTATCGTCTGAAATGAATTTAAAAAATGCGTTTTTCACGCATTTTTCAGGAATACACTCGTTATAGTCTATATCAACAATTCCATCTTCTCTTATAGTTGTTGCTTTAACAGGACAAGCATTAACGCAAGGTGCTTTCTCACAGTGATTGCACAATACAGGCACGAAGTCCCTTTTGACATCCGGATATTTACCTGATTCAATATCAAGAACACGACGATAGACAACCCCGGGTGGCAAAACATTTTCTGCTTTGCAGGCAATAGTACAGGCATAACAACCTACGCATTTTCTTAGATCTATGACCATTGTCCATTTACGTTTTTCTTGTGGTTTAGAAAGCGCCCTTTTTAAATCTTCTTGCATCCTTAATAGAATATCTTCTTTTGTTTCTGTTAGTAGCATACTAAACCCTCCTTATCTATCTCGTTAGTAACTACTCACTGAAGGGTGTCATTCTAAGGAGCAGTGAATAGATACCTTAGGTCAGCCTAAAAACCGGTCCAGGTTTTTCCCGACTATTTCAATTCCAAAATTCCAAAAAATTCTCTTGACAAAATCCTTGATAAAATCTTTTATTTTTTATATAATCACTTTTATGGAAATCAGAGAAGAACAATTTGTTTTTCTTTATTCTGATAAAACAAGAGTTCGTCATTTTCACAAAAGAATTAAAAATCGCATACTTGAATTTGTCGTTCAGTTGGAAATACTCGTTAAAAATAAATGGCAACCTGTTATCCGGTATGACACCAGACACGGTTTCGCCCATAAAGACATTATTCATCCATCCGGAAAAACTGAAAAAATACCTTTGCCGGTTCAGGATTTTAATGATGCCATGACACTTGCAGAGGAAGAATTGCATGCAGAATGGGAAATTTTTAGAACGGTATTTCTGAAGGAGGTGCGAGATGAGTAAATTAAATTTCTGGGAATTACAACGCAGTATCGGTTTTGAGTTTTCAAGATACATTCTTAAACATCCTGAATTTGCAAAACAAATTCCTGCTAATGCCCTGATAGTTTTCCAGATTGAAAACAATCCCGAATTCAGCAAATGGGCAAAAAAGACGGCGACACTGAATAAAGAACCAGGACAGAAAATACTGACAGTTGAAATAGAAAAACTACTCCCGCCGTTTGAAACACGGCTCGTCAACCCGCATTTAGAGTTATCTTTAAGTATTTGATTTTTCATATCAACTACAGGATTAAGGGTTACAGTTTATTCTTCCTAAAAACTAACTTCAAAAACATTACCACTCCCCTTCCTTTTCCTACTTTTTTTCATTACCAAAAAATTCACTCAAAAATATTTGTAATTATAAAAAAAATATTGTATAATTAAATTATATCTAAACCACAGAAGTCTAAACATAATTCAGGAGGTGTAATTACTATGGGTTCCAATAGACAAGTTGTTCAAATAGAATATCCTCAGGAAATCTTAATTTCACTGAAAGAAACTCCAGATGAATTTTCCAAGGAAATTAGAACAGCAGCAGCAGCAAAACTATACGAACTTGGTAAAATATCTTCTGGCCGTGCTGCAGAATTAGCTGGTATTTCGCGGATAAGTTTTTTACAATTACTCAGTCGTTATAATGTATCCATATTTAATATAACAAAAAATGAATTAGAGAAGGATACGCAAAATGCCTGATGTTGTCATTACAAATACTTCACCTATTTTCTACTTACACAGATTAGGTCTTTTGTGGGTGCTTGAGAAACTGTATAAGAAGATAGTTGTTCCACAAGCAGTTATTTTAGAACTTGAGGAAGGCAAATTGCAAGGAGAGGATATTCCAAACCTTGCTGAGTATCCTTGGATTCTAACTCAACAAGTAAAATCTGCTCAACATCTTAAATTAGTAGCGGATTTGGGTCCGGGAGAATCTGAAGTATTGGCGTTAGCATTACAAAATCCGAATTCACTTGTTATTCTTGATGAAAAAATAGCTCGTTCTATAGCTGAATTAGCAGGACTAAACTTCACAGGTACGATAGGGGTTATTTTGAAAGCAAAAAATCAAGGATATATTAGTTCCGTAACTGAAGTTATTGAACAACTTTTTAGTATTGGATTTAGAATAAGTGACAAAATGAAAGAACATATTCTAATATTATCTGGAGAATCTCCATCTTGTGCCTACTTGAACCGCTGATTAACAACTCCGCAACTACTTGCCTCTTAAACGAAAAACCTGCTAAAAAACTTGCCTGCCTGCCTGTTGACAAATCTTTTCATTTTTGTTATAATTTTTCCGCCCACCGCTAAAACGTCGGCGGGTGAGGAGGTAATATTTATGGCATATGCAGACACATTAAAAGTATTTGGAGTTCTTCGTAAAAAATTTGATGAAGCGTCATCCGAAGCAATAGCAACGGCTGTTGAAACCGCTCTGGAAACAAATAATGCCGCTATGCTTGATAAAGTGGCGACAAAAGATGACTTAAGAAAATTAGAAATTAAAATAGAACAAGTGAAATCAGAACTTATCAAATGGATGTTCATATTCTGGATCGGGCAGTTCGCATCAATTACAACGGTTCTATTCCTGTTTTTCAAAAGATAATTTTTTATGATTATCGCTGATTATCGGGAGGTGATTATCGGATATACTTTTAGTCATTTTTTGTATTCCCCCTATTCTGTAATTCATTTCGATAAAGTGTAACTGATCGTCTTGAGATTGATAGTTTTAACTCTTCTTCTATTTTCATTTTAAGTTCTCGGTCAGAACCGATGTTTTTGTTTCTATCCAAAAGTTCTTCAATATATTTTTTTATTATTGTTTTTTTATTTGGAAAGAAATATCTTAACGGTTTCTCCTCGTGCCAGGGAGTTTCAATACTTTTATATCTGATTACACGACAGACATGACTGGGAGATATATCTAATCTTCTGCTCAATTCTCGCTGAGTAAGGGGTTTTAAATCCAAAGAATCCCCGGATTTCAAATAATTACTTTGATATTTTATAACACTCTCTAATGTCCGATGTATCGCCTGTTTACGATTGTTAATTAGTTCTAAATTTTGAACTAATTTGCCGAGTTCTTCTATTTCTGTTTTTGCGAAATAGTTCTGTGTTTTTAGCTGTTTAATTTTTTCATAATCAATGACATATTTCCCACGATATAAGATAAAATTTGAATAATTGATTGTGTGTTCCCCATTCTCTTTTAGAATCGTAGCAATTTTAGCATAGTGGACTCCGCTGATTTTGTTTTCTATCACGTTTGAAGAATGAAAAAATTCATTCTGAATAAGCAACTCATCAACTAATTCTTTTATCCTGTAAATTTCTTCTATTGATAAATCACACTCACTGATAATTGTTGAATCTGAAATGGATTCGTTATCCAGGAAATATTTCTTAAATCTGACATATCCTAAATTTCTAATTATCTGTATAACCTTTTTTTGTCACTCAAGATGGATTCTATATCCAAAGATTTCTTATCTGAAAAAATGTCTTCTTTTAGTTCATAAAAGTATGAAGACAAACTTGTATGAGAAAACCTCTGTAATCTGATACTTAGAAAAAGCGTGAAAACGCATAAAATTTATATATAAAATACTTGAATTACCGAGAATAAAAATGTATAATAACAGTCAAAAACTTGTCCTGACAGAACCTTCACTAATAGTGAACATTGTGTCAAATGCCAAAAGGTATACAAAAACTACAAATTATCGTCGGCGAAAAGAACCTTACCCACTTTGGTGGAATCTTCTTAATTCACTGGTTTTGCAAAAAACTCAAACTAAAGTGGATTTTGCAAAGAGGAATCCAATTCAATCAAAGAATCGGTTTATATCACCCTGTAGAGTTAATATTAGCAATAATATTTACCATAATAGCTGGTATAAATCGCTTGAGCAAGACAAAAATATTGCAAGGGAATGGAGCATTTCAAAAGATAGTTGGTTTAAAGAAATTCCCCTATGCAAGCAGTCTCAGAAGATTTCTGAAACGAACCAATCCCCTAATCATTTCTGCTATAAACAAAATACACGACAAATTACGATTGAAGATGTTTCATCTTCCACACCCCAGAACAAGTATTCTTTTAGATTTCGATTCAACTGCTGTAACAATTTACGGCAAACAAATAGAAGGAGCAGAAGTTGGTTACAATCCTGGCAAGAAAGGGAAGCGTTCATATCATCCACTTGTATGCTTCGAATACCACACAAAAGATTTTTGGCATGGAATATTGAGACCCGGCAATGTGTATACTTCTTTTGGTGCTCCACAATTCTTGCAGGAATGTCTGCAGAAAATTCCACCATATATTTATCGTATCAGAGTACGAACAGATTCTGGTTTTTTCGATCACAAATTCATAAAACCTTTAGACGAGAAAAGGATTGGATATGTAATAGTAGCCAAATTAACCAAAACCATAAAAGGGAAACTACATGATTTGCACTATCGCAAGTTCAAGAAAGGTTGGTCGGTAGCGGAATTCCAATATACACCGTATGGTTGGAAGAAACCACATCGGTTTGTGGTAATTCGCAGAAAATTACCAAACAAACCACAAGAACAACCGACACTATTCACTTTAGAACGATATTCTTACCAGGTGTTTGTAACAAACCTTTTCTTGAAACCAGAAAACATATGGTACTTTTATCGTGCCCGAGCAAGCATAGAAGTTCATATCAAAGAGCTAAAACAAGATTTTTTCTTAACAAAAATACCGACAAACAAATTTTTGGCAAATCAAATGTATTTTTCTTTACTTCTTTTTGCTTACAATATAGTCAACTGGTTCAAACGACTTTGTCTACCACAAAAATTAAAGAATGCGACATTAGAAACAATTCGTACCGATATTTTTGTTTTACCGGCAAAATTAGTCAACAAAGAACACCAAAATATACTCAAATTACCAGAGGAATATATTTCAACACAATTACTGGATTACATTATGAACAAAATAGAAAAACTAAAGATCATATAAATTTTGCGGGTTTGCAAAATTTTCAAAACTATGTTCCGTCGTAGCACTATAAATTTTATGCGTTTTCACGCTTTTTCTAAGTATTACAGAACGGTTATTTTTCAAAAATGTGGGAAGATATCCATTTATTTTATCAATTGCCTCTTCAATGATGGAATTGTATTTTAATTTGAACTCCGGCTGTTTATGAGAAATTGTTGCCCAAATAGTTTTTCTTAATTGAGGAACACCTTCTTTTGTTACTGCAACTGTTTTTACAACTTCAATACCTAAAATTTGGGAAAGTTTTTTTATATCAATAGCTATTCCTCGGTCTTTGGCTTCATCATGCATATTCAAATCAAGAATTAAAGGTAACCCCGTCTCGAGCAATTGAACGGTCAAAAGTAACGTTCTTTTTAAATTTTTACTATCTGCAACCTGAATAACGGTTTTTATACCTTTATCTAATAATATATCAGAAGTAACCATTTCATCTTCTGAATGAGGAATAAGAGAATTTACACCCGGAGTGTCAATAACCTGAAAAGTCTCCCTGTCAAATTTGTCTATACCCGTTGAAATATCTACGGTTGTTCCTGGATAGTTTGAAACAGCGACATATTTTCCAGTGAGAGAATTAAATATTACACTTTTACCTACATTGGGATTACCCACTAAAACAATCTTTTTCATAATTAAGTAAAATCCTGAAGGATAAAACCCTAAAGGGTAAATTCCTGGAATTAAGGGTTTACCCTTTTAAATTCCTGGAATTAAGGGTTTACCCTTTTATAATTTCCTTATATATTAAAATAACGAGGCTAAAGCCACGAATAGAGCCTTCAGGCTCGTTACCTGTTCCTGCATATATCCTTGATTACATAATAGGTGCTATCTAAAATATATTCAAGTTCTCGTTTTTTTATAGATAACGGGGGAAACAAATATATAACGTTACCTAATGGTCTTAAAATAAGTTTCTTTTTTAACCCGTATTTATATATCTCTAATCCTATTCTTTCTTTTAAACTGAACGTCTCTTTTGTTTCTTTATTCTTAACCAACTCCATAGCTCCGAGTAGCCCTAGATATCTTACATCACCAACTATAGCTAAATCCCTGAATTTTTCTAATCCTTTGTAAAATAATGGAATCAAATTCCTTAATTTATCTAAAGTTTTCTCTCTTTCAAAAAGTTCAAGGCTGGCTAAGGCACAGGAACAGGAAAGCGGATTCGCTGTATAGGTATGTCCGTGATAGAATGTTTTCCCTTTTTCATAATCATCATAAAATGCGTTATAGATGCTGTCGGTGGTCAAAGTAACTCCTAATGGAAGATATCCTGATGTTATTCCCTTTGAAAGACACATAAAGTCCGGTTTAATATTTACATGATTACACGCAAACATTTTTCCTGTCCTACCAAAACCCGTAGCCACTTCATCTAATATCAAATGGACGTTATATCTCTTTGTTAATTCTGCTGCTCTTTTCAAATATTCTTTCGGATATACTATCATACCACCGGCTGCCATAACTAAGGGTTCTAAAATCATACCGGCAATTTCATTATTTTTCTTTTTTAGGATAACTTCCAATGGTTCTATACAGTCAAAACTGCAATAATCTCTTTCTTTCCCCACTGGACAGCGATAACAATAAGGTGAAGGAATTTTAAAGGACGTGAAAAATAGCGGTTTAAATACTTCATTGAACAGGTCTATGCCGCTAACACTCATAGCGCCAATAGTATCGCCGTGATATCCATAATCCAATGAAATAAATTTTGTTTTATTTTTCTTACCAATGTTTTGCCAGTATTGGAAGGATATTTTAAGTGCGGTTTCAACTGCAGTAGAACCATTATCAGAAAAGAAAATTTTATTCAAATTTTTTGGTGAAATGCTAATAAGTCTTTCTGATAAAAGGATAGCGGACTTATGAGTAAAACCTGCAAATAATACGTGTTCCAAAGAATTGAGTTGTTTTTTAATCGCTTCTTTTATTTTTGGATGATTATGTCCATGGACATTGCACCACCAACTTGAAATTGTATCATAATAAAAGTTATCTTTATTATCGTAGAGTTTTACTCCTTTAGCCCTTTCTATTAAAATCGGCGGCAACTTCTCACAGTCTTTCATCTGCGTATAAGGGTGCCATATATACTTAAGGTCTTTTTTTATCCAGCTATTCATCTTATTATTTCTTATCTAAAACACTAATAATCTGTTTTCCTATAGGAATAAATTTCTTATATAATAAGTCATTATCCTTTAACCTCGGCAGTATTCCTAATATCGTTTCACCTGTCAGTGTTCTTATTATTTCTGGATTATCCCTTAAAATAGTTTTGCTAACATTTACAGATTGATTATTGAATGCGATACCTATTATTTTCATATTTCTTCTCTTTATCGCTTCTATAGTAAGTAACGTATGATTAATAGCACCCAATTTATTGCATGCAACAATCAGTACCGGAAGATTCAATTCCCTGGCTACATCTATCACCAATCTTCTTTTGTTAAGAGGAACCAAAGCCCCGCCTATTCCTTCTACTATCACAAAATCAAAATTCTCAGACAAAAATTGAAAATTGCGTTTAATTTTATCTATGCTAATTGATTTTCCTTCTAAACGTGCTGACAGGTGAGGAGAAGAAGCAAATTTAAAGAGATACGGACACATATAGGGTAGATAAGGTCCTAAATCTTGTTTTCTTTTTTTCATTAGTTTTAGATGCACGTCAATGTCAGCGGGAAATTTGTCCACCCCTGTTTGAATCCATTTTTGAGTTATAACTTTATATCCTCCATTTATAAAAAATCTACCTAACAATCCGGCTATTATCGTCTTTCCTACACCTGTGTCTGTGCCTGTAATAAAAATCTGTTTCATTTTGTTCCCATTAGGAAAGTATAAAAGGGTAAACCCTTAATTCCTGGAATTTACCCTTTAGGGTTTTATCCTTCAGGATTTTACTTCCCCTGCAAAAGAAAACCTGGTATGTTGTTATTATCTTTCCCTTTTGGGCAGAAAATTCTTTTCTATAAATATTCTCTAACTCAGTAATCGTATTGAGTGACCAGGGAGTGCCTGCCATTATACCATTACCTCTGGTGCCGGTATATTTTATTGTTTTTAATAGATCCAGTAAAGAGGCATATTTCTCTTTAAGGATTTCTTCTTCAATTTCAACTTCATTAAATAACCTTCTTAATATTTTCTCCATATCCTGCTTTTTTATAAAATTATGCGCGGTTATTTGTTCATGTTCCTTAAAAGTTTCTTTTAAGGATTTTTCTAATTCAAAAAAAGTAAGAGGACCGAATATGGAGAATATAATAGAGCCATTTAAATTAAGTAGTTCCTTATACTTAAATAAAGTCTTTTCTAAATTTTCAAACCATTGAAAACTTACGTTGGAACTTATAATATCAAAGCGTTCCCTGAAATTTATTGTTTCGCCATCTGCCACAATAAATTCTATTTCCTTGTGTTTTAATTTCTTCTTTGCTATTTGAATCATTTCTCCGGATATATCCATAGCTTTTATTTGTGCAGTTTGAAATTTATTTCTCAAAAGTTTAGTGTAATTCCCTGTTCCACAGCCTACATCTAAAATCCTGATAAACCCTTCTTGACCCTGTGAGAAAACAGCAAAATTATCTGTTTCAATCCTGTTTATAAGTTTTAATGCACAAAGATTTTGAATATCTGAATATTGGTCATAATATTTAGCGTATTTTGAAAAGTTTTTTATTATTATCTCTTTGTCAATCATAGAAATTTATTGAAGTTTTCTTTGGAAAAGGGCATGTGTCCTGCATCTTTAATACATATGAATTTTGAATGAGTTAATACGCTTTTAATATCAATGGCTTCCTGCATAGGTGCAATCCTATCGTGTTCTCCATGTATAATCTTTATTCTTTCTATACCATTTAACAATTCGGGATTTATTTCTGCCTTTTCCAAATACTCCAGGGTTTTAAGTAAATAGTTTAAATTGAATTTTTTATAGTAGTCTTCAAGAAGGTTTTCTCTAAACCACTGCATTTCTTCTCTATTAGAGAAACATTGTTTATAAAATTTATACAGGTATCCTTTTTTGTTTCTTTTAAGGTATTTCCTTATTGCTGCTATCTCCCCTCTTTCGTATTTCTTCCGTATACTAACCAGGATAAGTTCGTTAATTATATCTGGATGGCGTCCTGCAAATTCTACTGCTACAAAACCACCTAATGACCAACCAAAGAGAGAAATTTTTTTCACTTTATTTCTTCTTAATTCTGCTAAAAGATCTTTTTTGAAACAGAAAGGTGAAAAGTCAACCGGCAAAAAATAATTAAAATCTAAATCTAAACAATTGAAAATTCTATAGTCGGTTGCCCAGCCCGGAATAATCACAACTGAATCCCTGTAATTTCTGTCTATATACTTAAATGTCATAGATCCTGCAAATATCGTCAACAAGTTTTTCCAATATATTTTTAGAATGCTGCCAGGTTAATGAGAATCTTAACCTGGCTTCACCCGCCGGAACCGTTGGCGGCCTGATAGGAAGAACATAATATCCGTTTTTTTTGAGATTTTCGCTTAATTTAATGGCTTTCTGACTATCTCCAATAATTAGCGGGATAATCTGAGATGTCCCCTTTACTCTGAATCCATGTTTTTGTAATTCCTGGCGGAGATAATTTGCATTTTCTAAAAGTGTCTTCCTGCGAAATGGCTCATCCCTTACTAAGTCCAAACTAACTAAGTTGGCTGCTATAACAGAGGGTGGTAAAGCTGTTGAATATATAAAACTCCTGCATATATTTATCAAATATTCTTTTACCCTGTTTGAACAGGCCAGGTAAGCTCCAAAACTTCCCAGGGCTTTGCTAAATGTACCCATTATCAAATCAATATTACCGGTTAAATTTTCCTCTTCAACTACTCCTGAGCCGTTTTCCCCGAATATACCTGTTGCATGCGCCTCATCCACCATAATCATAGAGTTATATTTTTCTTTTAAACTGACAATTTCCTTCAAGGAAGGTCTGTCTCCGTCCATGCTAAAGATTGTTTCGGTAATGATCAGGGATTTCTTAAACTTATGTCTCTCTTTTTTCAATAAGGATTCTAAGTGGTTTAAATCGTTGTGGTTGAAACGAAAGAATTTAGCTTGAGATAAAATTATCCCATCAATTATACTGGCATGATTTAACCTGTCAGAAAAAATGACATCGTCTTTTCTACAAAGTGAACTTATAATACCAACGTTGGCTTGATAACCTGAATTGAAAATCAGGGCAGCCTCTTTACATTTAAATTCGGCTGTCCTGTTCTCCAATTGATGATGAATGTTTAAATCCCCGCTTAATAGTCTGGATCCGGAAGAACTTGTTCCTAATTCTTCCGTGGCTTTTCTTGCTGCTTCTTTAAGTCCGGGATGTTGTGAAAAACCAAGATAATCATTTGAAGAAAAATCAAAATATTCGTTCCCGTTAAGACAAATTTTTCCTTCTCTGCGATAGCTTACTGCTCGTAAAGATCTAAAAAGCCCGCTGTTTTTTCTTTCCTGTAAGAATTCTTCTATTCTGTCCATAACCTTTTTATCTCTTTAATAAGTCTGTAATCTTCTTCTATATCTCTTCCTTTGATTGTTAGATATCCGCCTATAAGCATTCCATTGGCACCGGCTAAAAATCCCAGTGCTTGAAAATCCTTTAAAATACCTTCTCTACCGGCAGCTATTTTTATAATCTTATCCTTCAAAATAATTCTAAAAATAGCTATGGTCCTTATAGCATCATTACAAGAAATTGGCTCAATACTTTCCAAAGGCGTACCTTTTATAGGAACCAGAATATTTATGGGGACTGAATCTACGTCTAAATCATCTAAAAGATGCACCATAGCTATTCTATCCTCCCAGTTTTCACCCATACCGATTATTCCGCCACTACAAACTTCAAGCCCGACTTCCTTAGCGGCATTTATAGTATCAACTCTTTCTTGAAAACTATGCGTTGAAACAATCTGCGGGTAAAAACGAGGTGAAGTTTCTAGGTTATGATGATAACGTGAAAGCCCTGCTTCTTTGAGTATTTCTAATTCTTCTTTACTTAAAACACCTAAAGATGCACATACAATAATGTGAATTTTATTCTTTATTTCAGATATTGTCAGACATATTGTGTCTATTTCTTTTCTACTTAAGCGGTTTCCACTTGTAACAATACCAAATTTTTCAGCTCCGATTTCTTTTGCATGCTGTGCGGCTTTTGTGATTTCGTCTTTTCTCTTAAGTGGATAATGAGTTATATCAGTGGAATGATAAGAAGATTGAGCACAAAATTTGCAATCTTCACTGCATAACCCTGATTTAGCATTTATTATACTGCATAATTCTAACCTGGAGCCCGCGAAGTCCTTCCTGATCTTATTACCTTGAGCAATTAGTTCTGTAATAGGAATATTCAATAGTGAATCCATATTATTTCTTAAGTATCCCTTCATGCAGCGGGCATAATTCATATTCACTTTTTAACTGTGCCTGAATAACTTCTTCCTGCCAGTGTGCATTATAAAGTCTACAATTCTTATCTTCACAAAAAGGATTTCCAGTTATATGATAAAATATCGCCTGTAAGACATAGCCCTTCATTACTTCAGTCATACGACAATCATCGTAATCAATAAATCTTTCTGCAAATTCCTCTTTTAAATTATAAACGTTCATTCCTGACTGCTGTTTTAAATAAAATTCCCTGGGTTTAGCAGGTGCTTCAACTAGCCCGGTAGTAGAGATAACTGACGGAAATCCACAGATATTAACCCGTGCATGGTAGCGCAAATCATTTTCATCCCAGGTGCCAAAAAGCTGATTGGTAAAAATGATATGACAGTAATCAAGACCAGATTCTTCCTCCGGAATTAATTTAGAAAAGAGGGCAATAAGATTGAAACCGTCATACAATATTCCAAATGATTTTTTCTCGTAATCAGTTATTCTTTTTTTCTCATAATCCAGTTCACCCGGCAGAGGTTCAAAAACTGCATCTTTGTTTTTCATTTTCCGAACCTTAATTCCTGCCATCTGTTTAGATAAATTATCTATCATTTTTTCTTTTTCTCTGGAAGAGGAAGATAATTTAGAGAGATAATGGATTATAAAATCATCTCTTATTTGGATTTTATTTATTTTGAAGATATTTTTTAGATACTGAGATATCTCATTCAGGTTCAAACTTTCTGTTCTCGCACCATCATAAAGATAAATAAAAGACGGTAAATCCATATCGGATTATTTAAGCTTTTCCAATACCACTTCTGCTGCTTTTTTACCCGAAAGTAACATTGCCCCAAAGGTTGGTCCCATCCGGGGAAGACCGTAGGTTGTGGCTACAGCCATACCACAAACAATTAAGCCGGGATGTACTTCTCCTGTATGTTCCACGACCAGGTCTTCTGACCGCTCTACCCACATCGCTCCGAAACCAACTGTTTTTACCAGACCGCGTTGTTCTAATTTTTTCACCACTGTAGCATCATGACCGGTTGCATCAACAATAATTTTTGACTCAAGTGCAACAGGGTCAACGCATGTTATCTGTCTCGGCAATGCTTCCACCGGTGTCCAGTTAATAACTGCACCTGCTACACGATTATTTTCGCGCAATACCACATCATCAAACACAGTCATATTTGCAAATTTAACTCCTGCATCACAGGCAGCAGCAATGAGTTTTGAACAAGCATGTGGACCGTCTGCAACATACAGACCTTTTGAAACCTCTTTAAATGGAATACCTAATTCAGAAAGGACTTCCTGCCCCGGGGCTCTCACTGTCAATTTATTCATCAAATAGCCGCCAATCCAGAAGCCACCGCCTAAATAATTGTTTCTTTCTACAATCAAAACTTTTAGTTTCTTTTTTGCTAATTCTTTACCCGCCATTAGACCTGATGGACCCGCTCCGATAATCAAACAGTCAGTCTCCACATACTCAGAAAACTGTTTTGCAAACTCATTAACAATTGCTCTTGTAACTTCTTTTTCACCAACAGCACTGAAAATCTTCTTTTCCATCCCTCCACCTCCTTAATTAGCGAGGCTAAAGCCTCGCACTACTGAGAGTTTTGTATCCTAAAATTGTGAGTATAAACATTCATTCGTTTACCCCTGACAAAACCGATCAGAGTTACTTTCATTTTTTCAGCCAGACCAACGGCTAAATCCGTAGGTGCTGCACGAGAAATAATGACACCACCTCCCTGCTTTACTACTTTGATTAATATCTCTGATGAAATTCTTCCGCTGGTTAGAATAATTTTATCTTTGGTAGCAATGCCTTTCAAAAAACATTCGCCAAATATTTTATCAATAGCATTATGACGGCCCAGGTCTTCAGCAAAGATTTCTATTTTATTTAGATTGCATAATGCAGATGAATGAACACCACCTGTTTTTTTGAACAAATCAGATTTCTCCTGAAATTCCTTCATCAAATCAAAAATTAGATTATAACTTAACCGGATATCTGACTCTATTGGTTTACAATCCTCAATATCTTCAGGATTATAAAAAGAAGCGCCCCTGCCACAACCTGAACTGATTAACCTTTTTTGGAAGAATCCCTGCGGGATTTGGAAATCTTCGTCCAGATCAACATTGGCATAATGTCCATCCTTACCTACGTTTATACCTTTTATAATACTGTTGTTTTTAATTAGACCTTCTGATAAAAGAAAACCCACTGCTAAATAATCAAGTTTACCGGGACTGCACAGAAGAGTTACTATTTCCTTACCATTAACTAAAATTGAAAAAGGAATCTCTCTTATAACCAGGTCCTTTTTTGTATTCATTGTCCCGGCACTGACTCTAACTATATCTAATTCTCTTGTTTCACTCATTTCTTTCCAAAACCTCATTCATACTTCCTGTTCTGTATCCCTGAAGGTCCAGGGTTACATAGTGATAACCAATTTCCTTAAGTTTTTTAACTATTTTCCTTCGTAAATTTATGGAAGTAAGATGCTCTATATCTTCCGGAGAAACTTCTATTCGTGCAATATTATTATGGTGTCTTACCCTGACTTGTTTAAATCCTGACTTGAATAAATAATCCTCAGCTTCGCCTACCATTTGAAGTTTCTTTTTATCAATTGGCGTACCGTAAGGGAGTCGGGAAGAGAGGCAGGCAAAAGCTGGCTTATCCCAGGTATCCAGGTTCATCTTGCGTGAAAGTCCACGAATCTCTTTTTTCGTCAATCCGACTTCTCTTAAAGGACTCCTCACTCCCAAGGCCTTTATAGCCTCCATCCCCGGACGAAAATCTTTAAGGTCATCGCAATTCGTTCCGTCAACAACGTAATCTATACCCTTCTCCAAAGCAATCTGTTTAAGTTCGGTAAATAGTTCTTGTTTACAATAGTAACATCGGTTTGCCGGATTGACAATAAAACGTGGATTGAGTAATTCCTTAGTAGTAATGACTAAATGCTTTACTTTCAATTTCCTGGCTATTTTCTTTGCCTGCTCATATTCTCTTTTTGGATAAGTTTCAGATTTAGCAGTAACTGCTAAAATATTATTTCCTATAGTGTCCTTTGCTACTTTAATTAAAAAAGTAGAATCCACACCGCCTGAATAGGCAATAATGACACTTCCCATATTCTCTAAAATGCTTTTTAATTTCTTTAACTTTGAATTCAGCATATCCGCAGGATTATCTAATTTATCCAACCACCACCAATGACTGTATCGCCGTCATAAAAGACAACTGCCTGACCGGAAGTAATCGCTCTCTGGGGTTTATTAAATTGGACTTTGACTTTAGTATCACTTAAAGGCGAAATTACAGCATCGCTTTCCCGGTGTTTATATCTTATCCTCGCTTTTGCTTTGATTGAATCGTTTAGTTTTTTTCTATCTATCCAGTTAACTTTTTCTGCAATTAATATATCTTGATAAAGTTCTTTTTCTTCTCCAATTGCAATAGTATTTTTTTCTTTATTAATACTAATAACATAGAAAGGTTTTTTATATGCTCCTATTCCTTTCCTCTGGCCAATGGTATAAAAAGCAATTCCCCGGTGTTTTCCTAATATCCTGCCGTTTTTGTCAACTATCAAACCCGGTTTGAATTTGCCAGTAATAAACCGTGCTGTTAGAAATCTTCTATAATCATTATCCGGAATAAAACATATTTCCTGACTGGCAGGTTTATTATGCACTTTTAGACCGAATTCTCTGGCTAATTCTCTTACCCGGC
>Ga0210006_1000324_pt1 | contig 39093 bp, 37 predicted proteins | sample CryGey02umfilter_2_FD_185452 | JGI IMG/M metagenome (GOLD analysis project Ga0210006, IMG submission 185452) | Groundwater microbial communities from aquifer in Utah, USA - Crystal Geyser 4/10/14 0.2 um filter (SPAdes) (version 3) | ecosystem: Environmental > Aquatic > Deep subsurface >... | reverse complement strand
ACCCAGAACTTACTTTGATCTACTCCGTCAGTTACAACTAGTTTAAGAAAGGAAGGGAAACAAAGAAACAATACCCTCAACTCTGTTTTGACAGAAACAGACCAAGGAAAACTACTGGAAAAACCAATTAAACCACAAACACAGACCGCGATCTCGAAAAAGGGAGGGGGGAAGGCTGACTAAAAACGAAACGAGAACGCAGGTTGCCTGATTGTATCAGGGCTGTGAACCTGATTACTGTGCTATAATAAGCATGATTAGAAAGTATATTTATGGGCGGCGTAGGTCGTCCTTTTTTCTAAAAACTATAATATAAAAAACATGGATACCCAAACCTTATCTGCCCGTACCGAATTTGCCGCCGCCATCAACCAAATATGTTCCGAGCGTGGTATCTCTCCCGAGATAGTTCTTGATGCCATCAACGGAGCTTTGGTGGCTTCCTTTAATAAAGACTACCCGGAGCAAGCTCTCAAGTTCGAAGAAGATGAACTGATTGTTAGTGCCGATGTCGACTCCGAAAATGGCCAATTCCGGCTTTTTGTCGGCAAGGAAGATGCCAAAAAGAAAGATCTCAAAGAAATTACCCCCCCGGGCTTTGGCCGTATCGCCGCCCAGGCAGCCAAGCAGGTTATCCTCCAAACCATCCGAGAAGCGGAACGAGAAGCGGTCTTAGCCGATTATCAGGAGCACATCGGTGAGGTCATGACCGGTATGGTCCAGCGCATGGACGGCCGCAACGTCGTCATCGACCTTGGTCGAGGTCAAGCCGTCATGCCCCCGGAAGAGCAAGTCCACACTGAATTTTATCGCCTCAACTCCCGCCTCAGCGTTTATCTCAAAGAAATCACCGAAACGATCAAGGGCAAGCAAATTATTGTTTCCCGTGCCGACGACCGCCTTCTGGCAGGTCTCTTCCAAAGAGAAGTTCCGGAGGTCAGCTCTGGTGCCGTTGTCATCAAAGCTATCGCCCGCGAGCCCGGATCCCGTTCTAAGGTGGCAGTCGAATCCACCCAAGCTGGCGTCGACCCTGTAGGTTCTTGTGTCGGCCAAAAGGGTGTTCGCGTTCAGGCGGTTATCAACGATCTAAACAACGAAAAAATCGATATTATCCAATATGCAGAAGACAAGGATAAGTTCATCAAGTCCGCTTTAGCTCCTGCAGATGGTCTTAATATGTCTTTCGACAGCCGATCGGGCGAAACAACTGTCACCGTTCCCTCAGATCAACTCTCACTTGCTATTGGTCGTGGTGGTCAAAACGTCAAGCTGGCGGCCAAGCTGACCGGTAGCAAACTTCGTATTGTCTCTGAAGCGGCTTCACCTGAGTCAGCGATTGTGGCCACCGGAGCGGAAGAATTCGAAATAGACCAGCTAGACCTTGAAACCAAAGCCCGAAACATCTTGGTTGAGGTCGGTCTCACTCACATTGAAGATCTCACGGAAGACAAATTGGACGCTGTCAAAGGCATTGGCCCCAAAACACTTGAGAAAATCAAGGCCCAGCTCGCCTCATACAAAAGATAATTAAATCCTATGCCAGAAAACATTAAGGACACCTTGCCCGCCGAGGTGGGCCGACCACCGGTGGTTACTATTCTTGGCCACGTTGATCACGGCAAGACTTCGTTGCTGGATCGTATTCGTCACGCCGAAGTGGCCGCCGGAGAAGTCGGAGGTATTACTCAGGCCATTGGCGCTTACCAGATTGAATACAAAGGCAAAAAAATCACCTTTATCGACACTCCAGGTCATGCCGCCTTTTCGGCCATGCGTCATCGTGGCGGCCAGGCCGCCGACGTAGCTATTCTTTTAGTGGCCGCCGACGATTCGGTCATGCCTCAGACAATCGAATCAATCGAACACATCAAATCGACTGGGATACCCTTTGTGGTGGCAGTCAACAAGATTGATTTGCCAGGTGTTAATCCAGACAGAGTCAAGACTGATCTGGCTAATAATGGTGTTTATGTGGAAGGGTACGGCGGTAATGTCCCCCTAGTAAATATTTCCGCCAAAACAGGCATCGGGGTCGACGAACTTTTGGAAATAATTCTCCTTTTAGCCGAGCTGGAAGAACTCAAGGATACATCCGCCCAAACTCCCGCCACCGCCCTCGTTATCGAGTCTTCTCTTCATCCGCAAATCGGTCCTCTGGCCACCCTCCTAGTCAAAAAAGGAGTTTTTAAAAAGAACGATAATCTATTTTTGTTTAAGAAAAACATCGGCAAGATTCGTTCCATGATTGATTACAATAGCAAGACGCTTCTCGAAGCCGCTCCCTCGACTCCTTTTCAGGTTATTGGTCTCTCCGATGTCCCCAGTGTTGGTGACCTTCTCACCGATATTGCCTCAGCGGGAACTGTTCCAGTTGGATTAGAGCCGACTCCTTCCGTGTTGCTCTCTGATGTGGAGAAACCAACCATTCTTCTGAAAGCCGACGTTCAAGGATCTCTGGAAGCAATTCTCGGCACCATCCAAGATCAAGCCAATATCGTTTACTCGTCAGTCGGGAATATTTCTGATACGGACATTCAAACCGCCTCTTCTGCCAATGCAGAGATTCTTGGCTTCAACGTTCGTATCTCCAGCTCTGTTGCTAAGTTGGCAGAGATCGAGAAAGTCAAATTTACTAATTTCCGCATTATTTATCAGCTCTTTGATTATTTAAAGGATCTTCAAGAAAATAAGACCATTGCTCAAGGTCCAAAAATAATTGAAACTGGTCAAGCAACCGTTCTTAAGATTTTCAATTTTGGTGGCACTATTGTTTATGGTTGTGTTGTCATTTCTGGAAAAATAAAAATTACCGACAAGATTCAAAACTCCAAAATTTCTTCCTTACAGGCTAACAAAGCAGAAGTCTTGGAAGTTAAAAAGGATCAGGAATTTGGCCTTACTCTTATTCCCCCAATCGAATTCAAGCCCGGTGATATAATGCTGTCAACTACTATAGAAGCCTAACTATGGAAGACAAAAATCAGTATATTTCAACAAAAAAACTTTTAGACTCCGCGCAATCTCTCATTGTTGTACTTCCTCCCGATCCGTCAGCTGACATGGTATCCGCCGCCCTCAGTCTACATTTATCCCTCAAAGCTTCAGATAAAAAATCCCAAATCGGCTGTGGCAGTGAAGTACAAGTGGCCTCGAATCTTCAAGGCGCCCATGAAATCGCCGACAGTATCGGAGCCCGAAACCTGGTTATTTCCTTTAATTATCACGAAGATGACTTGGAAAAAGTCGATTATGATGTTCGTCCTGACGGCAAGTTTTATCTCATGATAAAGCCCAAAGAGAATGCCCCCGTTCCCGATGTCAGCAACGTGAAGTATGCTTACTCCGGTGCTTCCGCGGATCTCGTCATCACTTTTGGTATAGGATCTCTTGAGGAACTGGGCAAAATCTATGCCGATGAGAAAAAATTTTTGGATGAAGCAAAAATACTCAGTCTGAACATTTCCCCCAAACCAACCTCGTTTACTCCGAACCTGTTACACCAAACCTCCGGTTCGTTTTCCGAACTGGTTGCCGTTCTCATGGAAAAAATCAGTCTCAAACCTTCTCCTGATGCAGGGAAGAATCTACTCGGCTCCATTTACGAAGAGACCAAGGAGCTCACTAGCCCACGGATGACGGCCGATACTTTTTCCGCCATCGCCTTTCTCATGCGACATGGTGCCCGCTTACCAAACCAGCAAGCTTTTGTTCCCCGATTCGCTCAGCCCGCCTTCTTCGAAACCCCCTCTGATCCGAATGTGCCCGAGGAAGCCGAGGAGGGAAATCTATCCACCGGCGAGGAGGAGATACCTCTCCCTTCCGAAGAAAATTTGCCGGCTGACCAAGCCGATATCTCCACCGGACCCGTTCCGAAAGACTGGACCAAACCCAAGATCTTCCGCGCCACCGACATCTAGTACAATATCTTCATCTTTCGTACGCTGACAAGGAGGTTTCCATGAAGATCAGAATTTTGACCGATTTTGCCGAACTTGGCCCGGATTTGGACGAATTTCCCGAATTCCTACCGTTGGCCAGGGAAGTGGGATTGAAAAACTTCGCCGACGCCCTCAAAGAATATCGTTTGTTCTCTCTTTCAGGAGACAGGCGACTTAAACGCATGCTAGCCCAATTTATCCTATGGCTAGGAATGGCTTCTGTCGGTGACTTCCGAGTACTCGTAGGAAAATCCTACGAGGTCCTTAACCATTACGAGACCATGGAGATCCTGATTCCAGAAGGTCAGCTCGAGATATACAGACAAGCTAAAAAGATGTATGAAAATGTACTACGTGTCAGTAAAGGCAAAAGAGTCTAGTTTTTCCGGACCCCCATGCGGGGTCTTTTTATGCCTGTTGGCAAAACTGCCCGCTTCTGGTACAATACCAACTTGATATGGCTCTAAAATATGACACCAAAATAGACATTATTAAGAAGTTCGCCACTAGTCCCAAAGACACCGGCTCTCCCCGTGTGCAAATTGCCCTTCTCACCTCTCAAATCGAAGAGTTGACCCACCACCTCAAGGTTCACAAAAAAGACAACCACTCTCGCCGTGGTCTCCTTAAGATTATTAGCAAACGCCGCCGCCTTCTTAACTATCTCAGTAAATCCAACCCCAAGGATTATCTTGAAATTGCCAAGTCTCTTAAAATTACTAGCCAGTTGCGCTCGGCCGACTAATATTTTGAGGAGTAAATAGAGAACATCTTTTTGTTGGTCTTTTCTGTTTTCTTCTCAAGAACCTGCGGTGGAGCGCACATATTTAGAAAGGAAACCGGATATGACCTATCCATCCACCACCATTGTCCTCAATGGTAAAACCATTACTATTGAAACCGGTCGTTTCGGCGCCCAAGCTTCAGGCTCTGTCACTGTTCGTTGCGGTGACACGATTGTAAATGCCGCCATAGTCGCTTCCAAGAAAGTTAAAGAGGGTATCAATTATTTTCCTCTTTCTCTTGATTATCAGGAGAAGTTTTACGCCGGAGGCGTCATCAGCTCCAGCCGTTTTATCAAACGTGAAGGTAGGCCTTCCGAAAATGAAATCCTTACCGACCGAGTTATTGACCGTTCCCTTCGTCCCTTATTTGATCAGCGCAGTCGCAACGAAGTCCAGATTATGGCCTCCCCCCTTTCCATTGATGGTCAGGAAGAGCCTGAAATTTTAGCTGTAATTGCCGCTTCCGCCGCTGTTTCTATTTCCGATTATCCCTGGGCCGGACCTGTCGGTGCCGTTCGCCTCGGTATGACTCCTGATGGTCAATACATTGTTAACCCCACTACTGAACAAAAATTAACATCACCACTTGATCTCGTCGTCTCCGGACCCAAAGGCGGTATTAGTATGGTCGAAGCGGGAGCCAACGAAGTTAGCGAAGAAAAAATGATTGGGGCTCTTAAGTTCGCCCAGGAAAATGTGGACATTGTTTGCGACGCTATCGAAAAATTTGCCAAAGAAAACGGTAAGAAAAAACGCAATCTGGTTTTTTCGGAAATTGATCCGGCTGTCACGAAGATTGTTAAAGACGAAATCAAAAACATCGAAGAGATTCTCGTCAACGAAGCCAAAAAGTCCGGCACCCAGATGTCAGAATACACCGCAGCTATAGTTACTTCTCATCCGGAGATTGATCCCAACCGGATTAACGAAGTCGCCGATGGCATGCTTCGCGACCTTGCTCGTGCCGGAATTTTGGAAAAGGGACACCGTCCTGATGGCCGAGATATTGAAGAAATTAGAAAAATTAATATTGAAGTTGGTCTCCTGCCTCGTACACATGGCTCTGCTTTCTTCCAAAGAGGATTGACTCATGTTCTTTCCGTCGTTACCCTGGCTTCTCCTTCACGGGAACAACTCATCGATGGTATGAAGGGTGAATCCACCAAACGTTACATGCATCACTACAACATGCCTGGCTACGCTTCCGGTGAAGTCGGCAGACCCGGTACCGGACGGCGCGAAATTGGTCATGGTGCTTTGGCTGAGAGAGCTATTTTCCCCATGTTACCTTCTACCGAAGACTTTCCCTACGCCATCCGTGTAGTTTCCGAAGTTATGTCCAGCAATGGTTCTACCTCACAAGCTTCCGTTTGTGGATCGACCTTATCTCTTATGGACGCTGGGGTTCCTCTCAAAAAACCAGTTGCCGGTGTGGCCATGGGTCTAGTTACGCAAGGTGATAAATATGTAACCCTAACCGATATTAGTGGTCTGGAAGATCATCTCGGTGATATGGATTTTAAGGTCGCGGGAACAGTAGACGGTATCACTGCCTTACAGATGGATATCAAAGTTACCGGAGTCAACGCCGATATTTTAGTCAAAGCACTTGAACAAGCCAAACGTGGCCGTCTAGAGCTTCTCGACATTATGAACGAAACCCTATCCGCTCCTCGTCCCAAACTTTCTCAATACGCACCTCGAATTATGTCTACCAAGGTTCCCCAGCTCAAGATCGGAGAAATCATTGGACCTGGCGGCAAGATGATTCGTCAGATTCAAGAAGACTTCGAGTGTGAAATTGATATTCAGGAGGATGGATCGGTCACTGTTACCGGCAAAGATCAGGCCAAAGTTGATGGTGCCGTTGCCTATATTGATTCTATGGTTGCCGAAGTTGAAGTGGGCAAAACCTACGAAGGAACTGTGGTTCGCATTGAAGCATTTGGTGCATTTGTGAACGTCATTCCTGGCAAAGACGGTTTAGTTCATGTTAGCCAAGTCCACCCTGAAACTTTCAAAGCCATGAAGATGGGGGACCAGGTCAAGGTCAAGTGCTACGAAATCGATTCCATGGGCAGAGTGAACCTGACCATGCTAGAAGAAGGTGAAACTCCCATTCGTGCCGAAAGACCGGCTGGGGGTTCTGGTTTTGGTGGAGGACAGCCCTCAGGCGGACGAGGATTTGGCGGCGGTGATCGAGGTGGCAGTCACGGTGGAGATCGTGGAGGTCGTGGAGGTCGACCGGGTGGCCCGCCTGCCGGTAGGCAAGGCCATCCTTCCTTCAGTAAGTTCCGCGACACCCGCTAACTTATCGTCATTGCGAGGAGGTACCAGGCAACCTGCCTGCCGGCAGGCAGGTCTCACTCCATCAATCAATTCACAAGTGTTGACAACTAAATACATATAAACTACAATAGGCCTATGATTAAGCTCCAAATTACTCTTACCGACGAAGAAAATGAACTATTAGCTATGCGGGCAACAGCTCTGGGCTACGACGTAACTAAATATGCTAAATTCCTTTTAGCCAGAGAGGCAATTGACCATCTCAAAGAAATTCCAACATTTGAGGCAAGTTCCAGCATGGAGAAAGCCATAAAAGAGGCTCGACATGCGTACAAAACTGGAAAATTAAAGTCTTGGCCGGTCAAGTGAAGATTTTAGGAACGTCGCCCCGTTTCCCCAAGAATTTTTCTAAGTTGTGCAAAATTCGTGGAAAAAAATTTCAAACTATTATTGAAAAAAAGATTGAGCTTATGTTAAGGAATCCCAATCACAATAGTCTACGTCTCCATAAGATAAACGCAAAAGGAGAACAGGCATGGAGCATTAGTGTCGACATGAAAATCAGGATATTATTCGTCTACGAAAAAGACGGCATTGTTTTAGTCGACATCGGCACACACGACGAAGTATATTAGCTCGTATATAATGAAATCAGATGGATAATCCTGCCCCTACATCAGACGCCAATTCAGTCGCGAGACGTGACCTTGATCTTCTCAACAAAAAGCTTGAGGGTGTGGAGATGCCTCCGGAATTAAAAGAGAAAGCTCTCGACATGGTGGCTCGACTGGAGCGCATGTTCACTCAGGGGTTTTACTCGGAAGAATTCGAAAAGGTTTCTCACTATATTGACTGGATCATCAAAGTACCTTGGGTCAAGAGGGTTGATAGAGCCATTGATTTGGTTGCCATCAAAGAGACTATGGACAAAAGTCACTACGGCATGGACTTAGTCAAAGAAAGAATTATCGAATACATGTCGGTTCTTAAGCTCCGTGCCAGCCGGAACCTCGGCGCCGCCCGCGCCCCCATCATCTGTCTCGTCGGCCTTGTCGGTACTGGTAAAACTACTTTTGCTTATGCACTTTCTGAAGCATTGGGCCGACCGATTGCGCGTATTCCTTTTGGAGGTTTAGGGTCGGCGAGAGACTTGCGTGGTGAATCTCGTCTCCACATCGAAGCCGAACCCGGTTACGTCGCCCGCGCCCTTTGTGATTCCGGAGTCAAAAACCCTATTATCCTTCTCGATGAAATTGACCGTGTCACCGAAGAGGCTCGTATGGATATCATGGGTGTCTTGGTCGAGTTGCTTGATCCCAGTCAAAATAATCGCTTCTTGGATCACTTTATCGATTATCCGGTCGATCTTTCTGAGGTTATGTTTATCGCGACCGCTAACAATACCGGTAATCTGGCTACCGCTGTGATGGATCGTCTCGAACCAATTATGATGCCTTCGTATACCGATGAAGAGAAAATGCATATCGCCCAAAGCTACTTATTTCCCAAGGCTCTCGAGGCCGCCGGCATGGATCCTGCTACCATTACCATCGACCCCACGCTTTGGCCTACCATTATTCGCCCTCTTGGTTACGACGCGGGTATTCGTACCCTCAACCGTACTATCGAAAGAATTGTGCGTAAGGTAGCCATGATGGTCGTTACCGGTCAAGCCAAAACAGTCTACCTGACCCCCGATAACATCAAGTCCTTCCTGCCTAAGTGGTGAGTTTGCTGGGTTATAATCCTCTGTATGGAACGACAAGCGCCATTTCTCAATGTAGAAACGTCTCACCTCGAAGGATACGATGTATTGACTAATCACGCTCAAAGTTCGATTCCGGAAAGCGAACTAACTAAGTTGCGGCAAATAATTGAAAACCAGCTGAAGGGATCGACAAGAGGTTTGTCCCCATCTTGGACACACATAAAAGGACACAAGGACTTACTAGTCGACGATGAGATACACCCACATTATCTTGCAAAGGGGAAAGACATGCCCATAATTGTTTCAACTCTCCGATCGATCAGGGAGGGTACGCCTGTGGAAACACGAGATTCTCTCAAAGATAGAGTAACTGCCATCTCTGCCATATCAAGCGAGTTGTCTCTCTCCCCAAAAATTAAGAAAATTATTTCATCCGACGAAGTGCAACAAATATTTAAACCATATATACACTTAATCGATTATGTCGAACCACTGATAGGCATCATTTGTCGTGCAACTGGACAAAAATACCTGATTTATCAATATATAAGAGGGAATAACTTTGATAGTTTCTCTAAAAAAAGTTTGGAGATCGCTGTTGAAATCAGTAAGCGAGTTGAAATTCTTCGCGACGTTTTTAGAAAGAACCAGATAGAACCATATGATCTGTTGCCTCGACAGCTGATGATGGAGGAAAAACCAGGCGGTCTTTTGGTTATCCATTTGATTGATACTGAAATGTACTGCAAATTGCCATCTTGAATTTTCAGTCATTTCACAAGCAACTCTTTCATTTTTTCCTCAATCATCACCGCCCTTTTTTTATTTTTCCCAAAAACAATGTAGGACAAATATCCATCGTAAAGTAAATTTGATGAGCAGATTACAAGTCCCTCTTTGGTTTTTCTGGAAAACAAAATTGGTACCATCAGTTTGTGAAGCTTCTTAAACGTAAACTTTTTTGGTGGGATGCTATACATATTATTGGACACCACAAAACTTTTCTTCGTAAAGTTTCTCCCAACGAGCTCTTTCCGCGCTTCATATACATGTGTTCCTCCAGTCACTCTTACGTTCGATTCGCTTACAAAGACGTCACCACCTTTAGCGGCAATAAAATCCACATCAAAGTATCCTCGATATCCGTCTTTGGAAAATTGCTCGCCGATCAAATACCCAATATCGGTCACTCTCGATGCCACCCTTTTAGGCAAGACATCTTCGCCAATTTCTACTCCCCCAAACTCACCTTTTGTGTTTACTCTCATTCCACAATAATACAGAAATTCTACATTACCATCCTGCCTGATGAAGAACTCTGCGTTTGGAAAACCACCACCAATCCTAGGGTTTGGAGTGACGAGAGATTCCACCACGATAGGGAACCTCTCCCAGTAAGCATCTTTCTTCATTATTGCCACAAGTTTCTTCTCGCAATCAGCAAACTTCTTCGGCAATTCTCTTTTTCGAAAAATCAAGACGCCTGCTCCCGAATGTCCCTTATTGGTCTTAATCACCACTCCGCCTTCTTTGATATATTTATTTGCCGCAATTCCGGCCGTATCAATTATTCCGGAACTGACTACTCCGTCCGGCATCTTAAGATCTGCTCTGATAGCCCCGTTTATCTGAGTCAGCTGCCGGATGCCGGACTTACTGCCGTAAAAGTTGACCGTCCAGGCATTTGCTTTCTCCGGTGCTTCGGTGGTCCGCACTTCGACCCCACTGTTTTTCAATGTTTCCACCAGCTCCAAAAAATATGGCGTTGTTGAATAAGCCGTCAGGTTCAATAGCTTGTATTCTTTACCCAATTGAATTAGTCTTTTCATCACCACCCTATCATTTAGGACATCTTCGCAGAGCTTTCCGGTATGCCTTTTTGTTACCAAGATTTCCAGGTCCCGTACCTGACACAGCTTTTTGTAATAATCTACGAATAGGGGATCAATGGCCTTCGGGGTAATAAACGTAAACTCAAACTCTTCGGCCATTGAAAATAGATCCTTATCCGACAAACTAGCATTCTCATCTATTTCCCATTTTTGTAATTTTTTATCTCCATAAGCTTCAATGAAAGGCCATACATCCTCCGAACAATTAAATATTCTGACCACCCTCTCCCGCTTCTTGCCCCTAGGATCCTCAGTATTTACCGTTTTCTTTGTCTTTTTCACTTTCCTTTCAGTTTACTCGCCTACCCCAATTTGTAAAGATCACAAAAATCCCCGCCAACTGGCGGGGATATATATCTAAGAGAATGGGAAAAAAGTCACATGCGTATATGGCATAAGTAAGATCATTATGATTATGGTCGACACTATTACGAACATCACATAGGCCCCCACCCCTGCTCGTATTTGGACTGTACCAAAGATCAGAGCCAAGATCGCCCCAATCACCATCATCATGGTCCCGATCTGGGATAAGAGAAAGAGAACCAGGTAGGCAGCTAGACCTTCTCCTCCTCCCCAGGCGTAAGCCAAGAAACCTCCCAAAATCAAGAGTATCAGGGTAATGCCCAAAGCCATAACAGCGGCAAACTCCATCTGTAGCCTCCTCTAAGCACGATTTGTATTTCAAATAGCCCCTAATTGTACCATCTGTGCTATACTGTCATCAGTCCACGGAAACGTTGTCAAAAGTGATTTGTAAGCCGAGAAAGAGTCAGTTGTGATTTTACTCCCGCCTGTCTGAGAAACTTACCCCGTAAATTAGGATTATTTGGCGTTTTTCCCGCGCCCAACTTATCGGATTCGATAGGCTACAATATTATTTAGGAAAATAAATTATATAAAATTATGTCTCAACTTAAGTTGATTCCTCTCGGTGGTGTCGGTGGTGTTACCAAAAATATGTATGTCTACGAATTTGGCGATGATCAGATCGTCGTCGACTGTGGCATGGGATTTCCTTCCAGCAGTGATTTGGGTGTTGACTCCGTCATCCCCGATATCAGTTATCTGGAAAAGCCTGGTAAACACCTTCACGGTATTATTCTTACCCATCCTCACATGGACCATATCGGTGGCCTGCCTTACATCCTCCCTCGCCTAAAAGATGTCGAGGTTTTTGGCGGTAAACTCGCCATAGCCATGGCCGAAGTTCGCGTTCGCGAATTTGGTATTTCAAATCGCATGACTCCCGTGGAAGGAAACACTCTCGACCTCGGACCTTTCCATATCGAGCTTATACACTCCACCCACTCAGTCCCCAATTGTTTTCATCTCCTGATCAAGACTCCGGCTGGCACGGTCTATCATGGCGCCGACTTTAAGTTCGATCTCACTCCGGTTGATAATCTACCACCGGATATGGCCTCCATGGCCATTGCTGGCAGAAATGGAGTCGATCTCATGCTTACGGACTGTCTTGGTATCGAGAAAGAAGGTTTCTGCCCGTCCGAAAGATCTCTCAAGAAGGCGATCGACAATGAAATTCGAGATACCCAAGGTAAATTAATCTTTACCGGCATGTCCTCCTCGATTTCCCGTTTCCAGATGGCCATTGAATCTTGTATCAAACATCATCGTCGCGTCGCCATCATTGGTCGATCGGTCGAACAGAATCTGGAAGCAGCTATCAAAACTGGCTTTATTAAAATTCCTGCCGGTGTTCTCATTAAACCTCAACAGATAGCTACTCTCCCGGCCAATCAAGTGGCCATCATAGTTTCCGGTTCACAAGGACAGTCCGGTTCGGCCATGCACCGTTTAGCTAACAATGAACATCGTTTGGCCCGTCTTAAAAAAGGTGATAAGGTAATTATCAGTTCCAACGCTATTCCGGGTACCGGCAACGATGCCGACATTTTTGATCTCATGGATACTCTTTACAAAAATGGTATTGACGTTACTTACTCCGGCACCTCCGAAAATCTCCACGTTTCCGGACACGGCTATCGCGGTGATATTGCTTTGCTAGCCCAGCTGGTCCGTCCCAAATATATCATTCCAATTGGCGGAGATATTCGCCATATGATGCTTTACAAGAAGTTGGCGAGTGATATAAACTTTGACCAAGAAAGAGTTTTTATTCTACCTGAGGGTCAATCCGTCATTCTTGAAGATCGTGTTGTTAAAGCCGGTCCCAAGTTTGAAACCAAAAATGTTTATGTTGATGGTTTGGGTATCGGCGATGTTGGAACTGTTGTTCTCCGTGACCGTCAGGTCATGTCCGAAGATGGCATTCTTCTGGCGATCGTTCCGATTAAACGGGACAACTCGCAAGTAGCCGGCAACATCGAGATCATTTCTCGGGGCTTTGTCTATCAGAAAGAATCTCAAGATCTCATCCTAGACGCTAGGAAACATGTCCTGTCTTGCCTGAGGGATATCAAGGGAATTGCTACAGACTGGGGTTTCATCAGGAAGAAGATCGAAGGGGAACTGGAAAAATTTGCCTTCGAACACACCCAGCGTCGCCCCATGGTCATCGCCATCGTCATCGAAGTCTGAGTCAATTGCCAATTGTTCATATTCTTCCTTGCGGAGAATGTGAACAATATTATTATCGCAATTGGCGAAGAGTGCCGGAACCAGTTTCGTAACGAACCTGGTGAGGCGGGCATGAGGGTTCGACGAAGTCGAAATCCCGAATACATAAGTTCAGTCTAGCTTTGTTTGAGTTATACTAATAATATTATGGCTCGTAAAAAAGGTCGTCGTTCCAAACCATATAAGCTGAATCTAAAAAAAGATACTATGAACTCCATCCTGGCCATCGCTCTGATGGGCATCGGGGGGCTTGTAGCTATCTCTTTTTCTCAGCAAGGCGACATACTGTCTAAGATAAATCAGATTGGCAGTCAACTATTTGGCTGGCCTCTTCTTTTTCTGCCCTTTATTTTTATTGTCGGTGGTTTGATCATCACTCACGTCAAACTTCCCATTGCTTCAACTAATGTACTTCTGGGCAGTGTCATCACCATGATTTCTCTCAACGGTCTTTTTGGTGCGGGTAGTATTGGCGCAGGTCTCAAAGAATCTGTTGTTTCTCTCATATCTCTTCCCGGCACAATTCTTTTTTATATTGTTGGAGTCATTATCGGTCTATTTATTCTCTTTGAAACTTCTATCGAAGATTTGCTCGTCATTTTTCAAAATTTGTCCGGTGGTGTTGCGAGTGCTTTTGGCAAAATTAAGAACCTTTCCATTAAAGGAAGATCAACCACCTTCCTCAATAAATCCAACACGGTTAAGATCACCGGCGGGGATGAACACAAAGTCTTCTCTCCTGCCTTACCCTCCTCGCCAGCACCAGTTAAAATTATGGGCAAAGAACCTATCGTCAATCGCGCGATACAATCTGCCGTTGAAGTAAAAAAACTTCCCGACGGTGCTACTTCTGGAGTTTGGCATTTCCCACCCATAAATCTTTTATCCGATCAAAAAATAGGCAAAGCCGATAGGGGGGATATCAAGAAAAATATTGAAACTATTCAAAACACTCTTGGTTCATTTGCCATCCAAGCCAAGGTAACTGAAGTTCATCAAGGACCAGCCGTCACCCAGTATGCCTTGACTATTACCGCCGGCACTAAACTCTCCAAAATCAGCGCTCTTCAATCCGACTTAGCCTTAGCTTTGGCAGCACCGCAGGGACAGATACGTATCGAGGCCCCCATCCCGGGTCGTGATTTGGTCGGCATCGAAATTCCCAATCGCTCTTTGGAGTTTGTTTCCCTTCGTGAGATGCTCACCGACAAAGCTATGCAGGAGAGTCGTTCAAAAACCTCTTTTTCGCTTGGTCTGGATGTTTCCGGGCTACCTGTGGTTGCCGATATCAACAAAATGCCTCACCTACTAATCGCCGGTACTACCGGGTCTGGAAAGTCTGTATTGATTAATGCCATCATTTCTTCCATTTTGTTTCGTGCCTCTCCTGAAGAAGTCAAATTTATTATGGTCGACCCAAAACGCGTCGAATTGACACCATACAATGACATTCCTCACTTACTTACTCCAGTTATCACTGATGTTAGCAAAGTGGTTAACGCTCTTAAATGGGCAACTGCCGAAATGGAAAGACGCTATCGTCTTTTTGAAGAGATGTCGGTTAAAAACATTGGTGGCTACAACGAACTTAGTGGATTCCAAGCTATGCCTTACATTATCATTATTGTCGACGAGATGGCCGACATTATGATGTCCAGGAATGCCGGAGAAGTCGAAGAAGCCATTGTCCGCATTGCTCAGATGGCTCGTGCAGTTGGTATTCATCTTATCTTGGCCACCCAGCGTCCTTCCGTCAACGTCCTTACCGGTCTAATCAAAGCAAATATCCCGGCAAGGATCGCTTTTCAAGTCACTTCAATGATTGACTCTCGGGTTATTATCGACACTCCCGGTGCCGAAAAACTTTTAGGCAAAGGTGACATGCTTTATATTCCCCCAGACACCGCCAAACCTAAACGTATTCAGGGGGCGTTTGTTTCCGACAAAGAAATTAAAAACCTTATCGATTTTATCCGCAGTTCTGGAGTGGCTGCCCAGCTGGATGAAACGATAGTCAAGGATCATGGTGGAAAGGGCACTTTATCTTCTGGTGGCCTCAATCTGGGCCCTGTGGACGAAAAGTTTGAAGAAGCTGCCCATCTTTGTATTGCTGAAAGCAAAGGATCGGCTTCACTCTTACAGCGTCGTTTGGAAGTAGGCTACGCTCGGGCCGCACGAATACTCGACCAACTCGAACAGGCCGGGGTTCTGGCTCACGCCGAAGGCAATAAACCTCGAGAAGTTATAGTCGGCAGTTTGAGCGAAGTTTTCCCTGAAGGTGACGAAAACTCCTAAATTATGAAAACCGTTGGTCAAATCATTCGTGCAGGAAGACTCAAAGGGAATTTTTCCGTGGAACAACTCTCACATCTCACCAAAATTGATACCAAATACATCGAGGCTCTCGAATCTGATCTTTATTCTGATCTTCCATCGGAGACATTTGCCAAGGGCTTTATCCGTAATCTCAGCCAGCGATTATCCTTAGACTCTGATGAGCTGGTAGCCATCTTTCGGAGAGATTTTCGCCAGCCGGAACTCACACGGACGACTAAAATCCGTCGCCGTGCGATGTTCCCGAAAGTGTCATCTCAACTACTTCCCTTTTTAATTGGCGGTTTTGTCTTTGTTATTTATTTAATTTTTCAATTCCGCACCATCCTTACTCCGCCAAAGCTAGAGATTTCTCGTCCGTCCAACACCTCTGTTCTCATTTCTCCCGTGGAAATTGAAGGTGATACATCAATTGATGCCACCGTTACCATTAATGAAGATATACAAGTTAGGCCGGATTCCTCGGGCCACTTTCTCGCCAGAATTAATCTACCGGTAGGTGAGACAGTTCTAGACATTAAATCTATTAATCGTTTCGGTCGTACAACTTTCAAAAAACTTCCCGTCACCATCATCTCTAAATAGTTCAAAGTTACTAGTTGACAGTTATTAGAGTATCCAATAACTTCGCACCAACGACCAATAACTGCTATTATTGACTTATGACCCTTTCTCAAATAGTGTCTCTGATCTCCACGGTTCTCCTGACCTCCGTAGCTCTGGTTATCGGTGTTCAGCTGATCTTTGTCCTCAAGGAGCTCCGCTATTCTTTAACCAAATTAAACCAAACTATAAACACCGTTTCTGAGACCGTAGATAAGATTGCTCAGCCAGCGCTTGGCCTGTTTGCTATTCTAGAAGGTTTTAAGGAGAGTGGCAAAATAATCGAAACTGTTTCCCATTTTTTAGGCCGCGATAAACCCAAACCGGTCAAAGAAGACGCATATGACAACACCGTCTGAAAAAGCCGGTCACGAAGGGGCTTTTTCCACCTTTACGGTTGGAGTTGCTTTTGGCGTTGTCGTCGCCCTCCTCTTCGGCACGGAAGAAGGTCGGAAATTAGTTAAAAAAGCTCTTGACGCGATCCCTGATAAATATAAAGCCCCACCAGTTCGCATCCCCCAAAGCGGGCCCAGAACTCCCATCATCCCCGCTGAAGAAACCTCTCACCATACGACCTTCGACGAACCGGAACCTTCGGACTTCTTTCATAATACCCCTTTCGGTAACTCATTTGGCGAGGCACCCCCGCCACCCGCACCTCACGTTCGCCCCACTCGCCCCGAACCCTTCAAACCCCAGCTCTAGCCTCAAAGTATGCGCATTTCAGTAGAACTAAATGTCAAAATTAGCTTAGGAATCCTTTTTTGCATAGAAGCCAAGTCTAAAACACCTATCCTTGCTATATAATTTGTCTGAACATGACCATACACGATATTCGCCAAAAATACTTCGGCTTTATGGAATCGAAAGGGCACAAAATCCTTCCTTCCAGTCCGCTGGTCTTAGAAGGCGATGCCACCACTCTTTTTACCTCTTCCGGCATGCAGCCAATGATGCCCTATTTACTTGGTCAAAAACATCCGTTGGGTATCAGACTTGCTGATTCTCAAAAATGTTTCCGTTCTCAGGATATCGACGAAGTCGGGGATAATCGCCATACCACTTTTTTTGAAATGCTGGGTAATTGGTCTCTTGGTGATTATTTCAAGAAAGAACAGCTAGGATACTTCTTTAATTTTTTAACAGATAACAAAGTCGGCCTTGGTCTCGATCCACATCGTCTCTACGTCTCTGTCTTCGCCGGCGGTTCTGGCGTCGACAAAGATGATGATGCCATTATGATTTGGAAAAATCTCTTTGCCAAAGTCGGCATTCAAGCCAAAGAAGGCCAGCGTATTTTTCCTTACCCAGCCAAAAAAAACTGGTGGTCTCGCACCGGGACCCCAGATCAAATGCCCACAGGTGAACCGGGAGGGCCGGATAGTGAAGTATTCTTTGATTTTGGTATGGAACGGAAGCTCCACGAAAATTCCCAGTGGAAAAATGAGCCCTGTCACATCAACTGCGACTGTGGTCGTTTTGTAGAGATCGGAAACAACGTTTTTATGCAGTATGTCAAACAGGCCGATGGTACCCTCAAAGAACTTCCTCAAAAAAATATTGATTTCGGCGGGGGCCTCACCCGTCTCGAAGCCGCTGTCCGAGACGATCCGGACATGTTTAATATTTCTTCTCTTGCGCTGGTAATCGAAGAGATCGAAAACATCTCCGGACATTCATACTCACAAGAAGAGCATCGTCCGTCCATGCGCGTCATTGCCGATCACCTTACGGCCGCTTCTTTTCTCATCAAAGACGGCATTTTTCCGAGTAACAAAGGCCAAGGTTACGTTCTTCGTCGTCTCCTCCGCCGCGCCGCTATTAAACTCTACTTTTTAACCGACAATCGTGAATCCATCGTCAAACTTCCGAATATCGTCCGGGTGATTACTCAGTTTTATGGAGATCTCTATTTTAATTTTGAAGATTACCCCTTGATTCAAAACACTATCACGGTCGAAATCTCTAAGTTTAGCCACTCTTTAGATAGAGGTCTGAAAGAACTCCAAAAAAATCCCCAAGTCGATGGCAAATTTGCCTTTGACCTTTATCAAAATTATGGTTTCCCGCTCGAAGTTACTGCCGAAATTCTCTCCCAAATGGGTAAACAAGTGGATATTCAAGAGTTTCAAAAAGAATTTGAAAAACACAAAGAACTCAGTCGTACTGCCTCTGCCGGTATGTTCAAGGGCGGCTTGGCCGATCACTCTGATGTCGTTACCGCCTATCACACCGCTACCCATCTGTTGCACGCCGCTCTCCGACAGATATTGGGCACTCACGTCCAACAAAAGGGCAGTAATATCACCTCCGAAAGATTAAGATTTGACTTTTCTCACCCGGAAAAGTTATCCGACATCCAAATCAAAGCGGTTCAAGATTTAATTAATCAAAAAATTTCCGAAAAACTTACCGTTACCAAAGTAGAACTCCCCAAAGAAAAGGCTTTGGCTCAAGGCGCTCTTGCTTTTTTTGGTCAAAAATACCCCGATCAGGTCACCGTTTATACCATAGGCAATAAGAAAAGTTTCTTTTCCAAAGAGCTTTGTGGTGGACCACATGTGGAAAGTCTGGCAGAACTTGCTAAGATAAATATAGTCAAACAAGAATCCCTTGGAGCCGGAACGCGCCGTCTCTATTTACAATTTGTTTGACAAGGCAACTGTGTGAACCTAGTCAACTTATTTGGCAATAAATCAAAAGTCCCCGAGCCGGAATATTTCCTGGCTGTAGAAATTCACGAATCCCTCATCAAGACGGCTCTCTGGGAAATTCTTGAAGGTCAGCCGGAAATCGTCAACGTCGGATCTTACGAATCGTGGACGGACGAAGAATCCCTGATCAACGGTGTCGACTCTTCTTTGGATCAAGCCATCAAAGTAATTAAAGGTGAGCCCAAAAGAGTTATTTTTGGTTTGCCTGATTCATGGATGGAGCAAGACAAAATTCATGCCACTAAAACAAAATTAATTACCCATCTGTGTAAAGAGCTAGGTCTTGATCCGATTGGAGTCGTCACTACCAATCGTGCCGTGGCCCATTATTTAAAGAAGAGAGAGGGTATGCCACCGACAGTGATTCTCCTGGAAGTCTATACTTCCAAAGTTGCCGTTTCCTACGTTTATCTTGGCGAAGTTAAACAAACAGAAGAAGCCGCTCGCTCCGGGGACCTGGCTCATGACGTTGAGGAGGGTTTGACGAGGATGGACCTCCCGAACTACCCAGCCAGATTTATTCTGACGAATGGTAATAGTCTTGAAGAAGAGTCACAGCAAATCACCGCCTTTCCATGGACAGATCGCCTACCCTTCAAACATATTCCGAAAGTTGAGGTCCTGCCGATTGACTTTTCCATTAAGTCAATTGCTCTTACTGGCGGGGTTGAAGCCGTTCAGTTTTTGGGAATGGAGGTTATCGAAGATGAATCCGCCGCCAACCCGACCGCAATTGATGATTCAAACCTGGTAATACCCGTAGAAGCACCTTCATCTATGGAAGAGCTGGGCTTTACCTACGAAGAAACACCTGCTCCAACCGTTATTCCCGTAGCCCCGCCGATACCGGAAGTCGTCTCCGACGACGAACCAGAATATGCCTTTTCCAGTGATGAGGCCGACCTTCCTCCCAAAAACCTCCCCCATCTTAATTTTGTTCTTCCAGTCCTTCCTCATTTCAAATCTCTCCGCCTACCTCATTTAAGTTATCTTTTTTTGCTTACAGTTCCCGTCATTATCGCTCTCGGCTTCCTCGTCTACCTCTTTTTTGGTCAAGCTCAGCTTACGATTCACTTTGATCCGCAAAAAATAAATAAACAGCTGGGAATAGCCATTACCGAAACTACTCTGCCAGGCATTCCTACTCTAATTGCTTCCAAAAAAACATTTACCGGTTCCGCGCAAGAATCAATCTCCACGACCGGCACGGCAACCGTCGGTGATAAAGCTACTGGCACCGTCACCATTGCAAACAAAACGTCCGTGCCAATTGTTTTAAAATCAGGATCTACAGTAAAAAATGATACCGGTAAATATACCTTTGTTCTACAGGACGATGTCACCATCGCTTCTGCCAGTGCGCTTGATAACACGAAAGCTGCAGGTGTCAAAGTTAATGCTGTGAAAATCGGAGCTGAATATAATTTACTTAAAGGAACTGTTTTTAGTGTTGGGGACTATCTCAAATCAAGTACGGCGGCTGTTTCCGAAGCGGACTTTGCCGGAGGCACTTCTCGCACCGTAAACGCCGTTTCTAAAGCCGACCAGGATAAACTTTTGTCCATCGCCACCGAAAAAATAAAAACCAAAGTTCAAACTGATTTGCAAGCGGCCAATCCGGGATTCAAAACTCTGCCTTTTTCCGATATCCAATTTACCAAAAAGGAGTTCGACCACAACCTTTCCGAAGAGGCCACGACGGTGAGTTTAATTTTGGAAGGTTCTCTTGATGCTCTTGTTTACTCCGAGGATAATCTCTACAGCCTAGCCATGGGGGAGATTCAAAGCCAAATCCCAGCCGGCTCATTTACCAAAAAGGAAACAACTATCGTGAGCCTAGACAATCCCGCCAAAACCGATGGCCAGTACCAATCAAAAGTTATTATCGCGACCACTCTTTATCCGCAAATAGACGAGCAAAAAATGGCCGATTTTATTAAAGGAAAACTCGTTTCCAGAATTCGCCACTTTTTTGAACCCATTCCCGGCTTTACCGGTCTGAATATAAAAATATTTCCTCCTATTCCTTTAATCACCAAGATTCTGCCCCTTCGGAATATTACTTTCGACCTGGTTAGCAACTGATAATGTTATACAGTTATCGCAAGGCTACTCCGGACAATCCCCATCCTGGCAGGCGCATCCCCCATTACCTAAAGACTCTTCCGACCTTAGTGTCTGCTTTGGGGTTGGGGATTCTCGCCGGTGTTGCTTATCCCGTAGTCAGTTATCAGTTCAGGGACATCAAACTTTTTAGCTCTTCTGATTCCGGTTTACTTTCCCCGGCTTATTATCAATCAAAGGCGGAAAATAGTTCTTCCCCCGTGATCATCAACGGTTTAGATTATACAAAAGCCAGTAACTGGTTCCCAGGAAGCATTCAAAACGAATTTTTTTCTACAAACACCCCTTCAACAGATAGTTCCTCAGAAGATAGCTCTCCAGATTCATACACTCTTTCTATTCCCTCACTCGGAATCATCAACGCCCAGGTCGCCATCCGAGACGAAGATTTGACTAAGCATCTGGTGCAGTACCCCCAGACCGCTCTTCCAGGCCAAATGGGTTCTCCGGTCATCTTCGGCCACTCCACCCTGCCCCAGTTCTTTGATCCCAAAAAATATACCACCATCTTTTCTACTCTACCAAAAGTTAAAGTTGGCTCCGATGTTTTTATTACTTACGACGGCATCGAGTACACCTATCGTATTACCAAGACTTTCGAGGTGAAGCCCAACGAATTATGGGTCCTCAGCCAGGACTACTCCGACAAAAAACTCAAAATTATTACCTGCGTTCCACCCGGTACCACTCTCCGTCGCCTGGTGGTCGAAGGCACTCTCATCAACAACTGACTCGCATTCACAACAGCGAGTCATCCCGGACTTGATCCGGGATCCATCTCCTTCCACTATAATACTCTTATGTCCATTCTTTGTCTTGACCCAGGCGCGGCCCACACCGGCATCGCTATCTCCGAAGAGGGGGTTCTTGCTACACCAGTCGCCACTATCTACGAAAAAGATGTCAACCAATTGGTCACCAAGCTATTACCTTATTTATCGAAATATAACCCTGACAAAATTGTCATGGGTGTGCCGGAGTTTGGACCCATCGTCAATTTTGCTACGGATTTAAGTGAAAAGATTTACGACGTTTTTCCCAAAGAGATTATCTTTTTCAGGGAAGATCTCAGCTCTCACACTGCCAGAAATGTCATGAAAACACAAGGTAAAACCTTGCTAAGACGAAAAAAAGAAGAGCATCAAACCGCCGCCGCCCTCATTCTCCAAGACTACCTCGACTCCCTCTAAACCTCTCTTGCTATTTATACCCCCCCAGTATACGATTATTTTATGGATATGGAAAAAATACAGGTCCCCGATCCAACGAGAGAAGAGATTTCAGTCGGTTCGAGAGAAGAGATTTCAGTCGGTTTTAAAACCGCCTTAGAAAAAGCTAACACTGAAGAAGTCAAAACAGCCATTGAGTCGGCCATAGTGACCATGGAAGAGAGGTGGAAAGTTGAAGACGAGGTTTTTGAGGCAGCAAAAAAGGCAGCCGTCACTGCCGAATTAGCTGCGCTTAGGGGTGAAGTCCCGCCTGCTGTCATGGATGCTATCAATGTCGCTATGGAAGAACCCTCTCCGCCAGCATCCACCACCCAAGAACCGGCGAGTGAAAGCCATCAGACTCCAGTTGATACGATGTCAGAATCAGCTTCAGAAACACCCGTGGAGAAAACGGAACAGGAAATGCGGGTGGATAACACCGAGAAATTTATTAAAGCGGCTGGTGAGCTATTAGAAAACGCGAAACGTCGAGCCTTGGGTTTTCTTCAAGAAGCAAAAAAGATAGATATCAGAAATCCACTGGGCTGGGCCTTGATCGTTGCTGGCACACAATCAGTCTTTTACGCCTGGGCGGCAACACTACCCGCACTTTCTGGGGGAAATGAATTTGTCCAAACGGCTGGCATGATAACAAGCTCTGCCATTGCTGCATTAGAGCTTGGAGCCAGCTACGTCCTATTCAAGGAAGAATTCAAGGTTAGATCAACAAAAACTGCAAATACATCACAACAATAATATGAACCCACTCCAAACTTTTCTCCAAAAACTAGATAGCATTCATTCAGCTCTCGATTTTACAGAAGGAACAGATGGGGTAAAGGCTGACTTGTTAGCCAGCATAAATCTAGACTTGATAAGTAAAATCGCGGCGGACCCAAAGAACAAAACGCTTTTAGAGGACTTGGCCAGTCATAATCCCGCGACCAAAAGCGACGTAGAAACCAGTCTTGCCTATGCAACCGAAAAGATGAAAGATGCTGGAATAGACGTAAACGCTCTATTTACTGAGGTGGCCAACTGGACTTTGCAAAACTATCTTTCCAAACTAGCAGTATCCTTTCCACCAGAACAAATTGACCCATTACGAGCCCTGATATAATCAGGTTATGTTCAAAAATATTATTGCTCCAGTACAAGCCTGGCTTCTCTCTCGAGGCGTTTGTGTCGGTTGTGGTACCACCTTAACCGATGGCCAAAGTAAACCTTCCACTAAGGTGAAAGACTGCGATCAGGTCACCTGCAAATGTGGCCGTGTTTTTGTTTACAACCCCAAGACAAACACCTATCGCCGAGCTCTTCTGAGCGAAATATAAAAATTTATGCTTAAGCGATTTTTCACCGCTTTAACCCTACTTACCATCTTGTTTTTTGCGTGGTATTTTCAGTCTGTCCAGCCGGTTACCAGATCGGAATCACCGATTGTCGATTTCGAAGTCAAGCCGGGTATGGGAGTTGATCGTATAGCCAACGACCTCAGTGGTGCCCGTTTAATCCGTTCTCGAGTCGGTTTCAAGATCACCGTTATTCGCTTAGGTGTTGCCAACAAAATTCAAGCCGGTCTCTTCAAACTTTCACCTGCCATGAATGCAACAGAGTTAGCGGAGGCTCTTACTCACGCATATGCTCGCCAAATTCGAATCACTATTCCCGAAGGTCTCCGGGCCGAAGAGATAAACTTCATTCTCGAAAAAAACTTCAGTCAGGTAAAAAACAATCGCTTCAGCCCAACCGATTTTGCCCGCCAAATTCATAATCTGGAGGGTCATCTTTTCCCGGACACCTACGACTTTATTCCGGAGGCTTCGGCCTCGGATATTGTCAAACGGCTTACTGGTCGCTTTAACGATGTTGTCAGCGATTTAAATATTTCCACAGAGGATCTCCCCCGTACACTAATTCTTGCCTCTCTTCTGGAAAGAGAAGCCGCTTCCCTCGAAGAAATGCCTCTGGTGGCTGGAGTCATTACCAAAAGATTAAAGATCGGTATGGCTTTGCAGATTGACGCCACTATTCAATATGCATTGGGGTCTGTCCGCTGTAAACAAATTGACTGTGACTGGTGGAAGAAAAACCTGACCAGAGAGGATCTAAAAACCATTTCGGCTTACAATACTTACCTAAACCCTGGTCTCCCACCCACCCCCATCGCTAATCCCGGCAAAGAGGCCCTCTCGGCTGCGGCCCATCCAGTAATCGGCACTGCTTTCTACTATCTTCACGATTCAGCCGGCAAAATCCATTTTGCTGATACCTTACCACAACACAATCAAAACATCTGCACCTACCTAAAAAAGGATTGTAAATAACATAAAACCCGCCTGAGACGGCGGGATCTTCCCCCTTTGCATTATCGCGGCACCACACCTCCGTGTTGACAGCAAGCTAATTCAGCCTTATACTACCTACACTGCTCCAAACTTGGCTGGGCTTTTTGCCAGTCAGGTTTTTGTATGTTGTCCATTGTTATTTACTCCTGCCTAAATCCAAAAAAATCCGGATGATTAAACAAAAAAAACGCGAAAATTGGGGTAACATAGCCTCAAAGTTACCAGAGTCCAACTTGGCTCAAGCCCAGCTAGATTCCTACAAACAATTTCTCGAAGAAGGCATCCGTGAATCATTACTCGAACTAAATCCCATCAAAGACTTTACTGGTAAGGTCTTTGAATTTGAATTTTTAAGTAACCGCGTTGGCCTTCCCAAGTTTTCTCCTAAGCAGGCTATCGAAAAAGGTGTCACCTTCGAATCTCCTCTCTGGGCTACCGTCAAGTTGACGAATCTTCACACCAAAGCCACTCAACAGCAAGAAATTTTCCTTGGGGATATCCCCATGATGACCTCCATCGGTACCTTTGTTATCAATGGTGTCGAGCGTGTTGTCGTTAACCAGCTCGTTCGCTCCCCGGGTGCCTACTTTACCCGCGAATTTGATCCTCATTCCGGTCGAGCTATGCATCAGGCTGAGGTACGACCCATGCGTGGTTCCTGGCTTGAGTTTATTGTTTCTCGAAATGACTATATTTCAGTCCGCATTGATCGGCACCGCAAAGTTTCCGCTACCACCCTTATTCGTGCTTTAGGCTACTCAACCAATGAGGAAATTCTGGCCCTTTTTGCCGGTGTAGATACCGACAAAGAACATCGTTACATCGCCACCACTCTCTTAAAAGATAACAGTACCAATACTGAAGAAGCGATCCTGGATTTCTACCAAAAAGTGCGACCCGGAGAGCCCGCCGTTTTGGAAAATGCCAAAGCTCTCCTCCACCAAATGTTCTTTGATCCCAGGCGTTACAATCTTGGCTTGGTTGGTCGTTACAAGATGAACCGTAAACTGGGTATCAACACCCCTGTCGACAAGCAACACATCACTCTTAGTAACGATGACTTTATTGGTTCTATCAAATATTTGATTGGTCTTCAAAATGGCCAGGGTAAGGTAGATGATATCGACCATTTGGCTAACCGCCGTCTTCGTTGTGTCGGAGAACTGGTTAATCAGACTTCCTTCAAAGCAGGACTCCTAAGACTCGAGCGTTCCATCAAAGAGAAGATGTCTCTCGCCAAGCCAGACGAGCTTCCCACTCCGGCCGCTTTTGTCAATCCTCGTCCAATTATCTCCGCCATCACCGAATTCTTCCGTCGTAATAGACTTAGTTCCATCTTGGATCAGGTCAACCCCCTTTCCGAAGTTGACAATCTGAGACGTATTTCAGTTATGGGACCGGGAGGTATCACCCGTGAAAGAGCTTCTTTCTCCATGCGTGATATTCACTCTTCCCAATATTCTCGTATTTGTCCGGTTCGTTCTCCCGAAGGTCCGAATATCGGTCTTGTGACGTACTTGGCTCTTTACTCCCGCATCAATCCTTACGGTTTTCTCGAAGCTCCATATCTCAAAGTCAATAAAGTTGAAAAAGCTGGCAATACTACCTTCAAAATTGGTGCAGAAGTTGTTTACTTAGCGGCCGATGATGAGGAAGATGCTTATATTACGCATGCTGGAATCGAACGCAAAGGCGACTATATTACCCAGAAGTGGGTGCCTGTCCGTTTTGGAGGCAAATTCATTGAGGCAGACATTGATAAAGTGCAGTATATTGACGTTATTCCCAGACAGGTTGTCGGTACCTCTGCTGCCCTTATTCCCTTTATTCAGCAGGATGAAGGTACCCGTGCCCTCATGGGAACCCACCATCTGACCCAGGCTCTTCCGTTAGTAAAACCCACCGCCCCCATTGTGGGAACTGGTATGGAAGAAATCACCGCCAGGGGTATGGGTTGGGTAGTTTCCTCTGCTTTCGATGGCGAAGTTCTTTCGGTAGACGGTAATCATATTAGTCTTAAGTTGTCAGCCAAAGACACCACCAAGGCCGTCACCGAGATTTCATCTTACGATTATGGTTTTGTCGAACTTCACAAAGATATTGTTACCTACAATCTTCGCAAATATCACAATTCTTCTCAGGATACTTGTTATAATCAACATCCATTAGTCGCCGTCGGTGACAAAATCAAAAAAGGAGATGTCATTATCAACGGCCCAGCTTCCGAAAACGGCGAACTCGCCTTAGGCCAGAATCTCTTAATTGCCTATGCCGCTTTCGAGGGTTTGGGTTATGAAGATGCTATTGTCGTTTCCGATCGTTGTGTTCGAGAAGATCTACTCTCATCAATTCACATTCATGAATACAGTTGCGATGTTATGGATACCAAGTTGGGTGCCGAAGAATTAACTCGAGACATCCCCAACGTTGCCGAAGTTGATCTCAGAAATCTTGGCCAAGATGGAATTATTGCTATCGGTTCCGTCGTTGGACCCAATGACATTTTGATTGGAAAAATTGCCCCCAAAGGAGAAACCGAATTAACTGCCGAAGAAAGACTTCTAAGAGCCATTTTTGGCGAAAAAGCCCGTGAAGTTCGTGACACTTCACTTCGTATGCCTCATGGCGAGCAGGGTGTTGTCGTTTCCGTGAGAGCTCTCAGTCGTGAAGAAGGAGATGAGCTGGATGCCGGAGTCATTACTCAAATAAAAATTAAAGTTGCTCAGCTTAGAAAAATAACCGTTGGTGATAAAGTGGCTGGAAGACACGGGAACAAGGGTGTCATCAGTAAAATTGTTTCTGACGCCGATATGCCCCATCTCGCCGATGGCCGTCCGGTAGATATCATTATTTCTCCTCTTTCTGTTCTCGCTCGTATGAATCTGGGGCAATTATTGGAAGCCCAATTGGCTTTTGCAGGTGAACAGCTGGACAGACGTTTTTCCGTTCCGGTCTTCGAAAAAGTTTCTGAATCTCAAATTACCGACGTCCTCAAAGAAGCCGGCTTGCCAATCACCGGCAAGTCTCAGCTTTACGATGGACGCACAGGAGAACCTTTTGCTCAAGAAACCGCCGTTGGTGTTGGCTATATTATCAAGCTCAACCACATGGTTGAGGATAAGACTCACGCGCGTTCGATTGGACCTTACTCCTTGGTCACCCAGCAACCTCTTGGGGGTAAGGCTCAGATGGGTGGACAGCGTTTGGGAGAAATGGAAGTTTGGGCTCTCGAAGCTCACAAGGCCGCTTACTCGCTCCAGGAGATGTTAACCTTAAAGTCCGATGACGTTGTTGGTCGCTCCAAAGCTTTCGAGGCTATCGTTAAGGGTGAAACCATTCCCATGTCTTCGATTCCTGAATCCTTTAAGGTCTTGGTTAAAGAGCTCAACTCTCTCTGTCTCGCTGTCGTTCCTACTGGTCAGGTCGTAGCCGCCGTCGAAGAAATTATGCCGGTCAAACCGGAAATAGCCGCTGTTATTGACGAGGCTACCTCTATGTCCGACGAGCTCAAGGCCTCAACTTTCGAAGAAGAGGATGAAAATGGTGAGCCAATCGAAGAAGTAAGTGAGGAATCGGCCGAAGCGGGAGATCCGAACCCGGATTTAGAAAATCAGTAATTAAAGTAAACCTAAATAAACTAAAACATGAATAACATTGTCGATTTCTCAGGTTTGCAGATCAGACTCGCTAGCCCCGAAGATATTCGTAGTTGGTCTTATGGTCTCGTCACCAAGCCGGAAACTATTAATTACCGAACCCAAAAACCCGAAAAGGATGGGCTTTTTTGCGAACGAATTTTTGGACCCACCAAAGATTGGGAATGCTACTGTGGAAAATACAAACGAGTCCGTTTTAAAGGCATTGTTTGTGATAAATGTGGTGTCGAAGTTACTCTTAGCCGTGTCCGCCGTGAACGGATGGGTCACATCGAGCTTTCCGCACCGGTTGCCCACGTTTGGTTCTTCAAAGGAGCTCCCAGTAAACTTTCACTTCTTCTGGACATCTCTCCAAAGGCATTAACCTCAGTCATTTATTTCAGTAAGTTCCTTATTATGTCGGTTAACGAAGCAGGACGTGAAGACGCCTTGAAGAGTATCGAAACTCAAAAAGAGGCCAAGCTTATCGAAGTCCACTCCAATTTTGACAAACAAATTGAAGATATAAAAGTTCAGGGTGAAAAAGAAGTTTCCGAATTAAAAAAGAAAATTAAAGTTAAGGACGAATTAGAGCTTAAAACGGAGGATCTCAAGGTTCAATACAAACAGAAGGTAGCCTCGCTTCGTGAACAGATGGTGGTAGAGCTTACTTTTACCGAAGAAATTTACAACAAGCTTGGAGCACTGATAGAAAGAATTCAAATCAACTCTTTGGTTTCCGATTCTGAATTTGCCAAGCTTGAAGAATACAGGCTTGTTGATTGGCTTGAGGCGGGTATGGGTTCGGAAGCTCTTCTTGATGCTCTTAAAAAAGTTAATCTCGAAGAACTTGCTGCCAAACTCAAAGAAGATCTCAATAGTCCTTCGGAAGCCAAGAAGCTCAGAGCCACTAAACGGCTTCAGGTTGTTCGCGGTTTAACTGATTCTAAAATCAAACCGGAATGGATGATTGTTCAGACACTCCCCGTTATTCCTCCTGATCTCCGTCCTATGGTTCAGCTTTCAGGTGGCCGCTTTGCCGCTTCAGACTTAAACGACCTCTATCGTCGAGTCATCAATCGCAACAACCGTCTCAAACATCTAATTGATCTTGGCGCCCCCGAGATTATTTTAAGAAACGAAAAGCGTATGCTTCAGGAAGCCGTTGACTCCTTGATTGACTCTTCTCAAGCTCGTTCCACCCGCCGATCACGTACCGGCAAAACACTCAAATCGTTGTCCGACATGCTTCGTGGTAAACAAGGCCGTTTCCGTCAAAATCTTCTTGGAAAGCGTGTCGATTACTCCGGTCGTAGTGTCATCGTTGTTGGCCCAGAGCTAAAACTTAATCAATGCGGACTTCCGAAAGACATGGCCTTGGAAATGTTCAAGCCGTTTGTTCTTCATGAGTTGATCAAACAAGATATGGCTCCCAATGTTAAAGCCGCCAAAGTCATCATCGAAAAAAGACAACCGGAAGTCTTCGACATACTTGAAAAAATTACCAAAAAACACCCGGTCCTCTTAAACCGTGCTCCCACACTTCACAAACTTTCAATTCAAGCTTTCTGGCCGGTATTGGTCGATGGAGCCGCTATTCGTTTGCATCCGGTAGTTTGTGGTGGTTTCAACGCTGACTTCGATGGAGATCAAATGGCCGTTCATGTACCTCTGACCAAAAAAGCTATCATGGAAGCCAAAAAACACATGCTTCCTCAATACAATCTTGTCAAACCTTCCGCTGGTAACCCAGTTTCTATTCCTGACTCCAAAGAAATGGCCATTGGTGTTTATTATCTTACTTCGATCGATACAAAACTGGCTCCTTACGCGATGCCTTTCTCCTCTCCTACCGAGGCCATTACCGCCTACGAGACGGGAGTTTTGAATCCTCGTCAACCAATCAAAGTTCGCTTAATCGCCGGTAAGTCCGAACTTACGGAGACCACCGTCGGCCGCATTATCTTCAATCGAATTCTTCCTAAAGAGTGGGCTTTCATCAACCACAATCTTCCCCGCAAAGAAATATCTTCCATATTCCATCGGGCTATTAAAGAGATCGATATCAAACGTGTTGTTAGACTGATTGATGGTGTAAAAAATATTGGTTTTGCTTACTCCACCATTTCCGGTCTCTCCTTCGCCATTTCCGATAACGAAATGTATTCGGGAAAAGACGTGATCATTGAAGAGGGTAACCAAAAGGCCAAAGAGATCGAAGAAAACTACAACAATGGCTTAATAACCAACGAAGAAAGACGCAAGATCACCATTCAAATGTGGATGGATACCGCCGATGATCTCGCCGAAAAAACCTGGCAAGAATTCTCTGAAGATAACCCTGTCCGCTTGATTATTGATACCGGTATGGGTCGTATTACCCAAAACACCATCAAACAGCTTTCGGCGATGCGTGGTGTCGGTGCCGATCCTCTTGGAAACTTGATTGAACTTCCTACCAAAGGAAACTTCCGTGAAGGTCTAAACATTTTTGAATACGTTTCCTCTATTCGCAGTTCTAGAAAGGGTCTGACTGATACTGCTCTTCGTACCGCCGACGCCGGTTATCTTACCCGTCGCTTAGTCGATGTCAGTCATGATGCCATCATTCGCGCCGAAGATTGCGGCACCGACGAATTCGTCACTATTTCTGTTGATGATAATCGGGGCAAGATTTTCGAAAAACGTATTAATTCCAGATTCGCTGCCAAAAAAGTTATTTCGCCCGAAACCCACAAAATGCTTGCCGACGCTGGTGAAATGATCACTGAAGAAATCGCCGCCAAAATCACCAAGTCTGGTGTCAAAGAAGTAGAAGTCCGTTCCCCTCTTACCTGCAAAATGCGTTTTGGCCTTTGCGTCAAATGTTACGGAAACAATCTGGCTAATAATTCGGCCGCCGTTATCGGTGACCCAGCCGGTGTCATTGCCGCCCAGTCTATTGGAGAACCCGGAACCCAGCTTACCATGCGTACCAAGCACTCCGGAGGTGTAGCCGGTGTCGACGTTACTCAAGGTCTTCCCCGTGTTACCGAACTTTTTGAAGTCCGTCAACCCAAATTGGTTGCCCCTATTTCCGAGGTTTCCGGTAAGGTTAAAATTGTCGAAACCGACAATGGCAATCTCGTCACGGTTACTCCTTCAGGCAAGAAAGAAGATCGTAAAGAGTATCTAATTCCTTTGGCAATGCCACTTAAAATAGAAGATGCAGAGATGATTGCCGTTGGGAATCAGCTGGCAGCCGGAAGCGTGGATATTAAAGAGCTTCTCAAAATCAAAGGACTTAGAGCCGCTCAGAACTACCTTATTGGCGAAATTCAAGCCATCTACGAATCTCAAGGCATTGGTATTCACGACAAACATTTTGAAGTCATTGTCCGCAAGATGTGTGACTACGTCCGGATTGACTCACTCGGAGACACCAGTTTAGTTGCCGGAGATGTTATTAGTCGTGGTAGTTATGAAATGGCTAACGAAGCGATCATTGCTCAAGGTGGAGAGCCTGCAACCGCTACCAACCTGATTCTCGGAACTATTCGCGCCGCCCTTCACACCGACTCGTGGTTGTCTGCCGCGTCCTTCCAGGATACCACCAGTGTTTTGACCGACGCCGCTACCCAAGGCAAGATTGATCATTTAGTCGGCATGAAAGAAAATGTTATTATTGGTCGGTTGGTTCCTACGAGCAAACTGCGTGCCAGAATCGAGAATATCTGATAAAATACACAAGCTAACTATGCCTACAACCAATCAACTAATTAAACACGGTCGCATCAATAGTGTCCGTAAAATCAAAACCACTGCTCTTCGCAAAAGCTTTAACTCGGTTAAGCGTCGTATGGTGGCTACCCAAAGTCCTCAGAAGGCCGGCGTCTGTTTACAGGTAAAGACCATGACACCCAAGAAGCCTAACTCCGCGCTTCGTAAGATTGCCCGCGTGCGTCTTAGTAACAAGCAGGAGGTGACCGCCTACATCATGGGTGAAGGTCACAACTTGGCTGAGCACAGTATCGTCCTTATCCGCGGTGGTCGTGTTCGCGATCTCCCGGGTGTCAAGTATCACATTGTCCGAGGCATGCTCGATACCGGTGGTATCGAAAAACGCCGCACTAGCCGTAGTAAATATGGCAGTAAGCGTCCCTCAGCAGCCAAAAAATGACGTACGTGTCATCCTCGCGAAGGCGGAGATCCATACAAATAAAAAACAAAAATGAGAAGTAAGAAAACCCCAGCCAAAAAAATCCTATTCGATCCGGTTTACGGAGACGCTTTAGTAAGTAAGCTTATCAACGTCGTCATGTCCGATGGTCGCAAGTCCGTGGCAGCCAAACAAGTTTATCGCGCCATCGAGATTGTTGCCGAACAGACCAAGCAGGATGGTCTTGAATATTTAAATGCCTCCCTTGATAACATCAAGCCGACGATCGAGGTTCGTTCGCGTCGTGTCGGAGGTGCTTCATATCAAGTCCCTACCCCTATCCGTCCTAATCGTCGTGATTCCCTCGCCATTCGCTGGTTGATTAACGCCGCCAAAGCTCGAGGTGCTAACCCTTACCGTACTTTGGCTGACAAGCTCGCCGCCGAGATCGTTGAAGCTCACGAAAACGCCGGCGCCGCCATCAAGAAGAAGTTAGACACGCACAAAATGGCTGAAGCCAACAAGGCCTTCGCCCACTTCCGCTGGTAGTCTTTCCCCGAGGAGACTCCTCATTGGTCTCCACCCTCGACCCCTCCCCATCCTATTAGTGCTACAATATCCCATAAATCTCGCACTTTAACGGAGGCTATTGATGCCCAATTTCTGTCCACTCGTAAATGGGATATGTAAAGCCACTTGCGTATTTTTCAACGCCAGACTCAGAACCTGCCTTATTCGTGATGCGGCTCTTGCCATACTTTCTCTGCCCAATAAGGTAGAAGCCATCCAGGAAGGCGTCGAAGATCTGCCCGACAAAATCGTCGATCAATTTGTCGAAATCAACCGAGAAGATTAGGAGTCTAAATTGCAGGCCGCCCGAAGGGCGGCCTTTTAAGTCTCCCTCTCCAAAAAATATTGAGTTAGGCAGAAGCGATATCCGGGACCTCGTTTGTATGATGCCACAATTTCTTTTTGTTCATCGGTCAGTTTTTCAAAATCTTTTTCGGTCAGATGGGCCAGAATCAAAACATCACTTCGTCTCAGTTCTATTCCTGTCTCTTTCTGTATTTGATCTAGTATCTCTTTCTGTACAGGCGCATATTTTTTATAAATATAATCTGATGTAAACTTATCAAAAACTTTTTCGGCGATAATCAGTGACAGAATATTCTTAAACCACTTTGTTCCATATAGCGTCTGGACCGGCCCCCGACTAAAGGTAAAACCAACTCTGTAGTAAAACAATCCAAATGGTTTGCTCATAGAAGTCAGCACCGCGATGATATTGGGGTGTGTCATGTCAAACCTGTGTTTCTTGGTTAACCCTAGATATGCCATATCCACAACTACTTTGTTCCCCAAATCAGCAATTTGATTGATTAAAGAGTCCGGTAAAATATTGCCATCTCTGCCCGATGGGTTTGATATAAACCAATACCCGGGCATCAACGCCTTAATCACCTCTATATCCTCCTTAACTTCCTGCACGGTTAGGCCCAGGCCAGCCGCGCACTCCCGATAGCCTTCGTACTCACCCTCTAAAGTGTAAATCGGAGAGTCGGGATGGTCCTTTTTAATCCTTGATAGTAGGTGATAGATACCTTCGCTCGAACCACTCGTTGGATAACGATAGCCAAATCCTTCTAATCCCTTGACGTCTTTTTTATAAAACTTAATCATCTTTTCAGTGATCGGTTTTTCGTAGTCATCCAATCCGGGTGAAATAGATTTCAAAAACTCTCCATGCGGAAAATCAGCTGTAATCTTCGAAATTAATTTTCGTATCTCCGGAAAATAGTAGGAGTACACCGCCCTAATTGTCTTTAATCTTTTCATTTGATGTTGATAATTAATATAACGTCATTGCGAGTTTCGGTACTCCGAACCGTGGCAATCTCACTCCACACACCTACAAAATAATCGCCCCTTTGTACTGCCAATCGAATCTAATGTGCCCATCCGGAAAGAATATCATCTGCCGAATATCATCTGTACCCGGTTTAATCGTCAAAGCGTCCGTCAAGCACACATTCTGCCCGTCTATGTCAAAGATTCTTGAATTGTGCCCATAAGAAAGTAGTAGTCTCCCGTGCTTCTCCGCCCATCGATTAATATCCGAGATCTTCTTCGCAGTTAGCATAAGGTTCAGTGTATCTGCCTTATATTTTTCACTCTCCGATTCTTCGGGTGCCGCCACTGGTCGCAGCGAAACTTGCTCTACCCCCCATTTGTTGGCTGTTTCAACCATCTTTTGCGCCTCTTTTGGTGTGTCGATGTGATCTTTAATCAAGACCACCGAAAATCTCACTGAGTATCCAATCTTGTGTAGTTTATCGATTAATTTTCCCAAATCAGGGTAAGTCTTTTTTCCAGGCACATAATTTGCTCTATTCTTCTCTGGGTCATAATGCACCACCGATATCGAGATTATCGATAGGCCCAGCTCATACCACTCTTTCAAATATTTGTCATATTTTTCTGACTGCTCCGAAAACAATATTCCATTTGTCTGCAGTTCCAGAATCGGAAAGTCATATTTCTGGAGGTGTTGGAGATAATCGGTGATTTGATCGGGGAATAATGTTGGCTCACCTTTACCCGTTAACAATACGCTGGTGATGTTATTTACTTGCGCCATCCGACAGGCTTTGTGAAAGTTTATCCAGTTCACCTTCGTCGGTCTCATCCCAATCTCCTTTACCCCCGTCATTTTCGAGACACAAAACGGACACTTCGCATTACATATTGCATTGCCTGAAACTACTGTAAACGTTTGTATCCTCATCTAAGTGTATATATTACACTATCAAAGAGATCTTGTCAACCTCCCACCCGTCCTTCGCCGTCATTGCGAGTTTCGGTAATCCGAACCGTGGCAATCTCACTCCATCTGTCATTCCCGACCTGATCGGGAATCCATCCCCTCCGTCATTGCGAGCGTAGCGTGGCAATCCAGGTCTTTTTCATACCGGACTTGCTTCGTACGCCCTCTCTTTTGTTACAATACCCCATAACGTTTTCGTCGCTCATTTCCATACCCAAAGGAGGTCATCGTGGGCGTCTTTCAAGGACATCAAATCGTCTCATTGCTTGGCACTTTAGTCATGGTGGTGTGGTTCATTCTACCCCTGATCTTCAAAAAGCTGAAGATCATGCCTAAGATCGGGCATGGAATGAAGTTCCGGGATTATTTCTGGGTGTATGCGTATGCCCTGTTGATCCCGAACTCCACCTACGCCTTCTTTGAACTTCGGCACCTAATCTTCATCGATCACGTTGCCGATGTTCTGACTCCCTCTTCCTTCATGGTTTTTGGAAGCATTTCTTTGGTCGGCCTCCTGACAACGATCTGGGGAATTCGGCTGGTGGTGGACTATTATGCTAAATCCAAGATGGAGCGAGTCGTTTACACACTTGCTCTTTCTCTATTCTGTGGCTTCGGTGCTGTCATTGGAATTTTGAATTTCGCCAGTTTCCCCGCGGTTCTCTTCCCTCCAGTTTTAATTCTCTTCACAATTATATTGCTTGGGCATCCATTCTTCATCCAGGTCGCCCTGGCCACCGCTACATTCTTATTCCTTCTGAATCTCCTTCTCGACTGCTTTCAAAAGCCCACCTAACGGTGGGTTTTTTACTACAAAATCTCTGTACTTTTTACATTTTGCCCGATCACATTCTTTACGGTAATCCAACTCACCTCTTTATGCATTCTCGGGCTTGGCTGTCCCTCTGCGTCATCAAAATAAACTAGTGACTTCAAAATGTGAAGCAAGTTATAATCTTGTTCACTGTATTTTTTCTTCAGCAACTCAAACAACTCCGGCAAAGAAAATAACTCAAAAATAAAGTAAAGATCAATAAAATCTTTTTTAGATCCTCTGGACGATATCGTTAACAGCTTCGTGCAGGCAATGTCTTGAACCGAAGAAACACTTATCCCCTCCAGTACCGTAGGGACTTCCAGCAATTTGTAAGGGTAGAAAAGAAACTGCAACTTCATTTTGTCGGCATAACAGTTAAGAGTTCCTGAATCTATAGTGATTTCTTCTAGCTGAAACTCTTTTTCTAATAATCTCTGTACCTTCTCAGGTTCAAACTCTTCCTGAGAGAAAAAATCCAAATCTACCGACTCCCTATGACCCAGGTGTAGCGCCAATGCAGTTCCTCCCGACAAATAAAAATTTTCTGGTAAGCCAACTTTTGCCATTTTGGCAAATAACTTTTTCGTGTCGAGTGCCAGTGCTTCGGTATTCATGTTAGAAGTATAGCTGCCAAAAGTTACGTGATTTAGGGCTCATATTTTTGGATAGGTTCTTTTTTAGTTCTTTTTTGGGCACCTTCCCTGTAAGCCACCTCACCGCTTTGGCATTTCCTTTTTCCAAGATAGTGTTGGCAATATACTTTTTATGTTTTGCCAAGCTCAGCTCTCTCAAATCATCCCCCCAAAAATATTTCGCAATAAACCCAGGTAACAATGTCATGCCTCTATTTTACCGCATCTAGACACGTACGGCTCTCTACGCACCAATCGTTTTTCCTCTGTCGCTCAAATCCATCAAATTTCTAGTTTTACCTTCCCTTCTACAAATCGCTTCATCAACGAAACTAGAAGAGTTTGATAGGGGATGCCTGCTTTTTCCGCCTTGCTTTTAAATCTTTCGAGGTCAGACGAATTCACGCGTATCGAAATCATCCGATCCTTCTGGTTAGCTTTGAAAATATCAACGAGTCTATTCTTTTCGTCTTTAGATACACTTTTCCATTCGCCTCTTTCAATTGAATCCAGTATGTCTTTTTCGTATTTGGTTAGTTTTGGGTCTTTCATTTTTTATATTGTTTTTTAATTTTTCTAGACGGAATTATGGTTTTTAGAAATATTTTTTCTTCATCCTCTACATAAGGAATGAAGTAATAATAGTTTTTAATTAAAACTACGACAATCCTCTGATGAGGGTACTTGGCCTGATTAGGATGTTCATAATCATCTACTAAATCATCTGCGGAAATCAGGTTGGAGACAATCTCAAACGAAACACCTCTATTTTTCTTCAATATTTCGTTTTTAGCCTTACTCCATTCAATCCTTTTAACCACTTCAATATCTTACCACAACGTATATACATAGTCAATACGAAACTCCTCGTCATTGCGAGCTTACTCGTGCGGCAATCCAGAATCTTGTCATGCCGGACCCCCGCCTGCAAAAGCTGTGCTTTAGCATCTGCGGGCAGGTGATCCGGCATCCAGGCTCCCCCCCCCGTCATTGCGAATCTCGTACTCGAGCTGTGGCAATCTCACTTCACCCCCGTCATTGCGAATCTCGTACTCGAGCTGTGGCAATCTCCGCCACAAAAAACATTCTCCCCATCAAAAAACCCGCCTTCTAGCGGGTTTTTCTTTAATTTCTTTCCCTTTAATCTGCTCACCGCAAGCTTACCCTGTCCAAAAATAAGCTCACATGAGCAGGTCAAAAGAAACGACTTTCCCTCCCAAGGAGTCTCCTCGTAGGGGCTGGCCCCCGCGTCCGCCCGTAAACACCCATCATTGCGAAATTGACTCCCTGCCTGCCAGCAGGCAGGCTTATTGGTTCTTTCCGGATTGTCATTCCGGACTTGATCCGGAATCTAAACAAATAAAATTCAATATTTAAATTTTAAATTGGATACTCAAAACGAATGATAAAAAAATAGAAGGTACGGGTAAGAAAGACATCTCTCACCCGTACCTCAAAACTAATCGTCCACGCGGGCCAAATTGTTGGCAAAAACTGAATAGTTTATTGCCTCTGGGTCATCCTGGTCGTAGACGATGGCCATGCCATCTTCAATCAAACCAAGACAAACAACCGGAGTGCCGTTTTGGTCCCGGCAAAGACCTACCAATCCAAAACACTCTATGCTCGGTGTCGGCGATTTCGTCGCCTTCCACCACCGTCCAATCAAGGCACCGAAAAAAACAGTCAAGACGTGTTTGATGATTTCCATCTTCTTCTCCTTGTTTTTGTTTTCTCACATCTCCCCGCATTTCGCGTGGAGTCATTTTTTTGTTTAAGACATCCATAAGATGTCTAGGGTTTTTACAACCCGTTTTGAGTATCCAAAATAGTATTCACCATGTCATTCCTGCGAAGGCAGGAATCCATCAAGTAAATACATAAGTAAAAAATTTCCCTTGGATACTCAAAACGAATGATAAAAATATGAGAGAGAAGGTGATAAGACTATCACCTTCTCTCAAACGAACAACGAACATAAGACTTACTGAATTCCGGTCGCGAACTCGCGAGCCGGATCAACCAACGCCCAAGTCGGGCCTTCAATTTCCTTTGCATGTTCCACGACCTGCCCGGGGGCAGACAAGAACACTTTTTCCGGCTGGCGTGCATCAGTGCGGCCAATTGCCGGAATGCCAGAAAGGAGGCTGGCGTCGATCATGAAGCTTTGGACACCGCATTCGCGGACATCCGCCACTTCTTCACCACCCACCAAAATTTTGGGGGCGTTCTTGAGTAGTTCAGCCGCGGCGTAAACGCCAGCGGCAAAACCTTCAATGTCTGTACTGTAGCGCGCGGCCAATTCCTTGCCGCGCAACGCCAGCACTTCTTCGGCGGACACCCCCGGCACACGCCCTTCATAGGCGGCACGCAGATTGTGATCCACGGCGGCCACGACGCGTTGTTCCTGGGTCATCTCGATCCCGAGATGTTTGCAGACCTGTCCGAGGCTCGATGCAGCCACCGCCTGGTGGGCGGGCAAGCCAAACCCACGATCACCTTT
>Ga0210006_1000322_pt1 | contig 39266 bp, 31 predicted proteins | sample CryGey02umfilter_2_FD_185452 | JGI IMG/M metagenome (GOLD analysis project Ga0210006, IMG submission 185452) | Groundwater microbial communities from aquifer in Utah, USA - Crystal Geyser 4/10/14 0.2 um filter (SPAdes) (version 3) | ecosystem: Environmental > Aquatic > Deep subsurface >... | reverse complement strand
TTGTCTTTGGTCGCTATCCAGCCGTCGGAAGCGGGCAGACCTTTGGTTTTTGAATAAGAATTTAAGGAAGGTTTTGAGTTTGGCATGAATATCAGCTTTTCTCTGGTCGTTTCGCTTTTGGGTATCGGTTTGGGTATCGGTAGATCTAACCGCATCTCCACCCTCGGTGATTGATCTATTGCCGTATTGGAATTGTTTTCCATTACACGCTTTAGCTCCCGGGCTGGCTTTGAGCCTAGCGTCGTCCAAACGATAAACCAACATATACCACTGACAAGACGATGATTTACCGTAATTAAGAGAAAAGTAAGCGTAAGTAAAAGCGTTGGAGGTGGCTGCCCAAGCGTTAGAAGTGTTGAGTGGATCTTTGGGCAGGGAGGTAATTCCGCTGGGCAGATAAGGCTTTAACTCTGTTTCAAATTTTTTCCAACTATTATCATTGCTATTGACCCAACCGCTATTGGGAAACTTAGCGCCACGGGTAGAAGGATAAGACCCCTTGGCTTTCTTGTATCCTTCAAGGGCGGTTTTAATGGTGGTGATGTCGGAGAGCCGTTGGGTATCGCGTCTAACCGCATCTCCACCCTCGGTAATTGATCCATTGCCGTATTGGAATTGTTTTCCATTACAGGCTTTAGCTCCCGGGCTGGTTTTGAGCTTAACGTCGTCTAAACGATAAACCAACATATACCACTGACAAGACGATGATTTACCGTAATTAAGAGAAAAATAAGCGTAAGTAAAAGCGTTGGAGGTGGCTGCCCAAGCGTTAGAAGTGTTGATTGGATCTTTGGGCAGGGAGGTAATTCCGCTGGGCAAATAAGGCTTTAACTCTGTTTCAAATTTTTTCCAACTATTATCATTGCTATTGACCCAACCGCTATTGGGAAACTTAGCGCCACGGGTAGAAGGATAAGACCCCTTGGCTTTCTTGTATCCTTCAAGGGCGGTTTTAATGGTGGTGATGTCGGAGAGCCGTTGGGTATCGCGTCTAACCGCATCTCCACCCTCGGTAATTGATCCATTGCCGTATTGGAATTGTTTTCCATTACAGGCTTTAGCTCCCGGGCTGGTTTTGAGCTTAACGTCGTCTAAACGATAAACCAACATATACCACTGACAAGACGATGATTTACCGTAATTAAGAGAAAAATAAGCGTAAGTAAAAGCGTTGGAGGTGGCTGCCCAAGCGTTAGAAGTGTTGATTGGATCTTTGGGCAGGGAGGTAATTCCGCTGGGCAAATAAGGCTTTAACTCTGTTTCAAATTTTTTCCAACTATTATCATTGCTATTGACCCAACCGCTATTGGGAAACTTAGCGCCACGGGTAGAGGGGTAAGACCCCTTGGCTTTCTTATAGGATTCAAGAGCGGTTTTAATGGTGGTGATGTCAGAGAGCCGTTGGGTATCGCGTTTTTGGGTATCAGTTTGGGTATCGGTAACAGTTGCGGTCAGCCGAAAAGGTGTTTTACTTGAACTGGTTAGGCATAATTTATCAGTTGCTAAAACATTCAGAGTATATAATCCCTTTGGCGCTGGCTTGCCTGAATCATCTTTACCGTCCCAAGTTATTGGCAGTTGCGAGTCAATGATTTGTTTATCGACAATGGTCTTTATCGTTTGATTCCTTGAATTTATAATTGTGGCAGTAACAGCTGATTTTTCGTTGGTAGCAATCGTCCATTTTTGTTGACCAGCGGATTTGATAGTAATACTTGGCTTGGTGTTGTTTTTTAATTCATCGGTGGGGTTCACATAAACCACCATATCAGGATCACCATATTTTGTTTGCCCAATATATGTTTTATCTTGTTCGGCAAATAATGGACACAGATAATAAAGATTGTATTTGCTAAAAACATAAAATTCAGCAAATGTATCCCAACTGGCACTCGCCCCATTTACGCCCACTTTATCAAATAAACCATCTTCGCCATTGGGGAAGTTTTTAGACAAGGGAATAATTTCGGTCTGCGTTAGATTTTTATTCTTTTTTGTTTTTGCTTCAAATATAATTTTTCCATTCTTACCAACGTTCACTTTGTCAGATAAAACTAAATCCCTGTCACGTTCATCAAAATGCCTGGTAAAAAACCATATAAAACTATAGGAATTATTATAACTATCGTTTACCACTATTTTTGTCCAACCATCTTTCACGCTATTGGGAGGATATGAGTTATACAACTGTATCGGCTGTTTTGCGCCACTCACAGTAGAATAATTCATCCCAATACTTCTTTTTTTACCTGTAATTTTGCCATTTACATCATAAAATGTTATCTGTATTTTATTAGCACTATCCTCGTATAAATTAAAGCTTTCGTCTTTATTTACGTAATAATAAAGGATTTGGGGGCTATACCTATTAACGGGCATAATAACAAAATTTGCTCCTTGCTTAATTTCTTTATTTGGAAATAACAAGTATTGGCTATCAAGCCAATTTTCTGCTGGAATATTTTCAATCATGGGTGGTAAGCTTTCCTTCATTAGTCTTTTAACTAAACCGGGTTCTCCACCGACCCTATACTGACGCTGGTATAATTGATTATGAAATTTTATCAGAAATTTTTCGTCCTCAATAAACAATTTTGCAATAACCCTCCACGAGTATTCATAGGGAAAATAACTATCCAGTGATACAAATTGTGTATTAACAGACGGAGTATTAAATAAATAGTCATTTATTGATGGTGCCTTGTCCCATTGCAATTCTGTCATATAAGTGGCTACAAAAGAAGATATTGCTTCTTCGGCTAACATATTTTCCAGCGAATATACTGGCGAATTTTTTAATAGTACAGTTAATATTAAATCGTCTCGCCAGGCGTGGCTAATTTCGTGGATTAGGATGCCTCTTAATCCATGCAACTCACCATTTATCGTTACATCATTAGCAATACTGATTGAATTTTCATAAGTACGATAACAACCGGCATATCCCAACTGGACAGCAGATCTATTAAATTTTGTCAATATAACATTATTATTAAATAATGGCGGTCCAAGCAACTCGCGGATTTTTGGGACATCATTGTCAATGACGCTCTGAATTTCCTGTTTCTCTTCCGGCGACCAACCACCACCGATAATAAAATTTATCTTATTACTCTCCGGCACGCCAGTTACTGCCCTAGATAAAGCGGATTGAGATTTTAGTTTCTCCAAGTCCGGCAGGATTGCTTTGCCGTTTTCGTCTTTAAGAATAACGATGGCGTCTTGAAAATTATCTTTTTTTGAATCGGAAATGCTTGCTTGGCGCGTTGTTGCTGATTTAGTAGTGGAAGCTTTCTTGTCCATCTCTTTTTTTACCAAGCCATCTATGGTGCTGTTTTCCGCATCAGAGAATTTTTGAGCCGAGTCGTTTTGCTGTTTGGCTTTATCCGCCAAATTTTTGGGCAGTTGAACTTCTATCAAATTAGACGCATTCGCGCTTGCAACCTTGAAAGTATCTGCTCCCGCTCTCTGGCGATAAAATAAGTAACCAGCGCCACCAGCGAGAACAACCAATAATAAAATGATTATTTTTCTACGAGACCAATAGGTGAAAATTTTTTTTAAACCCTTGGGGATTTTTTGAATCTTGCCCAATTTCAATTTTTTCACATTCCCTCCTAAAATTACGAATAGTTTTTACTTTAATTCAATTATCCCCCCCCCAGCTGGTTTTGTCAATCCCGGTGTTAGAATTTGGATATTAGATGATGGATTTTTGAACAAACGGGGTTGCATTTTAGCTGAAAAAAAGATAAAATATATCATATTGCCGTCAAGGAGGCAGAGCACATGAAAAATCGGATTTTGCGTTTAATCCTTCTAACCTTTGCGAGCGTCGTTTTTCTGATTATTTTTTCTGGCAATACTTTTCCCCAACCACCTGAGCCACCCAGCCAAACCAAACCACCCGAACCTCCAAAACAAGCCATCTGGATTATGATGGCGCCCGCTACTCCGCCTGCGGATTGCCAAATCGATTACGAAGCTATTATCCAAACGCCCCCGCCACTGGCGCCTGCCAATAATATCGCCTATTATCAAATTTCTCTCAAAGTCACTCTGCCGGGTAATATCATTGGGGTTGAATTTATCGCCCCTCATACCTTAGTATGTCGCTCAAGCGCGACCACTTGGGCAATCAATCTTGAAGACTGTTATTTTTCCCATCCGAATTTGGGATTGTTGTCGTATATCAGCAAACCAAACAACGATCTAAAAGGGCTATGGTTTGAAAATCAAGTTGTGCTAACTGGCAAAAAACCCCAAAACGGTAAAATCGTTTTCCAAAAAGGTATTCAGTAAAACCACTTGCTTTCAATCATTTGCCAATCTTCTGACGGCAACCCCTAGGGTTGCCTTTTTTTTGAATTTTATCAAAAAAACAACCTTACAATTGCCTTTTGAAAATCTACCTGCTCTTAGACTACTCCCCCAAACTATACCTCGTAAATTGTTTGATTTTGATATTCTCGCCGATAGTGGAGATCGTTTGGTCAAGCAAATCCTTGACTAATCGGCTATCGTCTTTGATATATTCTTGCCCTAAAAGCTCGTCTATATTTTTTGGGTTAGCGGAGGCAATTTGCATACACACATCATGAACAAAGGCGCGGAACTTTTCATTTTTTGCCACAAAATCGGTTTCCGTCAATACTTCAATCAAAACACCCACTTTGCCCATATGAATATATCCGTCAATAAGTCCGGCTGTGAGCGCGCGGTCTTTTTTCTTTGATGCTTTGGCAATCCCTTTTTGCCTTAAAATCGCCAGCGCTTTTAGCTCGTCGCCTCCGGCTTCCTCGAGCGCTTCTTTGATCAGCGCCAAGCTAGCGTCAGTTTTTCCCCTGATTGCTTTAATTTTTTCAATCATTTTTTTCTTTATTTTTATCAGCAAATTTTTTTGCAATTTTATCCGCTGGCTTTGCCACTAAATTCTTCACTTGGTTTAAATTTTTTTCAATTGTTTCTTTGACCAAATTTAAAACCAAACTCACGCTCGGCGCCACATCATCGTTGGCGGGAATCGGATAGTCTATTTCTTCTGGGTTAAAATTGGTATCAGTAATCGCCACCACCGGTATGCCCAAGCTACGCGCTTCGGAAATAGCGGTTGCCTCTCCCCAAGCGTCCACCACAAATAAATTATCTGGCAATTTTGTCACATTGCGCAGTCCATCAAAATTTTTTTTTAGTTTGGCTAAATTTTTATCAAACATACTTTTTTCTTTTTTAGTATATTTTTGAAACTCGTCGGACATTTTTTCCTTTTCCATCTCAACAAGACGGGTGATATTTTTTTTGATGGTTTCAAAATTAGTTAAAGTCCCGCCCAACCATTTGTGGTTGATATAGGGCAGATTAAGCGACCTGGCAACATCTCCTAGCAAGGGGCTGATTTGATTTTTTGTGCCAACTAGTAAAAAACTTCTGCCACTTTTTATTTCATCGGCAATATACACAAGCGCTTTTTCCAGATAAGAAATGGTCTTTTCAAGGTTAATGATATTTATTCCTTTGTATGAATTAAAAATAAATGGCTTTGATTTGGGGTGGTGCTTTTGTTTGGGATGCCCAAAATGAGCGCCAACCGCAAATAATTCGTTGATATTTGGCATCTGGGGAATGATTAAATTTAATTTTTTATCTATCATTTAATTTTCTTCAGTTAATTTTTTTTGACAACCGCTTTTTTAGCGACTGCTTTAACTGGTTTTTTAGTTAATTTTTTTGCTTTAAAAGCTTCAAATTTTTTCATCCGAGCTGTAAATTTATCCACTTGACCGGCAGTGTCGATAAATTTTTGGTTGCCAGTGAAAAACGGATGACAAGCACTACAAATTTCCACCTTAATATCTTTTCTGGTTGAACCAACTTTATGCTCAGCGCCACAAGCGCATTTGATAATTGTTTCCTCAAAGTAGACTGGTTTTTCCAGCACTTTTTGCTTTTTATCCGCTGCCGCCGACATTTTTGCGTTAAACTGCGGGGTGGCTTTAACCAGATTCTTTTTTGTTTTAACAATTTTTTTTGCCATTTAAATACATTTAACCTTGTATAAAGGAGATTTTTATATATAATGTATATATAATAAACAAAAAAGTAAAAATTGTCAACTTATGCCTGATCCAATCACACAAATTAGGGAAAGTTTTGGGCTGATAAGCCAAGCTGATCCAGAGCTAAAAAAAATGGCGACCGAGGAAGTGAATCGTCTCACCAAGGAATACCTAACCACTGACGGCAGTATGAAACGGAATGCTTTCCTCGAAATTCGCGCTGGCACAGGTGGCGGAGAAGCTGAACTTTTTGCGTCCGAACTTGCTAGAATGTACGAACGGTTTTCCGAAAACCTAGGTTTTCGTTTGTCTTTAGTGAGGCAAAACCGATCAAGTATCGGCGGGATAAAAGAAATAATCTACCACATCAAAGGAAACGGCGCGTATGGATTTTTATTGCCCGAAGGCGGAGTTCATCGCGTGCAAAGAGTGCCAGAAACAGAAAAATCCGGGCGGATCCATACTTCAGCGGTGTCAGTCGTGGTTTTACCAGAAGTGCCAGAACATGAACTAATTATTAATCCCAAAGATCTGCGCGTTGATGTTTATCACGCGCAAGGGCATGGCGGGCAAGGAGTAAATACTACTGACAGCGCGGTGCGAATTACTCATTTGTCTAGCGGACTTATTGTCACTTGCCAAGATGAACGATCGCAAATTAAAAACCGCGCCAAAGCGTTAGCTGAACTTCGTAGCCGTTTATTTAAATTAGAAAATGAGAAAAAAAGCCAAGAACTGGGGCAGGCGCGCCTTTCGATGATAAAATCAGGCGATCGATCAGACAAAATTAAAACCTACAATTTCCCACAAGATCGACTCACCGACCACCGAATGAAAAAAAATTATTCGCAACTAGACAAAATTTTAAACGGCGATCTTTGTGATATAATTCTGGCTTATTGGGTTTGGGGCTTAACAAGCGATTTAGAAGTAGCATAAAATATACATATATAGTTAAATATTTTTTGTTAGAAGATCTATAGTTAAAGTAAAAAAATACGAGTCATTATAAAATTTTTAAATTTGATAATGACTGCAATAAATTAAAAATAAATTAAATAGGAGGGAGTAATGCACTATTTACGAAAATTTTTCGTTCGGACACTTTGTTTAGTAGCGATTTTGATATTGGCAGTTGTGCCAATGATTCAAAACAAACAAACAACCCGCGCTGGCACTATATCGTCAGCTTCTGTTTCTGTGGCTAGCTCGGCTGAGTCAACATCAACTACCTACACTATCACATTTACGCCAACCACCGCGTCAACTGAACAATCCTCGGTTAACCTCGGATTCCAATCCCCACCCGATACTAAATTTGGGGTGGGTAATGTTGCGGTTGCCACTGGTTCGTCAGCGATTTTTACCAGCATTGGTTTTAAAGATACCCAATATGGTAGCGTCAGTGTCAACGCGTCCAGCTTACCAGCCGAAGAACTAACTTTAAAATTAAGCGGGATCACCAATCCGTCCAAAGCCGGAAAATACAGTGTTTGGATTGAAACGCATGCTGGCTATTCAACGCTTGATTCTGGGTCTACCAGCGTAACCATCGGCACCATCGGCGTGCAAGGAACAGTGTCTTTGCCGGGAAATGGCGTAGCCCAACATGTTTGGGTAGAAGCGCAAGATTCCACTGATTTTGGCATTAGATTTGGCTCGTCAACCGATGAAAACGGAGAATATGGAATCGGCGGTTTAACATCAGGAAAATCATATACTATTCAAGTATTTTTAAGTGGCGACCCCAACTCCAATACCACTGGTTACGCTTCGCCAGAGCCTGCCACTATTACTTACGCCGGCACGCCTGTGACGCAAAACTTTACTTTGGCTCAAGCCACCAAGTCAGTGTCAGGAACAATGGTCAGAAGCACTGGCGTGGCAGTGGCAAACGGAAGAGTGTCTGCTATGAGAATGGACGGTCCTGGCTTTGTCAACACAACCACCAACTCAGCCGGCGCATACACTATGACTATGACTGGCGGAAAATGGGAAATTCGACCCGACACCTGGGTCGGTCCCGGACAAGTCGCGCCTGACTACACATTTTCCGGTCCTGGCAATCAAATTAAATTCGTCAAAGATTCATCTGTTGAATCAAAAACCGGCGTGAATTTTACCGTGATTATCGCCAACTCCCTTATTACCGGCACAGTTACTCCGGTCCCAACCGGCAATGCAGGAATTGGCATTCACAACAAAAACGGTTTTGGCACTGGCACACAACTTGAACAAAACGGCGCTTTCTCCGCGCGCGTGCCAGCCGGAGTTTATGAAATTGAATTATTTACTGATATGAGGCAAGGTTCGGGCGATAAATACGCTATGCCTTCAATGGACCCAGTATCAGTTGGTAGCGATGAAACGAAAAATATCGGCGCTATTACCTTGATTAAAATGGACAAAATCATCACCGCCACGGTTAAAGAATCTGTCAACCAGCAGGGCTTGCCTAATATGATGGTGGGCTGTTTCAGACCCCGAGGTGGCGGATTCTCTATGGGAATAACTGATGCCAACGGATCTGCTTCTATTCCGGTAACTGCTGGCGAATGGGGATGTATGGCAAACGGCGGTATGGGTGGACCAAAAGGTGAAGGCGGTGAAGGCGCAGGACCAGGCGGACCGGAAGCGTTTTTAAGACAACTAAAATTCATTCAAACCGCTCAAGCTGTCGCAACCCAGCAAGAAAGCACTTATGTGATAATGGGCGGTCCCAAATTCGTTAAAATAACTGATACTGCCACAATTGCTTTCTCGGCGGTAATTGCTGACAAAACTATTAGTGTTATTGTGGCTGACCCAGACGGCAACCCAGTCCAAGAATTCGGTTTTATTGAAGCAGAGCCAGCTGGAAGCACGGACAATGACTTTGGTAAAGGTGGCGGACTAGGCGCGCCGATTGACCCCAATATGCCTGGCATGGCAAGTATTAAAGTTCCGGCTGGTGTCTACAACCTCCGTATGATGACGCCTCCCGGCTCAGATTATTCATCTGGCGACGTGGTAAGTGTTGATGTAACAGCTGGCAATGCCACTGCCACTATCAGATTACTGCTCAACGACTCAACCATTTCTGGAGCGCTCAAAGACGAGGACGGCGCAACCGTCACCGGAGTAATGGCTTTTGTTTCAGCCACCAACAGCAAAGGAGGATTTATTCCGGGCGATGCCAACCCAGCGACTGGCGCTTATTCAATGCGAGTCCCATCAGCCGGCGGATCGCTCAACCTTGGCTACTTTGTTGACCCGGACAGCGGATATTTCCAACAGCCCTTTACTGACGCTACGGTAACGCCAGTGTCTGGAGCGACTGTCACCAAAGATATTGTGATGAAAAAAGCCAATACAACAATCAATGTGACTGTAAAGGACCCCAGTGGCAATGCTGTGGCTAACGCGTTTGTTGAGGCAGACAACCGCAAAGCTGAAAAAGCCACTAAAATGGATCATTTCTTTAATTTCGGCAACACCACAGATATTGATGGAAAAATAACCTTGCGACTGCCGGCTGACACATTTAAATTCAAAGCATTCCTATCTCCCGAAACACTCCGCGCTAACAACTGGATGCCACCAAAATCAAGCGAATACACATTAGCCAAGGATTCAACCACTGACGTTACTCTAACTTTTCAAACAGCTGATGTGGTATTGAGTGGCACGGTTTCTAAGACAGACGGCACCGTGGTTTCACAAGCATTTATCACCGCCTACTCTAACAATGGCGAATCAATCGAAGTGCCCACCGACACAGATGGTAAGTATTCTGTTAATGTAACCAGTGGCGAGTGGCATGTGGTGGCTGAAAAAGACGAGACATCAACTTCGTCAGCGCAAGTAACACCACTAATTTCAGATGACGTAGCGATTGACACTAGCGCTTCAAAAAGCATTACTAAAAACCTCACCGTTGCGTCAGGCGACGCGCTATCCACTCCCCTTACTTCCACCTTTGACAGCGATAATTCCAAGGCAGTGCGATTTACTGACGGATCGCTAGATGACGCCACAATTTCTATTCCCCAAGACGCGTTAGACAGCGATGGCACTGGAGAAAATATAACAATCACCGCCCAATCAACGGTTGAAGTGCCACGCCAACTACTAGATAAACCGCTCGGCGGATCTGGCATAGATATTTCAGTTCAGTCATCTCAGGGTCAATCGATTACCTCCACCAATAGCTCGGTTGTCATCACTATTCCAGTCAAAAAACAAGATATGGAAAATGCCGGTTTGACTTTGGCTGACTTTGGCACCAAGGCAACAATGAGTTATTACGATGAGGAAAACGGTAAATGGGCGCCAGTTGAAGGATCGGTCACTGCTATTGAAAAAGATCAAAACGGAGATGGCGATCTAACTGACGGCACTGACCAAATTCTGGTCACTGGACAAACTTCCCACTTTACCACTTTTGCGGTCACTGCTGCGACAGATACAATCGCGCCATCAGCGCCAACTGGTATTACCGCCACTGCTGGCACTGAAAAAATAACCCTCGGCTGGACCAAGCCGACCGATGCTGACTTTACCGGAATTAAAATCTATCGCTCGACCACTGCTGGCACTGTTGGCGATTTGGTAACCACCATTGCTTCAACCACTACCGCTAGCTATGAAAATACTGGCTTAACAGCTGGAACCAAGTATTACTATGTAGTTCGCTCGTACGACTCCTCTGGCAACATCTCAACCAATACTACTCAGGTCAATGCTACTCCAACCGCGTCATCTGCTTTGCCAGCCACCGGTTCCAATAGTTTAAATCTTATCTGGCTACTAATCCTGGCAATTCCTCTTGTTTTGATAAGATATAAAAGCTACAAAGTGAGCAAAGCGTAGAGATCGGCAGATACTGTGCATAAAACCAAAGCCCTGAACAAAAATCAGGGCTTTGGTAATAAGTCTGATAAATTATAAAATAATCTGATGAAAAAAATTTGGCAAAAAATTAAAGTATTATTTAAAAAAAGACCAACAAAGTTTATCGCGCTGGGCGTAGTGCTGGCAATCTTGCTGGTTATTATGGCTCTTTCCAAGCAAAGCGGTCAAGAGTTAACACGCACTCTGCTCCCCCAGCTAAAATTACAAAAAAAAGTAGATATTTCGCAGTTTGGAATTGATATTGCCAAAGTCAATGTCTGGGCGCCGATCATTCCACAAGTAGATGGTTACGACAAAGAAGTGTATTTGAAAGCGATTGAAAATGGTGTGGCGCAATTTAAGGACACAAAAAATCCGGACGAGCTGGGCAATCTATTTATCTTTGGTCATTCAAAGTATTATCACGATAAGCCGGGCGATTATAAAGAAATTTTTAAAGATTTAAATCAGCTGAAAGCCAAAGACGAATTTAATATCTATTACAAAGGCGAAAAAATTGTCTACGCTGTCGCCGAGTCAAAAAAGGTTGATCAATACGATTGGTCAATCCTTGACCCCACGGCTGACGATCCCAAAGACAAAACTATCACCCTTATGACCTGCTGGCCACCCGGGACTACCGATGCCAGATGGGTAGTGTTTGCGACACAGAAATAAATTTGACCCAATTTTGCTGGAAAGCCCCAAACTAAAATCAATACATTGTGATTATTCGCCTATTCGCGCGAATAAGCGAATGTTATCCTAATTAAAACGTTGATTCTAACGCTTTGTTTATATATTGCATCTGATATCTGAATTCTAATATCCGAACTCTGGACCATTTGACTTTTTTTTATTTTGTCTTACAATGTTGTCAAGTCGCAAATCCCAAAAGCGACAACGTGAATAAATTCCCCCTTGAAAGGAGGGAGTCGATTGCGCTACAAACTATATCTCATACCTGAAAAGGAAGGAAGAGAGCTAGAACTACAGCTCTGTGCTGTGCGAGGGTGTGTAGAATTCAAAATAGAAGATCTGAGTCTCTGCACAACCCCTGACCTTGCACAACGCATTCATACCCCTACTGTTGCCAGCGCAATCGAAAAACGGTTGAAACTGGTAACCAAAAGCGGGATAACGAATGCTCGCGAACAACCCCTCCCTCCCGTCGCCTAGCGTACCTAGGGTTGGGAAAACTGGGGGCTTCATCATCTGTTATCCCCCCAGCCGTATTGCCACACCCAACCCTCTCTCCTCGCCTCGGCGCAGACAGACCTTTTGTCTGCGCCTCCTTCTTTTTATTTAGAGCTATTATTAACTTTATTTAGATTTAAATTTGAGATTTGTTTGTAATTGACACGACTTACGTAACTTATATCTTCCAGTCTATATGGTATTTACAGGGGCTTGCGAGCGCGACTGGCGCGAGCACGAGGAATTCGCTAACAAGCGAATATCCAAACTCTGTCAATACTATATAGACTGAAAGCTTTTACTCATTTGGCAAATAGCAAATTTCAAGATATTTACGTAAGTTGTGTAATTTATTATTACTCCGCCACTTCTTCCAAAATCGCCTTAACCGTCTGCTCTTTACCACTATGGATTATTTTGAGATCTACTTCATCGCCAACTTGCTGTTTGGCGATAATTTTTGCCAGTGAATTATTTTCGTCAATTCTTTGCCCGGCAATTTCCAAAATAATATCGTTTTCCTTAATTCCCGCTTTATCAGCTGGCGAGCTGGGCAAAACCGCCACTTCTGCCCGATTTTCCCCTTGCACCACCAGTGCGCCATATTCGATTTTTAAATTATTTAGCTTCGCTATTTCTTTGGTAATAGGGATATACCTTACTCCAAGATACGGTCTTTTTATTTTACCAAACTTTTTCATCTGATCAATGGTATTTTTTACGCTATTGACCGGGATGGCAAAACCAATATTCTCCGCTTGCGCCACCGCGGTATTTACTCCAATCACTTGCCCTTTGATGTTGACCAATGGTCCACCGGAATTACCGGGATTAATAGCTGCGTCGGTTTGCAATAATCCTTCTAACTTTTCTGTTATGCCTGTGCCAAACGCTTCAATCTGCCGTTCTTTGGCAGAAATCACGCCCACAGTTACGCTATTTTTAAACTCGCCCAGCGCATTGCCGATGGCGATCACTGATTGCCCGACTTTCATCGCGTCTGAATCGCCTAAATCTACCACTGGCAAGCCAGTAGCTTCGATTTTCATTATTGCCAAATCCATCGACGGATCCTTGGCTAAAATTTTTGCTTCATAATCCTTGCCATCAGCGGTAAAAACCGTGTAGGTAGCGCTGGCATCATCCACCACGTGCTTGTTGGTGACAATCATTCCGTCTTCAGTGATAATAAATCCAGTTCCGCCACCTTGTTGCTGAAAAACTTGCCCAAAAAAATCTCGCACATCGCGGGTAGTTGAGATTGACACAACCGCCGGCGCCACTTTGTCCACTGAATCAATCACTACGGACGATTCCTCCAAAACAATTTTTTCTGTTTTGGTCGGCTGAAAATCAAGCTTTTGCACAAATTTTTCAATCCCCAATGTCTTTTGCGCGTTCTCGTTTCCCGCCACATAAACCAACGCCCATACACCGCCAACCGCGCCAATAAAAAATGCTAGCAATACAAAACCCGCCACAAAAAGTAAATTTTTTCTGGCGCGCGCCACTGGCTGATTCTGGTTGTCTAAATAAGTAATTTTAACCATAAATATTTAATAGAATTATGATTTAAGATTTTAGATTCAAGAATAAAACGGAAAAATCAAATAAACAAAAATTACAGACTTACGCAAAATATCATTCCACTCCCTTGTCATCCTCAACCGAAAGCCCCCTTGTCATCCTCAACCGAAAGCGAAGCGCTTCGGATTGGGAATCCATCCCCTCCCGTCATCCCGCACTTGATGCGGGATCCAGTCCTGATTGGATTCCCGTTTTCACGGGAATGACGGAAAGGGGGCGGGAATGACACACTCCCTTGTCATCCTCAACCGAAAGCGAAGCGCTTCGGATTGGGGATCCAGTCCCTCCCGTCATCCCGCACTTGATGCGGGATCCAGTCCTGATTGGATTCCCGTTTTCACGGGAATGACACACCCCTTTGTCATCCTCAACCGAAAGCGAAGCGCTTCGGATTGGGGATCCAGTCCCTCCCGTCATCCCGCACTTGATGCGGGATCTATTCAGACTGGATTCCCGTTTTCACGGGAATGACGGAAGGGATGCGGGAATGACAAGCGGAACGAGAATGTCAATAGATAAATCAAGCATAACAATAAAGAATCCGACGGGGCAAGCCACAAGGTATTCTTTATTTTGCTATTTGAAATGGCTTCATCCTCGGAGCAAGCTCCGAGGTATTCGCCGTCTTGAAATAAGCGGAAGTTTTGCATAAATCGTGATGTTACTCATCTCAATTCCCAATTCTTGATTTAAAAATCTAAATTTTACCATCTTGAATCTGCACCTTATTTCGCTTATTTTCTTTCATCATCGTCAATTTTTTGTGTCCAGTGCGCCAGCCAAATAGTGACCATTACCACAATCACCGTGACAACCAAGGCATAAATAATATACGAAACCATGCTATTACCTTTAGTAATATACCGGTCAATAATCGCTTTAATCGCTTCGTTCCACGACAGGGCAGCCACCAATCCAAAAGCGCTGGTAAGCATTTTAGCCATCGTTGCGAAATATTCTTTGCCCATTTTTTTAAAAAAAATTCTTGTTTTGCCCATTTTACTCTCCGATTACTTTTTTAATTTTAACAATTACTTCCCCGGGCATTGTTTCAGATTTAACAATAAAATCTGTGGCACCCGCCCGCATGCCTTTATCACGCGTCGCATCTTGGATTAAGGCAGTGAGAAAAATTACCGGAATATCACGTGTAGCTTCGTTAGCTTTTAGCTTTTCTATCGTCTGAAAACCGTCCATTTTGGGCATCATAATATCTAACAAAATGATGTGTGGTTTAAGCTCAGTCGCCAATTTAACCCCTTCTTCACCGTTGGACGCAGGCAAAACCTCAAAACCCTCAAGCCGTAATCGTTCCGCATACATTTCAAGTAACGTAATATCATCGTCAATAATTAACACTTTTTTATTGGTACTCATTAAAATTCTCCTTTTTTCCCCTTACTATTTGGCAAGGCAGATTATTATTATTATAATCCAACTCGTATAAATGTTCAAGCGACTAGCCTAAGGGTGTAAAAACGAACCAGAATCAGATTGAAAGGCTGGTTTGTTTTTACGCCCTTATGGCAAGTTTATTGAAATTTTACCCAGAAAATGTGGTAACACCGCTGAGCTACTCGCGTCTTCGCTTAGTTTAATCTCTGGTCCTGATGGTTCAGCTATGGCAGTGAGCTCGACAGCTCAGAGCCGGTTTAATAACTACATCTGATAGCTATGAATGTTTCATTTTAACTACAAAATAATAATTTCTTGTTTATAATAGTTTCCATTATCTCTCCCTCCTCCAAAGTTCTTATTTTGCGCTCCAACTGATTTCATTCTCGCTTGAATGGATAGTGACTAAACCGGCTCTTATATTTTGGTTTGCATCATTTTAGTATCATCGCCCGGTTTGTCTTTAGGTAAAGTAAAAGAAAAGACCGAGCCTTTGCCGTATTTTGTTTTAACATTAATTTTTCCACCCGACAGATCTATGATATTTTTTGAAATGTAAAGTCCCAACCCGGTGCCTTGAATATCGGTTGTTTCAGGTGTTTGCGCGCGGAAAAATTTTTCAAACAAATGGGGCAGTTCCTTCTTGGACATGCCGATACCAAAATCTCTGACCGATGTTTTGATAAACTCATTTTCTTCACTCAGCTCAATTTTGATTGTACCAGTTTTAGAATATTTTATGGCATTACTCACGAGATTATATACTACTTGATGAATCCTTTCTGGATCAGCCCAAACATTCGGATCTTTGACATTAGCCACAAACTTAATTTTCAAATTTTTCTCCAACGCTTTTAGTTGCACCTCTTCTTGCACTGATTTAACCAGTTCTTTCAAATTAAATCTTTTGGATATAATCGTGAGCTTGCCTGATTCAATACTGGATACATTAAGCAAATCTTTCACCAAACGAGATAGCCGTTGGCTGGAAGCATAAGCTCGGGTAAGGTATTTTTGAACAACTGGGTCAACTTTAACAAAGTTCTCGTCAAGGATCATCGAAAGATACCCTTCAATAACAGCAGTTGGCGTTAATAACTCGTGCGACGCGATTGACACAAATTCAGACTTCATTTGATCCTCCTCACAAAGATGTTTTCGTTCAATTATTGATACGGTTTGAAGCAAAACAATGCTCACAAGGCGCCAGTCCTGAGCGGAAAATACATCACCAGATTTTTTTTCTGGCATCATCATAATGCCGATCAGTTTTCCTTTAATAAAAACTGGAAGTGCCATTGCCACTGAAATTGATCGCATAAATATGGCGGCTTTCCCCTTAGCCACTTCTTTGATTTTTTTATTCTCCCTGATATCCCGTTCTAGCTCTTCTCTAATAATCGGTTCTTGAAGGGCTTTAAAATAAGTAGCCAATTTTTCAGAAAACGGCTCAACCAATTTTTCTTTTGGCGCGCCGATAACTTCAATGCGATTATTTTTCGCTTCATTCTGTTCATTATTTAAAATAAAAAAAATACTAAACTCCAGCCGCATTGCTTTAATCAGTGCTTCCATCATACTGCGAAGCGCTTCTGACAAGCTGGTAGAAGAAGCCAAGGAAACTCCGAGCTGACGCGTTACCTCGCCTAGATCATATTGTCCAACGAATGAAAATTTGTCAGTAATTTTTTCTAATTTCCTGCGGATTGGCTCAAATCCAAACGCGATAGCAATCGTAGCGACAATGTTGGGAATAAAATCGCGAAGATAAAAACTTCTATTTTCCGCGCCAATAAAAATAGTAAATCCAAGCACAATAGCAACATACACCGTTAGCGCAAGCGCTAATAAAATGGAATAGATAAAAATTTTCTTGGTGATAATCCGTATATTGAACAATTGATGCGCGATGATAGGATTTGATTTCTTGCGCGGATTCTTAAAATATACCAACAGGACCAATATGGCTGTGAACAGAAAAACAATTATGAATAAATAATTATTCCAGAGCATAATATAATTCCACACAATCAAAAGGGGTAAAAACTCAAGGTGAAGAGAGCTTGAATGTCAGGGGGGTTCAAAGTGTTATATACACGACTTACGTATTGTTGATACTGCGGGAAATCAGTTCCGCAACTATTTCCGCTTCAGCCTGACCGCGTGTCTCAGCCATCACGCAACCGATTAAAAATGCGATCGCTTCTTTTTTGCCTGCTTTAATTTTCGAAACTACTTCTAAATTTTCAGCTATCACTTTTTTCACAATTTTCTCTAGTTTATTAGTGTCGCCAATTTTTTGGTATTGACTAAAAAGCTTTTTTAGATCGGCGCCATTTTCCTTTTTCCGGATAATCTCTTGGGCAATTTTACGGTTAATCTTTCCGCTTGAAATTTCATTAGCAATGCTTGCTAAATCCTCTGCTTTGATATTCATCTCCGACGCATCATTGATAAATAAATTTGCCAACCCTTTTTTGTCTTTGGCTGATTTGGCTGATCTTTCAAAATAATCCGCCTTGCCCAAATCCTTGGCTAAAATAGAAGCATCTTTCTCCGCCAATCCCCACCTCATAAATTTTTTTCTTTTCTCCCACGGCATCTCTGGCAATTTCCCGCTCTCTTTTTGAAGCTCACTGGTTTCAATCGGCGGAATGTCTGGCTCGGGAAAATACCGGTAATCAGCTGAGGTTTCTTTTACTCTTTGCGCGTAAGTTTTTTGCTTTGAATCGTTCCAACCGCGCGTTTCTTGAATAATTTTTTCACCTTTTTCTAGCATCTCCGTCTGTCGTTTAATTTCATATTGAATCGCCCGCTCCACAGCCCGAAATGAATTTAAATTTTTAATCTCAACCTTGGTCCCAAGTTTAAAATCTTGGTCATTGAAATTTGGAATTTGTTTGGAATTTGTTTCTTGTTTTCTGTGATTTTCGCGAAGCGATATATTCACCTCGCACCGCATCTCACCCTTCTCCATATCAGCGCTTGAAACAGACAAAGTGCGCAGGACCAGCTGATATTCCTCGCAAAATTCTCGAGCTTTTATAGCGCTGTGAATAACCGGCTCGGTAACAAGCTCAACCAGTGGCACGCCCGCGCGGTTTAGATCAATCAAGGAATAATTTTTTTTCTCCGATAAGGCAAGCGCGCTTTGAAAGTGCGTCAGTTTGCCGGTATCTTCCTCTAAATGAATTCGCGTCAAAGCTACTTTACCATCAGCCAAAGGCAAATATCCGCCCTCACAAATCGGCTGATCAAATTGTGAAATTTGAAAATTCTTAGGTAGATCAGGATAAAAATAATGCTTGCGATCCCATTTTGTTGCGATCGCAATTGTACTTCCCAGCGCTTTGCCAATTTTTATCGTATCTAAAATCGCCTGCTTATTCGGCACTGGCAAACTACCGGGAAGCCCAAGGCAAGTTGGACAGACATTAGTGTTTGGCTCTGAATTAAACGGGTCATTTTTACAAGAACAAAACATTTTACTTTGAGTATTGAGCTCTGTATGAATTTCCAGCCCGATTGTAACTTCAAAATTTTTCATACCAAATCTTTTATGGCGTTTTTTAAATTGGAAAGCGCTTTTTGGGCTTCGCGCGACAATAGTTCAAACTGATGCTCGTGCACAATACGATTACGCAATTTATGCCCGTTCCAAGCTGATTGATAACCAACTTGATTAAATTTCTTTTCTATATTTTTTAGTCGCTCGCCCAAAGTCTTGCCCAATGCCCCGCGCGATTTCAATACTTTATCTAAAAAATTATCCGCTTCAATTACTGCTTGGCGAAAATGCGCTTCGCCACCCAGTCGCATAATTCCATCCAGCCGTCTAAACTCGTCCTCAACTTCCTGCCAGCTAATTTTTTTACCGCTAGAAAAAATCTTTTGAAATGGTCGGCTAAAAATTCGTCCGATTCCTCCAACAATCATATCAAACACTTCTATTTCCCGCGATTTCTTTTTCATTTTAGCTTTTTAATTTAACGAGGTGGATAAATTTATCAATAAAATTTTCCAAAGAAAAGCCGTTTTGTAGCAACTTTTGTGTTGACATTGAAAAATCAGAATCGGTTAAATTAGCCAAATAAGCTTTTCCATTTTGGTCAAAATCTACCAAACGAATACCCAGCAAATCCGGTTTATGGGGGAAATCCATATCATTAAATAATTTTATATATTTCTGTAAATTTTTTTCGGAAATAATTTCTACTTTCTTTTCTTTACCGCGCAAATTATCTTTATTTTTTGAGTAATACGGCGTATGCCCGCGAAGCGCTAAAAAATGAGCAAAGCCGATATTTTGTCGTCTTATGTTAGCGGTTTCACCCATTAAATTTTCAAAATAATTATTTGCGTTTTGCTTAAAATTTGAAGTCACAAATTTAAAGCTAACGGTCGCAATGATTTTCTGGTTTTTAAAAACTGCTATATCCAAATTTTTTGGATAATATTTTCCGTTCATTATCGCTTCTTTGCTATCACCAATCCCTAAAGATTTTATAGAATATCCATTTTTAAGCTTATGCAAAATTGTTTCAGATAAAAATTTATGAATTGGAATTAATTTTTTATTACTTCTCGCGCCACCTTTTTTATTGTAAGCCACGAAAGAAATATTAATTGCTTCAATAAATCTATCAGATAATTTTTTCATAATTTTTTAGTTAAAATAATGTTGGCTGAGACTTGTAAAATTGGGGATGCACAAAATCTTTTAAAAAACTTTTTGCATATGATTTGTATCCTCCTCGGTAGCTTTTTGAAACCGAGCTGATATGCTCTTTCATCAAATCAGAATTTAATGCTTTGCTCAACTCGTACATATCAATATTGTGTTTTGGTTTGACGCAATATCCTGCATAAAAACTTGTTTTCTCATTTTCAATTACAAAAAAACGTGGCGAGATATTCATTGTGCTGGTTATTATCTTTTTTCCAAAACTAGTTTTTAGCCCCTGATTTCTTCCAAAAGCGTAAAATTCTTCATAATTTATACCGCCCCCCTTGTCCCTTGTGGCTAAAATATTGCGTTGACTTAGGAAATATTTATATGCTTCCGTGTAATGCTGCCGCATAACGGCTGATGATATTATTTTTTCATTTTTATATGGAAAGATGAGAAAAAGATTTTGATCCTTGCCTTTGTATGTCGATGCTTTAATAATCGGAACACACAAATCCTTTTCAATTTTATGATTGTTAAAATAATAAAAAAAATTGTCTGTTGCTTCGGGGGAAAAAATATAGATGTCATCTTTTAACGTTGCTATTCCGTAATGAATATCTGCGATTTCTTGAAGCGCGGAATACTTTTTATTAAGTTTAATAATTTTATCTAAATATTTTCCATCAAAAAACTCCCATCTTTCGGGCTTCATATGCTGAGTTAAAATATTTTTATATTCCAACTCATTGAAATTGTTTTTATAATTTTCAGTATATAAAAAATTGCTGGCTTTTTCTTTTTGCAAAAATGTAATGGCTGTATATGTGGTTGCGTCTTTAAAAACTTGGAAATGATCAAAATTTACTATTTTGATTATATGCTGGAGTATCAGCTGGCGCAAATTTTTCCCGGCGCTAGAGTAAAAATGAGAATTAGGAGTGATAAATGAAATCTTGCCACCCTTGTTTAACAATTTTAAAGCTTGTTCAAAAAAACAAAAATACAAATCAACTGAACCGTTTGAAGCAGTAATATATTTTTTTTGCAATTGCTCTCTCCTATCATTCAAATTTTGTATTCTAACATAAGGTGGGTTTCCAATAATAAAATCAAACCTTTCGCCAAACTCATGAAAACAAAAATCGCTATTTATCGCATTATATTTCTTGATTTTTTTGGTTGATAATTTTTGTAAATTTTGTTTTGTTGATTTAATATGTTTCTTTAATATATCAATAAAATAGATATTTTCCTCAATGACTTTTTCTACCCTCTTGCCAGATAATTCTGCAAATTTCCGCACTATCGTGGTCGCAAATACCCCCTCACCGCAACCAGCGTCAAGCATCTTTTCATTCCCTTTTATTTTCCTGTTAGCAAATATCTCTTCTACCATAAAATCAACCACCCATTGGGGAGTAAAAATAACTCCATTTTCTTTTATACTTTTAATATCCATTGAGCTAATTATTTTATAATTTCAATTTTTTTGATTTTTACATCAGCGCTTGGCTGGTCGTTATCGTCAGTTGCTACTTTCGCAATCGCATCTGCCACATCCATACCTTCCACTACTTTTCCAAAAACTATGTGCTTTCCGTCAAGATGCTTTTGATGCGGACCGGTAACAATAAAAAACTGCGAACCGTTGGTGTCGGGTCCTGAGTTTGCCATAGCCAGCGCGCCAGTGTCCACCAATAGTTCATTTTTTTCATCTTTAAAAGGTTCTCCCCAAATTGACTGCCCGCCTGTGCCACACTGGGTCTTTTCATCATTGTCACTGCAAAATGGATCGCCAGCCTGAATCATAAAATTATTAATTACGCGATGAAAAATTAAATTATTATAATAACCTTTTTCAGCTAAAGACATAAAATTCTCCACTGCTTTTGGCGCTTTATCGGGAAAAAGTTCGATAATAATATCCCCCTTGTTGGTTTTCATATTTATTTTTGTTGTCATAGTATCTCCATTATTTGTGTTTATTTTGGTGAGTATAATTGCGATCGCAAAAATACCAATAACTGAAATTAACAAAATATTTCGCGTCCACATTGATTGTTTATTTTCTTTTTTTTGCATTTCTTCGATCTCGAGCAACTTTCTAGCTTGTTTTATTTTTTTAATTTTTCCCACAAAAACTCCCTCTTAATATAGATTTGGTTTTAATAAATGAAAATCGGTAATCTGCTGAAAATACTCTGCCAGATCCAGCACATCATAATCCGCTTTTTGCGGTCCAATAATCTGTAAACCAACCGGTAAATCTTTTTTATTTCTCTCAACTGTCCCACAAGGAATAGAAATTGCCGGTAAACCAGCTGGATTAACTGGCACAGTTAGAATATCCGACAGATACATCTTTAATGGATCGCCAGTTTTCTCACCAATTTTAAATGCCGGCGAGGGCGCGACCGGACCAACAATTAAATCTACCTTTTTAAATGCCCGATCAAAATCCTCTTTGACCAGCACTCTTACTTCCTGAGCTTTTTGATAATACTTGTCAGCGTAGCCAGCGCTTGACACAAAAGTACCGAGCATTATTCGACGCTTTGCCTCTTGCCCGAATTGATCTCGAGCTTCACCAAAATGCACTCCGCTAAAACGAGCCAAATTAGACGCCACTTCGGTTGTCTGAATAATATAATAAACTGCAAGCGCGTATTTGGCGTGAGGCAAAGAAATTTCTTTAATTTTAGCGCCATTTTTTTCTAAAATTGTTATCGCATTCTCAATGGCTTTTTTTACATCTGGGTCAACATCATCGGTGATAAATTCTTTTGGTATTCCAATCGTAAAATTTTTCTTTTTATCTGATTGACGGATTGGCTTATCCAAATCAAACGAGGTTGCGTCTTTATCGTCCTTACCGGAAATTGTATCAAATAAAATTCTCGCGTCTTGCGCTGTGCTTGCCATCGGACCAATTTGGTCAAAACTTGATGCCATGGCAATCAAACCATACCGTGAAACAGCGCCATAAGTTGGCTTAAAACCAGTGATGCCACAGAGCGACGCTGGGTGACGAATCGATCCGCCAGTATCAGATCCAAGCGCTATTGTTGCAAGTCCGGCTGATATTACTACCGCTGATCCGCCCGAAGAACCGCCCGGCACTCTCCCCATATCCCAAGGATTTTTCGTTACTCCGAAATCAGAATTTTCTGTTGACGAACCGTGAGCAAAAGCGTCAAGATTAGTTTTGCCTAAAATCACAGCGCCTGCTTGATCTAGCTTTTCGATTACGGTCGCGCTATACGGCGGAATAAAATTTTTTAATATATTTGAGCTGGCGGTTGTTTTAACTCCTTTGGTACAAATCACATCTTTAATGGCAATTGGAATACCGTCTAATTGGCTACGCAGTTTACCAGGCGCCAAGCGCTTGTCTGACGCGCGCGCTTTGACAATTGCTTGCTCTTTGCACAAAGCCAAATAAGCATTTAATTTAGAATTATATTTTTCAATTGCTGTAAAATATGCCTGTGTTAAACTGGCGCTTGAATATTTGTTAGCTTTTCTGTCTTTTTGAATTTGACTGATTGTTAGATTTTGCAAATTCATTTAATTGTCCCTATTCTCAAATATCGCCCCAACTTTGAAAAAATTGCTATGAGTATTTTTCGCATTATCTAACACATACTTAACGGGCAAGCTTTCCCTTACCGTATCTTTACGCCAAACATTTTTAAGCCCGATAATTTGCCCGATAATTTTTCTATTGTCTGTCTGGGCGTTGTGCAAACTTTCGATATATTCCAAAATTTTAACGATTTGGCTGGTATATTTTTTTTCTTCTTTTTGCCGTAACTTTAAATTCGAAAGATTCGCCAAATGATCTATTTGAAATTTCTTGCTCATATTTTAATGATAACAAATTAGCATGGTTTTGTGAATACCGCTAGCAGAATTATTCTATCTCAATAAAAATCGGTTGCGATGAGATGTTGACATTTCTTTCTGCGATCGCAATCGGATTGCCAAGATAATCATATTCTTTGACGATTGGTAAAATTTCTTGTGGCAACTTTACCACCAATGGGGCGCTTGCCCATATCACAAACAGGGGCTTTCTGTCATTAAACGACAGCTGATAACCAGTAGCGCCCCCGGTTAAATTTAGATTTTTCAGCGATGAAAAACCGCTGATTTTTTCTGACATAAATTTATACGCTTTAAATGGTTTTTTTTGTTTACCACCCGTTTCAACCAAACCAAGCGTGGCTGAAAGGGGATCAGACTGCCCAGTGTCAAGCGACTGATAACGAAAATAAAAAAGTTTCTCGGCGCCAGCCTCAAACCCTGCCAACATTCTTTTGGCAATCTCCTCTGCCTGCGTATCCTCGCTATAAGCGCCGGAGGATAAATCAGGTCCAGAAATTCCGAGCGACCAAATCGGTTTTTGAAAATTAAAAGCGCGCATCTTTTTATCAAGCCACTTAATACGCGCTGAAATACTGGCTATTGTGTCAAAAAAACGAGTGTCAACAATATCAAAAAATTCTGGATTAGCAAAAACTTTTGCTAGATTCCCCTCAATTATTTGTAAGTCATTGGTTGGCTGATTGACTGACAAATTTTTCAAATTAATTCCACCTAAAATTATTTGATTATCCTTACTGGCGTTTTTTAATATTTTGTATGCGGTTTCTAAAACTTTTTGATATTGCTCCACGCTTCCCTGCCAGGTACTTTTTGGACTGAACACTTCGTCCTCAATTTGCCAAAATTTAATTTTACCGGCATACTGCCTGGACGCTATCCGAACAAATTCTTCGTAACGAACGATTTCCGCGATAGGACAACTCCCCGCCCCTTGAGTGCAAATTATCTCTTTGGGATTATCAGCTAAAATGGTCGCAACTAGCTGAGTGCCACCCAGTTGATCTATTTTTTGCGAAAACTCGTCCCAGCCATTTTCATCAATTTCTTTCCAGGATAAAAAAACCCGTGTCCATTTAGCCCCAAGATCGGTAGCAACCTCATTACTCGGCAACCCATCGATGCCTAAATAATTTTTAATTACTTGCTCTTTATTTTTTTTATTTACCCCAAAAAGATCTAGCTTGCCAATTTCAATCAAAGCAATAAAAACTAGCTCGGCTAAAGCAATCGCTCCGATTATCCCAATTATCGCCCAGCGCCTAGATATCATTTAAATAATTTTAATAGTTCTTTTTCGCTAATAATCTTAGCATTTAATTTTTGCGCTTTGGCTAGCTTTGATCCAGGGTTCTTACCAACCACCAAAAAATCTGTATCTTTAGAAATACTGCTGGACGCCAATCCCCCACGCAAGCGAATTTCATTTTCCGCAGTCTCGCGCGTAAAAGTTTCTAACTCGCCAGTTAAAACAAAAGTTTTGTTTTTGAGTGTTTGAAGTTTTTTATCAGGCAATTTTAATTTAATCCCTAGCTTAGTCAGGTCAATCATCTTTTTTGCATTCTCTGGTTTTTGAAAATATAAATATAACGCCCGAGCGCCTTCTGGTCCAAAATCGCGAATCATCATCCATTCATCTTGCGATCGCAATTTTATTGCTTGACAAAATTCGTAAGGCACAATTATTTTTTTACCGCTTGAAAAATCCAAAGCAATACTACTAGACGCTACTTCGCCAATGTGCAAAATGCCAAGTGAAAATATAAAACGAGCCAATGTAATTTCTTTGGCGCGCTGGATAGCGTCAATAATGTTCTGACTGCTTTTTTCAGCAAACCGCTCAAGTGGCGCTAAATCACTTTGCTTTAACTTAAATATATCTGCCTCGTCTTTAACCAAACCAACAGAATAAAGTTGCTCAATAATTTTCCTGCCCAGCCCATCAATATCAAAAGCTTTTTTTGAGACAAAATGAATAAGCTGTTTTATTTTAGTTTGCCCGCAACTAGTGTCCAGGCAATACAAATCGATTTGATCAGCTTTTCTTTTTTGTAAAGGTTTATAACAATTAGGACATTCTTTCGGAGCAATTAGCTTTTTGCTCTGCGCCGATCTTAACTCGCTAATTGATTTGACAACTTCGGGAATTATATCGCCAGCTTTTCTGACAATAATTGTATCGCCAACGCGAATATCCTTTTTTTCAATTTCCTCCCAATTATGGAGCGTGGCGCGCGTAACAGTTGTGCCAGCTAAATTAACTGGCTCCATAATCGCCACTGGCGTGATTCTCCCAGTCCGTCCAATTTGGTTGATTATATCTTTTAAAATTGTTGTTTTTTCTTGGGCTGGAAACTTGTAGGCAATCGCGCCCCGAGGCGCTTTGCCGACAACGCCTAATTTTTCAAAGTCCGTGTTTGAATCAACGCCTATCCAAACTCCGTCAATTTGAAAATCGAGTTTGTCTCGTTTTTTATCAACTGATTCATAAAATTTTTGTACCTCGTTTAGATCCTTGCACTCTTTACCTTCTGCCACCACAAAACCAAGTTGTTTTAGCAGTTTATGCTTGTCTTTGTGTGTTTTTAAATTTTGAATTTTGAGTCGTAATTCTTCGTTTTGATTTATTATTTTTTCATTTATTAAAATATCGTATCCCATAAAACTTAACTTTCTTTCAGAAGCAAGTCGCGGATTTAACTGACGAACCGAACCAGCCGCCCCGTTTCTAGGATTGGCTAAAATCGGCTTGCCTTGTTTTTTATATGTTTTATTTAATTTATTAAACACATCATTTTTCATATAAACCTCTCCGCGCGCCTCAAACGATAAATCGGCATTGATGTGAAGCGGAATTGATTCAATGGTTTTTAAATTATCTGTCACATCCTCGCCGACTTTGCCATCGCCACGAGTCAGCCCTTGCGTAAAAACTCCATTTTGATAGTGGAGCGCCACTGCTAAACCATCAATTTTCATTTCTGCAAAATAGCTATTTGGCTTTCTGCCTAGCATTTTTTCATTCCGTTTTTCCCATTCCAAATTTTCTTTCAAAGAAAAATTATCCGTGAGCGATAACATTGGCGCGCGATGAACCACTTTTTGAAATTGCTTGAGTGGTTCTCCCCCCACTCGCTGGGTCGGAGAATCCGGAGTGATAAACTGGGGAAATTTATTTTCCAAATCCTGCAATTCATGCTTTAGTGAATCATTTACCGCGTCAGATGCTAATGGTTTATCAAGCACATGATAAGCGTAGCGATATTTTTCAATCAGTTTTTTAAGTTTTTCAATTCTCTTTTTTTCCTTATCTTTATCCATATTTTTATTATACTAAAAAATTTGGTTTTTTATAGAGCTAATAAACAGTGTGAGGGGGAAACAGAAATGTCGTTTGACAAAGAAGAAAAGGTAATTGTGCTCGAAAACCCTAAAGACCCCGATTGCCAAGGAGTGCTTGATTTACGTAACCCTGATTTACCATGTTACAAATGCCCTAATTTACTGAAATGTCAGTTTGAAAAAATCACATCTGAATAATCAAATGGCGACAATCAATTGAGCATTTTCAACCCTTTATGAAAATGCTTTTTTCAATATTTACAAGAACCCTAAACCATTTCCCGTAATTTTTTTATCCGATCTTTAATCGGCGGATGAGTTGAAAACAAAGACGAAACATTTTGCTTGGTAAAAGGATTGGCGATAAAAAGATGGGCGGTGGCAGAACTAACGCCAGATATTGGTCGCGCGTTTTTACTGATTACCTCAAGCGCGCTCGCCAACCCTTCCGGGTAACGGGTAAGTAGCGCGCCTGACGCGTCCGCCAGATATTCTCTTTTTCGAGAGATTGCCAGCTGTATCAGCATCGCAGTAATCGGAGATAAAATTATAAAAACAAAACCAAGTAGCGCGATGATTTGGTTACCACTTCCTCCTTCGCCACGCTCTCTGCCTCCTCCCCAAAATTGCCAACGGAGAAAAAAGTTTGACGCTAGGCTAATGATGCCAATCAAAATCACCACCATTGTCATCACGCGGATATCATAATTTTTGATATGCGATAATTCGTGCGAGATAACGCCTTCAAGTTGGGGTTTGGTTAATTTTTCCAGCAAACCAGCGGTCACAGCGATTGACGCATGCTCAGGATCGCGTCCGGTAGCGAACGCGTTCAAACCTTGATTTGGTATAATATAAACTTTTGGCTTTGGGACGCCAGCGGTAATGGCTAAATTTTCTACTAACCGGTGAAGCGCTAAAAAATCCTGATAAGGCGCCAAGCGCGCGCCAGTGGACATCAAAGCCATTTTATCTGAATAATAATAAGAGGCAAGAGTTTGGCTAAAACTAATTATCACCGCTAAAAACAAAATTGCCGGATTGTTGTATTGCCAGCTCAAAAACCAACCAAGAGCTATGACAAAACTTGCCACAAGCGTGACAAGCAAAATCGTTTTTCTTTTGTTGGAAATAATTTGATCGTACATTTTAGTAAATTAAAAATCAAATAATTCTCACAATAATCCGCTTAAATCTCCACCTTGGGTGGTTCAGTGGCTACTTCTTTTTGTTCAGCGGGCAACTGAAAGAGTTCAAAATTCTTAAAACCAAACGCGCCACCCAAGATATTGTTGGGGAAAACCTCGAGTTTGGTATTAAAGTCGCGCACATTTGAGTTGTAGAAACGACGGGCAGAACTGATTTTATTCTCCGTGTCCGACAATTCGTCCTGAAGCGCTTTAAAATTTTCAGATGAGCGGAGAGTCGGGTAAGCCTCTGCCACGGCAAAAAGAGTTTTCAAAGTTGACGATAAAGCATTTTCCGCCTTAGCCTGCTCCTGTGCGCCTTGGGCAGAAATAGCTGTAGCGCGCGCTTTAGTAACATTTTCAAAAACTTCTTTTTCCTGTTTGGCATAACCCTGCACTACTTTAACCAAATTAGGAATCAAATCATATCTCCGTTTTAATTGGACATCAATATCGCTCCACGCTTCTTTGGTCCGATTCTTCAAAGTAATCAAACCATTGTAGACCAAAACCAAATAACCTAGCACGACGACTACCGCGATCAAAATGTATAAATACATATTTTATTGATTATATTTTGCGTTTTAACGCTATATTTTTTGTTATTTTTTCCCCTTTTGCCATAAAAGTGTAGAAACTATAATGTCAATCCGCCAGTTGGCGGACAAATCTCAATATTAAATCTGAAAAGTTTAATTATTGTTGGTCAAAATGTAAAGAAATATCTCGCCATCCTGCGCGCCCTGTGTGTCGGTTATATCTTCCAGTCGCGCTGTTACAGCGTAATTTTCACCATCAACTGATTTGTAGCCATACCACCAACCATCAGTCGCCATGGGATCCTGAGGCATACTATCCAAAAAATCGGGCACGAGTAGCGAATATATTTCACTCGCGGAACTGGTAGCTTTTGAATATGTTTTTGAAATTGGGTATTTACCTGTTTGGGTTTTATATGCTTTGACTGCGGTTTGAATTTGGACCAAATGAGATTTGCGAGTTGTGTCATTTTGGCTGATTGCGCTGGTCGTGTTGCCAATTCCTGCTGTAGCTCCGCCAGTGGTGGTTGCTGTGCCATCAGGCGTAACCACGTTTCCAGCTTCTCCTCCGGTGGCAACAGTTGAGCCGGCATCGGTTCCACCGGTAACTCCATCGCTTATTTGACTATTCTCTAATGTGATGCTTACTTTATCAGCAGTTTTAAGACCTAACAAACTTTTGCCAAAATCAGTTGCCAACGCCACATACGCCCCGCCACCTAGTAGCAAAACCAAAAAAACAATTAGCAATATCATTGTTAGTTTAGACTTTTTGGGCTCATTTGTTTTTGGGGTGGCAGTAGCCGGTCCAGCCGAAACGTCGGTATTTTTGGTAGTCACTTGCTCGGACATTATTTCGTCCATCCGTCCGTTAGCTTGGGACATTGGCGATGTAGACGATTGACCTACTGATTGCCCAAGCGAATTGCCACCAGAATCAGTTGAAACCGGAATACTCGCGCCTGTCGCAGGCGGTATATTGGACGACACTGACGGCATAGGTGTAGTCGCGTTTAATATTGGCGCTCGCGATGTAGAAGACGCCACTGGCTCAATGGGCGGCTCAATGGGCGCGCCAGCTGGTTGACTGTTATTATTTTGACTGGGCGGACTGGAAAAATCCAATTCCATTTTCCCTCCTTGATTTATTATTTATTATGACTCGCATTATTTTCAATTCGCCAATTATTTTAAGCAATAAATTATTTTATTTTTTTAATTTTTTTATCGTCTTGGGCAATTTTTGCCTTAACTCGCTTGACTGATTTTTTTACTTTTAATTTTGGCGCTGAAATTTTTTCCGTTTGCGCTTTATGCCGTAATATCTTTACTTTTATAATTTCTTTAGCTTCGTTAGCGCCATACTGGACAGCGAAATTATAGGGAATCAGCCAGTTCGTAGCATAGCCATTTTTAACTTTTCTCACATCTCCAGCTACTCCCAAATTCGGCACTGATTTTTTTAAAACAACTTTCATAATTTAATTATAGCAAAAAAGAAAGAAATTACAACGAGCCCCCAAGCTCCGCAATCGCCTTTTCCATCTGCAAATCCTTTTCCGACGGATTATTTTCAACTGAAATATCTGGCTCAATGCCTTTTTTGTCAATTTCACTGCCACTAGGGGTGAGCCATTTGGCAATAGTAATTTTCAAACTTGATTTATCCGGAAAATCAACCAAATCCTGAATCGTGCCTTTGCCAAAACTTTTTTGCCCGATTAACTTTCCTCTGCCTGAATCTTTAATCGCGCCTGCTACAATTTCCGCTGCCGAGGCAGACCCAGCATTAATTAAAACTTTAAGTGGCACACTTGATAGAACCGCTTTTTGCGTGGTGCGAAAATCTTCTTTGCCTGCCCGACCTTGTTCTGACACCACCACCCCCTCAGGGATAAAAAGCGATGCTACATTTACCGAGCTGTCAAACAACCCGCCCGGATTGTTGCGCATATCCAGCACCATTCCTTTAACCCCAGCTTTTTCAAAATCGCCCAGGGCATTTTTTACACCAGCAAAAGTATCGCTAGAAAATTGAGAAATTTTTATCACCCCGATGCCGTCTGCGCGAATTTCTGATTTAACCGAATCAACCTTAATTAGCGAGCGGGTAATGATGAGGTTGAAAGTTTCTTTTTTACCCGGACGCGCAAGGGTCAATTTCACTTGGCTACCTTTTTCACCCCGAATTTTAGCAATGGCTTCGTCAAAATTTATCGTTGAACTAGCCACATCGTCAATCGCTACAATCACATCCTTGGGCAACAGCCCCGCTTCTTTAGCAGGCGAACCGTCAAGCGGCGCCACCACTGTTAAATTTTCGTCTTGCACTGCCAGCTCCGCGCCAATCCCTTCAAACTCGCCATTAACATCGCTTAAAAATTCCTTGGCTTCGTCTGGATTAAAATAAACTGAAAACGGATCCTTGAGAGAGGCGACCATACCCTTGATCGCTCCATAGACCATCTCTTTGGGTTTAATCTCACCAATGGTTTTTTCCTTAACCCGCGACCAAACTTGCCAAAATAAATCAAAATCAACCTCTTTGTCAGCGCTTTGGCGATTGACCACTTCTACGTTGCGAGCTTGGATATTTTTATACCCCAAACCATAACCAGTCGAAAAAGAGACGATAAATAAAAAAAGAAAAAGATATTTATTGCGATTTGACATAAGACTTATTATAACATAATTAAACTTATTGTAAAAAATGCGCCTCAAGTAGCGTAAAATCTAACTATGGCGAGGTGGTTGAGCAATTTAAAAATCTAACCGAAATTATCGCGACTTAAATTTTCTTGACGCGCCTCAAGTAGCGTAAAATCTAACTATGGCGAGGCGAGTTGGGTTAAATGGTTTGGCTACTTGACACGAATGGATAATTGCGATTTTGGGCTTGACTTGTGGCTTAATTTGAAATGATAAATTTTAAATTATTGATTTGATAATTCCCCCACCGACCAATGTGTCTCCTTGATAAACAACCAGCGATTGCCCGATGGTAACTGCCCTTTGCTGTTTTTCAAAAACAACCACCACAGAATTTTTTTGCATTTTAACCTGGCATTTTTGAGGAGCTTGACCATAGCGGATCTGGCAAAGGGTTTGTTGGCTAGGATTAAATTTACCAAAGTTAGTTTGGTTGATCGCAATTTGTCGAGAATAAAGCTCGGGGCTAGCAAGTGGACCAACCAGCAAATAATTTTTCAACAAATTTTTTCGGGTTGCGTAAAGTAGCGGAATATCTTTGCCAGCATACGAAGTGCCAGTAAATCGCAACCCAGCAATTTTCTGACCGATAGTATAACGCCAGAGACCTTGATGCTCGCCTAGGATTTCGTTTTTATTGTTGATGATGCGCCCTGGCTTGTTTTTTAATTGATGGCTCAAAAAATCTTGGACTTTTATCTGACCTAAAAAACAAATTCCCTGGCTGTCTGGACGGGAGGCGGTTGGCAATTTGGCTTGGCTGGCAATTTTTCTCACTTCACTTTTATGCAATTTAGACAGGGGAAAAATCGCTTTTTGAATCTGGTTTTTATCCAGCTTCCATAAAAAATAGCTTTGATCCTTGCTTTTGTCTTTCCCACGTGTGATGCAATTTTTCAATTTTCCGGCATAATGCCCGGTTGCCACATAGTCTGCGCCAACTTTTTGGGCAATGCGCAGAAATTGCCCAAACTTAATCGCTTGATTACACAACACATCTGGATTAGGGGTGCTCCCTTTTTTATACTCTGAAATAAAATTTTTTAATACTGCTTTTTCATAGTTGCGAGAAAAATCAAAAATATAAAACGGAATATTGAGCTGGGAAGCGACTTGACGCGCTAGCCGAAGATCAAGCGACCACGGACAAGTAATCGTCTTTTTTTGCTTGAAAAAATCTTGTAGCATTGGTGGCGAGATTAAAATAAAAGCGCTGATTACTTCATAGCCCTGTTTTTTGAGTAGATATGCTGAAACCGACGAGTCAACCCCACCCGATAGTCCGACAAGAACTTTTTTTTTCATAATATCTAATGTCACAACTTACGCAAATTATCATTCCACCCCCTTGTCATCCCCGTTAGAAAATGTTTATTTTCTATACGGGGTCATTCCGCACTTGATGCGGGATCCATCCCCTCCCGTCATCCCGCACTTGATGCGGGATCCATCCCCTCCCGTCATCCCGCACTTGATGCGGGATCCATCCCCTCTCGTCATCCCGCACTTGATGCGGGATCTATTCTGCCTGGATTCCCGTTTTCACGGGAATGACAGAGGGGAGATTTTGTGTAAGTCGTGGAATTAGCGATTCTACCTCTTAATCATTTGTCGAAAATAACTCTCACAAGTATTTTCTAAAAGTTTTGCTATGGTAACTGATCCGATTCCGCCAACAGCTGGCGCCAGGGCTTTGACGCGCCGAGCCACACTTTGGGAAATCTCGCCTAATTGCCCGTTGCTTTCACTTGAGCCAGCGTCCACCAAAACCTGCTTTTCATTCACCCATTCTGGCTCGATAGTATTTTTTTTTCCGGTAGCGCAAATAATAATATCAGCTGACGCAATATCAAGCGCAATTTGGGCGCGCGGGGTTTCGCGAGTAGAAAATGTCACCCTGGCGCCAATTTTTTTTAGTAGCACAGAAAGTGGCTGACCGATTAAAAACCCTTTTCCAACTAGGTGCACATTTTTCCCAGCCAAAGGTATATCGTAATAGGTTAAAAGTTCGATGATCGCGGTAGGGGCAGGCGGACGGTAGAGCCGCATTTGAAACCCGTCCACATCTTTGAGCGGATTGATTTGCCAGACAATTTTTTTTCTATCAATATCCTGCGGTAATGGCAGTTGAACCACAATGCCATTCACCGCTGAATCAAGGTTTAGGCTATTGATTAAATCTAATATCTTTTTTTCCGTTGGTAGCTTGATTTGATATATTTTGGTTTTGATATTGGCTTTTTTCGCCCAAATATATTTAGCTTGCAAATATCTTGCTGTCTGTAAATTAGGCATACAATTAATAATATGCAACTCTGGTTTTTGGGTAAGCTTTTTAGTATTTTTTGCCACCTCAGCGATAATTTTTTGGGCAATTGGTTTGCCAAGTAATTTTTGCATACTAGGATTATATACCAAAAAACAATACTAAACAAGTGGGGCAGCATTGCCCTACCATTATTTAACTTCGCCTCCTCCGCCTCTGGGGTGATAGGTTGATAAAACTGACGGAGGAAGGCGGAACTATCAGATTAAACCTTAAATAAAACTCTTGCGCTACGGGTGGTGACGCGCGCCACTTGCTCGGTTGGTATATTTTTGAGCTCTGCTATTCTCTGACAAATATATTTTACATTCATCGGCTCATTGCGATCGCCGCGATTGATGATGGGATTCAAATAAGGCGCGTCAGTTTCGAGCAAAATATTTTCAAGCGGCGCGCGCGCGATAATTTTGTCCCATTGGTGTTTTTTAAATATCATTCCATTAAAGCCAAGGTAAAAATCATTCTTGACTAAAAAATTGGCAAACAGTTCATCTCCGGGAAAGCAGTGCACAACTGCGCCCGCCTTTTTTAAATTAACTAAATTACCCTCCATCTTTTTCTTTAATAGATCTATCGGACCGCGACAATGCAAAATTATTGGTTTTTTAATCTTGAATGCTTGAGAAAAAAATTGATCGAGAATTTTTGTCTGAATTTTAATCACCTCTTGTTCACTGCCTAATTTTGTATAAAAAGTGTCAAAACCAATTTCACCGATTGCCCTCACCGATTTTTTTTCAGCTAATTTTAAAATAACTGGAACTTCTTGGCGCCAAGCGCGATTTTCAATGTGAATGGGATGAAACCCGACCGCGCACAAAGCGCCCTCAAATTTTTCTGCCAGTTCAATCGCCTTGTCAGAAGTTTTCACATCAGTCCCAACAATCAACATATTCACATCATTTTTTTGCGATCGCAACAAAACATCATGGCAATCTTTTTCAAATGCCTTAAAATTCAAATGACAATGCGTATCAAATAATTTCATGCCTACCTATTCTTTTATTTAATCTTAACAACTTTAACCCAAATTTGCAAGCCCGTCGGGCTTGCAAATTTGGGTTTGGGTAATGCCTATACTAATAATCATCATCTATCAATAGTTGCTTTATCTCTGCCAATTCACGCTGGTAATCTTTTCTAATAAGGATAAAATTTTCATATTCTTTTGGTCCAATTTCCATCAAATCATTAAATTGACAAATTTGATCTTTATCTCCAACCTCCCCTATATATTCTTTATACGACGAAAATTCCCAATCATTGGGATTATCAACTAAACGCGCTGTCACAGGATTAAGATGAATATATCTCGTGAGATGCAGGAATTGCTCGTCGCTACTTACTAAAACATTTTTAAACTCACTTTGCCAAAGTGGACCTTTTCTCTTGTGCTTTAAATTAAAATAATGGCTATAGCTATTTAATGAATTGCTTATAAAGCTGGTGATTCCGTTTTCTTGTAATTGCTTTAAAATTAAATGGATATGCGTGGGCATCAAGCAATAAGCGATAATCTCTACTGATTTTTCTTTATCGTTCACCAGATCTAATAGCCGTTCCCGATACCTGTGTTTGAGTGTCTTGGCTGCTTCGGCAAATCTAGAAAAACAAATTGGTAAATTCGAAAATTGATAAAATTGCAATGCATTTTGCAATTTAAAATACTGCGCCCGATTATTGAATATTTTAAACTTTTCAATACTTCGGCTAAAAATATGATAAACTTCACCAGTGACTAACGGATTTTTCCTAATAGTTGCCATATTCATTATTATGTCTGTCTTAACCCAAATTTGCAAGCCCGTCGGGCTTGCAAATTTGGGTTAAGACAAATTGCTAATAAAACAATAATAAAACAAAGTTAACTCAGTAATCGTTTTCTGCTACTCGTACTCCACTGTCAGGGTGATGTCCGACACATTGTTGGCAGACACAATTTTCACATATACTCGCTCGCTGGTGGAAATTATTTTATTTGCGTCAGAAATAGCAAGCGCCAAACTATACCAACCGTTGTCGTCTTGACTCAAATTGTTTTGCTCGCTAATCACTTGCTCATTGGCTCCGTCCCACTTGTAAAGCGCGACCGAAATTTTATCGCCATTTTTGTTGGTTACCTTGTAATTTATCTTAAATCCGGAGACTGTGATATTCGCGCTCGGCGCAAAGCCGTTATCCCGGTCGCCCCAAAACTCGCGCGCGTTAGACCCGGCTTCGTAGAAGACCGCTGTTTGCTTATTAGCGCTACTTCCGCCTCCGCCAATGGCGTTAAGTTTGGTTCTCACCTCGGGCGCTAATTTGGCTTCGGTGATAGTATCGTCTGCAATTTTAATGGCTGTGATAGCGCCATCAGCTATTTTTGGCGTGGTTATCACTGCATCAGCTAATTTTAAATTTGTTACTGCTCCATCTGCCAGCTGAATAGTTGTCACCGCGTTATCCGCCAGCAGTTCGGCGTCAACCGCCTTTTTAGCAATTTTTGGTTTAGTAACTGACTCAGCGTCTAAAATTCCGCTTCCGCCCTGCATAATTTTTGCCAAATTGCCAGACGAAACAGTCGTTACATAAATTGGAATCGCGCCGGTGGCACTGGAAAGCGAGCTCAAAGCAATGGCGAAGGGATAATCGTCTTTACTGCTGGCTTTTTTGGCATAGCCAGAATTAGTGGAAGAGCTCAAACGATCACCGATCGCAATCGCGCCAAACGACGCGTCAACTTTGGCGTAGCGATAAGTGCCGAGTGTAACCACATTGGCAGTCCCGCCGGCTGGCACCGCTTCATCGCGCGTACCAAACGCGCTTCGGTAAGCGTCCACCACGCCAACCACAAAATCATCGGAGTTAGCGCTGGCAGGCACAATTTCCGGCACCGGAATTTTACTGGACGAACCGATGTATTGGGTAACAGCCGTGCCCTTAAGGGCGACCAAAGTGCCAGGTTCTATACTGCTTCCAGACGCATTGATAAAAGCGTCCACCACATAGCCAGCTTTGCTGCCCGCCGCCGTCATATTGCCAGCGTTATCAATGGAAAACTTGCTCACGCCGGCTACCTGTAAATCCATTAAATTGCCGGCGAAGCCAGAGACAGCGTTGACCGCCAGTTGGGTGCCAGAAGCAGAGCCAGCAAAGAAGCCAGCGGTGGAGCCGTCAAAGGCGGTGGAAGCAGGTCCAATGTTGAATAAGCCGTAATTAGCCGAAGCAGTAACCGCTCCAATAGTGTCTAATTTACCATACGGGCTCGTCGTCCCAATGCCGACGTTGCCATCTGTTGTTATTGCCCCTAGTCCCAATCCATTGCTGTCTTGCCAATACATAACTTTGGTTGATCCATCTGCCGTAGATCCTTTGACATCTAACCGACCCGACGGCCCCGTCGTCCCGATGCCGACGTTGCCGCTTACTAAAAGCATCCCTGATGTTCCCATAATGTTGGTATACCCAATTCCGACCGGTTGGTTGTTAATGACCCAAGGTTTTGTAATCGAAAGACTAATTTGATTATCAACCGCTCCGCCTTTTTTCCGCCCTAAAATCCAATCGCCGGCATAATAATGATAATATCCTATTTCTAGATTTGCGGCTCCCCCGCCAATTTTAATTCCATAATTATTGTGTGTTGCGTTGCCATATTCATAGTAGTTGGAGGTACTCAATCCGCTCTTTATTACTCCTACCACTGCCAATGCTGCCCCCGGATTCGTCGTCCCGATGCCGACGTTGCCGGAAATTGCTAATCCATTCGCCGGTCCCGCTGTGCTTGCGGAATAGCCGATGACTGCGTTGCCATTCACTTGCAACTTTGACCCAGGCGTAGCCGTCCCGATGCCGACGTTGCCGTTGTTCCAAACCATTGTCGGATTGGCATAAGAAGCACCAGCATAAAGATAAGTAAGCGCATCATCCCCACCCAAAGCGCCGAAACCTCCCACATTAGTTCCTGCGGAACCTAAAAAGCCATACTGATTTGCCCACCCACCCCCATCATTAGCTTGTATAGAAAGCAGACCCGAACCTGAGTAATACAAATTTCGAATACTTCCAACTCTAAAATTGCCGATAACGTCTAATTTCGCCCCCGGCTCCGTCGTCCCGATGCCGACGTTGCCGCTCCGATCCAACACTAATCCATTATTTGTTATTCCAGTTGCATAATTATTAGATGTGCCAAAATACATATCAGTACCACTACCGTATTCTAATAACCATATACCTGCCTTTGGTTTGGTGGCACTATTATCAGAAGTGTTCCAGAAAATACCGGGGGTATATGCGCTTGCAGTGTAATTTGTCATGATATTTAACCCCGCGTTTGTAAGGGCTTGTGTAAAATTAGTGAGAGTTGTGCTTTCGTTGGCGTTATAAATACTAAGATTGGTAACAGGCCCCGTCGTCCCGATGCCGACGTTGCCCGATATTGCAACATTCCCATCTGCTAATGCGCTTGCAGTATATCCGCTTCCGAATGTAGCCCCACCGCTCACGCTTAACTTGCTCCCAGGCCCCGTCGTCCCGATGCCGACGTTGCCAGTTATGTCCATTCCGCCGTTCACCTGCAGATAGTCCCAGAGACGTACGTATCGTCCTTTCGATGTTCCAGCACGTCCCAGTATCATAAGCGCATCATAGTCTGCAGCATTCTCGATAGTCGCATACCCCGCTGTGTTACCAACCCCGGTGTGGTTGTGAGTCGTGTTTGTGAAGTAGATATCAGAATTTGAAAAGCGTGTCTGACCAAGTTGAGCTGTCCCTTTCACATCAAGAGTGTACCCCGGCCCCGTCGTCCCGATGCCGACGTTGCCGTTGTTCTTAATTATCATTTTTGTATTTGCGTCAAAATCAAAAGTGTTTCCTTTTGTATATGAACCACTAACTTGGGCGGCAAATTTAATATCACCTGCTCCATCAAATTTTATTGCCGATGGTTTATATGTCCCGGTATAAGAATAGATTGATACATTTTCTCCTGCTTTAGGTTTTACCATCCGCCCAAGCACCATACTGGCACTACTATATTGCGTGCCCAAAGCACCATATTCTGAGAATACTAATGAGCGCCCCGCAGCAGCAGAACCAAGGTCTAAAACATCTTTTGGCGCGGTCGTCCCGATGCCGACGTTGCCGTTAATTGCTAATTTCGCTGTTCCAGGTCCCGTATAGCCTATGGCTACATTTACAGCATTAGTAGAACCGTAAACAACATTATTTGTTCCAGTAGGCACCTCAAGAACCCTTACGCCAGTAGGGGTAAGCCACGCCATATCAGTTGCAGTTCCAGCGACGCCATGAGCGACTAAACCCAAATCCGCACTTTTATATATTCTCCCCGCTAAGTTAGCATTAAAAGCAATATTTGTTGTGAATCTCAATGCACCAGCAATATCAAGTTTATCTGTCGGCCCCGTCGTCCCGATGCCGACGTTGCCGTTATTAAGAATTCTCATGGCTTCGGTGGCGCCGTTATTCCCTACCTGGAAGAGGATGTCGGCGCCGGTG
>Ga0210006_1000319_pt1 | contig 39342 bp, 42 predicted proteins | sample CryGey02umfilter_2_FD_185452 | JGI IMG/M metagenome (GOLD analysis project Ga0210006, IMG submission 185452) | Groundwater microbial communities from aquifer in Utah, USA - Crystal Geyser 4/10/14 0.2 um filter (SPAdes) (version 3) | ecosystem: Environmental > Aquatic > Deep subsurface >... | reverse complement strand
GCAGATGTGGGACAAGTACGGAAATTACATTTTGATTGGTCTGATTGGTTTAGTGATTATAACAATTATCATTTTACTGATTGCTCATTTTACTAAGCCAAAAAAGATGGCTTACAATCATGATGAGTTGGTTGAATGGATCAAGCAAGAAAGAAATATGGGTACGTCGGATGAAGATATCCATAACATCCTTTCTCAAAATACCGGATGGAATAAGGAAGAGATTCATGAAGCCTTTGAGTTGCTTAGAGCTACGCCAACTTCTCCGGTAGTTCAGCAACAATAATTTTTTTTATCTTATTTTGAAATTTAACCATTTCTGTTATTGGGCTGCTAAACTTTTTTGTTACTATCGTAAGGTGGTTTTGAGTCAAAAGGTATATAAAGTATCAAATCTTTGCAACAGAAACTGATGGCAACAATTGATACTCTTCTAGAAACTTTAAGAGAAGTTAGACATGATTTGGCTAGTCCGTTACATGTCATGATGGCATCTTCTCAAGATATTCTTTCTTCTCATCCTAATTTAAATTCTGAGTTTCGGGAGCTTTTAGATGGTTATTCTTTGTCTAGTAAAAAAGTTAGTGATATTCTTACTGCGATAAGGGAAATTTCTGTTTATCATAAAGTTTTATTAGAACCATTGCCTTCCGACAATCTTGCTGCCACTGAGTGGTTCCGGGCGGATTATCAAGAAGCACAACAATTATATCGTCTTAATGCTACCGCTTTTGGTCTGATGCCGGGAAGAGAACAATTGGATTTTAAGACTGAAGTTAGAGATGCTAAAGGTTTAATCCGATTGTTAGAAGCGAGTAAAAGCGATTTACTTCTTCCCTTTTCTAAGTTAGCTCTTTACTCTGGCCAAATCCTAAAAAACAGATTTTGGGAAGGTGATGATGATCCGTTCATGAGGTACTTTCAGAAAGCGCAAGAGGCAACAAACTATTTTTAAAGTTTAATTCTGGGCATGGTTGACCTTCCAAAAGATGTTGAGAGGCTTGCTCAAAAACCATCTTCTGATTTGATGGTTCCAGATGAAGTCAGAGATTACTTAGGTCGTATTCTGTCTTCTCAAGAGATTATTAAACAGCATCTGTTCTCTGTTTTTGGTTTAGGTCATGGTTCAGATGTTTTTGATGTAGGAAGATATGTATTCTTATGGAGAGGAGCATTTGAAAGAGCAGAGATCGCTTTAGATAACCAAGTTAATGGTCAATCTGGTTTAGTTTTGTCAGATTATTATGGAAGAATTTTAGGTAATGCTTTAGGAAATGTTTTAGTTCATTCTGTTGACTGCAATAAAGTAAGCGTTAGAGCTTATCGTGAAGGAGAATATTGCATGTTAGCAGTTGAGAATAATGGAACTAATGCACAAACTCCAGAACATGTTCGTCAAACAGCAATTGAACTTGGTATTATTGATTCATCATCTGCGTTAGGTAATTCTCAGGTAATGAACTTAGTTTACGATCGAAGATTTTCTACTTTAGAACATGGTGGTGCTCCAGCATGGGGATTATCTGAAGGACAGGGTCTATCTACAATTAAGAAATATGCAGAACAAAGAGGAGGATTTGTAAGAATTGGTGCGGATCCAGAACAAGATGTTGCCTTTAGACTAGAAGTTGCAATTCCTTTAGAAAAAGTCGTTCGTTCTGGCTTTATGTGAACTTTTAATTTATGTAAATCCTCACTTTAACATAACTTTGTTAGCAATAACTTCCTTTTGATTGTTGTACTCTTCTATCGTTCCTTCAATCTCAACATAATCACCCTCCTTAAGATAAATTTCTTGATTGTTAAACAAAATGATGGGGGTATTTTCTACTTTAAATCCTTCTAGAGTCAGGAAAGTAACTTTATCTTGCACACTTAATTTTGTAACTTTTCCTTCAAGTCTTACCAAAGAATCTTGAGCAAAGCCATCAATTGTTTCCACACTACTTAAATTAAAATCATCAGCATAAAAGTAAAGAATAGTTAATCCAATAAAACAGATTATAATTGAAATCTTTAGAATTATTTTTTCATCCATCTTAATAAAATATTTTAACTCTAAAAATAATCTTTCTCTATGTTAAATATACTTTTAAGAAACATTTATAAAGTAAGTTCTTGAAAATAGTTTCATTAGTGGTTCTAGGTGTGTTTGGAGATTTAAAAATGGTATATCATGCTTTAGGAGAATGTGCTGGTGTTTACGACACTTTTGAACATTGGGAAGCTGTTAGAGATGGCAAAGAATACATTCAAGTTCCGGTTAGGCAATTACTTAGTCCGGGAGCAGCTAGATACTTTGCTATGAAAGCAAGGTTTGAAGAAACAAATGGAACTGTTTTTTCAGTTGATAATGCGGGCGTAGAAGATCTTTTGCCAGCAGCAAACCAATAATTTTTTATTAATTAAATTTATCTTAGAAACTCTTAGCATAATCAATATCATCGGTTATGGAATAGTTACTATGAAATAATTTCCATAATGCCGGATTAAAGTTTACCCAATTTGAGAATCTTTCTCTATCACTATGGTTTAAAGAAGTCATTGTTCCAAGAACTTTGGCATATTGTATGTTGATCAACATCTTCTCTGCTTCTTCAGTTTGCATAGTTTCGCTACGTGTATCATTAACGATTCCAGCTAGCTCTTGTTGATAAACTCCACTTGCTCTATTTCCAGGTGAAACGTTGTAAGAAAACAGCTTGTCATAATCCACATGAGATTTGTAAAACTCTTCTGCTAAGAAATGTTCTTCTTGTTGAGAATAATTAATTTTCAACCAGCTTTTAGTAGATATGTTTGCGTCAATATCATCAGTTTCGTCATCATTATCAAGACTATTTATCTCTTCTTCTGAATCTGTTTTTTTCTTTGCAACAACATCTTTATCAGTGTCTTCAACTAGCTGTTCAACTTTTTGATCTACATCAGGTCCATTTTTAGTAGATTTCTGATCTACTTTTATTTCCAATTGACTTTCTTTATGCTTCTGCTCAGTATCTTTAGTTGCTTCTTGAACTAGCTTGTTACCTATAATAAATCGATTTATCGCTTCTGCTATCGCCTCAAACCGCGAATATTTTTCAATTACTTCGTCAATTGCTTTTTCTAAAATTTCAATCCACCCCTGGAGGATATTATCTAAGATTAGTCCTATTTAAATCTTGCTTATTGCAAAAGAGTAGTAAAACACTATATCTATTGTTAGGGACAGAAAAGTATTAAAACACTCTGAGATTTATGTTGTTAATAGAGGGAAAAATGGAACCAAAATATGCATCCTTCGGCCTACAAGGAAAAAGAATCACTTTAGAACAAGATAACCAAGAAATTGCTAGGATCAGTGTTATTTACATTAAAAACGATTTACATGAAGAACCTTATGGCTTAATTGAAGACCTTTATGTTGATGAATCGTTTAGAGGGAAAGGTTTAGCTAGAAAATTATTTGAAGCAGCAATTCAAACGTGTAAGGAACAAGGTTGTTATAAAATTGTTGCTACTAGCAGATATTCTCGCACGTCAGTGCATGATTTTTATCTTCGACTTGGATTTAAAGATTATGGCAAAGAATTTAGATTGGACTTTGAAAAAAAATAATCCCCTTTTTACAATTAAATCAATTTAATAAACCATTTAGGATTAAATTAATCCGGAAGTGAATCCTTCTTCAAAAGCAGCTTTTTTTATCTGGGCAATTTCGTTTTTAATTGCTTTATCAAAACTGACTTCTTCTCGTTTTAAAGGATATTCAATTAATTGGTAATTAATATTCTCATCTTCAACGATTATTTGAACATATCGCTTAGGGATGGGTATTAACTTTCTGCTTTCTTTATCTAGATGATATTCATCCCGCCAACTTCCTGGATGAATAATCACTCTACCTCGTTTATCCTCAATAAACTTTTCATGGATATGGCCCAGAACAACAATCTTACTTTTTTTGTATGTTCTTCGTTTTGTTAACTTAAATACTTTTATAATATTATCTAAGTCATAATGGGCTTTTCTTAATCTTCGATAAAAGTCTTTAACTAACTCTCTGGGATAAAAGTAAGTTGGATCGAAGAAATATCTAAATGGATAATAAAATGTGCTTTTTAAAAAATAAACTATTCCACGCCAAGTTAACTTTTTAACAATATCTTTATGCAAATCCATCAACGAAGGTCTCGGGGTTATCCGCTCTAAGAAGGGATGTTGTTCTTTCAAGTCCATAAATTTACTCATCAAACTGAAAGAAACCCAAGATTGATTTAAGATAATGTCCTTTTTGTGTTTCAAGAACAACCTCTTTTTATTAAATCGGTTTAAGAAATCATATTGTTGTCCGTGTTCAATGTAAATTTTATCCTGATTATAAAAATGTTTGAAGTAAATATTCCTTTTCTTACCCAAAAATTCCCGGATCTTATTTTGTATCTCTTTAAAAACCAAGTCCATGTCATGATTGCCAATAATAAAATATAACTTATTTTTTCTTTTCTTAACGAATTTTCTTAAAGAATAAAAGACACGTTGGTGTGCTTTATAGATTAAGTTTAGTTTTGAGAGAGAAATTTCTTCAGTCACATGTCTAGTATAAGATAACTGATTATTGCGAAAGTAAGGGCATTTTAAGAAGTCAAAAATATCACCGTTTAAAACTAAATCAACATTATGGGCTCTTTTTTCTAGTTCGTCAATCAATTCACACAAAGCGTTGTCACTGATAAAATCATCAGTGAGGTTACCTGCACCCATCTCTACATCACCTAAAACGATAACTTCCTTTTGTACCATGGTTTATAATATACCTAATTGGAAATATAAATGATTAGAACTATAAACGATTAGAATTATAAATGTAATGGTTTTTCTTTTAAACTTAATTTTTGTTATTAGTTAATCTAATAACTCTTGCCTAAATAGAACCAATACTTAGCTTTTTCAGAACAGGCAAAACATTTCTGGTCTTTTTTTAACTTTGGTTGTGATAATGGAGAGTTCAAAGATTTTGCTCCTGTTGCTTCTTTAAAGTTATCTTCACATTCAACGGAACCGCACCAAGGAGAAAAAATTATTTTTTTATTATCTAATTGTTTTTTAGCATCTTCAAGATTGTCAACTTCAACTACACTTGAACTTAAAACATCTTTTGCTTTATCTAGTAAATTTTTCTGAATTTGTTCTAACAAAACGTTAACTTCGTCAGCGATAGCAGTTAATTCAATCTGTTGTTTCTCACCAGTATCTCTTCTTACAATAGTAGCAAGATGTTTCTCTAAATCTTTTGGACCTATTTCTATTCTTACCGGGATTCCCTTAACTTCCCACTCATTAAATTTCCATCCAGGACTATAAGATTCTCGGTCATCAAAATTAACGTTAATACCTTTTTTCTCTAATTTATTTTTAATTTCTTTAGCTTCTTTTAAAACTTGATTTTTAGAGCTATCAAATAAAATCGGAACAATAACAACTTGTGTTGCAGCAACTTTTGGTGGTAGAACTAATCCCTTATCATCACCATGCATAGCAATTAATACACCAATCATTCTAGTAGTAATGGCAAAAGTATTTTGCCAAGCATATTGTTGTTGGCCATTTTGGTCTGTATAACTAATGTTGAAGGCTTTAGCAAAAATTTGACCATCATGATGAAAATCTGGACCTTGGATGGCTTTGCCATTAGGCATAATAAATTCCATGGAAATGGTATACTCAGCACCAGCAAACTTTTCTTTCTCAGATTTCTTACCAATTAAAGAAGGCATAGCTAAATAATTTTCACAAACATCATTGTAAATTCCAATAATCTCTTTTCCTTCTGCCTTTGCTTCTTCTTTAGTAGCAAAAACTGTATGTCCTTCATTCCACAAAAATTCTCTTCCTCTCAAGAATGGAGTGGGATGTTTAAATTCCCATCTTACAACATTATTCCATTGATTAAGACGCAGAGGTAAATCATTATATGACCTAATCCATTTAGAGTAAGAATCATACATGATGGTTTCTGAAGTTGGTCTTACTGCTAATCTTTCAGCCAGTGGAGAGTTGCCAGCATGAGTTACCCAAGCAACTTCTGGAGCAAAACCTTCAATATGTTTAGCTTCCTTTTGCAATAATGACTCTGGGATAAATAATGGGAAGTAAGCGTTTTGAATTCCAACAGCTTTAAACCTTTTATCAGTTGCTTGTTGAATTTTTTCCCAGATTGTGTATGAGTTTGGTTTATAGACAATACATCCAGAAACTGATGAATAATCAGCTAAATCTGCTTTTTGAATAACTTGAGTATACCATTCACTAAAATCATCTTCCTTTTTGATGGTTATACCTTTTGTGTCTTTCTTAGCCATTTGGTTTAGTAGTGAGAGGTGTTTTATAAAGTTTATCAAAATCTGATTTTTCTATATTCCTGGGAAATCCCAAATAATCTATTTTAATCGAAAGATATATAAAACAAAACTAGAAATGAGTCTTTATCATGTGGGCGTGCCAGAGTGGTCAAATGGGCTGGATAATTCTTGATGGAAGTCAAGATTTAGGCTTTGCTTAGGTCAGTCTGGTTGGATGGTATCATGCGCTTTAGAGCGGTGACTGAAAGACACCCAGTAGCTTAGTGCTTACGCAGGTTCGAGCCCTGCCGCCCACATTTTTTAAATATAAAAAGGCAGGCCAGTGGATCTTGTCAGAAATCTTAACGCGTCTGTTGCCCACATCATTTTTTCTAAATTAGAAAAATTAATCAAAAATGAAACTGAATCGATGGACATGGTTGTTAATGGCAGTATTATCTTTTTTAGTTCCCTACACTTTGATAAACAATTTTTCTTCAACCAGAGATAGTTATCAACTAATTCTTCCGCTTGATCTTTCTCTTCCTTTTATCCCAATTTTTGTAATATTTTATCTTCTCACTTTTATTTACGTTATCTTAGTTCCATATCTGTTGATTAAAGATAAAAAGAAGTTTTTGGCTTTATCACTAAGTTTTATTTTCACTATGTTAATTGCTTACATTATTTTCTTAGTTTTTCCGATTAAGATGGTTTTGAAAGTTAGTACTCTCGGATCTGGTTTTTTAGATAATTTAGTACAGATTACTTATCTGATGGACGCTCCTGGATTCAATAGTTTTCCTAGCTTACATGTCGCTTTATCTCTCTTAACTAGTTTAATTATTTATACTAATGACAAGAAACACTGGTGGGTTTGGATTGCATTTATCTTAATTTCATTATCTACTTTGTTCATAAAGCAACATTATTTTATTGATGTAGTTGCAGGAGTCTTACTTGGAACGATTGGGTTTTTAACTTATTACTTTTTGCTTCCAAGTAAACGGAAGATCTCATCTGCTGCTTGTTGCAATTCAGATAAGGTAGTGGTTTCTGCTGGTAAATGACTAGTCTCTTGTCCTGCCAGTTTGTCTGCTTCAAGAATTCTACTATGGACTAAAGCCAATCTATCTTTAAGCACGCCAATATTACCTTGATCAACTTTCTTGCCTTTCTTTAAAGCGGTGATGGCTTGTTTTAATTGTTCAAACTCCTTTTCAATTAACTTAGCGTCTTCTTCTAAAAGAGCTAGCAATTTCTCTCTGCTATCTTTGTATCTTTTTTGTAACAAAGCCTGATCAATACTTTTATTAAATAAACCTAACATTTTTATTTACCTCTAGTCATTTTTGTTTTGATATCTGCTGGAGTTTTTAACATTAGAACATTAACAATTTTCATCAAGATCGGTGTTAATAGGATTGATAACATGATTAATAACATCACTGATGAGAATAATCCTTGAATATCTTGCCCTACAAAGAATTCTGGTTTAAGTACAGATAAAGAGATTAAAGCACTCATTACAACTAAAGAAACTTCACCATAAGGCAGCATTCCTAATCCAATTAACAACCCTTCTCTGCTTGTATATTTATTAAGTTTGGCTGTTAGAAATGCACAACCAACTTGAATTGTCGTGATTAATCCTAAGAAGATTAATGTTCTACTAATATTGGCTAAGAAATTGGCAAAACTTAGTTGTGATCCAGTAAAAGCAAAAAATAATGGTATAAAAAATCCATATGATAAAGAGGATACTTTTCCTACAAAAGTATGATTCTCAAATACTGGTGAGCGAGATAAGATCACCCCAGAAAAGAATGCTCCGATGATTGAACTTAAACCAAAGTTACTGGCTGCCCATGCGGATAATAAGATAATAATTATTGCTAAAGAGAATTGTGCTTCTTCAACTTTAAAGCGCATAAACCAAGTAGTCATTTTTGGCAAGTACATAAAACTCAAGTAAAAGATTGCAAAGAATATCAATACTGATAACATTACCTTACCTAATTGCCAATAAATATTTCCACTTGCGCCCGTAGTTATTTCTGCGTAGCCAACCACTCCTGTAAGCAATATCAATCCAGTAATATCGTTAAGAACTAGACTGCCGATAACAGTTTTACCAACTTTTGAATCAATTTCTCCTACTCCCATCAATGATCTTAATGATACTCCCATCGAAGTTGCTCCTAAAGCTACTGCCAAAAACAAACTAATCAATAAAGAAAATCCTTGCATCAAAGCATAAATCACTACCGCAATTATAGGCAGAGTAGAACTTAAAACAGAAATGAGGATAGATGTTTTTTTGTATTTTAATAAATCTTTGATACTACCATGTTCAAATCCGGCAATGAAGATTAACAATATTATCCCAATTTCTGCAAAGACATGAAATGTTTCTGAAGCTTCAAAAATATTTAATAATTGTGGTCCTAAAAGTACTCCTGCTAGAATTTCTCCTACTAATGAAGGAAGTTTTACTTTTTCAGCTAATTCTCCTAAGACTTTTGCTAGTAAAATCAGCAATGCCAGAGTTAAGATAAAACTAAAGGCCATTATTTCTTCTTACCAATTATTTTTTTATAATGTTTAAGGATGTCGATATCTGTAATTACTCCTACTAATTTGTTATTATCAATTACAGGAATTGTAGAAATGTCTTCTTCATAAATTAATTTGGCTACTTGAAGTACTTCATCATCCGGAGAGACAGTAAACCCATGCTTTTCCATGATTTCTTCAACTTTTTTAGATTTTTTTGAAAGGATTAGTCTTAATTGTTCAAATCCTAATCCTTCTTGTTCAACAAAGTCTAATTGGCCCACATCGATCAATAAAAGTTTTTTTTGATCTAATTCTCCTACAACCATACCTTTATTATCAACAACAGGCATGGCTGATTGTGAAGTTTTTATTAATAGATCTAAAGCTTTAGCAATGGAATCTGTTGATTTTAGAACTTGAAACTTCTTATTCATCACATCTTTCACTTTCATAAGTTGTGTTATATTATCATACTTTTTTAACCTTTCTCTTTGGTTCTTGTAATAATAACCTACTTTTTCTAAACTTTAAAGTTGATTTTGGAGGACAATATCCAAATTTCTTCCAGAATAAATGTTTTGTAAGATGAACTTGGTTTTTTGGAGAGATCTCTTTAAACCACTTTTCTAGGTTTTCTTTACCTGAAATTTGATAATAAACAATTCCGTTAAATCTATTTTCTTCCCAAGTTCCATAATTAAAATTTAATGTTTTGAATAATTCTGCTAATTGATAAGCTAGAGGAGACTTTTTTAAAGCAATCTGAACTCTGGGGTAATAATTTAGGTTTGATCCTTGTTTGGAGAATTTAATACAGCCATCAGTATCAAATAAACCTCTTAAAAAATAAGGAATTAATTTTTTGTTTGAACTTATAATCTGTGGAACTTCTGCTGTATCTTTTGATCCTCTTTTTAACCCCATTTTGTTAGTTAGGTAATTAATTAATCCTTTTGAGTAGATCATGATATAATAAGAATTGCGATCGTTTCTTCTTTTAATTTTGGGATTAACATTAAATTTTGTGTTGATAATTTTACAAACATGATTCTGATAATAGTCTAAGTCTTCAATGCTTCCGGTAATTGTAATAAGATTGTGTTTTGTGTGGATATGGCCATCTCCAAGGACAATACCAGCTATTTCACTAATCTTGGAGTTAATGAGCATGTTCTAATTTGTTAGAGTCAAACTATTTTATAAGCCTTGTCCGCACTTGTCCAGTGTGTCCTGTGGTTAGAAAACTTTATAAATTAACTCTCTAAACTGAAATATAGCCCCGCTGTGGCGTGGTTCACAGCCCCGTGGAGAATTGTTTAATTCCGGGAATGTAGTGGACTATCATAGCGCCCTTTGGTTCCAGAAGCAATTTTGGAGATGAAAGGCGTTGACCGCGGTTCGAATCCGCGCGGGGCTACATTTCTTTTTAAACATAAAAATAAATATTACAAATTAAACTTATTCTCCCCAAACATCTTCAATAACTGGGGCCCTATTAACATCAAGAACAAAAATATCAATAATCTTTTCCTCTCCTAAACCGGTAGAATCAAGACAGCTAACATTAACTTGATGGCTGCCGGCATCATCAAAAGTTGTTCTTTTCCTAGCTGCGTTCATCCATCCAGAGAAATCTAAGCTAATCTGTTGGCCTTCTGGATCGTTACACTCAGCCATTATCGTAACTAATTCTCCTTCCTTAACTACATATTTTGTTTTTTCTAAAGCTAATCTTGCTGGTTCATTTGATTCTTTAATTGAAACACAAAATTGCACTTCATTCCAGTTGTTATTATCGTATGTTTCAACATTAACAAGATAATCACCTGCATCGCCTTTTTGAGTTTGCCATATCCCCGCAGAATTAAAACCTGCTTTTTGATCTGTCATCCTAAACCTTACTCCTTGGAAAAATTGATTCAAATTGACTATCTCTTTCTCCATTGCAGATAATGCACAGGTGTTTTCACAACTATAACATTGATACAAATATTTGTTGCCTATTTCAAAGTTGCTTAATTGTGGCAACTGACCTTGATTTTTGTAAGCTTGTAACGGATTTGTTGAGTCTTCTAGTTCATCAAATAAAACAATTCTAGAATTGTGTGGGCAAACTAACCCTACATTAATATCACTAGAGCGGGCAGTAAATGTCTTCTGAATGACTTTAAATTCTTGACATGGCCATCCTTCCGGAGTGTTTTGGTCCACTAAAACTTCTGGTTGAGAGATAATCAGTGTTGAAAATAGTACAACAAGTATTGTGATTATTAGTGCACCCCTCATAATTTATGAATATAGCTAACTTTGATATAAACGTTTATGAACTAAAGAATATCTATTCTGAAAGAGATTTTCTAAACTTTCTTTAGTCTGAAGCACTCTCTTAAGAATAACCTTGCTTTTGTGAGATGAAACTTAACACCAATTGCTTAGCTAGTTGTAGTGATGATTCAGAAATTTTATGGGGAGTATCCCTTCTACTATGGTAATCCTGCATTATTTTTGTTGATCTCAATAACCTTATCGCTTTATAATCAGAATTTGTGTCTTCATGTTCTGAATTTAAAATTCGTTGTGCTTTATCTAGTAATGCTAAATCTGTTTGCTCAAATAGTGATAAACAAACTGCATCAACACCATAACACAAGAAACTATCTTGATCACCCCCTAAATAGGGGGGTCTACCTTTAGGAACATATTCAACACCCGTTAAGGTAGCAGCGTTTTGTAGCTTTTGTTTAAACTGTTCACTTTGCAATCCATCTACGATTGGCCAAAATATAGGTGTGTTCCCTCTGCCAACAAGTTCCATGTTCAATACTGCTGAAATGTCTGTAACTCCGTATTCTCGGCAATATGCTTTTGAACCAGTTAAGTTTGTTTCTTCTGTATCAAAGAAAATAACTCGCACCCCTTTGGGAGGTGGATTTACTAGAAGGTCGTCAATAACTCCTATGCACACAGCGACTGAAGAAGAATTATCATTAGCTCCTTTAGTTCCGGAAATAGCATCATAATGAGATGATACAACTGTTTTGTGAGATCCTTTTGGTCCGAGATCTACAAAATAGTTTCTTCCACCGGGAAAATGATGAGCAGTAAAAGTAATCCCTTTCTCCTCCAGAACTCGTATTAAATTTTTGCGTCTAGTTTTTGCTTGTTTCTGTGCAATCTTATAAACTAAATCTTTAAGAGACATAACTCTTTAATCACTACGGAGTAGTTTATAAAACTTTCTTCTGTTTTGGTTAAATTTATTAACTTCTTTTTCTTATTATTAAAGATGGATATACCTTTACCAAATAAATTAGTAGATGAGAATCAGTTTTTAACTTATATTAATCAGGAACTCTCGGAAACATTAAACAGGTTAAAGTTAAAAGTTTTTTCTTCTAAGTATCGGCAAGAATTGTTTGGGAGTTATACCGATTCTCGTGTAGAAACAATTAGCGGGTTATTAAAGGAGTTACATCAATTGATAATAACTTTTGATATTTTGGAAGAGAAAGCTAAAAAATTTCGTTCTAGTTTTAATTTAGTTAAACCATTAAGTTTGAAAAGACATCATACTTTAGCTATGGTTTTTCTTAAGGAAGCAATTAGCAGTATTAATAATAGTAAAAAGAAAGTTTCTCAATTAGTACTTAATTTTGAGCTATTAAACAAGGATTTAGAGCATACTAAAAGGCAAAAGGTTTTTCATAATATTAAAGACCTATTTGACAAATTAATTGTTGAAGTTAAAGAAAATAATGTTCGTTTAGCCGATTTTAAAGGCCGTTACAGAGTTGAAGAATATCTGCAAAAAACGGTTCAACAATTGTTAGATCAGAATATTTATCGTGGTAAAGGTTATATGCTAAAAAGTGGAGATATCTTTTTGTCTTTTAAAACTAAAGCATACTTAAGTTCTGAAAAAGGACCTAAGATTTCTAATTGGGTTTCTCGTTTTAGTGGATTTCAGGTAACACACTCTGGGATTTTTATGATTGGTACAGGGGGAGTCCCCAAAATGATCCATGCTTTTAGGGGTTTTGCTTATGGTATTGAAGATTTAAACTTGAAGGAAGGTGAAGTTTACATCGTGCTTAGACCCAAATTATCAGGCTTACAAAGAGCAAATCTTTGGGCTGCAATTAGGAAGCGTTTAGCCAACTTAACAAGATACTCTACCGCAAAGATGTTATGGGTTGTCCCGACAGTATTTGCTAATAAGTTATTTCATTTATTCGGTAAAAGGGTAGAAGCGGGTGGAACTTTAGATTCGGTTAAATCTAAAATGTTTTGTAGTGAATTTGTTAATCAAGTTTTCTTAGATGTTGGGTTTTTGTTAACTCCAAAGAGCAAGTATAGTTTGGATGTTTATCCTAGCGACATAATTGTTTCTCCCTTTGTGGATTATGTTGGTATTTTGTTTAAGGATGATGATTATACTATAGAAAAGATTGAACAAGAACTTTTAAAAGGAGTGAAAATATAATTTTATTGCAGCACTTAATTTGTGACATAGTTACATTTATAAATAACTTCTTATTATCTATATACTATGAAGAAGGTGGTAGAAAGCAAAAAAACTAATTTTAAGAAGATTTCACTAACTATCTTGGCAGTAATCATAATTGTTTTAGTTATCGGACCCTTGGCCTTTTCAATGTTTGATGGAAATAAAGTTGGAAATGTAGCATTGATTCCTATTGAGGGGGTTATCACAACAAGCGGCGGGAGTTATTTAGGTGATTCAACAGTCTCTTCTAAGGAAGTGGTTAATTATATTAAAGATGCTGAGGAAAGTGAACTTGTTCAAGTTATAATGTTAGAAATAAATTCTCCCGGTGGAAGTGCTGTTGCTTCAGATGAAATAGCGATAGCAGTTAAGAAAGTCCAGAAGCCGGTTATTGCTGTGATTAGGGAAGCGGGAGCATCTGGTGGTTATTGGATTGCTTCTTCAACAGATTACATTATTGCTAATAAAATGTCTACTACTGGGAGCATTGGGGTAATTTCTTCTTATTTGGAATTTAGTGGTTTAATGCAGGATTATGGTGTTGGTTATGAACGATTAGTTGCTGGAGAAAATAAAGATATGGGAACTCCTTTCAGAAAACTTACAGATAAAGAAAAGATAATCTTGCAAGGGAAGTTAGATAAGATTCACCAGTTTTTCATTGAAGAAATTGCTGAGAATAGAAACATGTCTATTATGGATGTTAAGAATTTAGCTACTGGTGAATTTTACTTAGGAATTGAAGCTTATCAACTTGGATTGGTTGATGCGTTAGGAACTAGAGATACTGCTGAAGAATATATCAAAAAGACTTATGGTTTAGAGGAGATTGATTATGTAGTTTATCAGAAAGAAGTCAGTTTTTTTGAATTGTTATCGGGAGTTTTTTCCAACTGGTCTTTTAGTGTTGGTGAAGGAATTGGAAGTACTTTAGTTAAAAGTCAAAATTCAATTTTGATCTGAAGGCAATTATATTTTAAAATGATTAAAAAAGGGTGGTTGTTATTAGTACTATTATTATTTTTAGCTAGTCTTGTTTCTGCTGCCAAAGTTGATCAAGAGATTTTGAATGCTTTTGATAATAATGAAGAAGTTTCTGTTATTGTTGTGTTAAAGGATCTTCCTGTTTCTAATAAGGCTATGAGTATGGGTGTTGCATCTGTTTCCGATAACTTAGAACAGAGAAGAGAAGCTGTTGTTAAAAGTCAGGATCAGGTATTAAGTAAGTTAAGGTTTAAAGAGAATCAGTTTGGGAATAGTGCAACTAATAAAGACAATGTTAAACTGAGGGTTGCAGATGTCACTGTTGCTCAAGATTCTTCTGATGATTTTGATTTAGAATTGGGTCACCGTTATTCTATTATCAATGGTTTCAGTGGAAAAGTTACAAGAGAAGGATTGCAGAAGCTAATTAATGATGGGATGGTTGAGAATATTTATCCTGTTAAACCAATTGTTCCTTTACTAGATGTATCTGTTCCTTTAGTCAGAGCTGATGATGTTTGGAGTTACTCTATTAACGGAGTTTTAGTTAATGGTACTGGGCAAACAGTTTGCGTAATTGATACTGGTGTAGATTATACACATTCGACTTTAGGGGGTTGTACAAATGAGACCTTCTTAAATGGAACATGTAGTAAAGTTATCGGTGGTTATGACTATGCCGGTATTGATGGTTCTTCTCCAGACAGTGATCCGCAAGATGGTCATAGTCATGGAACTCATGTTGCCGGTATAGTTGCTAGTGAAGATTCTACTTACCAAGGTGTCGCTCCTGGTGCTAAAATTGTGGCTATGAAAGTATTTAACGATGCTGCATCTGTTGGAAACACAGATTGGGCGATCGCGGCTATCGATTGGTGTGTAAATAACGCGTCGGTGTTTAACATTTCGGTTATTACTATGAGTATAGGGGTTACAAACGCAACAGGATTTGAAATTCCGTATACCTCTTATTGTGACAACGAAGATTCTTCTGGATTTGCGGCTGCAGCTAGCGTTGCAGCATCTCAAGGTATTTTTGTGGTGGCTTCTGCAGGGAATTATCTGGCAGCATCAGGAATAACTTCACCAAGTTGCGGGGCAAATGTAACTTCTGTTGGTTCTACTACAGATGCTGATGCTGTGTCAGGATACAATAGTGCTCCTATCTTGAGTGTTTTAGCTCCCGGTTCTGGAATTATTTCAACGGTACTAGCTTCAGGATTTGGTACTAAAAGCGGAACTTCAATGGCAGCTCCGCATGTAGCCGGAGCAGGAGTTTTAATAATACAATATTGGGAAGAAACATATGGTGTCACACCAACGTTTGAACAAATAAGAACTAAACTTCGTAATACTGGTGTTTGGATTAATGACACTCGAAATGGAATATTATTCCCTCGTATAAACATCTTAGCAGCAATTCAACCTTACATCAATTATACTTTACCAACTCCTGCAAATAATAGTGAGCAGTCGAATAATTATGTGATTGTTAACATTACTTCTGATGTGAATTTGTCTGTAGCTTTTTTAGAATGGACTAATGGAACAGCTTTCAATTACACGATGAACCAAAGTGATGCAACTAATTTTTATTATAACATTAGTGGATTAACAGCAGGAAACTATACGTATCGTGTTTTTGGAAATGATACGGGGGGAACTTTTGGTGTAAGCCAAACCAGGTTAATTACTATTGACACAACTCAACCAAATATAACTATTATTACTCCTACAAATCAATCTTTTCATAATTCCGAATTAAGTCTTAATGTGAGCATTGCAAACTTAATGTTGTCCGCTTCAACTTACAACATTACAAACTCTTCCGGAAGTCTTATTCAAAATAATTCTAATCTAACAATAAACCAAGCTAACTTCACTTGGACAGATGTAGTTAACATTTCTAATAGTACATTTGTTGATGATAATTATACCATAATGGTCTGGGCCAACGATTCTTTAGGTAATGAAGCAAATAACTTAGCTGAATTTATTGTTGATAAAACCGCTCCAGGTATCAACAGCGTTAATGTAACTCCCGAAACTGTTTATAATAATGATACAGTTGTTTTTACTATCAACGTTACTGATCTTTATTTAAACACTTCAGCAATTTATTTAGAATCAAATTTTTCAACCTCTTGGGTAAACTATTCTATGGAAACTGTTGATAATCAGACCTTTAACTTTTCTGTTTCTGGAACGACTAACTTAACAAATCAAAAAAATATTTCTTACAGATTCTATGCTTATGATTATGTTGGGAACGTAAACAGCTCTGCAACATATAACGTTGCTGTACAAAATAGAAACATTTCTTTTGTAAACATAACTAATCCAGCTAACGGAACTATAATTGAGGTAGGAGTGTTAACGCAATTTAATGGTACTGCTACTGATCCAGATAATGACACTTTAACTTATGCTTGGAACCACAATGGTAATGTTACTATGGGGCAAAGTCCGTTGCTTCAATTTAATGATACTGGTGAGTCTGCAGTACTGTTCGTAGCTTCGGATTCTTATGGTAGTACCGAATTGGACACAATAATTGTAATTGTTAATGACACAACTGCTCCAACAATTAGTTCTAGTTATGATACTAACGTACATTATGAAAGTGAAGGGGGTGTGGCATCGCTAAACTTTCTATTCTTTGATTATTCTGGAATAAAAAATATTAATGCCTCTTTTGATAATACTTTATCTTTACCAAACACCGCTTCTTATTGTACTAATTTAGATACAATGAGAAGAAATTGTACTTGGAACGTAACTTTTGATGCGAGTGATGACGGAAGTTATACTATTTACATAAATGTAACTGATAATTCAACTTATGATAACCTAAAGTCTCAGACATATAGTATTACTTTTTCTTCTTGTTCAGATAGCACGGAGAATGGTGATGAAACCGATACTGATTGTGGTGGTTCTTGTACTGCTTGTCCTACAACACCCACATCTTCTTCATCTGGTGGTGGAGGTGGAGGGGGTGGAGCGACAACGACTGTTGCAGCTACTACAACATCAACTGAATCAGCAACGGAAACTGAAAGCGCTACTCCTGCGTCTTCGTTAGGAATAACATCTACTGGAGGAGATACAGCACCAATACTTGAAGAAGCTAACATGTTTTTTGGTAATTTATCTCTGATAAAGGATAAATCAACAGCATTTAAGATTAACAAACCTGAAATTCCTGTAAGTGGTATGGTAATAGATTCTGATGAAACTAAAGAAATTTATGTTGAAGTAATCGCTTTTAAAGAAAAGCCAGTTGAAGTAATAGAACTACAAAACGTTTATCGTTATCTAAAGATGGATAATGGGTTAGATAATATAAGTATCAATTTAGCTATAATTGATTTTGAAGTTCCTATATCTTGGTTGCAAGAGAATAACTATTCTAAGAAAGAAGTTGTTTTACAGCATCTTGCTAATAATAAATGGGAAAAACTTAAGACTAAATTAATTAGCGAAAACAATGTTACTATTGCATACCAAGCTAAAACAAAAAGTTTTTCTTATTTTGCAATCACTTCTGCACCTGAGAAAGAAAGTTTCTTCAGTAGACTCTTTTCTAAAGAATATGGTCAAAAGCAATACGTCTTATTTGGTCTTGGTGCATTAATCTTGGTTTTGATTATTATTTACTTTATTGTAAGAGATAGGGAAGAGTACTAAAACTAGTTTATTAATTATTGAAAAAATTTTTCCCTTTATCAACTTCGTAAGTACTCATTGATTTTTGATGTTTGGGAGTGTAAATCTTAGTAACAATAAACTTTCCAGAAGTAGTTTTCGTATCAGCATGGATTGTTTGTTCAACAACTTGGCAATGTCCCCAATATAACCATTTGCCGTCAATGTTATGGACTAGAAAACACCTGTTTGGAGCAGGATGATAAAGTCTTATTTTTGGTTTGTCTTTAAATGAAAACACCTTGTCTTTGAAATAGGAAGTAATGAATGGTTTATTTAAGTGTTTTGTGAGATCTAATTCTTTTGGAAAACCTTGTTCAGTTGTTAACTGTAACGTGTCATTTAATTCTATATAACTGCCCATAGAACAAAATAAAGATATTGCTATTATACAGTTATCGATAATTGCAAAAACAGAATTTAATAAAAAAAGAATAGGAAAGAAAAGAAACTTTATTCAGGTAGAACTTCGCTTTTGTTTCTATGGATTCTAGCAAAGTAAGGCACAGCCATAACATAATCTTCGCCAAATCCGGCAATGTCTCCATCAATTGCTTCACAAGTTTTTCTTAACTTAGAGATTGCGCGTTTTAATTCTACTAAATCTTTATCCTTAAGCGGTTTAATGTTAACCAAAGCAATAGTTGTTCCTTCTCTTAGAACGTCTAAAATTTCTTTAATGTCTTCAAACTCTTCAATTACAAAAGGTCGTACTATAACTTTAGTATTTTGCCCTTCTTCCTTGCGTGAACTGTTTCCTAGCTCAACATAATTATCTCCTTGTTCTAGATCTTCCTCTTCCACAGGTCTAGAGAACTTTTCCTTTAATTGTAAAAAAAAATCTTTCATTTTCACACACCCTCGCCCAATTTTTGATTATAATTTTTAATTTATTGTACGTTAACTGATATATAAATGTTTTTATTGTGCTATATACAGCCTGCAGTGTTTATTTGTTATACATAAAAGTTTAACAAAAAGATTAACTACTTATCCTAAAGATGTTAGAATAAGCTTTACCTTTTCGTTTGCCTTTTTTAGCGAACTCAACTTCTGCTCTAGGCAGACTGAAGGTACCAACAATATTTAATTTGGCTTTAACTTTGTATGTGATCAGCCTATGTTCTTGAGCATCTAATTCTGCTAAGTTCCATACTACGGTTGTACCTTGTTTTCCATGTTTAACTTCTTTTGGTCTTAACGTACCTAATTCTAAACTTTTTTCTACATTAGCAATGCCTGGTACTTTGTCCGTTATGTTAACATCTTTTAATATCTTGTTTGACTTATTCTTAATTTCTAATGTTACTTTAATCTCCGATAGTGAACCATCTTCAATTGCTTTTGTAGTTTGTGCGGTCTTATTAATGAAAATTGGTGTTTGTACATACCAATAGAAAAATCCAAATAATGCTAGGATTACAAATAGATAGAATAATACTCGATAATTAACCACATAATTTAATGCGATGGTTTCATCAGGGTTTAAACTCACTTCCCAAGTTAGATATCTCTTTCCTTCAATATTTTTAACATCTCCTTCTGTATCTGTAACGAATAATGATGAGAAAAATGAGATTGGAATCTTAACTTCTTGAGAGTTGATGGTGTTTCCTTCATTCTTGATATCAACTTGAGTAAACTTTTTCAAAAAGACGATTTCTTCAATTACATTAGTTGCGAAACCAGGAACTAAAGAAAGAACTTCTACTTTTTGTTCGATAATCTTAGCAACTTCTCCATTTTTTTCAAAAACAAAGAATAAAACATAATCTTTTGGTTGTTGAAAGGAGTTTGGTTTTACTGAGAACTCTACTGTCTTTTTTTCTAAAGGTGGTAAATCTACCATCACTTCTTTTTCAAATTCAGGCATATCACTTTGAACTTTAATCTTTAAGTTAGTAAGGTCTAAGGGATTATTATTTTCTAAGAATAATTTTATGGGAACAATCTCTTGCGGATTAATCTTATCATTCATATCAATAACTACTTTAATTGATGGAAGATAATCTACTGGCTTTTCTGGACCCAAATATACTTTCAAGGCCTTATTAAATCGCTCGCCATTATCGCTCTCAACAGTAATATGTACATAATAAATTCCTGGCGTAAAACTTTCTGTGGGTTGAGCTCTGATCATAGTAGTGTACGTTTTTCCAGCAGCCACTTCAATGATTTTATCTTTAAGGGGATAGGGGTCGACGTTCCATCCTTGACCTGATTGGAAAGAGTAGACGCTATACCTTTGTTTTGTCTCGGCGTTGTTAGTTATCTTTAAACTAAACTCTGCCTTTTCACTCATTGAAATTAAATTTTTAATAGTCGTTACCTCAACGGTAGATTCTGCTAGTGCCAATGTTGAAAACATAACTAGAACAAACAATGCGACACATAATACTGTTTTTCCCCTCATTTTTACACCTCAAAATAATACATTAATAAAATTTAACTGATATTTAAAAGCTTCGCTTCCTGATTTCAATGGAAATCATAGATTTTTTTATTCGAGGTAGATGTTTAGAAACATTTATATACTCTAATTTTTTAATTAGACCTAACAAAAAGGGATAATTTAGATGGCACAAGAAACCGCATTTAGGCAGGTAATTGGTTTTTTAGTTGATTTGGGAGTGTACGATGTTATACTACCATTCTTATTAGTTTTTACGATATTTTTTGCAATCTTAGAGAAAACTAAGATTTTGGGTATTGATAAATATGATGGGAAAGAAATAACTAAAAAAAATCTTAATGCTATGGTTTCTTTTGTTGTAGCGTTTTTAGTCATTGCATCTACACAGTTAGTTGCCGTTATTAGTCAAGTAATGTCTCATGTTGTATTATTACTAATATTAGCCATTTGTTTCTTGATGTTGGTGGGTGTATTCTTTGGTGATAAGGAATTTACACTAAAGGAGTATCCAAATTGGATCAAGTTTTTTATGATTATGATGTTTGTAGGGATTGTAGTGATTTTCCTTAACGCGCTAGATTGGTTAAAATACATTCTCGGTATTTTTACATATCTTAAGATTGATTACATCATTGGATTATTATTTTTCTTGTTGATACTAGCTTTTATGTGGTATATTGTCCACGAACCAAAACAAAAAGCATCTAAAAAGGAAGGATAAAAAATGAACAAAATCATAATTGTACACTCGGGAGGTTATTAAAATGGTCTTTGAAGGAGGGTTTGCCAAATTAGGTTATTATTTTCAAGCTTATGGTGTAATGGATTTTCTGTTACCATTCTTGTTAGTGTTTACAATCGTTTTTGCAATAATGCAGAAAACGAAAATTTTAGGGGATAAAAAGAACTTTAATGTTATTATCTCTTTAGCGTTTGCTTTAATTTTTGTAGTTCCACATATTATGGGAACTTATCCACTGGGGTATGATCCTGTACAGGTTATGAATGATTCTCTTCCAAGTATTGCTTTGGTTTCTGTAGCAGCTATTGCGTTATTAATCCTGATGGGAATTTTTGGAACAGACTTTTCGAAATCTGCAGCTCCTTTTATTGCCATTGCCGCAATTGCTTTTGTTGGTTACATATTTGGTTCTGCTTTAAATATCTGGACTGGGCCATCTGATGTATTTTACTGGTGGACAACAGATGTGACAGAATTGTTGATAATCATATTGATATTTGGGCTGATAGTCTTTTTCATTGTTCGTGAACCAGGGCAAAAGACTGGTGGTGCTGAAATGTTAAAGAGTGTTGGAAAACTATTTGAGAAGAAATAAAAATGGCCACAGTATTAGATGTAAGCTTGCTAAAGGTCTTTGATCCGATCTTTGCAGTACTTTTTGTTTTTGCAGTTTTGTTTGCGATTCTGCAAAAAACCAAAGCTCTTACAGATAATGTTTCCATAAATTCTTTAATTGCCGTGGTTGTTTCCTTTATGGTTTTATTATCAACATCTTTAGTCAAGATGATTAATTTCATGATACCTTGGTTTGTGGTAGTGTTTATATTTTTAATTTTATTGTTGTTAGTATTCCAAATCTTTGGAGCTAAGGAAGCTGATTTTGCTGGCGCTATTAAAGATAAAGCTTTGATGTGGACTTTAATTGGTGTTGGTTTGGTTATTTTTGCAGCATCCTTCAGTACGATTGTTCCAGAAGACGTTGGTCCTTATTTAGGAAGTGGAGATGCAACAACTGTTACAACTACAACCGATGGTGGATCTGTTTCTGGTGGATTGTTCTCTTCAAATTTGATGGCTACGCTGTTCCATCCAAAAGTGATAGGATTGATTATAATCTTTTTAGTTGCGGTCTTTGCGGTTGGATTCTTAAGTGGGAATGCTTAGTTCAGATTGTTAGAATGATTTTTGTTCTTTTTACTTTTTTGAAAATATATTGATAAAAAAGAAGAAATAAAATTAAAATAAATAATTAAATAACTAATGATATTTTATCCTTTAAGATGCTCTTTAATGTCTCTTAACTCTTTGACATTCTCAACAAATTCTGGAATGACATCTTTAAAAACCTTACCTACGGCTTTTAATTCTGTGCCAACATCTTGCATTCTAGTATCATAATCCTCTAACTTTCCTAAAACGCCTTGATGTAGAACCTTAAAATCATCTTTTAACTTTTGAATATCATTATTAATTTGGTTCTGCTTGGTTTCAATTTTTTCTTTCCAATCAATAATCTTTTTTACTTCTGCAATTAGTTCATCCCACTTTTCATCAATCATACCTTCGGTGATTTCTTCAATTCTTTCGTAAATGTTACTTTCTTCAGAACTTGCTTGTCGAGGTTGAGATCTAGACATCGATTCTTCCGGCATTGTTGGCATAGTACCATAACTTCCACCAGGTGGCGGCGGCATATCGGCCTGATTAACTGCGGCTTGTGCAGCCTGCATAGAAATGCCCTTTCTCGTCAATTCTTGAACAATGAGATTATCACTTAGTCCTTGCTGTCTTAATTCTAAAACTTGACTGGTCAAATCTTGATTATCATAATTAGCCATTCTAATCACCTTTTTTAATTCTTTTAATGAGATATTCTTACAACTTTATAATCTTAACGGAAAGGACTATGTTTATCATTAGGAGCAGAGGTTTCTACTTTTTCTTTTTCACTTTGATTTTTTTTACTTGCTAATTTATTTTCAATAATTCTTTCTATATCTCTTTGAGTCACAAAATTAAGTGGGTTCCATAAATCCATATACTTCTTCAAAGTGTTTAACTCTTCTATTCCTGCCGTTTGACCTAATTCCTTAATAATCAAGTCCATCTTTTCTAAAGTTTTTTCATGTTGATGTTTAAACTCAATCAAATCATCGTTTAGAGTTTTAACTTCTTTTCTAATCTCATTATTTTTTTTAATAAAATCATTTTTGACACTATCAAACTCTCTAGTAAGATTATTGACCTTACCTTCTAAGGATTTAACCCATAAATAAAGCTTAGCACTATCTAAATCGTTTTGTTCTGGTTGTGTTGTTGCTTTTTCAGCCATTTTATTAAAAGTACATTACTATGGTATATATTAAAATTCTACGCAATCTATTTAAACCCTGATTTATTAATTATTAACAATTAAGCTATAATAAACTTATGTGAGTATTATTTAGTAGTATTTAGTAGTATTGGACTACTTGATGAGTACCGATAAGTACTCTGTAAACACTCTGTAAACACTCTGTAAGTTATTATCTGATATAACAAAAGATGGTGGAAATTAAAAATTGTTTTGAGTACGAGACTTATCACGAAGGAGAGAATAAGGTTTTAAAGATTTATGCAGAAAAATGTACCTTCCCTCCGTCTATTGAATATAGTCATCTTTGTATGGCCAAGGTCATTGATTCTTTATTAGAAGTTACTGGCGTGACCATTGTTATAATTAACCAACTTAGGGAGTATGAATATGATTATTCTCAAACAAAACTACTTTTAGAATTAGCTAACCTCTGTCGTCACTTAAATCATGATGCCCGTTATTCTCATTCTCAAATTATTGTTAATCCCAAAAATGAGAGATACATTGCTGGTAGTTATGCTATCTTTCAAAAACTGATATCTAAAGAGCTTAAAGAAGATCCTTTTGCTGCCTTTGTAGAACTTAAACGTTTAGAGCGTAGAGAAAAAGTTAAGTTTAACAATATCATTGATCAACGTCAAGCCCAAACACAGCAGCAATTCTTACAAATTATGACTGAAGTGATTCAAAAGATTGAATCATTACACTTAATTCAGATGTTAATGCCCCATGCTCAAGAATATAAAGTTGGAGATCGGCAAATTTATGGTAATGCATTTCATCCCACTACTAAACCAGATTTTATGTATACCAAATTGATCATTGAATATCCTGAAGGAAATTTAGCGGAAAGTTATCAGTTTGGTCCGGAAGGGGAATCTTGTCAAGTAAATATTTTTCAATTCGATAATAATATCAAGACATTGTATCATCTCACTCCTCCTGAATTTCGTTTTACAGAAGATGTTTATGAATTATTGGATGATGCTAAGAGAATCATGTCTGAACATAAGCCAACTCGGCAAGAGTTTGTTGATCCTCAACGGATGAGGGAAGTTTTCTTAAACATTGGAAAGGATTTGATTACCGATTTAATCGTGCATAAGAAGATGACTCTTTCTGATGACGAAGTTGAACAGCTTGCTAAAGCGTTGTTAAGGTATACTGTCGGTTTTGGTTTGATTGAATTACTGCTTAATGATCCAAAGGTTCAGGATGTTAATATTAATTCCCCAAATGGAGAATTGCCAATATTTATCGTTCATCAAGATTATGGAGATTGTTATACTAATGTTTATCCTACGAGGATGGAAGTAGAAAGTTGGGCTACTAAACTAAGGTTAATTTCTGGAAGGCCATTAGATGAAGCTAATCCTATTTTAGATACAGAACTAAAGGTAGAAGGTTTTACATCAAGGGTTTCTGCACTTACTGCCCCCTTAAGTCCAACCGGTTTAGCTTTTTCCTTCCGTCGTCACCGAGATTATCCTTGGACTTTTCCACTTTACATGCAAAAGAAAATTAAGTATATGGATTCTTTATCAGCGGGATTAATTAGTTTTATTATTGAGAATAATGCTACAATCCTTGTTGCTGGAACACGTTCTAGTGGAAAAAGTAGTCTTTTAGGAAGTTTTTTAGTTGAGATGAGCAGAAGGTCAAGAATAATAACTATTGAGGATACATTTGAATTGCCACAAGAATCATTAAGAGAATTAGGTTATAATCTCGAACCTTTAAAAGTCGCTTCTGCTTTATCTGCTCCTGGTTCTGAAGTTGATCCTTCTATCGGTATTAGATCAACCCTTCGTCTTGGAGATTCTGCAATCTTTGTTGGAGAAGTTAGAAGTAAGGAGGCTATTGCCTTATTTGAAGCGATGAGAGTAGGTGCAGCAGCTAACGTTGTTGCTGGAACAATTCACGCTGATTCTCCATATGGGGTATACGATAGAGTGGTTAATGATATTGGTGTTCCAAAAACTTCATTTAAAGCAATTGACATTATTGTAACTACAAACCCAGTAATTTCTGGGTTAAAGAAGTATAAAAGAATCTTGAGAATTACAGAAGTTAGAAAACAATGGGACGATGATCCTTTAAGGGAAGGAGCTTTTGTTGATTTGATGGTTTATAATCCTAAAACAGACCAGTTGGAAATTACTGATGATTTAATTAATGGTAATTCTGAGATTCTTAAAAGAATGGCAGGGAAGGTTAAAGAGTTTGCAGGGGATTGGGATTCTGTCTGGCAGAATATTCAACTTAGAGCTGATGCTAAAGACGTGATTGTTAAGGTTGCAGAAGACTTTGCTAATCCTGAACTACTTGAAGCAAAGTTTGTTGTTAAAGCTAATGATATGTTTAGATTAATTTCTGATCGGGTTAAAGATAAATATGGGAAATTAGATTCTGCACGAATTCTGTTTGAGTACAAAGAGTGGACTTATAAAGAGGCTAAGAAGGATACTCCCCAAACTAATTCTTTATTTTAAGATTATATTCTAATCTTACAAAAGTAAATATTTACAAAGGTAGATATGCTGTTTTTTTGAAATTAATAAACTTAAGATATTTGTAATCGCGGACAGCTTTTGGGAACATTTTTTTAAGTTGATCAATTAGTTCTATGAACATATTAAAATCTTCTATCTCTAAATCAAATTCCATGTCTACATTACTGCTGATTGTTTTAGTAACCGAAGTAATATTTGGATGCATTTGGCAGTAGCTGAAGATACTTTTAAACGCATTGATCTCTTCTAATTGTAAAACTACTTTGTAGTACTCATAACCTAATTTTGCAAAATTTAGGTCTGCTCTTGAACCTATTAAGACATTTGTTTTTGCCAAGTTCTTTAATCTGTATATTGTTCCCATGCTTCCTAATCCTATTCCTTGAGAGATTTTAGTTAAAGGGATGCGAGAATCTTTAGTTAAGAAACGAATAATTTCTCTATCTTTATCATCAATCTCAACTTTTTCGTTACCGCCTCTTACCCAAATGCTATTACTTTTATCTTTGCTCTCAGTTGTTAGATATGCTCTTCTGAAAAAAAATTCTTTTACAATCAAATTAGTGTTATATTCTTTGATAACATCACGAAATTGTTTTAAAATCTTAAACCAGTGGTCTAAAAATTCATCATCACTCTTGACGTAAAAGCTAACTACTAAGTCCCAATTCCCAACAGTTTTAGCAACAAAACCAGTTATTTTACTATCTATTAAGAATTCAATCAATTGGTTTTCCTTTTCTTGATCAAATTCATAAAAATCAAAATAAACTCTGAACAAACTTAAACCCAGTTTAGAAAAATCAAACAGACTGTGATATCCTTTAATTATTTCTTGTTCCTCTAATTTATTAATTTGATAATTAACTACGTTTTTACTAAGTCGGAGCTTTTTAGCAATTTGAATATTACTTTTACGAGCATCAAGGTCTAATTCATGTAAGATTTTCTTTTCCTTTAACTGTAATTTGTAAGCCATCTTCAGATTTAATATCAGATTATTTATATTTCTTTCTTATTTTGAATTAATTTCTATTATTTTATGACATTATCAAAAGATTGTTCTTTTTTTAAATAAATTTATAAGTACGCAGCAGTGACAAATATTATGCCTAAATTAATTATCTGCGCAACCAAATGCTATCAACTGTTAGATTATGGTGGGAAGGATCGTGTACTGGTTAGTGCAGCTCCTGAAGAACGAAGAAGTTGTTGGACGAGGGGGACGTTAGATCTTTGGGTTAGGGAAGTTAACACTCCTGTTGAAGCAAGAGGTCAATGGTCACTACAAGATCTTTTTGGTACTCCTAAAATTGTTTCTGGAGGTTATTCTACAAACGCAAGAAATTATGCCATTGTTCCGGACATTAGCCCGGATAAGAAAGGAAGGTATGTTTTAGAAGCTTCTACTCCTCGTGGCATGATTTTCATAGATTTACAAACTCTGGTTGAAAAAGAAGTTAAATAAAATTTGATTACAAACTATCAAAGAATATAAATGAGAATTAATCCAATAATTCCAGCAAGAAGGGAGTAAATTAATGCTGGAATTAAATTAATCTTGATGATTCTTCCTTCTTGATTTTTTAATCCAACGGTGGCGCAAGCGGCAATGACATTATGAATGGCAATCATGTTTCCAATAGCACCACCAACTGCTTGCAAAGCAACAATAATTATTGGTGAGATCGATAAAGCTAAAGCAGTTTCATATTGGAAAGAAGCGAAGAACAAATTAGAAACAGTATTCGATCCAGATATAAATGAGCCTACCATTCCAATTAATGGAGAAAATAGTGGATATATTGGCCCAGTAATTTTTGCTAAGCCTTCTGCCAAAATAAGTGGCATTCCAGGTATCGCAGCGAGATTATTTTTTGATAAAATGATTATTTGTACTAACGAGACTGCAAAGATTAAAGCTAAGAAAGGCATTTTTATGCGATTAAGGCTATGTTTTACTACTTTCTCAACCTCTGAGATCTTTACTTTAAGTAAGAAAATAGTGAAGATGGCCACAATAATAAATATTATTCCAGGAGAATATAACACCGCAACCGAGTAATTGATTTCTGCACCCATAACAACTGCTAAATTATATTTTACTTTTTGCAGCATCTTTCCAAATGGTAATTGTTGAATTCTGGTAAGTGCTAACAATAATCCTATTAATATGTAAGGTAGGATGGCTTTAAATTTAGTTAACCCTTTCTTCTTGTGTTCAATAGACTTTGCAGCTTTCCATTCTTTTGGCCAGGATTTTTTATTGGGGAAATCCCATCTTTCTTTAGGTACAAACCAATCTCTTCTTGTTGTATGGATCAATATTAACAATCCTAATAAACTACCAATTAAAGAAGGAAATTCTGGACCAATCAGCCAAGCAGTTAAAAAATAAGGAACAGTGAAGCAGATTCCAGACCATATGCATAGGGCCAAATCTTTAATCCTTCTTTGTAAGATTTATTTTTGCCAAAAATTTTTGTAAGGATTGAAACGAAAAGTAGGGGAATGAACATACCAATGATTAAATGAATTAATGCAGAATAAAAGGTAACTGCCATTAAATCAATTTCAACAACAGATTTAATTCCAATCAGTATTGGTGTGCCAACAGCACCAAATGTTACTGGTACGGAGTTTGCGATTAAAGCAATTATTACTGCAGCCAAACCTGGGAATCCTAAGGAGACCATCAAAGGAGCTGCTAATGCTGCAGGCGTTCCGAAGCCTGCTGCACCTTCAATAAATCCACCAAACATGAACGCTATGATGATGGCTTGTATTCTTCTATCGGAAGAAATTGTTTTTAAAATCCGATCTATAGCATAAACGGCGCCACCTTCTTCCATCAATTTAAGTAGCAAAATTGCTCCAAAGATAATGATGATGATTTCTACTGCAATAAAAAACCCTTTTAGTGTTGCTGCTAAGAGCCAAGACATGGACATCTCCCAAAAGAAAAAACCAATCATTGTGGTAACTATCCATGTTAGGGGCATAGCAACAACGGCTTTCCAACGTAAAAAAACCATTAAAAAGAAAACTAAAGCGATAGGTGTTAAGGCCAGCAGGAATAAACTTGAAAAGTTCTGGATAACCATAATCTTTACTTAACTCCTTTATTTATTACATAAAATAATTCATTGCTAAACTCTAAAAGTCTGAACTTATAGTTTAATCTTTTACAAACTAACTCAATCCATCCTTTTCGAGGATGATTCATTTTCTTACCACTCATTGTTAAAGTAGGGAAACTAACTACAACATATTTTGCTGGAATGGCTTTAATAATCTCTTCGCTTTTTTTATGTCCTTTACCTTGGTCTAGGACATCGGTCATCTTAAACAAAAAACAAATGTCAACAATCGGTAGTTCTAACAATCTGGTCCATCTTAATGCATCCAAGATATGTGCTTCACCATTAAAAGAAGGATCTTGTTGATGAAGTAATGAGAAGTATCTTTTAATAAATCCAATCTCTTCTTCACTAAGATCATAAGCAAGGTACTTTAATTCTTTTAATTGCATAAATTGAATGGAGAATGGATTAATTCCACAACCTAAATCAATAATTGATTTTGGTATTTTAGTAATTGCAAAGATCTTTTTGTATAATTGTTCATAAAATGGCAACCTTTCTTTAGTTGACGAGTGGGTAGCAAGAATATCTTTAATTAATTGTTCGTTTTCTGGTTGAATAAAATATAGTTCTATAATTTCTCTTCTTTTTGTAGCTTGATCTTCTACTCGGAAGAGGCCGTAAACTCTTCTTAGTTTTGCTCTTACCTCTTTTAGCACTCTTTTATAATTTGCCGATTTAGGATTAAAGTCATCTACAATTTGATTAAACAGTTTTATTTCTTGTTGAAAAAATTTATACAAATAGTCTTGAATATATTCATCACTTAATTCTTTTAATTCTTTTTTTTGTTTAATTTGTTTAATTAATTCTTGCAAATGTTCTTGTTTCAACCTCTTTTTACCGATTATCATCTTCCCTTACTCTAAAAGATATTTTTAATATAAAAACCTTTTTAAAGGTTGGTGGGCTTTCTAGGATTATGGTTAAATGGGAGCGGGTTAAACGCCATAGTAAAAAGACATGGAACTTCTTCTGGAATGATGATAGTTTGGCAAGTTGGGTAGCTAACGTTATTGTAGCGTTTTTGCTTATTCGTTTTGTTGTTTATCCCGTATTGGGAGTTGTTTTAGGAACAAGTTATCCAATTGTGGCGGTAATCTCCGAAAGTATGGATCATGGAACTGTTGACGAGATTATCTGTGGAAAACAGTTTAAACAATTTCCAGAATCGTTTGATAATTATTGGAAAGCCTGTGGTGATTGGTATGAAGAAGAAGGAATCATAAAAGGTGATTTTGCTGAATACCCTTTTGACGATGGTTTTCGTAAAGGTGATGTGATTGTTTTGTGGAAAGCGAATCCTCAAAATCTGAAGGTAGGAGATGTTTTAGTTTTTCAGGGGGCTAAACCTCAGCCAATTATTCATCGTGTTATAAGAATATGGCAAGAAGAAGGCAAATATTTTTACCAAACTAAAGGAGATCATAATAACGGGGTTATTGGTGGTGCACTTGGCGAGGAAAAAATAAGTCAAGAAAGAATCTTAGGTAAAGGTTTAGTACGGATTCCTTATTTGGGATGGTTAAAAATACTTTTTGTTGATGCAGTTAAACCTTTAGGAATAAATATTCAACGTTAGATTTATAAGACTAAACACATTAATTAAACAAGATGGTAAAAAAGAGTTGGTGGCAAAGAATTCGGGAAAGAGACGTAGATAATGAAAAGATTAATGCAACTAAAGATTTAGAAGCAGTAATAGAATTCTTGAATGAGATTAAGTTTGATGTACAAGAATTATTGCCATTATTTAAAAAACTTTTAGATTTGGAAAGAGAACGTCAAGTAGCGACATCTGGGATTGTCCATGTTAATTTGGAAACACAAGCAAATCTCTTAGACAAAATATTAGAAAAGTATGAATTCCTGCAAGGTGATGCAGAGATTAATGGTATTAGGGTTAAAGCTGTGGCAGAGCAATTTATTAAGAATGCTAAAGCTGCAGGAATGACAGATTTAGTTAAAGAAAAGAAACAAGATAAGAGATGGAAATTCTTTTGGTAGGTAGTTTCTTTTTATAATCCTTTCTTGTAATCCTTTCTTAAATAAGGTAATGTTTTTAAATAAAGGACAATTCTAGCTTAAAAGTAGAGATGTGGGTATTTGCTTGCCTGAATCTACAGGATGTTTGTGAAAATAAACTTCCAACATAATAACGGAGGCTAAATAAAATGGGATTATATCAACATATTAGAGAGGCTTGGAAAAAACCAAACCTTAACGAGTTGTGGAGACCACGCTTAATTGCTTGGCGTAAAGAGAATTCTACTGTAAAATTAGAAAAACCAACTCGTTTAGATAGAGCTAGAGCTTTAGGTTACAAAGCTAAGCAAGGAGTTATTGTTGTTAGACAAAGAGTTCTAAGAGGTGGACATACCAGGCCACAAATCAAAAAAGGTCGTAGGCCAAAAAGGTTTGGTACTCGTTTAGACTTAACTAAAAATTATCAACAGATTTGCGAAGAGAGAGCACAAAAAAAGTTTGAGAATTTAATGGTTTTAAACTCCTATTGGGTTGCTCAAGATGGGAAGCATTATTGGTATGAAGTTATCTTAGTTGATCCTAACCATCCTGTTATTAAGGCAGATAAAAACCTTAACTGGGCTTGTACTAAGAAGCATGCTAGCCGTGTCTTTCAAGGAAAAACTTCTGCTGGTAGAAAAGCTCGTGGATTATCTGGCAAGGGTCTTGGACACGAGAAAGCTAGACCAAGTAAAAGAGCACACGACAGAAAACAATAAGTTTTCTTTATTTTATTATCTTTTTTTAACTTTATTTTTTTTGACTTCAAGTTTTTATCTGATAAAAATAAAGAAAATAAAAAATTGCTTTTAATCCTCAAACCTTAATTTAAAACCATTATCATAGATGCTTACGTCTACTCCATTTACAGTTTTTGTTGGAGCCAATTTGCCATCTCCAAAAGTTTTGTACATCCAAGCCATAAACAAACCATACCAACTGTAACTTTCTTCTACACCATCAACAGAAATGATTAGACTTTCTTCCTCATCCGGAATGTTTGGGTCATCTCCATAAACGCAGATCTCTCTACTTTGGATATTTGTACATCCCATAGCAAAAGCAAAATATTCATTAGCATCATTAAGCTCTCTATTTTTTGTAGTTTCTTCTTTTGGTCCTTGGATAACGTTGGGTTGCATCAGGATTGTTTTACTAAAATAATTATTCTCCTTGACTATATCAGCTTCTCCTAATGGATCTACCCTTACCGCAATCTTTACTTCTAATTGGTTGATGCTTAACTCTCCTACCGGGAAGTTTAATGCTGCGAACTCTTTATAAGAATTTTCTGAATCAAAAATGACCGTTTCGCCCGGATTTAGTTGTAGATAATATCCCTCCATAGTTTGTTCATGCTTCTGACTGTAAATTGTTTCTATCTCTTTTAGATCATTTTTAATTTGTTCAGGAGTGTAACTTAAGCTCTCCGCTCTTATCATATAACTATCTTTTCTCTTTTTGATTTCTTCAAAGCTTTCAGCTGGAGCCAAATATATATGATTCTCCTCGTAGACTGCAGAAACCATCTGTTCTGTTCCATCAACTTTGATAATATTCAATGGAGGCAAATTACTTGTAATTTCTCTTCCAGTTAAAACCTGTGTTAGTGAACTGGGAAACAAAGGTTCCTCATGAATGTCTAAGAACCAGATGTTTACTGGTAATCTTGTTATTGCAGGTTCATCCCCAATATTTTTGAGATACAACATGTAATGATAAGATTCCTTAGGTTCAATAACATCAGTCTTCAGTCTTAAGTCTTCAACTATTAAATCAGCGCTGCCTAAAGCAGAAACACTTATTAATATTAGCAAAAAAATACTGGCAATTAATATTTTCATTTTACACCTCTTCTTGAACTAACTTTTGATTTGATTTAATTAAACAAAATAAGTATATAAACTTTTACAAAACCTTAATAAATAATTGAACTAATTAGTTATCAAATGAAAAAGTTATTTTTTCTTGCTGTGTTATTATCCCTAAGTTTTGTAGGTTATTACTTTGTTGATTTTCAATCTATCAGTTCTAATCTAATTACTGGGGAATTTTCTACAAGTGATACAATTAGTTCTGTTGCTGACCAAGGTAATGTTGAGGTTTATTTTTGCCCGCGGGATAATTGTGATCTAGTTTTGGAACAATTCATTGATTCTGCACAAGAGAGTATTCATTGTGCTTTCTTCGAGTTAGATTTAGATAATTTACGTAATCTCATTCTAGAGAAATCAGAACAAATTGATGTTAGAATTGTTACTGATAACCAATATTTATATGAGTTTAATCATAGTTTTGTTAAGACAGATACATATGGGTTAATGCATAATAAATTTTGCATTATTGATGGAAAAAGAGTTTCTACCGGAAGCATGAACCCAACTAATAATGGGGCCTTTAAGAACAACAATAATCTTTTGTTGATTGATTCTAAGATATTAGCAAGAAACTATCAAGATGAGTTTAATGAGTTATGGAATGGTACATTTAAGAAAGGTGATAAAGTACGTAATCCTCAATTATTGATCGGAAATACTACTGTGCAAAATTATTTTTGTCCAGAAGACCATTGTACAGAGAAAGTTAAGGAAGAACTTAGAAAAGCACAAAAATCCGTTTATTTTATGACTTTTAGTTTTACTGATGATGGAATTGCTAATGTTTTGTTGCTTAAGAAATTAGATGGAGTTGATATTAAAGGAGTGATGGAAGCTAGGCAAGTTACAAAATACTCAGTATTCTCTTTGTTAGAATATCAAGGAGTAGATGTTGTGAAAGATAAGAATCCTGCCAATATGCATCATATTAATAATTTATCAAAACAATATTCTTGCCCCAAACTTGGTGTTCTTCATCACAAAGTTTTCGTAATTGATAATAAAACTGTGATTACTGGAAGCTTTAATCCAACTAATAATGGAGACAAAAGGAATGATGAAAATTTATTAATTATTCATTCTCCTGATATTGCTCGGGCATTCTTAGATGAATTTGATTGTATATGGGCTAGGAATCATTAGTTCTTGTTATCACCTCGTTTATTATATTTTCTTGCTGTAATAATTGCAAGTTTAGAATAATCATAATCATAAACTTTTCTTGAAAATTTTTCCCTCTTGCTTTTCTTTCTTTCTTCTTCAGTGATTGGGTCGTACTGTTCATAAACTGATATCCTTGCAATCCAATCAAATACATCCCTAAAATCCTTACAATTTTTTAAACAACTTGTGGAATTTAAATAAAGAAACATTTTTCTTCTAAAATTAGGGACATTTAATTCCATTTTATTTGTGGTGTTTCTAATGTTTTTTTTACTTATTTTCTTATTTTTTATTAAGTAGTTTTTATCTCTAAATATACGGCAAGGGTGTGGTTCATTTAATTGTTTAAATATCTTATTTTTTTCATCTTTCTTAACTTTTTGTGGATATTTTTTAATATATTCTTCATTAAAGTAATTAACAAAAGAGCTTTCAAGATAATCATTTAATTTTTTTTTATTAAGAAGATAAATTCTATCTGGACCTTTTCTTATTATATCTCTATAGATTAATTTAGGTAGTAGATTATACCACGTTCCTTGATTAATCTGCGAAGGAACTATATCTCTTAATCTAAACTCTTCAATGGGATATTTGTATAAATAAACTAATACTTTAAAATAATATTTATTAAAATAAAACTCTTTCTGTTCTTTATTTTTATTTTTACAATCCCTCTTTTCTCCACCTCTAGCAAAATTGGAATCTATTCTCACTTTATCCGGGACATTACACTTACGTTTATTTTTCATATTATATGGTTATTATTAACATAATATCTTATTATTTATAAATTATATTGAAGAAAACTATAATTTAGTCTATCTCTCTTAATCATTGTTATATGGTATGGGGTTAAATAAGATAAATCAATTGAGTTCTTAAGATAATATGAAATTAACAAAAAGCTTTCAAATTAGAGAAAATGACTGGGAAAAAATTAGAGAACTTGCTTTTATTAAGAGACTAACTTGTAGTGAAATAATCAGGAGAAGCATTTCTGATTATTTGGAGAAGAACAATGGATAATGCAACTCTCAAAGCAATTGCAAATCCAGTTTTTTCTTATTTAGTAAAGAGAGCCAAACAGGTCGGTTTATTGGAAGGTGGAAATAATGGAAGGAAAAAAAGTAAAGATATTTTTTGATGATGGGAATAAAATTTCTTGGAAGGAAGGAATTGTAACTTTTCAAGATGAATTTGGTTTTGTTCTTAATAATAAAATAACTATTCCAAAACAAAGGATAGTTAGGATGGAGGGAATTTGAAAATGGAAATAGATAAAGATGCATGTATTATGGAAAAAATAATGTATGAAACCCAAATTTGGTTTGATAGAATATGGGAAGAAATACAGAAAGGGGGAGATTTAGAACACCCAAAAAATAAAAATGAAATTGAATGTCCAGAAGAAATAATTGAATCACAAATCATTAAAAAAAAATTAAAATTAAAATGTTATTTAAGTTATGATATTAATAATAATCTAATTATTTACTTACCTTATTCAATAATTAGGAATGAATTACCATTAACATGTAGAATTAATATCAAAAAAGTGTGTCATAAAAATAAACGTAGGATTTGTCTTTTCTTTATGTTGAAAAGGAGTTCTGATTATAAATCTCTTTATCACCGTTTTAAAATAGTTAATTGTAGTGGAATTTTGTTTCTGGAATTATTATTAAATCCTGAATATACTTATGATACGATTAGTAAAGTAGGAGAAGTGAAAGGAGATTTATTATTGTTGGAAAAAGAAGGATTATTTATTCTTGAAACTGGTGATGAAGAATGATTGCCAAAGAAATTCTTAAAGGATATGAAAATAAGATTGTTGTTATCAACGCTGTTCAAGGGGAAAATAAGAGAACGTATTTTCCACCATGGCAAAAAAAAAGAAATGATTTTCTTTATCAAGGTAATTTAACGAATCAAAATTTAAGAGAAATAAGAGATAATGAGTTAATTTTAGAATTTGACCATCTTCTTGAATATGAAATTGGAACTGAGGATTATAATTCTTTAGTTAATGATGTAAAAATATATATTAACAAAATAAAAGAAAAATTTTTACAAGAAAATAAACGTTTTTGGATTACTGAGCATGAAAATGGAAAATCTCCACATCTAAGATTACAAATAAATGATTTAGAAAAATTACCAATAACACAAAGGATAACTTATAAGCAATTATTTGTGAATAAATTACTTTCTGAGATTAATTTTGAATCAAAATCAATAACATTGGACTGGAGCTTAATTAAATCAAAATCTAAGTTAGTAAGTATTGAAGGACAATCCCATTTCAAATCAAAATATAATTTTGCCAAAGAAATAATTAGTTTTGAAAACTTTCAAGGACAAGATTTTGAATTAAATGAACTCTTATTGAAAGAAACTTTAAATAAGCATAATACCTATATACAAGAAGATAAAAACATCAGTTTAACAGACTTTAACATTAAAAAACTAGAATTAAATCAATTAAAATCAATTTGGAAACAAAATTACACACAAGGTAAAAGAAATACATTATTATTAGCTTTAGGTGGATTACTCCACAGGAAAGGAATTTCATTTGAAGATGCAAAAGAACTTCTTAAACAATTATTAAATTTTGTTAATGATGGGCATTCATTTAATTTTCGAGCTAATGAATTAAAATATTGTTTTCAACTTAATAGAAAAGAAGTTGCAGTATTACATTGGCTAATTATAGGTTGGGGGGAAATTGAAGGAAATAAACTTTATGTTTTACTTAAAGAATGTTTTCAAAACAAAGAAAAGACTATTTATCTTAAAAACGGTTATTTTAAAATAAAAGAACACAAGAATGATTTTATGGTTTTTTACTATGACCTAGACGGAACACATATTGGTTCAAAGTTGTTTGACTACTATATTAACCTTAATAAGTTTAATAAGTTTATTAAAAATAATGAAATTAAGATTGAAGAAGGCAGTGTAAACGTCTACAAAGAGATTATTAAAGTTATTAATGTTATTAGGGTTAGTAAAGAAAGACTAAAGACGAATGAGTCATTCTTTTGTCAACGAATAAGTAAAGAAAGTAACCAATTAATCATTAATAAAAAACTATTTTATACTATGAGCGATGAAGAAAGAAATATTTTAATTTCTTTTGATAATTTTGAGGATATAAATGATAATGATGATTTCTCTATTAAATTTGGATATCTATCAAACATACTCAGTGAAGAAGGATTCAAAAAGTGGCAGAATAAAGATATTAATAAGGATATTTACAACGACATCAAAGAAAAATTGAAGGAGTATATTTTTTTTCCAGATGAAGAAGATTATGATTTGATTACTCTTTGGTTATTTCACACATATTTATTCAATATTCAAGGTAATACTGTTTATTTACACTTTACGGGAATGCCAGATACCGGAAAGTCAACAGCACAAAAAGTTCTTAATAAATTATGTTGGAATAGCCAGTATATATGTAATATGTCTGAAGCTGCATTATTTAGAGAAGTGGATTACCTACAAAACACTTTACATATTGATGAAATAGATAAATGGAACAAAGAACACCTTGCTTCATTTCAAGGTTTAATGAATAATGGATATAGTAAAGGAGGTTCAGTTAAAAGAATAGAAAAAGATGAAGCGGGTAATTTTAGACCAGTTGGTTTTAAAGTATTCTGCCCTAAAACTATAACTACTAATAATCCTTATTTTTTAAATAGTTTTAAGACAAGATGTATTGATATAATTGGGTTTCGTTCCAATAAACATCTTAAAAATATTGATTGTTTAACCATAGAAGAAGAAAAAGAATTTATAAAATTACGTGACGACATATATGTTTTTATGTTAAATAAAGGGATTGATATTTACCACATATTTCTAGCAGATATCCATAACTTTGACAAAATTTCAAATCGAACAAGTCAAATAATTGCAGTATTGAGTTGTTTTAGTGATTTCTTTAAAATTAATTTTAATTTTGAACAATACTTATCAAAGAATAAAGAAGACATAGGAGAAGCTATTAATTATTATTCCATGATAGTAGAATGTTTAGTCAAGAATATACAAAACCATTCTTGCATAATTACTGCTAAAGAAATTTCTAATTATATTAATGATAAACTTCAAGAAATTTATGGGGATTGGAATAAAAATTATAATGTAATCAAAATAGGAATTAAAATGAAACACATGGGTTTTAAGAAGTTTAAGAAACAAATCTTGGGTTCTGAGAGAAAATATCATTATGACATACCTAAAAAAGTTATTGAGAGTACTATTAAAAATTTAAATTTAAAAATTGAGATTGAAAATGATGAGGGAATTTTCAAATAAAATATATTTTAATTGGATTAACTTTTATTAAGTTGGCGAAATCGAAACCAGAATAGTTAAAAGAATTTATTGGTATCATAAAATTTATCAAAAACATTATTTGCTTCTTTTTGTAATTCTTTGTATTTTAACAGCACTTCAGGAATTGGTTCTTTAATAACAAATACTTCTTTAAAGCCTATCCAATTAGCTTCATTAATTAATCCGAATAGTAAATTAAGTAATCCTTCTGCTTTATCTTCTGAGAATCTATTTGTAAAAAAGTATTTGTGCATTTGTTCCTTACTTAATTCTAAATTTGACCTCAGAGATTCTATGCTTGGATGTGACCATGAGCAAAGTTTTTGATAAGTTAAATAATATTGCGATTTATTAAGCTCATCTAATAATTTTTTAAAATTAGAAAAAATTGTGTTTGGGTTCTTGATTTCTTTATTAGTCAATTTATCTTGTTCATAATTTTGTTGTTCAAACCATTTTTTCCAAGAACCACCATTCTTACTTAAATATATAATCTGATAACAACTCTGCATGGAATGTCTGACTAATTCCGCAGCTTCACTATAATCACCGCACAGAATTAATTGAATTGTAATTTTTTGTTTCCTAACCATTTCAGAAAACAAGGAATAGCAAAGAATAAATTGATTTGAATCTTGATGTTTCATGTTTCCATATTCATAGTAA
>Ga0210006_1000316_pt1 | contig 39430 bp, 32 predicted proteins | sample CryGey02umfilter_2_FD_185452 | JGI IMG/M metagenome (GOLD analysis project Ga0210006, IMG submission 185452) | Groundwater microbial communities from aquifer in Utah, USA - Crystal Geyser 4/10/14 0.2 um filter (SPAdes) (version 3) | ecosystem: Environmental > Aquatic > Deep subsurface >... | reverse complement strand
ATAATTTAAAGAACACAAGGAAAAGATATGATTAGAGTACCGCCTGAAAGATTAAAACAACGCTACCAGTAGTCAATAGTCGGAGATAGCGGAGATTGGCCAGTTAATCAAGGTCAAGTGCAGGGTTTGGGCTGAAGTGGTAACTGACAAAAGTTGATGAAATCTACAGTTTTGATTTCTATTCAGCAACATATCTATGTCATCCCGTCGTAAGTATCTAAAACACCAAAATCTCGTCAGAAAAACCGCAGATTGCCTGACCTAAATTTGAACAAAACTGCAAACGCAATTGTTTGAGTACTTTTTAGGTGCCTTACCAAAGATAGGATTTATTCACATCAACCAATCAGATTCTGAACTATCAAGTAAACATCCAACCACTTGAAAAGATGTTTTGAATTCCGTATAATCTGAATAGCGTTTCTGACAAGTTCCTTCTCGGGTAAAGAAAAATAACACTAAAAAGGTAATAACTATCAGATTATTTTTCATTCCATAACCACTTTTTCAATTCTTTCTGCTATGGCGTCAAAAAATCCTTCAGCTCTCTTGAGAGAAAGAGCGTCTTGCGCAGCAGATTGTGCGGTTATGCCAAAACCTCGTGTATCGGAGAAAGTTTTGTCCGGAATATCAAATACTGCCAATGTTTTACTTTCTTCAAGAGAAAATACTTTTATTATCACCCGGGCACGAGTTGAATAGAGTTCATCTGATATCTGGCTAATCTTTTCAGCTTCGGCTCTGCCAGAAACTAAAATAGTCGCTCCGTAATCTTTTGCCTGTTTTATCATTTCTTCTTCAGTTGCGGGTTTAATTTTCTTAGAAATAAGTGTAACCTGTTTCCTTTTTAGTGCTTCTACTATACGGCTTTCAATTATTGAACTATCTCTTTTTTTACCAAGAATTCTTTCTTCAATAAAGACAATTATTTTTGTTTTACCTGCTATCTGATTTTCTATCTCTTTTAATCTATTTTTTGTCTCAATTTCAACCTTTTTTATTTCTGCAAGATATCTTGGTGGTAAACCGCTCAAATCGCTGATTTCTTTGAGTGACTGCACAGCCATCATATATCTATTTATTGCCAGAGTATATTTGCCTTTCGCTTCCGAGTCAGAACCTTCCCGAATAAGGGATTTGACCAAGGAAAGTGTTTCACTAACTGTTTCTTCAATAAAATTTTTATGTTCTTCTTCTGAAAACCTTACTTTTGTCCACGCCTTATAGAAATATTCCACTCCTCTTGATGTACTCTTTTCCCATTTTTCAATATAATATTCATCTGCCGAAACTTTCAAAATACTTTTCCCGACAGCATTCATCTGTGCCTGATTGAAAACATTTGAAGCAAGAACATCCTTTGTTGAACCAGTAGTAATTATTTTCTCAATCTCTTCAGATTCTATTTTTACACCGAGTTTCTCTGTAATTGCCCGCTGAGCATTTCTTAATGCTTCCTGTCGTGCATCTACTTCCTGCTCTCTGTCACCGGACATACCAATAAAATATCCCGGTGTTCCTTTTATCCAATTAGGTTCCGGTATAGTTGATACTTTCCGTTCCTGTCCTATATTTTGCCGGACAAACACCGACTTTGTTGCACAGCCGGTTGTAATTAGTAATGAGATAAAAATTAAACCTAATATTTTCTGAATCATTGCCTTATTCTAAAACCGAAATATAACAGATACAAGAGGGCCTTGAAAATTATCTATAGTGTCAAGCCTCGTACCTCCTGATATAACCTCTTTTCCTGTAGTACTATCTGTATAAGTGCTCCCACCGGAACCAATTCTCACAATGTTGTAATAAAATCTGTAATACAATCTTATCGTCAATAATCCATAAGTATAAGAGGGTCCTAAATCAACTTCTATAGCATACGCGATGCCTCCTTTATCAACTATTTGATTTTTCGCTTTCGCATATCCTAAAAAGAGTGAAACATCACCATCAAGCCACATCCAACCATTTTCTCTTTCAGCCAAAGTGGAATCCATTAGTTTTAAGATTCCACAATACCCTTCATAGGTAGTATCTAATGTTTCAGCCCAGACAACTTCCCCTGTCCTTTCTTCTATATTAAAAATTGTATTCGGTATATTGTATCTCCAATATCTTATTCCATAGCCATTGTACCATGTTATGTCTCCAAACCTGGATATTAAGTTTGGCCCAATGAGTAAAATATCTCCTGTAAACCAATCTGAGTTTATAAACATCTTTTTTGTTGTATAGTAGAGCGTCCCGTTTTCCCTAAACCAGTCCTGTCCTTCAGCCATCCCCTTGAAATTTCCAGACATAAATCCAGTTTGGAACCAATTATATTTCCCGTACTTTTTTAATATTTTACCCTGTATTCTGTGTAATTCCCCCTTTTCTGTTTTCGTTAAACCTGCTTCAGTTGTTACTTTTTCTTCCGTCAAGGAAGAAAGGATGCTTCCTATAAAACTAACCCTTCCATATTTTATACCCACTTCTACTCCTTTGAGCAATGCTGGATCTATTTCATAAACGATGGGTCTATAAATATTTTCTCCTTTTGTTTCGGGGTTCCAATTACAATACCAAAGTTGAGGTATGATGCTCAAATTAAATTCCTTTTTTTCTATTTCTTTTTCTTTCCTATGTACTATGGGCACTTTTTGTTCTGTGATTTCAATCAGTCGTTTATCTATTTCAAAATAATTGATTAACAATTCATCTATTTTTTTATTTAATTCTTCTACTAAGAGTTCTTTTAGTTTCCTCTTTTCTTTTGGTTTCTGTGTTACATATTCATCAATAATTATTTCAGGTTTTCCCAATTTCATTTTACCTTTTATAGAATTTTTCAAAATGTTGAGATTGAAATTGCACAAAATATCGTATTTTTTTCATGAGCAAAAAATACTTTTGCCCGAGGTAATCTTTCTCTGATATAGTTTAAGATATGTTTTTTATAATAATCATCAATCGGTTTCTCAAAAGAAACACCTATTTTTTTGTCAAATTTATATCCTGCTATTGGAAGTGGTTCAGTAGAAGTTTTTTTCTTGGCTTCACAGAAAGAAACTTCCAATAAAACACAAAAAACAATAATCACAATAAACTGCAAAAATTTAATAAATTTATTTCCCATACTTTTATGGAACAGGAATATCTCGCATCATTTCTTTTACAGCTTCTTGGGCAAACGGGAGGACAATCTTTCCTTTTCCACTTTTTGAATTTGCTCCTTGCCACAGCACAGCTGCTGTTTCAAAATCAACCATTTTTACTGTAAAAGATACTTCTACGGTATATATCTCTTTTTCTGGAAGTTCAAAACCTCCAACTGTTGGTATATATAGTGATGACTGGCCTTTATGCGATTTTGTAACCGCATATTTCGTAACTGTTCCAACAACAAGTGCTCTAACTCCAAGGATTTTACCAAGTTCAACAGCAGTTGATGGCTCCATAATCCCGAACTCTACCATTTTTAATTCTCTTGCTTGCTCCTTCAAAATTAGGTCAACTCTATTCTTCTCAATAACATCATAACCCCTTTTCAAAAGCTCAAACCCAATTAGATCAGCAATTTCATTTCCAGAGCCATGAAATTCTGGAGCATCGTCAAATCCTACAACAGCCACTCTTTTATATTGAACAAAATCAACACCCGGTCTTACATACATTTGTATATCAGACTTTGGTGTATGAGCACATCCGAATAAAGAGACAAAAAATAAGAACAAGATGCTTACTTTTTCCATTTATCGCATTGATTAATTTATTTAGTTAACGCTCCAAAAAGTCTTCCCAATGTCATTGCGAGGAATGAAATGCCGAAACAATCTCATTTTTATCATCTGGAAAGACGAAATTGCCATAGTCATCCAAGGTGACCTCGCAATGACAGCAATGAAAAACTTACTTTTGGAGCAGAAACTATTTAAGTTAAATTTTATTCTTTTGAAACAGATTTACATTTGAGTCTTTTTATTTCAATATTTTTACCGTCATAATACATTATTTCACCGCCTTTTAAGAATTGTATTTGAGAATCAAATGAACCAACCACATCCTTTTCAAATATTTCTAACGGCTTGCCACTTCCCACATCCCAAATACAAATATTGTTTTTTTCGTCTCCTGATACAAGGTATTTATTATCAGGACTAAATGACAGGGCAACAATATTTTTTTTATGCCAGACTTCTGTCATAGTTGAAGACCAATCGCTTGTATTCCAGATAATAATTATCTTGTCTTTTTTAAGCTGCCCGGCAGATGCTAAAAATTTACCGTCAGGACTGAAAGCAATGCTGTTTATGTCTTTTTTATCAAATTCTGTCAAAACTTTTAGTTCTTCACCTGTATCAGCACTATAGATATAAATTGATTTACCATTCATTTCACCCACTGCTAATATTTTTCCATCAGGACTCAAATCCATTGAGCAAGCCTTCACAGTAGTGTCTTTTTCACTTATAATATTTCCGCTCTCTACGTCCCAGACAATGGTTTTTCCGCCAAAAGAAGCCAATCTTTTACCATCGGCAGAAAATGCAAGATACGAAACGTCATCTTTCTGTCCTCTTAGCACTTTTGATAAAAATATCCTTTGTTTAGAAACATTTACGCCCCAAATTTTAACAGGCACATCTTGAGGTGTATATTCTGGTTTCACATATACTTCTTTACCTGTTTTATCTTTCTCTATCTGGAGAAGAGCATCTCGGTCAAACCAACCGGCAGATGCTAAATATTGACCATCAAGACTGAAAGTCACTGCACGAATTCTTTCTCTAATATGTGCTTGCACTTCACTTGTTATTATTTTTCTTTTAGTATCTACCGCCACATCAGTTCTTTTCTTTATTTCATCAATTTGTTTCTCAAACTCCGTATTTGAATAGGGCAAGACGAAAGTCATCTTATAAGGAGACCACATACATTTTATTGATTTGTAGTGTTCCATATCTTCCATATTCTGGAAAAGCAAACCATTTTCTGTGTCTAACACTGTAGTTGTTTTACCCTTGGTTTCTACCTGCGCCTGTATTTGAATTTTCATCAATTGTTTTCCACCAAATTTGGAAGCTTCGGCAACATATTTGCCATTCGGAGCAACTGCGGCAATTGCCAACTGTCCAAAGAAGCGGGAAGATGTTTTTTCAAACAGATTATCTGCTCCATATCCCAAATTTACACCAAACAATCCTAATATACCAACAACCAATAAAAACTTTAAACAGTTTTTCATGATGCTTTTTCCTCCCTTTTAGTTTTTACGCGAAATAACATCACCCGCAGTAACATACCACAACGCCTACTTATTATATCTGATGACCTTTCGCGAAAAAGTTTTCATCAATATTTTTTGTAGTATGGTACCTTGAACATTCTTTGTCCTTTTTTACTTTTTTTCAGCTACATCTTCTTCTCTATAAATTACTGTTTTCACAGGGTCAAAAAAGTGGCCAATAATGCAGCCAATAAGAGCCCCTGCCACCGCCACTTTCGGATCTTTTAAAACTATAAAACCAATCACGGCGCCCACAATAGCACCAATAACAGCACCTTTGAAACCCCTTTCATTTTGCACTTCTCCCCATTTTATCAAAGCCATTTTTTCATCGCCCCCTTGTATGAAAACTTTTTACTTCTATTCACTTTTTTCTGTCAGGTCAATTCCTTTGATGCTGTAAAGTTTAAAATTTGTTCCAGTTTCAAATGTAAATCTATTTGGAGTCCTAAACTGTGGATAGCGAGCCATTGCTATTTCTTTGTCATCAATGAATAATCTAAAAACTGCATCAGTTTTTTTAAGTGAAACTTTAACCATCTTTTCCCGAATACTTTCATGGCTTACTTGTGTTCCGCCTATCGCGGCTAAATTGCTATCATATCCGCCACCTATCGTCACTTTAACATCGCCAATATTAACTGTATGTGACTGGCCAGTATAACCACGTCTTCCACAATTGATAATCCATTCAAAGATAAAATCTCTTGGAAAGACAATATTACCTATACTGAAGTGATAATTTCCCTGCTCAAAGTGAGTAAGGAATTTCTTCCTGCCATCGAACTTTACCATCAGTTTTTCACCGCCGAGCCAACCTTCAGGTATATTGCCTTCTTCTACATTAGAAAAATCTTCAAAGTAAAAAATACTTTCCGCTTTTGGTTTTTCTGCTTTTGGTTTTGGTTTGGGTTCAGGTTCTTTGACTACTTCTGGCTTTTTTTCTTCTTTCTTTACCGCTGGTTTTGGGAGCATAATTAACTCACTGGCAAGTTTTATTGTGTCGGCATCTTTTTTTATTTCTACACCAGAAGTTGAGAGGACTTCTCCCGTTTCCGTCTCTATAATTCTTGCATTTACTTGAAAACTTTTTTCAAGTTCAGTGATTGTACCGATAACAATTCCTTGTGCACCAACAAGTTTTCCCAGGGAAGCCGCTTTTGATAGGTCAAAAAAATCTGAAAGAGCATATTTTTGCTCGGCAATTACTTTGTTAATAAGCGCTCTTTCAACAATCTTAAAATCACCCCATTTTGCTAATCCTGTGGACATCTCTTCAGCAATATGTTTCCCTAGCATACTTACTTGACCGTCAAGATTGACAAAATTAATAACGGCAGCATTTTTTAACTCTTCGTGAAGATTAGCGATAAGTCCCCGGGAAAGTGTCTCCATTGCCTTTTTTCTCGGATAAACTTGTGCAGAGAGATTTGTGGCAAGAAAAAAAACTCCACAGAACATAAAATAAAACAGTTTTTTAATCATAATGCCCCCTATATCCCTGCCTTAACCCTCTCATGACCTGAAAGGAAAGAGGCTTATGAGGATATTTTACTTGATGGTTATCACTTTGGATTAACTTTACCCGAAATGATTATTTACTTGGATCCCATTCTTCAAATGTCTTGTCAATAAATGAGACTGCATCTTTTACTTGTTGACGGGCTTTTTCATCTTTTTCGTTTGCTGAAACATCTCTCATAAACTCCTTAGCATATTCACTCATTGCCGATTTAGGAACCATATAGATAACCCTTGCTCGCCAGCCTGCTTTCCGACTTCCATCTGTGTCAACTTCTTCAACTCGTTGACTAACATAATCTCCTCGTTCACCCCGAACTATGCCTTGTGCTTTTCGTACTTCTTTCATTTTTTCTGCTTCTTGGGTATATAAAACCCCGGTATCTACTCCACCTTTTGCCGATGCCGCTTTTACCTGTGTCTCAATCATCTCACCCCAGAGAAAATGAACTGCCGCTCTCTTAGCATCGGTCATCGCACTATCTATCGCACTGCGTTCACTCGCCCAAAGTCCTATTGACTGTCCAATAAATGCTTTTGCCTCTTTTGTGGACTTGGAATTAGGATTTTTTACCCAATCAGGTAATTCTTTTGGTCCCTCAATAACAAAAGTTGCACTGGTCGGACCTTTTGCCCGTGTCCCTGTTGCACATCCTGAAACTAATACACACAAACCCACAAATCCTAAAGTACTCAACTTAATCAAATAACTCTCCATCTTAGTTTTACCTCCTGAATTTTTTTGTGCGATACAGCACACTGCTACGCTTTTTTTATCACCTCCCGTCAATAGTAATTAAAATTTTACAACACCAGAAGCACTTATTGTACTCTGGCCAAGAAATTTATATTCAATATTGATTCCACCAAACGCTATCCATTCAATTGTCTTTTTGGGTCTTGCATCAACAACTTTTTCCCAGCAAGTCGCATCTGAATAGATTGCTATATTATAGCAATCCGACCATTCAACTGCATTCCATTCAAAAACTATTTCAGTATCTGATAAAATACCCTCATTTGCAGGAGAAATTAAAGTTGGAGGCGTAGGGATTGCTTGCGGAAAAATATTCTGCGGCGACAAAAATAGAAAGCTACATATCAAAATTGGTAGAAGATTTTTTGGCAATATGTTAGAGGATGTCCGAGAATTCCCAATTTTTAATAAAAAGTGATGATTGTAAAATAGATTTGTTCTTAGATTTGAAAAATTACTAACTGGTGGGGAGAGTTCTGTCTGTCTGTCTGTCTGTCTGTCTGTCTGTCTGTCTGTCTGTCTGTCTGTCTGTCTGTCTGTCTGTCTGCAAGATTTGTTCCTGATTCATTTTTTTCTTAAGTTGCTCAATTCTTGTAACATAATTATACCTGCCTGGCTAAATTATACTCTTTTCTGCGTTGTAATGTCAACTTCTTTTTCTCTGTGCTCAGTCTTAATATTTCTTCTTTTCTGCCGACATATACATCATCTGGACTTACATTGTTCAGTGCTTCGTGTGGTCTTGAATTGTATTCCTGTACTGTTAGTGAACAAATATCTTATATCAAAAATATTTCCAGAAAGTACGTTTATTATTCTTTTCTTTTGCATAGTGTTTTAAAATTATTAAATCTGTTATTTAAATCTTTGTAGTTATGTAGTGCATCATTTGTGTTTATATCTATCGTTGTGCTACCTATAACTATATCACCATCTTTTATAGTAAAAATATCTGAAAAGCAATAATCATATATTTCTCTATGCTTTTTTACATCATCTATAGTATTTTCAATATTTGAAATCAAATTAATATCTTCTTGGTTAACTTTCTTGTATAAATCTCTTAAAAAATATTCTAATGTGCCTATAGACATCATGTTTGGTTCTATTAATTTTATTCCATATGAAAGGCATAATTTTCTGATAGTTTCATCTATATTGTTATTAACTGTCATTAAAAACATGATTATCCGATAATTAGATAAATATTGAAAATTTTTTGCGTAATAATCAAATACTTTCCCAAGAAAAGTAAAAACAATTTCTTTGGTAATTTCGGTTGCTTGATATTTCTTCAACTCAAACACATGAAAATCTTGTTCTTTTATACATATTAAATCTATATTTCGTGTTGAACTTGAGAAAGAGATGTATAAGATGTATAATCCGCTCCAAACCTGCCACCCCATCCGTTTCAAAGTTGCCACCTAATCCGGTTTAAAGTTGCCACCCTATCCGGCTGAAAGTTTACCACTTTTAAAGGTATTTCCGGATAGACACACAAAATTTCTCCGGGACACTTATATTTCTTACAAAAAAGTTTAGATTTTCCTATAATATAAGCAAAACTAACCATAGGAGGGTCTGAACATGTCAAACGGGAGAATCAGCATGAACAAAATCAGGGAAGTAATCAGGTTAAATGAGGACTGCAATTTGAGTAACCGGCAAATAGCCCGAGCATTGAACATATCAAGACCGGTAGTATCACAGTATCTGACGGATTACAAATCATCCGGTTTTATGTATGCAAACATAGAGAAGATGAGTGATGATGAGTTGATAGAATATTTTGAAAACAATAAGAAAAAAGAATCAGATAAATACCGTAGACTATCAGAAAAATTTGAATATTTTGTTAAGGAATTAAAAAAGACCGGAGTTACACTTGACACATTATGGCAGGAATACAAGAAGGAAAATCCCGATGGATACAGTCGTACCCAGTTCTGCTATCATTTTCAGGTGTGGCGAAACACCTCTGAGTTAACAATGCACATAGAACATAAAGCAGGAGAAAAAATGTTTGTAGATTTTACTGGAGACAAACTCAAGGTTTACGATAAAAGAACGGGAATCAGTCGGGAAGAAGTGGAAGTGCTGGTAGGGATATTAGGAGCCAGTCAATTGACGTATGTAGAAGCAGTTGAGAGCCAGAAGAAGGAAGACTGGATAAAAGCAAACGATAATGCGCTGTGGTATATTGGTGGGGTCCCACAGGCAATAGTTCCTGATTGTCTGAAGTCTGCCGTGGTAAATGGCAACAAGTATGAACCCGACATTAATCCTGAATATAGTGATTTTGCAAGACATTATGACACAGTAATTTTACCAGCCCGACCCTATACACCGAAAGATAAAGCGATGGTAGAAAATGCGATAAAAATAGTTTATGTTAGAATATTTGCACCATTACGGAATCGTATTTTCTATTCAATAGAAGAGTTAAACTTCGCAATCCGGGAACTTCTAGAGCTACATAATAACAAGCAGTTCCAACGGATGAAAATCAGCCGGTGGGAGTTATTCAATGAAACCGAGAAACACACATTAAAACCACTTCCATCCTGCAGGTATGAATTAAGGGGATTTCTGAATTTGAAAGTACAGTTTAATTATCATATTTCATTTAGTCCCGATACACATTATTACAGTGTCCCCTGGCAATATAAAGGGAAACGAGTCACTGTAATATACACGTCGGAATCAGTTGAACTGTATCACAAGAGTATACGAATAGCATTTCATAAGAGGGACAGGACAGTTAACGGATATACTACGTTAAAGGAGCATATGCCACCACATCATCGGTTTTATGATGAATGGAGCCCCCAGAGAATGATTAGCTGGGGTGTGGCAATAGGTAGTGATGTGAAGGTTATGATAGAAAAAGTACTGGAAAGCAGAAAATTCCCTGAGCAAGCATATAAGGTATGTCTTGGTATATTGAATCTATCTAAAAAGTACGGTAATCAACGACTCAACCAGGCATGTGTGAGAGCCCTGCAATACAACTGTTACTCCTACAAATCCATAAAAAATATACTTGAAAAAGGATTGGATAAAATACAGGAAGAGATAGTATTCCCACAACTTCCTGTTCACAAGAACATAAGAGGGAATCATTACTTTAACTAAGGGGGATACAGACGTGAATAATCAGGGCACAATAGAAAAAATGCAACAGATGAAATTGCACGGAATGCTCAGGGCATTCAAATCAACCATGGAGACTACAATAAAGAAAAACTTTACTGCAGATGAACTTCTGGCACATCTTATTGACGCAGAATGGGATGACAGATACAACAGAAAAATGAACAGGTTGATTAAAGTGGCAAAATTCAGGTATCAGGCGTCAATTGAGCAAATAGATTTTCAACTTAACAGGAATCTTGATAAAAATATGGTGCTACGGTTTTCAGACTGTGGCTGGATAGAAGAAAAACAGGACGTTATCGTCACTGGACCTACTGGTGCTGGGAAAAGTTTTGTTGCAACTGCACTTGCACATCAGGGATGTATGCATGGATTCAGGGTTCTGTACTTTAACTGTTCAAAATTATTTTCACAACTTAAAATTGCAAAAGCAGATGGAACATATTTAAACGAATTAAAAAAGATTCAAAAACAAGATGTAATTGTAATGGATGATTTTGGACTGCACCCATTTGATTCACAAAACAGACTGATATTGTTAGAAATAATGGAAGACAGACACGGCAGAAAATCAACAGTCATTGCTTCGCAATTTCCTGTAACTAACTGGCATGATATTATTGGTGAACCTACAATTGCTGATGCAATTTGTGACAGGATAATACATAATGCTTTCAGGATTGAATTGAAAGGCGAGTCAGTGAGAAAAAAATATGCCAAAAGGCATTAAGTGTTGTGGATACTGCCGTAGTTGTGGAAAATGACGTTTCACTTTAGTAACTCTTACGAGTTACTAACATTTACCACAACTACTTGGACAACTCTACGAGTTGCCCACACTATCCACAACCGATTATTATTATTTTGCTCTTTTTAAATATAAAATATGCAAATAAATTTGCATATTACTTGATTCAAAGTTGCCACTTTTGGTATACTGTAGGTAAGAAATATGCGGGGTGCTATTGGGTGGTAAACTTTCAACCGGATAACCCGGCAGGTTTCAGCGGATTATACATATAAGACAAACCAAAACCCATATCTCTAACGCTTGAAATTAAATTTAAATCAATGCTTCTATTTAAATAATTACGAAAATTATCTTCAAAACCTTCATCTGGAATAGGAATCCTTTTGGTAGTACCCCATACCTTTTTAACAAAATACCATGAAAAAGCTTCAATTTCGTTCATTGCGGGTTAAGTTAATTTATATTGGGGAATTACATACATATCCTAGAATAATTATACTTCTTGATTCAAGAAATGTCAAGGTTAGATGGAGGTGTAAATTTTCTCTTATTTTATGTATTTCCTTCATGCTCTTGGATTCGTTCATAATTCATCCACCTCCAAGTCTTATACTTTCACGAATGCCCTTTGTTCCAGATACATTCCGTGTGACTAAATCAGGATTTATAAGGGTCTCTTTAACAAGTTCTTCGGGAATATCGCGTTCAGTAATCTGCAACTTGAGATGTTTCAGAAACACTATCTTCATGCAACAATTATATAATATATTTACGTGAAATTCAAAATATGTTCATACCGACTGCTTTAACGTCCTTTCTGCTGCAACCAAGGAATTTCAAACGAGGATTGGGTATGGCAGGTAGGACATTCTTTATCTTTACAGGTTGTTCAAGAGAAACATTAAATTTTTTATTCATAGGTCTAACGAAGCATACCATAAAGTTATAGCTATTTGATTTCTAACATAATATACGAGAAGTGACTCTAACACTAATGATTGCACACCTCTTTTTAGGGGAATTTCAAGGTAAGGTCAGGTATGAGATTAAACCCTCTGGAATTTTTGTCGATGATATTGTCTGAAAGTTACTGTTAGGAGTTGCGTTTCTTTTCATATGTATATTCTTCTAAAACTCGTGAACTGGTGAACTGATGCACACCGCAGACATATTGGACAATGAATCATGTATTTCGTGGAGGATTTCTTCTAAGGCATGAACTTCTTGCTGTATTAACGTCTTCCCGCAGTCCTATATTCAAGATACATAAAATATATTTATTGCAGATTGTGTATTGTTATATTCATTATTGAATTAATTTGACACTCTCCAATTAATATGATATTATATATAACAATGTGGCATCCATTATTGAGGTATTGCGTAAATAATTGGAGGGTATCCAATGAATTCAACTAGAAATCAAAAGCATACCAACATAGGTATGGAACTATTAAGGAATCTAGTTCAGAACAATAAGCGTATATTTACCGTAGAGGATGCAAGGAAGTCCGCTCCGTCTGTAGGGATTAAAGACGCCTATGTTCTTGAGGCTTTGCATTACCTTTCAAATACCAGGTGGATATCTCGGCTAAGGAGGGGGCTTTATGCTGTATCATCGTCTTTCCCAGGCATGACGCCTGTCCATGAATTTGAGGTTGCCATGTCTCTGGTTAATCCTGCCGCAATAAGTCACTGGTCCGCCTTACATTTTCACGGTATGACTGAACAAGCATCGCAAAAGGTCTTTATCACGACTACGCAGGTTATTATCCCCGCAAATGCCTCTAAGCCTAAGGGTAGCCGAAGGACTTCCGGCATAGAAATAAACGGCATTGTCTATGAATTCGTCAGGTCAAAGCCCGACAGGTTCTTTGGTGGTAAGGAATACTGGGTAGGAGAAGTAAGGGTGACAATAACCGACCCGGAGAGGACTATTATTGATGGGCTTGTTAATCCGGGATATTTCGGGGATTGGGCAGAGGTATATTCCGCATTGAGTACCAATATTTCCAAGTTGGACCTGCACAAGATGGTTGACTACACCATACGGCTGGGTGAAGCGGCCGTTATCAAGAGATTGGGCTGGCAGCTCGAGAGGTTGGGCGCAGATAACGCAATCCTTCAAAAGTTGGAAAGTGTTCCTATAAACGGTTACAGGGTACTAGACCCTACCGGGACGAGAACGGGCCATTGCAATAAGCGGTGGATGATCCAAGAAAATCGGAGGGTGGAATGAAACCGTTAAGGAAAAGAATAGAAGAGGAAAGAGACAGGACAAAACTACAGTGGGAAATAATCGAGCGAGACTATATCATTTCCTGGGTCCTTGCAGGTATTATAGCTAATGACAAACTAATGGCATCGTGATTTCATGCCTAAGGTAATGATAGAAATTACCATGGATGAACAAGTTATTATTAAACCTCAAAAAAAGCGGATAATTCACGGATATGAGGAAGATGTCAAGCAGGAAATATTCGTGTATTCTCTTGAAGAGATAGTTGCTGAGAAAATGCGGGCATTATTGCAGCATTTGAAGAAACTGGAAGAACGTGGTTGGAGCAGGTCAAGGGCAAGGGATTATTATGATCTTTGGAAAATATTTGACCATTATAAAAAAACATTAAAAAAAGATGAAATACCTGCTTTGTTTCTGGAAAAGTGCAAGGTTAAGAAAATAGATTTTTCTGGACCTGAATCGCTTTTCAATGATGTCATGTTGGACTACGTAAAGAAAACCTGGCAGCAATGGATGGGGCCGCTTGTACCAGATTTACCGGAATTTGAAGTTGTGATTAAAGATTTAAGAAAGAATATTTTAGGACTGTTTGCTCCCAACCCCGCAATGTAATAATACCCCGTTTTATGACGGGGTTTTTTATTTTCGGGTTTTAGCGTTATTTTCGGGAAGCCTTCGGGTTGGACATGCATGCCCTGTTTGAAATTTATACCGGATTCATGCTTTTATCTTTGTTCGTTCTAATACAGGTAGGGTTATATTCTGTTCTTTTAACACTCGAATGCTTTTTTGCTTAATTTCCTGCAAGAATAATTTTGTAGATTTATCTTTCCTTTTCGCTTTCTCTTCTTTTCTCATCTTATGCAACCAATCTAAGAAATCCGTCTCTTTAGTCACCATAAACAATCACCTCTCTGATATGTACCCATTTAGTTCTTTTTCCATTATCTGACTGAAGAGTTTTCGTGTTGCTTCTCGTTTTAGGCGATTACATTCTTGTTGTTCAAAATAAAAGCCAAAAATAGAAGTTTCTAAATAAAGTGAAAGTTTTTTCATAAGGTGCTTTCCCCTGAAATATAATATAATATTTTGAAACATTAATCAAGGTGATTTTGAGTTCTGTCTTGACCCCATGCTTTTGAATTCGTTTATTGACGATAAATTAATGCAAATAGGAATTACACGATATAAGCCGAAAATCACTGTTCTATCTTCGGGGTTAGCTAATTATTCAATATCATGGTCGGGATTTGGGGCAGTGTCTGGAACCGTCGGAATAACTCTCATAACCTGGAGGTCTTGGGTTCAAATCCACACCACGCAATTTTTATTTCTGACGACAATTCTTCTTTAATTGTTGGCTGCAAGGTATGCCGTAGAAAAGGCTGCCTGCAGATTATAACCGCCTGTTATACCGTCAATGTCAATTATTTCTCCGCAGAAATATAAACCCTTAACCTTTTTTGATTCCATTGTGTAGGGATTAATTTCATCCAGAGCGACTCCTCCACGTGTAATAATGGCTTCTTCAACCGGTCTCGGTTTAGATATTTCCAGATTAAAATTCGTCAACAAACTGATTATTTTTTCTCTTTCTGACTGGGTTATCTGACAGCATTTCTTATCGGAAACTATACCCGTCAATTTCATAAAAACCGGGATAAGTTTCCTTGGCAGAAGATTTTTTATGACATTACAGATTGAGCGGATGCCGGAATTTTTAAATTCACGCAATAACCTGGCATCAAGTTTATCCTTATCAAGGGCGGGTTTAAGATTAATGGATATTGTTACCCGTTTATTTCTGCTTAAGTTATCAACTATTAAACCGCTCAATTTCAGAATAATCGGTCCTGAAACACCAAAATGGGTAAACAGCATATCGCCAAATTCCGAATCTATTTTCTTATCATTGTCAAAAACAGTAACCATAACGTTTTTTAAAGTTAACCCCTGTAAAGATTTTACAAAAATATCCTTCGTCTCCAGGGGTACTAATGCAGGTCTGAGCGGAACAATGCTATGCCCCACTTTTTCTGCGATGAAGTATCCGTCTCCGGTAGAACCTGTCCCTGGATATGAGATTCCTCCGGTTGCAAGTATAACTTTAACCGATTTAATGATTTCCGCACTATTCTTCAGTTTTATTCCATCAACTTTATGTTTCCTGAAATCTTTTTCGGAAGGCTTATTTTCGGAAATAATAATTTCTTCAGCCCGTGAATTCAACTTTATCATTACTTTATTTTCTCCAAGATAATTTTTTAAAGCATTTACTATGCTCTGAGAGTTATCACTTACAGGAAAAATCCTCCCACCCCTTTCCTGTTTAGTTCTAACTCCGTATTGATTAAAAAACGTTGTCAAATCCTGATTAAAGAATTCCGTAAATGCCCTGTATAAAAATTTCCCGTTATTGCCGTAACTTTTTATAAAATCTTTTATTTCACCGGCATTGGTTATATTACACCTGCCTTTGCCCGTGATACTTAATTTCCTGCCGAGACGCTCGCCCCTTTCAACCAGTAAAACATTATCTCCTTTTTCTGCAGCACCTCCGGAGGCAAACATCCCCGAGGCACCGCCCCCGATTACCACCACATCGAAAATCCTTTCCATGCATCTATTTTACTATTTTTTTATCTCTTGTGCAATCTCCGTGCAATTTGACTTATTTACTGTTTTTATATAAAATGAGACCGCTATGAGAAAAACCTTTATTCTTGACACAAACGTTTTGATTCACGACATTGACTGCATATATAACTTCGCTGACAACAAGGTTATAATACCCATTATTGTTATTGAAGAACTTGATAATTTAAAAAAGGAACTGGATGAAAGGGGTAGAAACGCAAGGATTGTATCCAGCAGGATTGACGGACTTCGCTCCAAGGGCAGGTTAAACGAGGGTGTGCCGCTGGAGAATGGCGGGACATTAAAAGTAGAACTTGATGTTATTGAAAACAATATCAAAAGCGGACTCAAGATTGCCTCCAATGACAATCGTATACTCTCGACGGCACTGGCAATCCAGCAAAAAGGTGATAAAGTAATATTTATTACAAAGGACGTAAACCTGCGAATTTTAGCTGAATCTCTCGGGATAACGGTGCAGGATTATGAAAAAGAGAAAGTTGACGTAGAAACATTATATTCCGGATACAGGGTTATTAAAGTTGAAAAAAATATTATAGATAAATTTTATACGGACAAAAAGATTTCTGCGGATAAATTAGATAATCCTGCGGATAAATTCGGCACATTTTATCCGAATGAATTCGTTATATTAAGGGACAGCGACAGCGAATCCCACTCTGCACTCTCAAAATATGACAAGAAAAGTAATTCGCTTATACCTCTTTTCCATCAGGATACGCAGCCCTGGGGCATACGGGCTTTAAATAAGGAACAGAAGTTTGCCTTTGAATTGCTCATGTGTAACGAGATTAATCTGGTAACGCTTATAGGGGTTGCAGGGTCCGGAAAAACATTACTGTCAATAGCATGCGGATTACAGAAAACAGTTGAAGAACAGGTCTATAGACGCCTTTTCATCTGCAGGCCCGTTATTCCAATGGGTAAGGATATAGGTTACCTGCCCGGAACCAAAGAGGAAAAATTATATCAATGGATGGGAGCAATAAACGATAACCTGGATTTTCTTTTCGGAATTGGAAAAAACGACCCGGCACAAACGAAAGACAGGATTCAGTTTTTGTTTGATACCGGCAGGATAGAAGTGGAAGCATTGACCTATATACGCGGACGGACTTTACCGCAGCAATATATAATTATTGACGACGCACAAAATTTAACTCCGTTAGAAGTAAAAACAATTATAAGCAGGGCAGGTAAAGATACAAAAGTCGTTCTTACGGGAGACCTCCACCAGATAGATAATCCCTATCTTGATGCTTCAAGTAATGGCCTGGCTTACCTGGTAGAAAGGTTCCGTGGACAGGAATTATACGGAAATGTAACCTTTTTTAAGACTGAAAGAAGCAAGTTAGCCGCTTTAGCAGCAGATTTGTTGTAATTTGTAAAATTAAGGAGGAATCGTTATGGAGCAGAACAAGATTATTTTGAGTGAAAACGAAATACCGCAGAAATGGTACAATGTTGCACCTGATTTACCGGAGCCATTAGCACCGCCGTTAAAACCAGACGGTACACCGATCGGACCACAGGATTTAGCGCCCATATTTCCGATGGAACTAATTAAACAGGAAGTCAGTCAGGAAAGATGGATTGAAATACCCGATGATATTATAAAAATTTATAAACTCTGGAGACCCTCGCCTCTTCACCGTGCCTATGCATTGGAAAAAGCTTTAGGCACGCCTGCAAGAATTTACTATAAAAACGAAAGTGTTTCCCCTCCCGGAAGCCACAAACCTAATACAGCTGTTGCACAGGCATATTACAACAAACAGGAAGGCGTAAAAAATATCGCTACTGAAACAGGGGCCGGGCAGTGGGGCAGCGCACTTGCTTTTGCCTGCAATATTTTTGGCATAAAATGTACTGTTTATATGGTAAAAGTTTCCTATCAACAAAAACCATACAGAAGAATACTTATGGAAACCTGGGGAGCAAAAGTCTTTGCTTCTCCGACCGATACTACACAATTCGGTAAATCAGTTTTGGCAAAAGACCCTGATTGTCCGGGTTCTCTGGGTTTAGCAATTTCAGAAGCAGTAGAAGTTGCCGCTACTCACGATGATACGAAATATTCATTGGGCAGTGTCCTAAACCATGTCATACTCCACCAGACAATAGTGGGTTTGGAACTAAAGAAACAGTTAAAACTCGCCGGTGAAAAGAAACCCGACATTTTAGTGGGTTGTGTCGGTGGCGGAAGTAATTTTTCAGGGTTCTGTTTTCCTTTTGTCCCGGATAAATTGAAAGGACAGGATATAAGAATGATTGCAGTTGAACCAACTTCCTGCCCGACATTAACCAAGGGACCTTACCGTTATGACCACGGTGACGTAGCCAAAATGACACCGCTTTTAAAGATGTACACTCTTGGACATAGTTTCATACCACCAAAGATTCACGCAGGTGGTTTACGTTATCACGGAGATTCGCCGTTACTTTGCCTGTTGGTCAACAAAGGTGTAATTGAAGCCAGGTCATACAACCAGAATCCTGTTTTTGAATCAGCAGTTTTATTTGCCCGCACAGAAGGTATATTACCTGCACCTGAAACGGCACATGCTATAAAAGCTGCTGTTGATGAAGCTTTAAAATGTAAGGCAACAAAAGAAGAGAAATGTATAGTGATCGGGTTCAGCGGGCACGGACATTTTGATTTATCGGCTTACGAGGCATATCTCGGAAATAAACTTGAAGATTATGCGTATCCGGAAGAAAAAATAAAAGAAGCTCTGAAAGATTTGCCCGATATAAAATAACCACGATAAAATCGGGGCCATACTGAGTGCATCCGAAGGTAAGATAAATTTCTGCCAATTACTTCGCGCCATAGTATTCTGACAGTAATGAGTTTAAAACATCATAGTTTCGTTCTGCGGTGGGAATATCAACATAATTGGGACGGACAACAAGTTTCAATTTTGGGTGCAGAAGTTTCTTAACGGTTTCAAGCATAACATCAGTTTCTCCTGTCAAGCGTACATGAACATTGATATCGCTACCAGCAAAAGCATCGCGTACCTTTTCCGGTTCATTGGGATTTGGGTCACAGGTTTTATCAATAGCGCAATCAATAGCAACACATGCCGGGACTATCTTCTTCACCAGGGGCATGGTATGCGCCCACTGTCCGCATGAATGAATAGCAACACCGCCTAAGGCGCGTCCGATTTCTTCATCAAGAGGTAAATTGAATTTCATGTTTACAGCTGGTGAGGCGACTGCAAGATTGTCGTCTGAAATTGACATGCCGTTAAAATTTGCATGAGAAAACATTATGTGGCCTGGTTTCACCAAAGCATTTCCGATTAATTCAGCTTGAACCCGGCTAAACTCAATAACAACCTCATTAATACCCTTCATAAAATTCATAATTAATTCGGGTTCAATTAAACACCCTGCAAAAACCTCAGTCGCGTTAAGAACTAAAGTAGCGGTATCACTCGCAGATTGGGTATCGGTCCATACTATCGGTATTGCATCACCTGTCTTTGATTTAAAATACCGTATTGTATCAAGAACCAACTGAGCAATCTCGCTTTTTTCCCATCTGGGTTTGGATATATTTTTGACTTCTTCTAAAGTCTGATACATGTATCTCACAGCGGGAGATTCCCCTTCTCTCCAGAAATATTGACAACCATAAATATTAGCATAAACACCTGTCCCGAACCATGGCTCCATAACGGGAAGATGGTCGCTCGGAACATCTAAGGATAAAGCTACGTTTTCTATATTCGCATAAAAACTTTCTTCAGAAGACCGCATATCTGCAACAACAGTATTTGGCGGTGTCTGAAAAATAAGATAAGGACGTTTTCCTTCTATGAATCTTTTGACAAGTACTTGTTTTTGACTTCTGAGGTTTTGATAACGATCGACTATTTTTTTTATTTCCTGATTTGAAATAACATTTATTCTGGAATTCATAATTCCTCCCAATTATTTTTTTATAAAAATAATAAAACCTATAGCTGCTAATATTGAAAGTATTCCGCCAAATCCAAAGGCTACTGCTGGACCGGACAACTGCCATAGAACACCCATAATAATACTTGCCGGTAGAACAAATATCCCAAGAGACATATTATAAATGCCATAAGCAGTAGCAAGAATAGTTTTATCCTTAACTATATCTGCTACATAAGCACGCAGCACTCCTTCAATAAGTCCGTAATATACACCATAAAGAGCCATAAAGAACCATATCAGAAACTGTTTATTTGAAAACGCAAACCCGAAATATACAATAGAATAAACAAGAAAACCAAGAATGACCGTTTTCTTCCTTCCAAATTTGTCTGAAAATATACCGCAGGGAACCGCTGACATAGAACCCACCAGATTATACACAAGCCACAGTATCGGTATCATAATCACACTCACACCCAAATCTTTCGCTCGCAGGACAAGGAATGCATCGCTTGAATTTCCTAAAGTAAATATTGAAACAATAATAACGAATATATTAAATTCTTTCCCAAGATTTTTTATTGAAAATTTTTTATCGGGTTGGGAGACGCCGGCAGGAACATATAATTTCTCTCTGACAAAAAATATAACCATTAATACTGAAAGAAATGCCGGTATAAGCGCCCATAAAAATAACTTACGGTAATTGTTGTTTATTAGAGGAAGTATTAGAAATGCGAGCAAGGGACCGATAAAAGCTCCCATGCTGTCCAGTGCTCTGTGAACCCCGAATGCCTTACCTCTCTCTTCAGCCGAACTTGAATCTGCAACCAATGCATCTCTGGGAGCAGTCCTTATACCCTTACCTGTCCTGTCAGCAAACCTTACTAAAAGCACATGCCAGCCTGCAGTGCTTAAATAAAGGAAAAATCTGGAAACAGCGGCTAAACTGTATCCGGCAAAAACTATTGGTTTCCGTTTTTTTATTCTATCGGAATACCAGCCGGAAAATATTTTTAAAATACTTGCAGTGCTGTCCGCAATACCTTCAATCAGTCCTATAAACGCCGTCCCGACGCCCAATACACTTGATAAGAATACGGGAAGCAACGGATATATCATCTCGCTTGATATATCATTGAACATACTCACCAAACCAAGAATTACTACATTTTTATCTAATTTTTTCACAATATTATTATACATCTTTTTTCTGTAACAGGTCAATTGTTTATTGACAATTCCAATAAAGTATTATATTATTATAGTAACGCTATGGACACATATATTTCTGAAGAAAATAATAAAAGCAAGGATTTTATCAGAACCATTATTGATGAAGATATAAAGGCAAAAAAGAATAATGGGCGGGTTGAGACGCGCTTCCCCCCGGAACCAAACGGCTACCTGCACATAGGCCATGCTAAAGCTATCTGCCTGAATTTTGGCATTGCATCCGAATACAGCGGTATATGCCACCTGCGTTTCGACGATACCGATCCCGTAAAAGAAGATATTGAATACATAAACTCAATTCAGGAAGACGTAAAATGGTTAGGATTTGATTGGGGAAAACATCTCTATTATGCATCGGATTATTTTCAACAGTTTTACGGCTACGCCATAGAATTAATCAAAGCACAGAAAGCATACGTATGTCATTTGACTCCGGATGAAATAAAAGAATACCGCGGCACACCGACTGAACCGGGAAGAAACAGCCCTTACCGCGACCGGACAGTCGAAGAAAACCTCAGCCTTTTTGAACGCATGAAAAAAGGCGAATTCCCTGACGGGAAGTGTGTCCTCCGTGCAAAAATAGACATGTCTCATCCAAACCTCAATATGCGCGACCCGGCATTGTACCGCATAAAACACGCAGCACATCACAGGACCGGTAATGAATGGTGCATCTACCCGATGTATGACTTTGCTCATTGCATTTCTGACGCTATAGAAAAAATCACCCATTCAATATGTACGCTGGAATTTGAAATACACCGGCCGTTATACGACTGGGTACTGAATAATATAACCATAGACTGCCATCCTCAACAGATAGAATTTGCCCGTCTGGAACTTACCTACACTGTTATGAGCAAACGGAAACTCCTCCAATTAATTAATGAAGGATACGTAACCGGCTGGAATGACCCCAGGATGCCGACAATATCAGGTTTACGCAGGCGGGGATATACACCGGAAGCTATACGGAATTTTTGCAATCTTATCGGAGTGGCAAAAACTAACAGTATGATTGATATATCCCTGCTTGAACATTGCCTGAGGGAAGATTTAAATAAACGCGCAAAACGTGTTATGGCAATATTGAAGCCCCTGAAAGTGGTAATCACCAACTATCCTGAAAATACGGTGGAAGACCTTGACGCTGAAAATAATCCGGAAGATTTGTCTGCAGGTACCAGAAAAGTGCCTTTTTCCCGGGTAATCTATATAGAACGGGATGATTTCCTGGAAGAACCCCCTAAAAATTATTATCGATTGGCGCCGGGACGCGAGGTAAGATTAAAACATGCATATTATATTACCTGCGAAAAAGTCATTAAAGATGAAAAGACCGGAGAAATAACCGAACTTCACTGTAAATATGACCCTGAATCCCGCGGGGGCGGTACAAAAGATAACCGGAAAGTAAAAGGTACCCTGCAATGGGTATCAGCACAACACGCTCTTGATGCGGAAGTCCGGCTGTATGACCATCTTTTTACAATACCTAACCTGACAGACGTAGATGATTTCAAAAGGTGTATCAACCAAAATTCACTTCAAAAATTGACTTCCTGCAAAATCGAACCAAGCCTCAGGGATGCCCGACCGGGTGAACAATACCAGTTTATCCGTCATGGATATTTTTGTGTGGACGCTGATTCTACTAACAAAAAAACTGTATTCAACAGGACGTCGGCACTCCGTGACACCTGGAAAAAAATTGAGAACAAACAAAGGAAATGACATAAAATTAAAAAGCCCCATTAAGGGGCTTCTTAATTTCTGCCGGGCTAGGACTTGAACCTAGAGACTTCTGGTCCAGAGCCAGACGTGTTACCAATTACACCACCCGGCAATCTATATTGAATTTTCAGTTTATTTAGCTTTTGTATCTACACTAATCCGACTTTTTTCCAAAGACTGGAATTGTTTTTTTTGGCATTGTTTATTAGAATACGGATTTCTTTGTCAGACATTTGTTCGGTTTTAGTTTCTATTTCTTCAACAGAATCACCCTTGCTGGCGCCTATTAATTGAAGAAACTTAAGTGTCTTTAATGTCCCCAGTTTAGAATATAAAGTTTCTATTCCTTCTTTAAGTATTTCTTCTGCTAATGTTTCTTTCATAATTATCATCAAATGGACGACAATAAATATTTGTATTAAAATACACTCTCACTTTACTTAATCCTGTATTTCCTTATCATATTCCTTTGTTAGATTATATAATATATTCTGTGCGAAAATCAATTTCCTAAATATCCAGTAAACGGTGGCAGTATTTACTTATTTACTTTTTATACCTAAATGATTATTGCGAAAAACGTGGTAGTTGTGGGAGTCAATTAGAATTTAATTACCTCCGTCCCCGTTATTTTTTTAAAGCAGTGAATAGTGAATGTTTGATATTTTATCGCCAATGACACCTGTTTCTTTGGAAGTTGAAACAATAAATCCCTGCCTGTCTTTTTGCCTGCTAATTTCAAACCAGCGTTTGAGAGTTTTTAGATGATGCGAAGTCAATGTAGACGCAAGTTTTATTTCTATCGGGTAAATCTGGCCGGATGTTTCAACCAGCAAATCGATTTCTGCGCCATCCAGGCTCCGCCAATAGTATAATGAACTTTCCTCAATAAGCGAAGTAAATCTTTTTACAAAGTTACCAACCACGGCGGTTTCGAAAATCGCTCCGCTCATAGGACCGTATAACAAGCCCTCTTTATCCTTTATTTTTACAAGGTAAGACAGGAGCCCCGTATCCATAAAATAAAGTTTGGGAGCTTTAATTATCCTTTTCCCGAAGTTTTTGTGATATGGTTGCAGTAAATAAATGATAGAACTTGCTTCAAGGAGTGAAATCCAGGACTTAATTGTAGGGACTGATACTCCCAGGTCTCTGCTTAAAATGGAATAATTGAGTTCTTGAGCGGTCCTGGAGGCAATCAAAGAGAGAAACTTCTCAAAGTCATGGATATTCACATTTTTAATGTTTCCCCGGACATCCCTGTCAATATAGGTTTGAATATAACTGGAAAACCAGAGCCTCTTTGAAACAGACGGATTTACTACCAACTCTGGATAACCACCATTCAATAGCCATTCGCCAGGATCGGGATATTTACCGGGGAGAATATTATGTTTTGCCAAATATTCAAGGAAATCCCGCACATCGTATTTATCTATATTTAAATTGCCTATAATTTCTTCTATAGTAAAAGAATACATTGAAAGGACTGCGACACGCCCCGCAAGGGATTCGCTTACATTCTTCATAAGGGTAAACTGCTGGGAACCGGTAAGTACCCATTGCCCGGGCCTGCGATCCTGGTCAATTCGCGACTTAATGTAGGAGAGCAGGGAGGGAGCGTTTTGAATTTCATCTATTATCAAAGGCGTTTTGTATCTTTCTAAAAAGGCTTTCGGGTCATTTATAGCCATAGACCTGATATCAAGTTCGTCAAGCAGGACGTAATTATACTTTTTGGGTAATATCTTTTTGAGGAGCGTAGTTTTTCCTGACTGCCTCGAGCCGGTTAATATAATGGCAGGGAAAGTTGACAAAGCCTCGTGTATTGATTTTTCTATAAGTCTTTTTTTATACATACCATTTTAAAGTTGTACTTTAATATAGTGTATTATATATTTTTATTCGCATAAAGTCAATAGATTGTTTAACTAAGGCTTTCCTCTCCGTAGGGTATATTCTATTTTTTGGGGGGGTCAATTTATCTTTCAGGATTAGGTTCAAACCTAAAACGGACAATATTTGTCTTATTTATTTCCTAATTATCGGTTTCCAATTGATATGAATATCTCTGCAGGGATTATAATGTTTGGCTTATATGGACAGCTATTGTTTATATGTTATTAATTTATATTGATATTTGACGGAAAAAAAGATATAATAATTACAGGTTTGCGAGAAGGAAAATGAAAATAAACAGTCGTACAATAAAAAGAAGTTTTACGCGTTTAAAGGAAAAAGTTGTCAGTGATGATATCACAAAAAAATATAAAATAGAACAGCCTTTAAAGGCGGAACTATTCAGTATTAATCAATTGGAACAATATGCCAGGTTACTTGCTAAAACCCATGAAGTAGATATAAACCCCGGGAAAGACAAACTCCTGCCCAGGTTATCAGAAAACGAAGATATTCTTGTACATGTTTATGAACTGCTGATGCTTGTGATTGAAAACAAGAAAAGAATTTCTACGCCGGCAGAATGGTTGATAGACAATTTTTATCTTGTAGAAGAACAGATTAGAACAGCCAGACAACATTTCCCTAAAAACTACAGCCGTGAACTTCCCCATCTAAAAAAAGGGCCTTTAGAAGGGTTCCCGAGAGTATATGATATCGCATTAAAATTAATATCACATTCAGACGGGCGTGTCCACGGAGAAAGCCTTTATAATTTTGTTACTGCTTACCAGACTGAGAAAGTGTTAAAATTAGGCGAATTATGGGCAATTCCCATTATGATTAGATTGTCACTTTTAGAAAACCTGAGACGTGTTGCTGTCCGCATTTATGCCGGAATAAAAGACAGGGACAGGGCAAATTACTGGGCAGGCAGAATGCTGAAAGTTGCAGAAGAAAACCCCAAGAATCTTGTCCTGGAAATAGCGGATCTTGCACGGTCAAAACCTGATATGTCAAGCGCGTTTGTTTCAGAACTTGTCATACGGCTGCAGGGACAGAGCACTCATTTAGTACTTCCTCTCACCTGGATAGAACAGAGACTTTCCGAAGACGGGACAAAAATTGAACAGATTGTCCATGCTGAAAGTCAGAAACAGGCTTCGGATCAGGTATCTATAGGCAACAGTATTAACAGTTTGAGGCTGTTAAATGCTATAGACTGGAAAGAATTTGTTGAAAAAACAAGTTCGGTTAATGCCATTCTTCAAAACGATCCAATCGGTGTATATGTCAATATGGATTTTGAAACTCGTGACCATTATCGCCATGTCATAGAAGATATTGCAAAAAACAGCAGATTTACAGAAAATGAGGTTGCGGTTAAAGCAGTGGAGTTAGCTGCTCAAAACATAAAAATAAACGGTGCAAGCGACAGAATGTCCCATGTCGGATTCTACTTGATTGATAAAGGATTATCTAGTCTGGAGCAAATAACCCAAAAGCGTTTTTCTGGCATTGAATATCTGCAAAAAAAAGCCAGACAATATCCTTTATCTGTTTATCTGACAGCAATATTTGCGGTTACTGCGGTTTTCTCAGCGGTTGTGTTTAAGCATATCAGTACTTATGTGATAAATGAGCGGCTGCTTTTATTGACAGGAGTATTGTTGTTTATTTGCTTCAGCAATCTTGCTATAGCACTTGTAAATTGGCTGATAACTGTCCTGGCTAAACCCGGCATATTGCCCAGGATGGATTTTTCTAAAAAAATACCCGGTGAAGAGCGTACTCTTGTCGTGGTTCCGACTATTATCTATAATCAAAAAAACATGGACGATTTATTGGAAGGGTTAGAAATAGAATACCTGGCGAATCGGGATTCAAACCTGCATTTCAGCCTGCTCACGGATTTCCCGGATGCAGCAGAAAAGACAATGCCTGATGATGAAAAACATCTAAATTATATCAGAGAACATATTAAGGAATTAAATGAGAAATATGAACAGGACAGGAATGATATTTTTTATATTTTTCACAGGCCGAGAGTATGGAATCCCAAAGAGTGCGTGTGGATGGGATACGAACGAAAAAGAGGGAAGATTGAAGAACTAAACGCATTCCTGACCGGCAACGGGTTTAGAGACGTAAGAACTATAATAGAAGGCAATAATATTGATATTCTAAAGCAGGTTAAGTACGTAATTACCCTGGACGCAGACACTCTAATGTCACTCGATTCGGCACAGAAACTTGTCGGAACAATTGCCCATCCTTTGAACAAAGCTGTTTATGACGAAAAAAAACAGAGAGTTGTTGACGGTTATACCATATTTCAGCCGCGCTTAGCCGTAAACATGGTGTATGCAAACAAGTCGTGGTTTGTTAAAATTTTTGGCGGTGAGCCGGGCATTGACCCGTACACCAAAGTCGTATCGGATGTTTATCAGGATTATTTTTATGAAGGTTCATTTATCGGCAAGGGTATTTATGCTGTGGAATTATTTTCTAAGTTGCTCGGTAATCGTTTTCCGGAAAACCGCATATTAAGCCATGACCTTATTGAGGGCTGCTATGCAAGGTCGGCTCTTGTGAATGACGTACAGTTTTATGAAAAATATCCTTCAAGCTACCTATCGGATGTGAACAGAAGACATAGATGGATCAGGGGCGACTGGCAGCTATTATCGTGGCTAAAGTCAAATGTCCCGGGACCCACGGCACACAAAACAAAAAATCCCCTATCCAGGCTTTCTCAATGGAAGATATTTGATAACCTGCGACGGAGCAGCATACCTGCATCAACATTAATACTATTTCTTGTGGGTTGCACGGTTCTTTCTATGCCCCTGCTTGTAACCATGATAATTTCCGGCATAATATTTATTCCAAATTTACTTACAATAACCATAGATATAATAAAAAAACAGGAAGAATTATCATTAAAAATTCATTTCAACAGTATTGTGGATTCAATAACAAGGCGTCTTTCCCAAGCGTTGTTTGCGGTAATATCTCTGCCTTACGAAGCCTTCTACAGCATTCATGCAATCCTGCTTACCTTGATAAGGATGTTTATTACTCATAAGAAAATGCTGGAGTGGGACCCTTCAAGCAATGCCACGAAACGGGTACGTAATAATTTGTTTGATTTTATCAGGGCAATGTGGTTCGCCCCGGCTATTTCATCCGGTTGTTTTATTTATTTTGTTTATTTTCATACAGGGATAATAAATTTATATTGGATATTTTTAGGTTTATGGTTTTTCTCTCCTGCAATAGCCTGGTGGATTAGCAAACCCCTGATTGTCCGCAAGGCGGCACTGAGTACCGGGCAAACATTGTTTCTGCGGAAATTATCCAGAAAAACCTGGCATTTTTTTGAAACTTTTGTAAATCCTGAAAGCAAGTGGCTGCCTCCCGATAATTATCAGGAAAAGCCGGTTAAAAAAACGGCATACCGTACCTCACCCACAAATATCGGATTATACCTGCTTGCCAATCTTTCATCTTTTGACTTTGGTTATATTTCAGCGGGACATTTTATCAAACGTATCAAAAATGCCTTTGATACCGCAAGTTTGTTGGAAAGATACAGAAATCATTTTTACAACTGGTATGACCTGAAGTCTCTTGAACCGCTTCCTCCCCTGTATGTTTCGACTGTAGACAGCGGAAATCTTGCAGGATATTTATTAGTACTTGAATCCGGCTTAAACGAGTTGCCGGACAAAAAAATAGTTTCACGGGAAATATTCAGAGGGCTGGAAGACGCATTATATATACTAATTGACCTGGTAAAAACATCCAAATTTATAAGCAAGGAGAACGACAAAAAAATCTCAATATATTTTGAAAAACTCCGGAAAAACCTTAAATGTGATTCCATCGCAATTAAAGACATATATGCCTGCCTGAACAGTATTAAGACAACAGCGAGGGAGCCGGATATGCTTATTACTGCCGTAAGAGACGAACAGGTAAATCTCTGGTATGGAATGTTTAAAATGCAATGCGATGATTTGCTTGACGATTTAGTTTCCCTTGCTCCCTGGCTGCTTCTGGAGAACCGGCTGGAAAATATATTGCAAAAAGAGGAATCTTTAAAAGCAATATTTGAAGAAACTCCCGCTCTTGATGAAGTAGCGGAACTTTCCATAAAATTATCTCCGGCAATAAGTGGTATGATTAATAAGTTATCGGGATTAAAGGAAGAGGCTCCGGGAGAAACGATGCAGCGGTTAACGGAACTGAATAACGCCATAATAAAGGGAAGCGAATACGCTGCAAATAGGATTACGGTAATTAAGCAGCTCCTGCTTCAATGTGCTGAATTTGCCGATGCCGATTTTGAATTCTTATACGATAAACCACATCGCTTACTATGTATAGGATATAATGTGAGCCAGAGGCATAAGGATAACAGTTATTATGATTTATTGGCATCAGAAGCAAGGTTAGTAAGTTATATTTCAATTGCAAAAAGACAGTTGCCCGTAGAGCACTGGTTTGCCCTGGGACGAATGCTGACCGTTGCAGGCGGAGAACCGGTTTTACTTTCGTGGGGCGGTTCAATGTTTGAATACTTGATGCCCCTTTTAGTAATGCCGACTTACGAGAATAGCATGCTTGACGCTACTTATAAAACAGTTGTTAACAGGCAGATTAAATATGGCATGCAGAGAGGGGTCCCCTGGGGTATTTCGGAGTCCGGTTATAATAATACCGATGCACAGTTTAATTACCAGTACAGCGCTTTCGGTGTTCCTGAACTCGGGGTCAGGCCAGGCCTGACTGAAAACCTTGTGATCGCACCTTATGCTTCCGTGATGGCATTAATGGTTTTTCCCGAAAAAGCATGTGAAAACCTGCAGGAGATGTCCGGGGAAGGTTATGAGGGCAGGTATGGTTTTTATGAAGCAGTAGATTTTACTCCGTCGCGTTTGCCGCACGGATTGTCAAAAATAATTATTCAATCCTTTATGACTCATCACCAGGGAATGGCTTTATTGTCTTTAGCTTATTTACTGCTTGACCGAAAAATGCAGAAACGTTTTGAGAACAATCTTATAATTAAATCCGCTGATTTATTGCTACAGGAAAGAATCCCGAAATTTATATCGTTACATCAACATTTTCCGGAAATGACCGAAAACATTAATACGGAAGGCGTGAGGGAACATATTATGCGTGTTTTTAACGCTCCGAATACGCCAAAACCGGAAGTACATCTTTTATCTAACGGAACATATCATGTAATGGTTACAAACTCAGGAGGCGGGTACAGCAAATGGAAAAATTTAGCAGGGACACGCTGGCGTGAAGATACTACTCGCGATAATTGGGGTACCTTCTGCTATATCCGCGATTTAACAAGCAAGGAAATATGGTCCAATACTTACCAGCCGACATTGAAAAAAACTAAATATTATGAGGCTATCTTTTCGCAGTCGCGGGCCGAATTCCGCCGCAGGGATTCGGACTTTGAAACATATACCGAGGTTGTAGTTTCCCCTGAAGATGACATTGAACTTCGCAGGGTAAGGCTCACTAATCATTCGGATACCAGCAAGACAATTGAATTTACCACTTATGCGGAAGTCGTTTTACTCAATACTGTAGCGGATGAATTACATCCGGGTTTCAACAATCTTTTTATTCAAACGGAAATTATACGTCTGCGCCAGGCGATACTCTGCACCAGGCGTCCCGGTTCGGAAAAAGAAAAACCTCCTTTCTTATTCCATTTAGTTAACGTATACGGGGTTTCGCCAAACAAAGTTTCTTATGAAACCGACAGGTTAAAATTTATAGGAAGGGGAAGGAACATCCATAATCCCCAGGTTATTAATAATTCAGTTGAGTTGTCAAACACCGAGGGTTTCGTCCTGGATCCGATTGTATCAATACGCTGTAATGTTACTATTGAACCCGAACAAACAATTACGTTTGACGTTATATCAGGCGTTACCGAAATACGCGAGAAAGCAATGGGGTTGATTGAAAAATACAAGGACCGCTATCTTTCAGACCGTGTTTTCGCTCTTGCCTGGGCATATGCCCAGATCGTCCTGCAACAATTAAATTTAACAGAAGCAGACGCCCAGCTTTATGCCAGCCTTGCGAGTTCAATACTTTATGCAAATCCTTTATGGAGAGCGAATGCAATCACATTGATTAAAAATGCACGGGGACAATCAGATTTATGGGGTTACGGTATATCGGGAGATTTACCCATAGTGCTTCTTAAAATAAGCGATAGTATGAATATCGAACTTGTCCGGCAACTTATCAGCGCTCATGCATACTGGCGGAGAAAAGGACTTGTTGTTGACCTCATGGTTTTGAATGAAGATCATTCCGTATATCGCCAGCAACTTCACGATCAGATTATGGATATGATAGCCGCAAGTTCCGAATCACATGCTGTAAATAACCCCGGGGGTGTTTTTATAAGACGCGCGGAACACATGTCTGACGAAGATAAGATTTTAATACAAACTGTTGCACGTATAGTTATTACAGATACCGGGGGCACGCTCCTGGAACAAATTGAGCACAGGTCGCGTTTAGAAACAGCCGTTATAGCGTTTAAACCTATTAAAATACACGAAGAAACTAAAAAAATATTACCGGAAGAGGAACCCAGGCAAGACCTTATTTTCTTTAATGGAATAGGCGGGTTTACTCAGGACGGCCGTGAATATGTAATTATTACAAAACCGGAACAAGTAACACCGTTACCCTGGGTAAATATCCTGGCAAATCCAAATTTCGGAACTGTCGTATCGGAAAGCGGAGGGGCATACACCTGGAGTGAAAATTCGCACGAGTTTCGTCTTACCCCCTGGTATAATGATCCGGTTAGCGATACGTCGGGTGAAGCCATATATATCCGTGACGAAGAAACCGGTAAATTCTGGTCCCCGACACCCCTGCCTGTAAGAGGTCCCCTGCCTTATACAAGCAGACACGGGTTTGGTTACAGTATTTTTGAATACAAGAATTATGGAATTAACTCTGCTTTGACCGTATATGTTTCCATAAACGATCCGGTTAAATTTGCTGTTCTGAAAATAAGGAATCATTCAGGACGGTCCCGCAGACTGTCTATTACAAATTATTGTGAATTAGTGCTCGGTTCTTTACGTCAAAATAATTCAATGCATATAATAACTGAAATAGATCCCCAAAGCGGGGCCATGCTTGCCAGAAATTTGTTTAATACGGAATTTTCCAAACGGGTTGTATTTCTTGACGTAAATGAACAAAAACGCAACCTGACAGGAGATAGAATAGAATTTTTAGGCAGAAACGGCACGTTATCCGACCCGTTAGCTATGAAACGGACAAAATTATCCGGCAAAACCGGCCCGGGCTTGGACCCTTGCGCAGCAATGCAGGTACAGATTGAACTTGCTGATGAAGAGGACCGTGAAATTGTTTTCGTGTTTGGTTCAGGGAAAAACATAGATGAAGCCCGGAACATTATTCAAAGATTTAAAAATTCCGCCTATGCGCATGCTGAACTGGAAACCGTATGGGACTACTGGAAGCATACTCTCGGCACTGTATATATAGAAACCCCTGACCAATCTGTTAATATTTTAATTAACGGATGGCTTCTTTATCAGACTTTAGCCTGCCGGCTTTTTGCCAGGAGCGGGTATTATCAGTCAAGCGGAGCATACGGTTTTCGCGACCAGTTGCAGGATGTGCTGGCTGTTACTTATGCAAAACCGGAACTTGTCAGAGAACACCTCCTGCGTTCTGCAGCACATCAATTCAAAGAAGGAGACGTGCAGCACTGGTGGCATCCGCCGATAGACCGCGGCACACGCTCTCATTGTTCAGACGATTATTTATGGCTGCCTCTTGTGGTTGCCCGTTACGTGGCGGCTACAGGAGACACGGGTATTCTTGAGGAACAAATAAATTTTATTGAAGGACGGCAATTAAAACAGGAAGAAGAATCATACTATGACAAACCCGTTAAATCCGAGGAACGCGATACTTTATACGAGCATTGCGTAAGGGCAATCAGGTTTGGGTTGAAATACGGGCAGCATGGATTACCTCTTATGGGAAGCGGAGACTGGAATGACAGTATGAATCTCGTAGGTTCGCAGGGTAAAGGAGAAAGCGTTTGGCTTGGATTCTTTTTGTATTATGTGCTTATCCAGTTTTCCGTGATTTCAAAGTTACGCGGAGACAGTAATTTTGAGGAACTCTGTATCACTGAATCAAATTTACTGAAGAAAAATATTGATGCATACGGCTGGAAAGATAATTGGTATTTACGGGCTTACTTTGATAACGGTGACCCCCTCGGTTCAGCGGAAAACAGCGAGTGCCAGATTGATGCCATCTCACAGAGCTGGTCGGTATTATCGGGAGCAGGTGATTTAAATAAATCACGACTGGCCATGGATTCCCTGAATAATCATTTGGTTGACAGAAAAAATTCATTGATTTTATTATTAAAACCTCCTTTTGACAAAACACCGAAAGAACCGGGCTACATAAAAGGTTACGCTCCGGGAATAAGAGAAAACGGGGGTCAATATACTCATTCCGCAATCTGGGCAATTATGGCCTTTGCTAAACTGGGAGAAAACCAGAGGGCATGGGAACTTCTTTCAATAATTAATCCGATAAACCATGGGAAAACCAACAAGGAAATTTTAACTTATAAAGTTGAACCGTATGTTGTTGCGGCTGATATATATACAAATCCTCAACACATCGGACGGGGCGGCTGGACCTGGTATACCGGTTCTGCCGGCTGGATGTACCAACTAATAGTTGAATCATTGATTGGACTAAGGGTTGAAATTGACAAATTACGTTTTGTTTCTCCCTGTTTACCCGAAGAATGGAAGTCTTTCAAACTGCATTATAGATATAGAGAAACCTTCTATCATATAAATATTGTTATTACCGGAATGGGGAATAATGTTATAAAAGTATTGCTTGATGGCACTGAACTGGAAAACAAGGAAATTATTCTTGTTGATGATCATCGGGAACACTCGGCAGAAGTAGAGATTGGAACCTGACGACCGAAAATATCCTGAAAGAAAAATATCATGTCTGTACAATATTTTTGTCAAATAATTAACTATGCAGATAAAGATCGAGAAAATTGTTTACCCGGGAAAATCTTTAGGCAGGGGTGCCGATGGAGTGGCTACATTTACAGAAGGGTGTCTGCCGGGAGAAGTAGTTGAAGTAAACATTGTCAGGGATAAGAAAACTTTCCGCCTGGCGGAAACTGTAAAGATAATTGAAAACTCTCCGGAGAGGATTGTTCCCGGCTGCCCTTTTGAAAATCAATGCGGCGGATGTTCTTTTCAGTATACGGGTTATGAAAATCAACTGCAAATCAAGCATAAATACGTAAATGAACTTTTATCGCCGTTTGCCGTAGCTGTCCCTCCCGTAATAAGAAGCCCTGAAATATGGAATTACAGGAATAAAATGGAGTTCAGTTTCTTCAAAGAAAACGGCAGATTATCAATAGGATTGCACAGGAAAGGCAAGTTTGACAGTTTTGTTTCAACCCCGGGTTGTTTTATAGCAGACAAGGATTTTTTGCCGGTTGTTGAGACGGTATTGGAATTTGCGGGAAATTCAGGTTTAGAGTGCTACGATAAGAAAACAAAAAAAGGTTTCTGGCGTCACCTTGTAATCAGGAAAGCAGCAACCCGGATTCTTGTGAATATAATAACCGGTTATAAGGATGATATACCGCCTGATTTTTTTAAGCCGTTAATAAACGGTCTAAAAGACAGGGCTGTAAGCCTGTTCCGGACAATAAATAATAAAAACTTTGATTTTGACTCCGGTAGTAACCCGAGGCTTATATACGGCAATGAGACAATTGAGGAAGTAATAAGCGTTAAAGATAAAAAATATTTATTTACCATTTCGCCGTTTTCTTTTTTTCAGACGAACACCCGGGCTTCCGAAAAATTATACGAGACGGTAATAGACATGTTGAAGCCCCGGGAGAAGGATAACATAATAGACTTTTATTGCGGGGTGGGAACGCTTGGTATTATTTTATCTTCTTATGCCGGCAGCGTTTTAGGAATAGAAGATATTGCGTATGCGGTTGAGGACGCCGTATATAATAAAAAAATTAACAGGATAAAAAACATTACTTTTGAAAATATGTGCGTTGAGAAATGGAGTAATGGCCATAGGGGGATACGCAGATACAATACCTTTATATTTGACCCGCCGAGGAGCGGGCTTTCTAAAGAAATCATTGATTTTGTCATTAATGCCCGTCCGGAAAAAATAGTTTATGTTTCCTGTGACCCTGCTACGTTTGCGAGGGATTTAAAATATTTACGGGATAAGTCCGGTTATAGAGTCAGCAATATTGCAGTAGTTGATATGTTCCCCCATACCTACCACATTGAAGTAATCGCTTTTCTTACCGGCAGGTAATTTATCCGTTTTATAAATGAGTTGATAAAACCGGATTTTCAGTGTATAATGTAACCCTGTAAAATGAAAAGAAAAGAAAATATAAGAAATGTTGCCATCATTGCGCACGTTGACCACGGTAAAACCACGCTTGTTGATCATATGCTGAAACAGAGCGGAGCGTTCAATCAGCGACAGAAAGTTGTTGAACGGATAATGGATAATCTGGAGCTGGAACGGGAGCGGGGTATAACAATCACCGCTAAGAACTGTTCTATCTGGTGGAAAGATGTAAAGATAAACATTATAGACACGCCCGGCCACGCCGATTTTGGGGGAGAAGTGGAACGCGGATTAAAAATGGCCGACGGCGCAATTCTACTGGTAGATGCCGCCGAAGGGCCTCTTGCACAGACAAGATATGTTCTAAAAAAAACTCTTGAGTCTGATAAAAAAATTATTGTAGTTATTAATAAAATTGACCGTAAAGATGCACGGCCCCGGGATGTGCTTGATGAAATTTATCAAATGTTCCTGGACATTGAAGCGTCGGATAAGCAGATTGATTTTCCTGTGTTTTATTCAATAGGCAAAGACGGAATAGCGCAAAAAACCCTTGATGAACCAGGAAAGGACCTGAAGGTTCTTTTTGACGCTATTTTAAAATATATCCCTGCACCTTCTTATAACTCCGCACAACCTTTTCAAATGTTAGTTTGTGACCTTGGCCATTCGGATTATTTCGGGCGTCTTGCCATAGGTAAAATATTTAACGGAACAGCAAAAAGCAGCGATGAACTTGTCTGCTTGAAAAAAGACGGCAAAATAGAACCTTTGCGGGTAACAAAGGTCCAGGTCTATGAAGGCGTGGAATTAAAGGAACCTGAAATAGTAAGACAGGGGGACATAGTAATACTTGCGGGCATTGAAGACGTGCAAATCGGTGATACCATTTGTACAAAAGAAAATCCGAAAGCGTTAAAAAGGATTGACGTTGATGAGCCGACTCTTTCAATGCTTTTCAGTATAAATACTTCGCCTTTTGCCGGCAAAGAGGGTAAAATTGTTCAGTCCAGAAAAATATACGAAAGATTAAAAAAAGAAACGCTTCTTAATGTAGCCATACAGCTTGAAACCACCCGGAATTCCAGTGCATTTATCGTAAAAGGACGGGGTGAATTTCAGATGGAAATATTAATAGAAACAATGGTCAGGGAAGGTTTTGAACTTAGCGTAGGCGCTCCGAAGATAATCTATAAGCAGGAGAACGGCAAATTGTACGAACCTATAGAACGTTTGTTTATTGATTGCAGTGAGAACTGTATCGGAATCATCACGGAAAAATTATCTAACAGAAAAGGCAGAATGGAAAAACTCGTTAATCACGGTACCGGCAGAGTCCGTATGGAATTTACCATACCGTCGCGGTCGCTTATAGGTTATCGTAGCGAATTCATTGTAGACACAGCCGGGACCGGCGTGATAAATTCTTACTTGAAGGGTTATGAGGAATATAGAGGAAACTTTTCAAAACGTGCTACGGGCTCGCTGGTTGCTGACCGTCAGGGTAAATGCGTTACCTACGCGCTGTATAACCTTTCTCCGAGGGGAACGATGTTCGTTGTTCCGGGCGACCAGGTTTATGAAGGAATGATAGTGGGAGAACATACCAGAGGCAATGACCTCTGCATAAATCCCTGCAAGGAAAAGAATCTTACTAATATGAGAAGTTCTACCTCTGATTTTATCTGCGTATTAACCCCTGCAAGAAAAATGACCTTAGGGCAAGCCATTAGTTTCATAAAAGACGATGAAATGGTAGAAGTCACTCCACTATCTGTCCGCATGAGAAAAAACATACTTTCGGGAGATACCAGGAGAAAATTTCTGGCTGAACAAGCCAGGGCTGGGAAAATTGCAACATAAAGCCAGAGAAGAATAATTAAGTGATGTGTCCCCATAATTAGGGAAAAATCATTGGTACTTTGCTCTTATAAAGGGTATCCGCCTGAAAGCGTGGTGAGTGAAAAATTTGAAGCAATGGTTAAACTTGGTCTTCTCAATATCCCGGACATTGGAAATAAATAATAGAAAGAACAGGATAGAACTGTTGAAATTTTAGCAAGTAAAATACTCGGAGGAAGAATAAGATGGGAACCTCAACATTTTATTTAAGATATAATGATTTTGGAAAACTTTTAAATAATATGAGTAAAAAAGAATTGAAAAAATTGGACAGTCTCTCACCCTATGATAAAGAACGTGTTTATCTTGGCTGGCGAGTTCCTATTGAACTTCATAATGGAAGCGTGTATGTTTTGGTATTTTGGAATGGGAAATTAATTAAATTAGAAAATGCACCAAAAATTCTTAACAAGAAATATTATAGTAAATATCGCAATAAAACCGTAAATGAATACGAATGGACCGTGCTTAAAAAATATATTTTAGCCGAAATACAAAGATTGGATAAGAAATTCAAGAAATCTGTTAGAAAGAAGCACTAGTTTGTCCGGTAGCCCATCAAAATCCACCGAAATCAGTCTAAACTTTGGATGTTGTCCCGAAGGGGATTCGGGATGTCCTTCGGCCAAATGGTGAGGCGCTTTTACTAAATCCAGAGCCAGACGTGTTACCAATTACACCACCCGGCAATCTGATTCAATGGGTGCGATTGGAAAGTGTTACGGGTACGTTTTTAATTTTTTCTGTCTTACCGAAATTCTTGATTATTTCATGATGCGACATTTTTGCGAGTTTTTTAGCAAAATCCTTTTTCCAATTTCTAACTTCTTCCAATGGTTTTTCAACAATTCCTTTAGCCATATATTAATCTACCTCCTCAGGGGATATTATTTCAATATGTTTGAAACCCATAATCTCATTTATGATATTTATTTTCCTTATTTTGTTGATGTTTACCATATGTTCAAAGTTCCAACTTATGACTGCGTCAATGTTATGAACGGTTGCAATGGCTATGTGATAGGCGTCACCTAAATAATTTTTGGAAATAATTTCATTTCTAACATAATTTTCAGCTAATTCTATCGCTTCTTTAGTTACCGGTAATTTCTCCAAGTCCTTAATTTGAGACAATAACTTACTACGTTTAGGCTCTTCAGTTTGGCTTAATTCCCCAATAACAATGTTTGATACATATGCTTTGTATTTCCCAGAACGAATATTTTCAAACAATTTTTTAGTTGATTTCATCTTTTCTGGTAATTCTTCAGCAAAAACATAATTCGGAATAGTAGTATCAAGATAAAATTTTAATTTTTTCTCAACATCAATTGTCATCAATCCTACTCCATTTCTAGAACCCAAGTTTATTATATGAAATTTGTAATAAATTATCAATAACCGAGAATGATAACTTCTCTATTAATATTTCGGTTACTTATTTAAATTAGGAACCAGGCAAATATAAGCTTTGCCGTTATCCCGAAGGGGATTCGGGATGTCCTTCGGCCAAATGGTGAGGGGCTTTTCCAACAATCAATTATTTCTGTTCTTTATCTTTCTCGGTTTCCCCGGTCTCGGGGAGTTTTGGTTCCTCTGCGGGTTTTTTAAGTTCGTCTACATAGTTCAACTTTAAATCAGATATCGTTGTTTCAATAACCCTCTGCTCGTCTGCTGAAAGATTTCCTTTTGTTTTTTCCTTCAACATTTCAAGCATATCAATTGAGAGTTTTGCACCTTCCAGGTCCCGCTCTATTTTACCTGTAATAGGATTTTGTACTTTACCGAGCTGCATCCAGCAACTGGATGAAATTGATATAACCAGACTTACAAAATATTTGGTGGTTTCTTTTCCTTCCATTTGAAAATCCTCCCGTTATG
>Ga0210006_1000312_pt1 | contig 39759 bp, 40 predicted proteins | sample CryGey02umfilter_2_FD_185452 | JGI IMG/M metagenome (GOLD analysis project Ga0210006, IMG submission 185452) | Groundwater microbial communities from aquifer in Utah, USA - Crystal Geyser 4/10/14 0.2 um filter (SPAdes) (version 3) | ecosystem: Environmental > Aquatic > Deep subsurface >... | reverse complement strand
CACTCTTACCTGCTTTGTCTACTAAAAAGTACCATTTTGCTCTAACTTTACTTGGATACGCTGCACTTTGATTCTTGTTTGCCATATGATGTTTTTAAGCTTTCGCCTTTTAAATTAAGATGATTAACCTTTGTCACCTCAATTCTACCTTAAGTGTCACCTCATATGGTTAACTGTACAACGGTTTGGCGGGCGACTTTTTTTGGTGTATAATAGCTTGCATTGGCAAGTAATTTTCTTATTATTTATGGGACACAAGACATTTATTTTTATCGGGACATCGGGGTGTGGCAAAGGGACGCAAGCAAAACTTCTGCGCGCATACCTTGAGAAGAACGACCATGGTATAGAAATTTTTTATTTACAGACAGGCAGTCATTTCCGCGAATTCATCAAAGGCGATACGTATACGCAAAAACTCGCGAATGAAATTATGGAAGACGGTGAACGAGAGCCCGACTTTCTTGCCGTGTGGATATGGAGCGAGGCGTTCATTAAAAATATAGAAAACAAAGAACATTTTATTATTGATGGAACGCCGCGCTCGCTTAATGAAGCGGTGGTGCTTGATACGGCGATACGCTTTTACAAACGCGGGAAACCCTACGTTGTTTTCATAAATACTTCGCGAGAGTGGGCGCGGGAGCGGCTCCGTGGACGAGGAAGGGCTGATGATAAAGAAGAGAGTGATGTCGAAAATCGGCTGAACTTCTTTGAAACGGATGTCATGCCAGCCGTTGAATATTATCGGCAGAATCCTGATTATATTTTCCTCGAAATAAACGGCGAACAGTCGATTGAAGATGTGCACCACGACATCGCCGCGAAACTTTCCGAGTAGAAGAAGTTTTTTTTATTATAAAACCATGATCGTTCGATTGGAAAAGGAATTGCAGAAATTGCAGGAGGGTGGAAAGCGGCTTGCTTTCGCTCTTGACGAAGTGGCGCGAGCGATCGTTTCTGGCGTGAGGACAATAGAGCTTAATGATATCGCCGAGAGAATCATTCGCGAAGGAGGCGACGTGCCTGCTTTTCTCAATTATCGTCCCAATGGGGCATCCGCGCCATATCCCGCGACACTGTGTGTATCGGTTAACGATGAGGTTGTCCACGGGATTCCGAGCGAAAAGGGGATCCTTAAAGAGGGAGATATCGTCGGGATTGATCTTGGCCTTCGCCACAATGGTCTTTTTGTCGATATGGCGGTGACTGTTCCCGTCGGCGCGATTGACGCTTCCGCGGTAAAGCTCATAGAGACAACACGCAACGCGCTTAATGCTGGCATTGCCGCCGCACGCGCGGGAGGATATATCGGTGATATAGGGAATGCGATTGAGAAGTTGGTCGATGGGAGCGGTTTCTCTATCGTTCGAGAACTTGGAGGACATGGTGTCGGACGAGCAGTGCACGAAGACCCTTATATCGCGAACTTCGGTTCAGGTGAGCGGGGAGAACGAATAGTGGCTGGAATGGTGCTTGCGATAGAGCCAATGCTCAACGAAGGGGGACATAGTGTTGTTTTATCAAAACAGGATAAATATACATTTCGAACAAAAGACGGCAAACGAAGCGCTCATTTTGAGCATACCATCCTCGTAACCGACGGCGAACCAGAAATATTGACCGCGATATAATTCATATCCTACGCCGCCCTTGGCATGGTATGGAGACGCATTGCCACAAATGCTCCTCTTTGTGACGAAATATAGTATAATTGTGCCATGGAGGGTCGTCGCCAAAACGAAAATCGATTTTCATCTCCCGACGAAGAGTTGCGCTATTTGCGTGAGCAGGTTGCGCACAAGGAACGCGAACTTGAATCCGTGTCGGCACCTGTTGATCGGGAAAAGATCATTTCGGAACAAGTTAAGCGTTATGAGAAAACGCTACCGAACGCTGTGCTGACAGATGATTACGAAATGAAAATTGACGAGATCGAAAAAAAAGTTCTCTCAATAAAACCCGAACACGAAAAAAAACTCAATATGCTGGTAGATGTTGTGCGCGCCAAGGGGATCAAGAACGCGATGTCCATGGCGGCCGCGATACAAAGTCCTCACATCGACGATGATTTTCATCGGTTTCTTGTGCAGTATCTTGCGGAGGGGATGGACGTCGTCGGTCTTAAATCCGGCGGTGACATCGAGCGCGCGCTCAACATGCGGCTTTATGAGATCACGCTTCCGGAGATCAATGAGCAAAACGAAACTCGAAAGTTTGCCGAACTTGTTTCCGTAATGGAACATTTTTATTTCGGCATGATTTCCGTAAGAGAGGAGCAGAAATTTTTCTCCGCGTTTCGTCGTGGGTATTTTACGCTTGAGCTTGCGCTCTCAAACTTTACCGAAGAAGCAGTTTTTTACGCCGCAGTTCCACGCACGTGCACGAACCTTTTTGAAAAACAAATTCTTGCCACCTTTCCGAATGCGGTTATTCGCGAGCATAAAGAAGACTATAATCCATTTAACGAGAACGGTGTTTCGGTCGGGGCATACGCCGCTTCGTCATACACCCCAGTGTTCCCGCTTAAGACCTACGAAGCGTTCGAACACGACCCTTTGAATATCATACTTGGTTCGTTCTCGAAAATTAAACGTGACGGTGAAGCGGCGGCGATCCAGATTGTCATCGCTCCGCGCGAGAACGCTTTCGAGACACAATATCGGGGAGTTGCAGACAAGATAAAAGAAGGAATACCGAGAAAGAATGCTCTCGAACATGCGGGGGTTACGCTTGCGAAAGAATTTTTCAGAGCGACCAAGGATCTTGCGTTTGGCAATGGCGTGAATGATAAAAAGCAAACGGAAGGGAAGTCGACCGGTGTTGACGAGGAGGCGCTTGAAAACATAAAGCAAAAAACCTCCGCGCCGATTTTTGATACCAACGTACGCCTGATCGCATCGGCTGAAAACGACACGCGGGCGGAAGGCATTCTCGACGATCTTATGGCGGCGTTCAATCAATTCGGGAACACGCATGGCAACCGCATTGTTTTCAAAAAACAAAAAGGGAAAGTGCTTGAGAAGTTTCTTCATTGTTTTTCATTCCGGTTGTTTTCCGACAATGAAAGTTTTCCACTTAACACAAAAGAATTGACGACCATGTTTCATTTCCCGGTAAAAGCACTTCATTACGCGAACTTAAAGCAGGCGCGCGGGGCATCATCGCACGTGCCGCTCGAGCGTGCGGGTGGCGGCATCATCCTCGGGGTTAATCACTATCAGGGTACGGACACGCAGATACGATTTTCCGACGAGGATCGTATGCGACATTTCTATTGCATCGGACAGACGGGAACTGGCAAAACCACGCTTCTCAAGAATATGATCGCGCAAGATATCGTTGGCGGGAAGGGCGTGTGCATGATTGACCCGCACGGGACGGATATTGTTGATGTTTTGGGTATAATTCCGCGCGAACGTGTTGACGATGTGATATATTTCGATCCCGCCTATGTTGAGCGTCCAATGGGACTCAATATGCTCGAGTATAATCAAAACTATCCAGAACAAAAAACATTTGTTGTTAACGAACTTTTCAGTATCTTTCAGAAACTCTATGGCGCCGTTCCCGAATCAATGGGGCCGATGTTCGAGCAATATTTCCGCAATGCCACTATGCTTGTTATCGAAGACCCAAAAACAGGGAATACGCTTCTCGATGTTTCGCGTGTGATGGCAGACGCGCATTACCGCGACCTTAAACTTTCGCGATGCAGGAATCCGGTGGTAGTGCAATTTTGGCGCGAAGTCGCGCAAAAAGCCGGTGGTGAAGCATCGCTTGCCAATATGGTACCTTATATCACGAGCAAATTCGATGTGTTTCTTGCCAATGAAATTATGCGGCCCATCATTGCCCAAGAACATTCGGCGTTCAACTTCCGCGAGATCATGGATAATCGCAAGATACTTCTCGTCAATCTTTCAAAAGGACGGCTCGGAGACATCAACTCGAGTCTTATTGGGCTCATTCTTGTCGGCAAAATACTCATGGCGGCGCTCTCTCGTGTTGACGCGATGGGTAATGATATGCCCGACTTCTATCTTTATATAGATGAATTTCAGAACGTGACCACTAACTCGATCGCGACGATTCTCTCCGAGGCGAGAAAATATCGTTTGAGTCTCAATATCGCGCACCAATTCATTGCGCAGATACAAGAAGGTATTCGCGACGCGGTGTTCGGCAACGTCGGCTCGATGGCGGTGTTTCGCGTTGGCGCCGATGATGCGAAATTTCTTGAGAGTCAATTCACGCCGACGTTTGCGGCACGCGATATAATGAATCTTCAAAACCACAACGCGTATCTTAAGATGCTTGTGAATGGTACGCCGGCCAATCCGTTCAATATCGAAACATTTGCCCCATCGGGTGGAAATCCCGATGTCGTTGCCAGCCTGAAAGAGCTCTCCTATCTCACTTACGGACGCGATCGCGCGGAGGTGGAAGCGGAAGTCGCAAAAAAGTATTCCAGAGATTAGCGAATTGGGTTGCTATCGCGCGAGCAGGCGACGAAATATTCTGAACGTTGAACTTGCCCTCATCGTCATAAATATGATGTAATGTCAAGTGTTTTATTTTCCGCTTATTCTTGCTACTATAAACGATGTTCATTAATGTTTACAATGTATGAAAAAGCACCATAAAGACGAACGGACATTGGTTATCGTGAAGCCCGATGGCGTTCAACGCTCGCTTATCGGCGAGGTAATTTCGCGCTATGAACGGGTCGGGCTCAAGCTTGTCGGGCTCAAGCTTGTCGTGCCGACAGAGGATCGTGTCGAGCAACACTATACGCTCGATCCGCAGTGGCGCCGGGTGACCGGTGAGAAAACAATCAAAAGTTACAAAGACAAAGGTCTGACGCCGCCGTCGGAAGATCCGCTTGAGGTTACCGCGAAAATTCTGAAGGGTTTGAAAAAGTACATGACGAGTGGGCCGGTCGTCGTGATGGTGTGGGAAGGGGCGCACGCGGTCAAGATCGTGCGCAAGATAACGGGCGGGACGGAGCCGCTTACCTCCGATGTCGGGACGATTCGTGGCGATTTTGTTCTGGATTCATACCAAATGGCCGATGCCGACGGTCGCTCGGTGCGTAATGTCATCCACGCGTCTGGTTCTCCCGAAGAGGCGGATGCCGAAATTGCGCACTGGTTCGACAAAAATGAGCTTTTGAAATACCGGCTCATTCAGGATGGGGTACTCTACGATGTAAATATGGATGGAATTTTCGAATAAGCATTTCACCTTTGTTTTTAGCTTTAAAAAATCGTATTGAAATTTTTTTGCAATAATGATATACTGTAAATGGGTTGCTTTGGAGTACGTCGTCCACTTTTAAACAATCGCACAGGATGTCTAACTATTATATTGTGCCGTGGTGCAATGTTGCGGATATCCACCTAGCATTTGCTGGGGCGATGTATTTTTCCAAGGCAACCCGTTTAAGGGTCCCGTCGTGCAGTGAGCCGCGGGATTTTTAATGTTTTTACTCGTCTTTCTTGTCGATTCCCTCGTCTGAATTTTTCGGATATAATCGAATGATGATGACCAAACGCAATTCTTTTTCCATTTTTCTTGTTATTCTCATTGTTTTCATCGCGATCGCCAATTGGTTCGCGAACATTTTTTATCTTTATTGGCTGATCTGGTGGTTTGATCTCGTAATGCATTTCCTTGGCGGGCTCTGGGTCGGAGCAAGCGGTCTTCTTATATTCTCTTCCATCAAGAAAAAGCGCGGGTCACAAGCGCCGGTTGACATGAAACTTGCTTTTACAGTCGCACTTGCGTGCGCAATCGTTATCGGAGGCGGGTGGGAGGTGTTTGAGTTCAGTCTTGACCGGCTTCTTATCGCCGAATTGCAAAGCGGAATCGCGGATACCGCAAGCGATCTTCTCATGGATTTCATCGGTTCGATCGCAGGAGCATATTTCTTTTTAAGAACAGAGTTAATAGTAACGACACCGTCTGAGAATCGCTCCTAAGCGATCTTAAATGGTTTATTGAGCAAATGAAAACAGTCAAATTAACATTTCATGGCGGCGGTCGGACGGTAACGGGGTCAAATTTTCTTCTTGAGACCGAAACACAAAAGATACTTATTGATTGCGGACTTTTGCAAGGAGAGGCGGCCGAGAAAGAAGATACGGGAGAAAAACCGTTTCCTTATGATCCGCGATCGATCGACATATTATTCGTGACTCATGCCCATCTTGACCATGTTGGAAGGATTCCGGTGTTGGTGCGGGATGGTTTTCACGGCACGATATACTCAACGCCGCCGACCAAAGATATTGCCGAGGTGATCCTTGCCGATGGAATTCATGTCGCCGCAAGCCATCAACATAATGGCAATGACGGGAAAAAAGAAACGCCGCTTTCGTATGATGAAGCGGACGTGCGCACTGCGATGGAGCTCTGGAAAACTCTCCCTTATCATGAACCGCTTGACCTTAAAGATGGTATGCGTGTCATGTTCTGGGACTCGGGACACATTCTTGGTTCAGCGATGATTGAGATAGCATACGGAGAAAAAAAGATGCTGGTGACCGGCGATCTTGGCAACTCACCGGCGCCGCTTCTGCATGACACCGAGATTGTACCCGATGTGAATTATTTGGTTATGGAAAGCGTCTATGGCGATCGCAACCATGAAGGCGTTACCGAGCGAAAAGAAAAATTCAAAGATGTCATCGAGGACACTATCGCGAAAAAAGGCGTCTTGGTCATCCCCGCATTTTCGATTGAGCGTACGCAGGAGCTTCTTTTTGAACTCAATGAATTTGTCGAGCACCGCATAATTCTGCCAATTCCGGTGTTCGTTGATTCTCCGCTCGCGATCAAGGTTACCGAGATATACAAGCACTACGAGAATTATTTTAACGCGAATGCTCGGCATATCATCAAATCGGGTGATGACATATTCCAATTTCCCAATCTTTGTTTTACGTTCGGCGCGCGGGAATCGATCGGAATCAAAAAAGTGCCAGTCCCCAAAGTGATCATTGCCGGTTCGGGAATGTCGAATGGAGGGCGGGTGGTTTATCACGAGCGCAATTATCTCTCCGATCCGAGCACAACACTCCTTCTTGTCGGTTTCCAGGCGGTAGGAACACCGGGGAGGGCGCTTGCGACGGGGGAAAAAACCATTTCGATCCTTGGCGAGAGAGTGTCAGTACGTGCCCGTGTGGAGAACATACGCGGCTATTCTGCGCACAAAGACTCTGATGGACTGTTCGGCTTTGTCGAAGCAATGGGTGATTCGCTCGAAAAGATTTTTGTCGTACAAGGAGAACCGAAATCCGCGCTCTTTTTGGTACAACGGCTTCGTGACAATTTGGGCAGTAATGCTGTTTCGCCGGAAGATAACAAAATGATTGAACTCGAGTTTTAATTTGCGCTACCAACAAAAAAACACCCGAGTATGCTCGGATGTTTTTTTGTTGTTTTTACGAGATGTGTTTTACGACCCGTTTGAATGTTTCGGGGTGATGTTCCGCCACGTCGGCGAGAATTTTTCGGTCAAGCGCGATGTTTTTCTTCTTGAGCATATCGATAAATTTACTGTATGAAACTCCAAGCGTTTTTGTTGCCGCGCCGATCTTTATCTGCCACAGTTTTCTGAAATCGTTTTTTTTGTCCCGTCTGTGAGCGAATGCGTGCATGCCAGCATGAAAGATCGCCTCTTTTGCTTGACGTTCCTTGGTGCTTCTGCCGAAACGGTATCCTTTTGTCTGTTTGAGTACGTTTCGTCTTTGCTTAAGTGCGGTTACTCCTCCTTTTACTCGTGTCATAATTCTTCGGTTGCCGCCGTCTCCGACAGCAACGTGTTATTAGTTTTACAAAAATCTACTCTTATCTTTATTACTCATGGTAAATTTGATTGATCGTTTCCCGGCGAGCTGGTTCGCCCTCGACTCTTTTGCGTTGAAATGATTTTTGCCTGACCTTCGGGCAATGATTTTCCCTTTTTTAGTTACGCGCAATCTTTTAGCGAATGATTTATTTGTTTTCATGTTTTTTATTCTTTTGCGCCAATTGGTGGTCTTACTCCTTCCTTCCCCGTTCGTTCAATGACCATAACAAGACCCTTCGGATTCTTTTTTGGTTCTTCCGCGACGCGAAAGTTTTCGGCGATCAAATTCGTTATTCGATCGAGTCGTTCTTTCTGAAACGTGATCGTGCTATATTTCGCTCTCCCTACAAGAAAAAGTTCGATCTTGACGCGGTGCCCTTCTTTCAGCCATGCCGACACCCGCTTTGCTTTGAGTCCCAGATCGTGCTCGGATGTCCCTATTTTTATCTGCACATTTTTCGTTTCAGTCACGTGTGCCTTTGCTTTTGTGCTCCGATCTTTTTTCTTCTGCTGGTATTGAAATTTACCATAATCCATTATTTTTGCAACTGGAGGTTGCGCATTTGGAGATATTTCGATCAGGTCAAGTCTTCGTGAGCCTGCCGCGGAAAGAGCTTCATCTTTTGACATTACGCCCAAGTTCTCGCCGTCGTCAGTAACGACCCGTAATTCGGAGGCGCGTATTTGGCCGTTGATTGCTATCCTGTCTGGTTTTTTCAATTTTTTATCTCAATAATAAATCCGCTTCATTGCGGACCTACATGACAATTATAGCTTTTTGAGCATGAAAAGTCAAACGTTTGTCTCGTGCAAGGCACCCTCATTGCATTTAAGACGCTACGGCTTATAATAAACAGTATTTAATTGCTAATCAGAATAGTATTTATGGACAACACGCTTTTATTCCATGTCACCAGTCGTTTACGGAGCGGTGTTTCCCAGGCGGACATAAAAAAAGACCTTCTTGCAGTCGGATGGACGGAAGATCAGGCAAATGCGGCCATTGCGGAAGGTTTGGTCGCCTTCGGGGTTCCGGCGCCACAAGGCAGGGCGGCAGGCGGCATCAAGTCGTCAGTTGCCGAAGTCGCCGTGAACTTTTTCTCTTTTGTTCTTCTTGGCGTGATCGTTTGGGCGGCTATCTCGCTTTATTATGGAATTATTAATCGCTATTTCCCCGATCCGCTCGTCGATCGATATGCGTACGCTTCCTCCACGCGATTGATTCATTACGCTACCGCGGCGCTTATCGTTGCGTATCCGATCTACTACATGGCACTTCGTATTTGGTTCAAGCGATTCCGTGAAGACGAGAAAAAGGTTGAATCGGGTCTCACGAAGTTTCTCACCTATATCGTGCTTTTGATCGCTTCCGGCGCGATTGTTGGCGATCTTATCACAGCGCTCTTTTATTTTTTTCAAGGAGAGATCACGATCCGGTTCATCCTTAAAGTGCTTACGGTACTCTTTGTTGGCGGGGTAGTCTTTAGCTTCTACTTTCTTGAGCGAAAAAAGATCCAGTATGGCCACGATATACCGCGAAAAACATTTACATCATTCGGTGTTGTTGTCAGTGTGTTCGTTGTGATCGGTATTATCCTCGGATTTCTTACTGCTGGGTCCCCTGCGACAGCGCGTGACCGCGGATTTGATCTGGATCGTTCGCAGAATCTGCGTAATATCTCATCATCCATAAGTACATTTGCGTACAATTTCAAGCGCCTTCCCGCCTCGCTTGAAGAAGTAACAACGAGTAGTACCTATCTGGACATAACCGACCCCGAAACGGGAAAACCATACGAGTATCGGATTATCGTTGCGCCAACCGGCGCAGCCTTCGAGGGTACGTATGAATTGTGTGCTGACTTTGCGCTCGCATCGGATCAGAATGGCGATTATTACAATGACGCATACTCCCGTTATTCCGCGGGAAAAAGTTGTTTCATGCAATCTGTTTCAACGCAGACGCGATAAAAAATCCGCACATGGAATCCGTTTTTACTTGACATAAAGAGCGCCCGCTTCGCACAATGTTCCGCTGTGCGGAATTTTGGTGCGAAGCGGGCGTTTTGCGTTACTTTCTTTCGCGCTTCTTTATGACGATAAGAAGTGCGTCCGTACTTTGATCCTCATCTGGTGGCATTATGATGAAATCAAAATCGGGATAGCGTTCCTTGAGTTGAGGAAGCTTGTCGAGGAACTTTTTTCGAGACGCAAGGAACATCAGATCATTCCCATTGGGTAATATGTCTGACAAGAGCAATTCCTGTTCCGGCACTAGATGTCCTGTTGTCGTCGGCGTGTCATGATTCGGTCTCTCTTTGGGGAGAGTCGCTACAAGTGCTGATCCAAATATCACTGTCAGCGCGATAAGATAGATGGCGAGCTGTTGCCTCGTATCGATTTTCATGGCAAGTTCCTTTCTGTTGTTGAGATGTATTCTCTCTTGACGATACCACATGAAGAAAACAAAAGAAACACCCCCCTTTTCTTTGTGTCCCTTTTCCGCTAGAATGTGCGAGGTGTGTATATTGCGGGCCATTAGCTCACCTGGTAGAGCGCATCCATGGCATGGATGAGGTAGCCGGTTCGAGTCCGGCATGGTCCACAATTCCGAATTTGAAGAAAGATTGACCGCGCCCGCGCCAGAGGCGCGGGCTTCTTCCCACCTTTCGGATTCGGAAGTTTCTTTCTGCGGTGTCTGTTTGAAAATATCCGAACGGAACTGGCTTGGCTCGGCGGGCGGAATTCCCCTCATACCCCCTTTCCGCCCGCCTTGCCTTGCCTGCCCAACCGAAACTCGTGAGTGAAGGCGGAAACCGGAGCGGAAAGGACGATTTCAAGTTTTTCTTTGGCGGCTTGCTCTCAAATCCTATCGGATTTTAATTCTGGCGGCAAATTCTTTCAGAGTTTTCCTTCCTTTATCAATTCGATTGACGACTTTCCGGTTTGGACTTTGAAAATCGCTTCTCCGTCATTCGTAATTGCGTCTCCGATTCTCTCGGCTTGCTTGGGAGGAGTATTTGGCGGGAGTTTATTAATTTCAAAAAATTCAATTTTATCGGCTTCATCGTTGAGCGTAATTTCACCACCAATTTTTTTACAAATGAAAGAAAGGACGACCTCGTTTTTATCTGGTTTGCTATAAACTCCCGCCAATTTAGAAATTTCAACTTCCAACCCAGTTTCTTCTTTCACTTCTCTTTTCAAGCCGTCCCACGGAGATTCGCCATTTTCCATAGTCCCGCCGGGCAAATTCCATAAGTCATAATCACGTCTATGGCAAAGCAGAACTCGCTTCTGTTCATCAAAAATAATTCCAAATATGCCGATTGTGAATTGTGGTTTCATAAATTATTTTAATTCCTGCTTTGCCATTTCCAAAGTTTCGTTAATAAATTGTTCTTTGTTTTTAGTATATGTTCCTCGATCATCGGCGTGCTTTTCGGCTAGCTCTGTTTTTAATTCAGCATATTGCTTGGCGCGCACAGAATTTTTGCGAAGATAACCGCGAAAAAGCAAATCGTTTTTCCAATAATTATTTCCAAAGACGGCTACTGTATTTTTTATAAAGTATGGAAATTCCCAGATATTCCCAACAACAAAAGTTGTACCCGCATCTTTTCCTCCCAGGAAGTTAACAATACAGTCTGCAATAAACGACAAAACGTCAGGAGTCACCTTTTGATCCAAAAAACGCGAATACCCAGAAGTTTGCTTCCTGATATCCAGATCGACTTGATTAAAGTGTTGTTTTAGTAAATCTTCCATATTTCATTTTCATGCTTAGAATACCCTTACTTTGCTACGGTTCAAAGTTGGAAATCTGGCGGAGCATATTGGACGAAGTTCGAATGTATTTTGAGTTAAATCCTGATTCGGACTAAATGCGCCTCGGACACGCTCGCGGACTCGCGTGTGCAAAAACCAAAAAATTTCCTTGCATTTTTCTCGCGTCTCCTCCCCCCACCCATCCACCGCGAAACGGAAAAAGAGATGGAAAGGAAATTTCTGGTTTTGCTTCGCCGTTTCAGTCTCCGAAAAGAGCAATCTTATTTTAACATTTTTGTTTGCTCTTTTCTCCGCCCTCACGGCGACCGAGGCGCTCCCGTATCCGCGTTTTGTGGTAGCTCTAAACTCCGCGAACCACACACAATTGCCTACACATAGCCCGCTCGCTTCGCTCGCGCTGGCTACTTCGGCGTTGTGTGTGTTCGCTTGATGACTTCGATAGAGTTTGATGGTAATTCAAAGAATATGGATTGTGCATGGCACAAACAAATCTGTATGTGCTTGACCCGCCCACCCAATGCGCGCACAACAATCCCCGTTGTTTTTAGGAAAAAATTATAAAACGACGGGGATTGACTCCCTACGGCAATCGAGTTAGTTCTGATATCGACTTTATTTTAAGGGTCACTTGTTCATCCACAAGATAGGTCAGCAAATCTAAATTTGCTTCCATGGACACATACGGCCACGCCTTATCTTTCTCAACACCTTTCAGAACAAGATTGCTTGGGATTTTTTTGAGAAATTCATCCTGAATTTGTGCGACTTGCCTAGAACGCTCCACTTGATTATCAGAAAGTTTAATCTCCATAAAATTATCATCGCGCAAGTCAACTACTACCATAATGTCAAATTTCTCTCCGCGTTCAAGACGGTCAGACAATTTTTTCCATTGTGGCTCAGTGCTCTTCAAATAAGTGTCTGTTAACTCTGTCAGCTTTCCTGTGTATTTGAGAGAGTTTCCACCTTCGTAATCTGCTGTTTCATCAAAACTATCAGGACTTAATAAGTTTACAGAGGAAGTGTTGTTTGGAGACAAAGAATCTACAAAAGAGAGAAATAAATCATCTTTATTTAGGCCAAGGGATACTGTTGCGATCTGATACGAGATATTATTTTGATCTTTTAAGATGAGGTAATATATTGGCCCAGGACCCGAATCAATCGTCGAGAGCCCATGCTTGGTTACCGCAACAACATCAACAACACGAAATGAAGCACCTTTCTTAAGTGACTCCACCGTCAATCCTCTGTCGGTAAAATAGTGCCTTCCAATTGTGAGATTATTGATGGAATCGGCTCCAACGATTTCTCTGTCAATACTTCCAAAGTTTTTTAGACAGGCATATTCTTTGTCGATACCTATAGCAAGGTAGGCATCCTTGGCGACCAATATTTCGCCTTTAGTAAGTTGTTCGGGGACAGGAAGTCTGTTTTCTGTATAAATACAATGTTCAAGACGGTCAGACAATTTTTTCCATTGTGGCTCAGTGCTCTTCAAATAAGTGTCTGTTAACTCTGTCAGCTTTCCTGTGTATTTGAGAGAGTTTCCACCTTCGTAATCTGCTGTTTCATCAAAACTATCAGGACTTAATAAGTTTACAGAGGAAGTGTTGTTTGGAGACAAAGAATCTACAAAAGAGAGAAATAAATCATCTTTATTTAGGCCAAGGGATACTGTTGCGATCTGATACGAGATATTATTTTGATCTTTTAAGATGAGGTAATATATTGGCCCAGGACCCGAATCAATCGTCGAGAGCCCATGCTTGGTTACCGCAACAACATCAACAACACGAAATGAAGCACCTTTCTTAAGTGACTCCACCGTCAATCCTCTGTCGGTAAAATAGTGCCTTCCAATTGTGAGATTATTGATGGAATCGGCTCCAACGATTTCTCTGTCAATACTTCCAAAGTTTTTTAGACAGGCATATTCTTTGTCGATACCTATAGCAAGGTAGGCATCCTTGGCGACCAATATTTCGCCTTTAGTAAGTTGTTCGGGGACAGGAAGTCTGTTTTCTGTATAAATACAATTTCTCATGAGAGGACCATAGTATACATAGCGACCACCAAGATATAGAGCACCGATGACAATCAATAAGACAATAATTGTTTTTGACTTCATAATTTTGTAGTTATTTTAATAATTCCTCCATCGGAACGCCCAACGACTTGGCGATTTTTTGAATTGTTTGAACACTTGGTTTTGTAACGACACCACCCTCAATTTTCGTAAGGGTAGAGTATTTGATATTGGCTTTTTTCGCCAAGTCGTCCTGCGTTAAACCTTGTTTTGCTCGTATTCGCTTAATGTTCTGTGATATAGTTGCCATAGTATGCTACTTTTGATAGTATAGAAATATGAGCCATTACTTTCTTTGCTCACAAAACAAGTATAGCAATAATCTGCGATTATTTCAAATGACTACGGCGAAGCAAAACCAGAAATTTCCTTTCCATTTCTTTTTCCGTTTCGCGGTGGAGGGGTGGGGGGGGGAGGAGACGCGAGAAAAATGCAAGGAAATTTTTTGGTTTTTGCACACGCGAGTCCGCGAGCGTGTCCGAGGCGCATTTAGTCCGAATCAGGATTTAACTCAAAATACATTCGAACTTCGTCCAATATGCTCCGCAAATTTTCGAAATTCAAAACTGGGCAAGAAAGAGAGTCGGCGCGGAGCGCCGTCTGTTCTGTATTCCCCCCGAGAAATCCCCAATCTGAAAGGACGCGCCACGCCGAGCGTGGCTCACTCGTTTGCCAATACAATTCTATGAATAATCACACCAGAAAGTTTTTCATATACACTCGCAAATCTACCGACACGGAAGATCGGCAAGTGAGAAGCATTTCGGATCAACTGGCCGAACTCAAAGAGTTAGCGGTTAAAGAACAAATTGAGGTTGTAGATATTTTCGTGGAAAAACAAACCGCCAAAGCTCCGGGTCGGCCAGTCTTTAATGAAATGCTTCTGCGTATCGAGCAAAACGAAGCAAACGGAATTTTAGCGTGGCATCCAGACAGGTTGGCGAGAAATAGTGTTGATGGTGGAAAAATTATCTATTTGCTCGATACGGGAAAGATTGCCGAGCTAAAATTTCCAACTTTCTGGTGTGATCCGACACCGCAAGGAAAGTTTATGCTCTCCATCGCTTTTTCGCAGAGTAAATACTATGTGGACAATTTGAGTGAAAATATTAAGCGCGGACACAGAAACAAAGTGAAAGACGGTATCTGGCCTCAAATGGCTCCTTTGGGCTATGTAAACGTCAAAGGACAAGGTATTGCACCACATCCAGAGTACGCCCCTCTCATCAAAAAGACATTTGAGGCCTATGTAACTGGAAACTTCACTTTGCGAGCCGTCCGCGAGAAATTCAACGCGCTAGGACTCAAAGGGAAAAGCGATGGAGAACTTGCGGTGTCGAACTATCAGAAAATACTCAAAAATCCTATTTACACAGGATTAATGAGGTACAACGGTGAGATTTTTGAGGGAAAGCACAAACCGATTATTTCAAAGAAACTTTTTGATCAATGTCAGGAAGTGATGATGAGAAAATCTAAACCTCACTCCAAAGGCTTGAAAACATATTTATATCGAGGATTTTTCCATTGCGGAGAATGTGGCTGTTTTATCACCACCGAAACCCAAAAAGGACATAACTATCTCCACTGTACCAAACGGAAAAATCCTTGTTCACAAAAATATGTTCGTGAAGAAATCATCACTTCTCAAATCAAAGAAGAGATTCAAAAAGTTTCTTTGCCACTGGCTTGGACAAAGTGGATGATTGAAGAAAACCAGAAAGATCAATCATCCGAACTGCAAGCCAGCGAACTTTTTGCTCAAAAAACAAAAAATGCAATTTCTCTTTTGGATTCCAAAATAGAGAAGCTGATGACGGCGTATTTAGAAAACGCACTTTCGCTCGAAGAATATCGTGAAGCTAAAAACAAGTTAGTCAATCAAAAACAGCTTCTCAAAGAGAAATTGCAAGCTTTTGAGCAAAAAACGAATAATCGGTTCGAACTGACAGAAAACTTCCTGAAACTCAATCTGGAAGCCAAGGAATTGGCAAACGAAAGAACAGGCAAAGAAAATCTTCATCTGTTCAAAAAGATCGGTTCGAACTTTATTATTGAAGCTCGAACCGTATCTTTGGAGCCACGCTCGGCGTGGCGCGTCCTTTCAGATTGGGGATTTCTCGGGGGGAATACAGAACAGACGGCGCTCCGCGCCGACTCTCTTTCTTGCCCAGTTTTGAATTTCGAAAATTTGCGGAGAGGGAGGGATTCGAACCCTCGACCCGCTTTCGCGAGTAACACCTTAGCAGGGTGCCCCGTTCGACCGCTCCGGCACCTCTCCAATCTTTCGTACCCGTGTACTTTAGCAGATTTTTCTTCGTTTGTCAGTGCGCCACAGTGAAAGCGATGATCTTTCGCGCACCACCATCTTGGAGCACTTTTTTTGCTTCTCGAAGTGTCGCGCCAGTTGTGGTAACATCGTCGATCAAAATAATGTTTCTGTCGCACACGGTACCGTTACTCGTGATCGCGAAACATCCTTGGATATTGCGTGCGCGTTTCTGCTTGTCCTTTAGTGATGATTGCGGAGCGGTGTCGCGAATTTTCAAAAGGACATTCGCGCCGAGCTCCCATTCGCCGCCAGTATTTATAAAGGACAAATCTCGTGCGATCGCTTCCGATTGGTTAAATCCGCGCTCTTTCATGCGTTTTTTTGAAAGTGGAATTGGAACGATGAGAGGGTGGCGAAAATTCTCGAACACCATTTTGTCGCTTGTCTCTTCAAGCAGACGGTCGTGAATCGCTTGGGCAAAGATACGCGCGAGCGATCGGTTGCCACGAAACTTGAGTGCCCAGATCGCTTGCTTCATGGTCTGGTTGCGGTAATCGAAAATCGAGAAAATGAACGAGTCGCGCGGAGGTTCCGCCCTTTGGATTTTTTGAATGCAGTTGTCACACAGGGCTTTTCCTTCGACGGCGCACGAAACACATTTTGTCGGGAACAGATGGTCAAGTACGGTGTCAAACAACGTTTTGAGCGTCGCGTATGTACTATGTGGATAATTCATTGTTTTTAAGCGGTATTTTTTAAGCACCGTGATATAATAATACCATCTGATACAAGTTGTATGGTTAATTTTTTGAGCAAACTGATTCACTCCGATCTCTTGAAAAGGAGTGACGATGTTGTTGGTGTTGATATAGGCTCGTCGGCGATCAAGATCGTTCAGATAAAAAAAGAAGCAGGGGAGCTTGTTCTTGGTAATTATGGAAGCTTGGCGTTGGGTCCATATGCGAATGTGGAAGTTGGGCAGGCGACTGGTCTTTCAAAAGGGAAGATCGTAGAGGCATTCGATGTCTTGCTTCGTGAAACCGGCATCAGTGTCAAAGAGGCAGCAATCGCCATTCCGATGAAGTCTGCCATGTTTGCGGTCGTTGAGATGCCGGCACTCAAGCAAAAACAGCTCGACGAGATCATCCCTATGGAAGCGCGAAAATATATCCCGGTCCCCATCGAAGAAGTAGCGCTTGATTATTGGGTCATACCAGCAAGGCTGTCGGATGGCGATGCGCAAAAGAGAAAAAAGGTCAATGTCTTGATCGCCGCCATACACAAAGAAACACTCAACCGACATCAAGAGATCAAGTCCGAGCTTGGATTTTTGGGCAACACATTCGAGATCGAGATATTCAGCACGATTCGCTCCGTTGTCGGTCCAGAGACGCAAGCGGTCGCGGTCATTGATATTGGCGCTTCCGCTACCAAGGTTGCGCTTATTGAATATGGAACAGTGCGGAACACATACCTTATCAACAAAGGATCGCAAGATGCAACATTGATACTTTCGAAATCACTCAGTTTGAGTATCGCCGAGGCCGAAGAGTGGAAACGGCACCCGGAGAGGGTGAATCGCAATAACGCGAGCAACGTTTCTCGTATCGTCGAGCTTGCGTTCGCCGGTATTTTTTCCGACGTAGAGAGGGTTTTGTCTGATTATCAAAAGAAGTATAATACGATTATAGGTAAAGTTATTTTATCCGGCGGTGGTGCTCTGTCGGAAAAGGTTCGGACATTGGCGACAACGACATTAAAAAAAGAGATCGTGGTGGGTGACCCTTTTTCAAGGGTACAAACCCCTAATACTCTTCAGGCGACACTGCGAGAAATCGGTCCAGAATTTGCCGTTGCGGTCGGCGTCGCGCTTTCGGTTCTCGAAGCATAGTTAGAGGTTCAAATATCATGGACAGAGACACAAGAATATCATTTATACCGAAAAAACCGCTTATCGCAAAAAAAAGCACGGATGGTCGGCGGCCGGTGAGTCTATTCGTTTCATTGTCCTCCATTCTGTGGATCATCGTGTTTTCTGTTTATGCAGGGCTTTATTTTTATCGTATCTCGCTGGATAAGACCGTTGAAGCGAAAACGGTTCAGCTTGAAGAAGAGAAACGCGCCCTTGAATCAACCGCCGTCATTGCGCGGGCGCACCGTATCGAGCAAGATATCGGCAACATGAAATTTGTTCTTGAAAAGCACGTTCTCTTTACGCCGGTACTTGAATTTCTTCAAAAAATCACGCTCGAAAGCGTCCAGTTCACTAGCATTGCTTTTTCCGGTATGGGTAGCGGTACTGCCTCGAACGGATCTAGCGCGGCACAAGATGTAAAGGTGGCGCTCAAGGGAACGGCACTCGATTTCTCGTCGCTTGCGTATCAGCTGGACGTGCTCAAGAAACAGCATGATGTCATGAAAAGTTTTTCTCTTAAAAACTTCAGTCTTGACGATTTTGGCAATGTGAATTTCGAACTGGAGATACTGCTCCGTCCTTCGTATTTGTTGTATACGAATAAATTTAACAATACAAAACAGGCCGGAGATGGGCAATCATTGTCCGCTTCGACAACAGAGACCGTCAAACCATCGGATAATGTTGAGTAATATACTATTATTATGTACAACAATTTTGTTTCAATAGTTCTCGTCATCGCATCCGTTTTGGTGAGTATTGTGTATGCAATTCCGGAATATCGAAGTATGGGCGAATCGCGCGAGCGTGCGCACGTTCTCGATGACGCGCTTAATACTGCCGCAAAGATCAGCGACGCGACGGATGACTTATCCAAAAAAATGGCGGAAATATCACCGGACGACTTGACGAAAATATCCGAGATCATACCACAAGAAGCCGACGCGTTGAGGATTGTCAACGATATCAGTCGTATTGCTGCGAAATATGGTCTTATTATGGACAGCCCGAATGCCGATAAATTGAACGAATGGACCGCGGATGATTTGCGGGGCGGTGTGTCGAACCAAGCGAACACAAACACTGGCCTCCTCAACGGTGGAGCGATCAACGCGATAAGCTTGGAATTTTCTGTCGATAGCACCTATAATACATTTATTTCGTTCATTGACGATCTTGAAAAAAGCTTGAGAATTCTCGATGTTGTGAGTGTTGATTTCTCGGTAGAAAGTTCTGCCGATCAAGCATCCGAAAAGCAATATACCCACAAGGTCAAAGTTATCACGTATGCGCTGAATAATAACCCGACACCGTAATATCTATGATGGTATCTAAAACAACAGTGAATATATTGACCATTCTTGTTATCTTTACGTTTTTTGGTATCGGGTATATCACTTTTTTGCAATATCAGCCTAACTCGTCCGTTCCCGCATCAGTAGCGGAGAGCAGAGATGAACTGGATACCCTCAAGGTGGAAACACGGAAGATGATTGCCGATCTTCGACAACTGGAAAATATCAATCTTGATGTTGGCGTTTTCAAAGGCGAAGCATATCTCCATTTGGAAGATTTTGCGACAGCGATAGACGAGGAACCCGTCGGGAGGGATAATCCGTTTGATCCGATTAAAGTCAAATTGATCGATGGGAGTACGAGGACCGTACAAACCGGCTCGCATGCTGACGACGGGCAAGATAATCGTTTGTTGCTGTTCTAACGGTTTTATTTGGTGGGACGGCTTCACTTTATTGCAATTTTGAAATAGTACATGAATTTTCTCGAAGCACTTGCGCAAGATGGGATTATCGACAAAGGGGATATTTCGACGATATTTGAAGAAATTCAAAAGCTAGACACCTCTCTTGAAGAATCTCTAAAAAAAAGGGGAGTCAATCCCGGAGAATTACTTGAAGCAAAAAGCAGGTTTTTAAAGATGCCGATAAAAAAAGCTGGTGCGGAACAGATACCTTTTAAGATTCTTGAATATATTCCCGAAGAGTCCGCCACCTATTATGAATTGATCCCACTCGCGGTGACTGATGGCATTCTTGAGATAGGTGCCGTTAATCCGGACAATACGGGAGTGCGGGATGCCATACGTTTCGTTTCGTCGAAAGTAAATATGCCGGTAAAGGTGTTTTTGATATCGCGAGACGACTTTGATGCTGTTATCAAATCCTACAAAGGATTGACCGGTGAAGTCACCAGAGCACTGTCGGAACTTGAAACGGAAATAAAGGATACGGACTCAGTGGAGCTCATCAAAAGTAAAGATGACGAGAAAGAGAAAAAAGAAGACTCAAGGATCATTGAGGAAGCGCCGGTCACCAAGATTGTCGCGGTCATCATTCGGCACGCGACTGAGGGTAACGCGTCGGATGTTCATATCGAGCACATGGGTGAAAAAATACGTGTTCGTTTCCGTGTTGACGGCGTGCTTTATACCAGTCTTATACTTCCCGTTTCAGTGCACAGCGCCATTGTCGCGCGAGTAAAAATACTCTCGAATTTAAAGTTGGATGAAAAGCGCAAGCCGCAAGACGGGCGTTTCTCGGCGCGTATTGATGGCAGAAAGATCGATTTCCGTGTTTCTACATTTCCGGCATATTATGGCGAGAAGGTGGTGATGAGAATCCTTGATCCGGAAAAGGGAGTAAAAAAACTCGACGAGATCGGGTTTGCTCCCGCGGAGATTGGGTTCGTGCGCGACGCGATCGCGCGTCCATACGGGATGATCCTTATTACGGGTCCGACCGGATCGGGAAAGTCGACCACCCTCTATTCTATGTTAAACGAACTCAGCCGTGAAAAGATGAATGTGGTTAGTCTTGAAGATCCGGTGGAATATAATATCGATGGTGTAAGCCAGTCGCAGATGTATCCGAGCATCGGTTATACGTTCGCGAACGGTTTACGGTCAATCCTTCGTCAAGATCCGGACGTTATTATGGTTGGCGAGATACGGGATAAAGAGACGGCGCAACTCGCTATTCAAGCGGCGCTCACGGGACACCTGGTGTTTTCGACGCTTCACACCAACAACTCACTCGGTGTCATCCCTCGATTGATCGACATGGGAGTCGATCCGTATTTAATCGCGCCGACGCTCATTCTCGCGATTGCTCAGCGCTTGGTGCGGCAAATGTGCCCGGAGTCAAAGAGTCCAATGCCTATGAATGAAAGCATAAAAATAATGATTGACCATGAATTTGAAGATCTGCCGGAAAAATTCAAAAAAGAGGTGCCTTTCGGAGATAATTTTTACGAGGCTGTACCATCGGCTCAATGCCCGGGAGGCACCAAGGGTCGGATGGCTGTTTTCGAAGTTCTTCGAGTCGACAAAGATATAGAAAAAGTGATATTGACGAATCCGACCGAGCCGGCGATATGGAAAGTGGCGCGCGAAAAAGGGATGCTCACCATGAAAGAAGACGCCATTGTCAAAGCATTCAAAGGGCTTATCCCGTTCGAGGAGGTCAACACGCTTTAAATGTATTATTTTTTGACGATAAGGTATAATATCAATATAGGTGAATACAAAGATGTGTTGATGATATTTTTATCAAAGAAAGATATATGACGAATGTTGCTAAAAAGAAGATCATTATCGTTGACGATGACCGCTTTTTGCTTGATATGTACGCGGTAAAATTCAACGAAAGTGGTTTTGAGATCGAGCCAATGGCAGAGGGCGCGGGCGTACTCTCCAAATTAAAAGACGGCTATGTCCCGGATGCGATTCTTATGGATGTAGTGATGCCGTCGATGGACGGGTTCGAGCTTTTGGAAAAAATAAAAAAAGAAAATCTTGCCCCGAACGCGAAGATGATCATATTATCGAATCTTGGGCAGGCATCGGATATTGCAAAAGGGAAAGAGCTTGGCGCGGATGGTTACATCGTTAAAGCGAACGCCACGCCCTCGGAGGTGGTTAAGCAAGTGCAAGAGATCATCGGTATATGACAGAATCAAAAGGAAAAAAACTTCGAGATCTGATAACTATCGCCGTTAATGAGGGTGCTTCCGATTTGCATTTGTCGGCGGGGCACTATCCGACGATACGGGTGGCAAGTGGCCTTATTCCGCTTATGAAAGACGGGGTACTTGCGCCGAAGGACACGGAAGAAATGATAATCGCGCTTCTTGGAGAAGAGAACGCCAATGTTTTTTTTCAAGATAAAGAAGTTGATTTTTCGTACAGTATTCCCGATGTGGTGCGTTTTAGAGGAAACGCGTTCTTTCAGATGGCGGGTATCGGTATAGCGTTGCGGGTCATACCGTCAGAGATTAAAACGATAAGCGAGCTTAATCTTCCCCATGTGCTTGAGGTCTTTGCGCGAAAAAAGCAAGGATTTTTTCTCGCTGTTGGGCCGGTCGGGCAGGGGAAATCGACAACGCTTGCGTCTATGGTGGGACTCATCAATAAAGAGCGTGCCGAGCACATTGTCACCATTGAAGATCCGATCGAATACCTATTCAAGCCTGATCGGTCGCTTATCGACCAGAGGGAGGTGAGGATCAATACGAGAGATTTTCATGTCGCTTTGGAATCGGCATTCAGACAGGATGTTAATGTCATTATGATCGGTGAGATGCGCAGTATCGAAACGATTTCCGCCGCTGTTACCGCCGCCGAAACGGGGCACCTCGTTCTCTCGACGCTCCACACCAACAATGCCTCACAGACCGTCGATCGCATCATCGACTCATTTCCGGCGACCCAACAGCCGCAGATACGTATGCAGTTGGCGGGAAGCTTGCTCGGAATCTTCTCACAGCGCCTTGTTCCGCGCGCGTCTGGTGGCTTGATACCCGCTTATGAACTCTTGATCGCGACCAATGCCGTCTCAAGTTTGATCCGCGAAGGCCGCACGCACGAGCTTGATGTGCTTATTGAGACCGGAACCAAAGACGGAATGATCGATATGAATCGCTCTCTTTCCGAACTAGTAAAGAGAGGCGAGATCACTCCCGATAGCGCGTATCAGCATTCGTTCAATCCCAAAGGTCTTGAGCGAATGCTGTAGTCTTCTATGATCTTTACCTATAAAGCGGTTACTAAAAATGGAGAAGAGCGAACCGGGATGATCGAGGCGCTTAATCAAGATGTGGCGATAAGCTCTCTTCAGCGGCGTGATCTCATCGTCGTATCGGTGGTTTCGGAGGAATCGGTGCCATTCTTCGAAAAAGATATTGCGGTCTTCTCTCGGGTTTCCATGAAAGATGTAGTCATTCTTTCTCGGCAAATCGCGACATTGTTTGAGGCGCAGGTCCCTGCCCTTAAGGCATTTCGTCTTCTGGCGATGGAAATGGAAAGTCCATTGCTACGCAAAAAATTGGATGAGATCGCTGACGATATTCAGGGCGGTATGTCCATATCGAGCGCGATGAAAAAACACCCGACCATGTTTTCCGATTTCTATGTGAACATGGTGCTGGCGGGAGGAGAATCGGGCAAACTTTCGGAAACATTCGCCTACTTGGCGGATTATCTCGATCGCGCGTACGAGCTCTCATCGCGTATTAGGAACGCCATGATCTATCCGGCATTTGTTATTGGAGTGTTCGTCATCGTTATGATCGGGTTGTTCACGTTTATCATTCCCAAGATAACCGATATTTTGGTTTCGAGCGGAGGCGAGATACCGTTTTACACCCAGATCGTTATTTCTATTAGTAGTTTTCTTGTTCATGACGGGGTGTTTTTGCTTGCCGGCATCGGCATCCTTGGCGTGGGAATATGGCGTTTCAAGCGGACGAACGCCCTCATCTTTTCCAAGATGGTCTTTGCGGTGCCGGTACTCGGAGAACTGTATCGTAAACTCTATCTTGCGCGTATTTCGGACAATATGCACACGATGCTTATCAGCGGTATCCCCATGGTCCGCGCGATAGAGATCACGAGCGATGTGGTGGGTAATGAGTCATACAAACAGATGCTCGTTGAGGCGATGGAAGCGGTCAAAGCGGGCGATCCGCTTTCGAAATCGCTTTCCAGACACAAAGAGATACCGACGATGATGATTCAGATGATGCGGGTCGGCGAGGAAACGGGTGAACTTGGTCCTATTTTGGAAAAGATCGCCGCGTTCTACAAACGCGAGGTTGACACGATGGTCGATATACTTATCAGCCTTATCGAGCCGGCGATGATCGTGCTTTTGGGTCTTGGTGTGGGGACGGTGCTTGCGGCGGTTTTGTTGCCTATTTACAATATCGCGGGGAACATTTAAGAGGATTTTCTCTTTATTTTACTGCTTGGGTAGCGTTAATTATCAATAATCATAAATGATAATGATGGATGGGAAACAAGATTTTACCCCGTTTCGCGAACACGGGCGGAGAACCATAGTCGCTATGTTTATTAGTTTAATTGAGTGTGTGGCGCTTGTTTTGTTCGGATTTGTGGTCGGGACGGTACTTGTGGCGGTTTTGTTGCCTATGTACAACAGCGTGGTGGGCATCTAGACAAGATTGGCAATTCAGTGTCCCGTCGCCAATGATGCCGTTATCCACAATTATTTTGTATACATGAACATTTTGTGTATTATAATACGGGAAGCAAAGTATGAATTGAACGCTTTTGCGTGGAAGCAGGTCGATGTTTCTCTGTTTGGCGTTTTGTCGTCGAACCGGGAATGCCTCGGATAACAGAGGCGATTTTGTTATAAATTATTAGTAATTAGTCATATAAACATGAAAGTAAGTAATAAACGAGGTTTTACCCTCATTGAACTTTTGGTCGTTATCGCGATCATCGGTATTCTCGCATCTGTTGTTCTTGCATCTCTTAATACGGCACGAGATAAAGGATCAGTTGCCGCCGCAAAAGCTGAAATGTCAGGAGTTCGCGCTCAAGCGGAACTTTTCTTTGACAGTAATAGCAATAGCTATGATGGAGGCGCCGCGGCGTCAGATGTCTGTGACCCTCTGGGTCTGGCGGGGGGTGTTAGCGGAGTTAACGCGCTTGTTTTAGCCGCCGCGAAAGCTGGGCTCAGTACCGCTGTTGTGGCAGTTAACCAAGCAGGTCCCACAACGGCCGCAAGCGCTTCTTGTAACTCAAGTGCTGGCGCATACGCAGCTGAAGTTGCTCTCAAGGTTGGTGGATTCTTTTGCGTAGATTCAACAGGTAAGGGGCAAGTCAATGCCGCGGCTGGTCTTGGTGCTGCAGCTGATTATAGCTGTTAAGTGGTAAAAAATATTCTCACTTACACGAAAAAACACCGCTCCGGCGGTGTTTTTTTTGTGAACTCATCCCTCACTTCTGCTACTTGAGTATTCGCATACCTCAAGTTTCACTTGGGAGTCGGACTCCCAAGTGATAAAATAGAAAGTATGGCAATTCGAAAAACACAGCTGGTTACCGGCGAGTATTACCACATATACAATCGTGGAGTAGATAAGCGTGCCATTTTTGAAGATGATGATGACGTGCGGAGGTTTTTCCAAAGCATGCAGGCGTTCAACGTCGAAGAGCCAATCGGTAGTCTTTATGAAAAATCATTCAAAAAACCTTCACTTGGGAGTCCGACTCCCAAGTTAGAGTTATTGGTGAAAATTGTTGCCTATTGCCTTAATTTAAATCACTATCATTTCTTATTGAAACAAGAAAAAGATAAAGGGATAACCGAGTTTATGAGACGACTTAATGGCGGGTACACAAATTATTTCAATAATAGGAATAGTCGAAATGGCGTGTTGTTTCAGGGAAAATTCAAATCGATCCATGTTAATTCGAATGAATATCTTCTTTATTTGAGCGCGTATATCAACAAGAATTATATTGTTCATCAAATTAGTGATGGAACCACTGATGTGGTGGGGAGCCGATCAAGTTGGAAAGAATATGCGGCGCTCCCATCTGCGTGGGCTGGTATTTGCGAGAAAAATATGATTCTTGAACAGTTTAAAAATATTACCGCCTACGAAAAATTTGTTGATGATGTGGTAGATAATATCTCAACGCGGCGACAAGAAGAAAAAGACATTAACCATTTGGTTATTGAATAGAATATCCCCCTACTTGGGAGTCGGACTCCCAAGTAGGGGGATGAAATGGTGTGGTGCAAAATTAGTGGCACAGTGTACGGTGTGCTAGAATTAATAGTATGCACAGCGGACTTCCCCGCGGCTTGCCATGGAAAATTGATTTAACAAAAAAATGAATGTCATTTTTGTCGGTTTTGTGGTTATACTCGGCGCGATCATCGGAAGTTTTCTCAATGTGGTAATCGCGCGTTATAACACCGGAATGTCGTTTCTCTCCGGCCGTTCAATGTGTTTTTCGTGTGGAAAGACACTTGTATGGTATGAGCTTATTCCCGTCGTGAGCTTTCTCGCGCAGCGCGGTCGGTGCCGATCATGCACAAGCGCGATATCGCGGCAGTATCTTCTCGTGGAGTTGTTCACTGCCGCCGTTTTCGTTGCAGTGTTCCTCAAAGATTTATCGGTTGCTGTTATTGCGTATCATCTTATGGTATTTTCCGCACTCGTGGTGATCGGCGTGTATGACTTCAAGCACAAAATCATTCCCGACGGCGCTGTGTATTTTTTTATCACGCTTTCATTCGTCGGCCTCCTCTTTGTTCATAGCGGATATGTCGCGTTGCCGATGATTGACGCGCCGCTTCTCCGTGACTTTGTCGGCGGACCGCTTATCGCTCTGCCATTTGCGGGGCTTTGGTATTTTTCCAAAGGCGCATGGATTGGTTTCGGCGACGCGAAACTCGCGCTTGGCATGGGGTGGTTTCTTGGGCTTGAACAGGCATTTTTTGCCGTTACGATCGCATCTTGGATCGGTGCCGCGGTCGGCATTGTACTTATCGCGCTCGGGAAGATACCTGGTGTCTCCGCGCGCTTCCGACACTTCACCGCGAAGAGCGAAATCGCGTTCGGTCCGTTCCTTATTATCGGAACTCTGGCCGTGTTCTTTTTTGATATAAACCCGCTCATCCTTGTTATTCGATGAATAAAATCATTCTTTGCGATATAATATCGTATATGTATACGCGCATCGGTAAAAATTTCAAGAGAGGGTTTACGCTCATCGAATTACTTGTCGTGTTTTCTATTTGGGCGGTCATTACCGGTATTGCCGTTACGGAGTATGTCAACTTCCGGCACTATGCCGATTTCGATAACGCGGTGCAGAATGTCGCTCTTTCCATGAGGGAGATGCAAATATATGGCCTTGGTTCGAAAGAGACAGGCACCGGCTCTGGAAATTTTTCGGAGGCGTACGGTATGCATTTTCAGATTGATTTTACGGGCGGCGGGAACGGTTCAGACGATGTTGATGATCTGGCGGGGGAGGAGATCATTACCTTTATTGACAAGAATGATCTTAATCCTCCGTATGGGGTTTTTACAGTCGGCGTAGACACTTTGATCGAAAAAACGATCCACCCGGAAGCATTCTATCTCAATAGTCTGTGCTTAACGTCCGGAGGAATCACAACCTGCAACGGAAATGAACCGCACCGGCTCGATATTACCTTCAAAAGACCGCGCGCTGATGCACGCGTTTCCTATGACGGTAATCTCGCGGGCGGTGACGGACTTTCGTATGATGAAGCGACGATTGAATTCGGGTCGGTCGCCGGAGATTCAAAGACTATTCATGTTTATTCAACTGGACAAATATCGGTGGATTAGAGAGTCAACAGAGAAAAGCATTGTGTTGTATAATACGATTATGAAAAAACGATATCCGCGAAATACGAGCGAAGGATTCACGCTCATTGAACTCATTGTCGCGCTCGGACTTTTTATCGTCGTTATCTTTATCGGTGTCGGATCGCTTTTATCAGTGGTTGATATAAACCGAAAAGCACAGGCGATGCGTACCGCAATGGACAATTTGAATCTTGCGATGGAGGAGATGTCGCGTGAGATACGCATGGGGACCAAATATTACTGCGATCCTGATTTGACCTTCCCGATTGTTTTTAGCAATAATGTCGTCGGATGCGATATCGCTACCGGTGAACACGGCACGTTTGCTTTTCTTGATCAAAACGGACTAACAATCGTATATCGTCGGAATGGCGCCAGAATCGAAAAATCGCGCGATGGAGGCGCCACGTTCGTTGCCGTTACCGCTCCCGGTATCACTATTGAGTACCTGAAATTTGACGTAACGAGGGTTGTAAATTGGGCTGATTTTACCGGAGAACAACCAAGTATGCTTATCGCGATCGGCGGTACCGCTGGAGTAAAAGACGCACTGCTCTCAAAATTCACACTGCAGACGTGGGTTGTTCAGCGAAGCAGAAAAATATAGATGATGAGCGGGGAATGTATGAAAAAACAAAAGATCAAAATAAACGTACGCGCGGTGAAGAACAGCGGGCTTACGCTCGTGGAAACACTGATCGCAATCTCGATACTCATTGTCGCCGTGGTGATGTCTATTTCTCTGTATGTGGACAACATCGCGAACGCGCGTTTTGCCCATGATCAGATTATTGCCACCTATTTGGCCGAAGAAGGGATTGAGCTTGTGCGGCAGGTGGTGTATACGAATTTTAACAATGGTAACAATGGTGGTGTAAATTGGGTTAACGATCTTGCCAATTGCTGGCCAAACGGATGTCGGGTCGGCAATGACCACTGGAATTCCATCGGTTTTGCATCATGTGGCGGCGGGAATTGTCCAAAACTCAAAATACATACCGCTGCGGGTTTTTTGCGCGGGGTATACGGCCATCCATCCGATAGTACCGGTTGGGAAGATACTCCATTCACCCGGAAGATTGAAGTCAGTAGCCCCCCTGGTGATGTTGAACGAACGGTAACATCAACGGTCACGTGGAATTACCACGGAGCGACAAAGAACGTGACTCTCAAGACATATATATATAATTACTTGAATTAATTTCACGACACGAGCACCTGAATATCTTTATGTCTGGATTTAAGATACAACATAGCATGCAAAAAAAACGTGGAGTAGCGCTCTTCATCGCGCTCGTGATCTCGGCAATCGTTCTGACTGTCGGCATCGGGATACTCACGACCGTGTTTAAGGAGATACGGTTTTCCGCGTTTGGGAAAGAATCGGCTGAAGCGTTCTATGCCGCCGATACCGGTCTTGAATGCGCGTTATATTGGGATTTTCATGAGGCTGAAGAGGACCGACCATTTTTCGCCACTTCAAGCGATTCATCGCTACCTACATCAGCGTTTGCATGGTGCATCGATGATGCCGTTGATGGTCCTGATGGGGAGAAGTTAGCGGATATGAATTGGAATGTCGTTAAAGATTCGAATTCGGCGACAACCACGTTTATGTTGCGATACCCCCCGAATGTTGCCAATCAAGACGCGCCATGTATCGATGTCACGGTGATAAAATACATGGATGTCGCCGTACAAAAAACAAAAATAGAGTCAGTCGGCCGTAATTCGTGTAATACCAATGATCCACGCAGGGTCGAGCGGGCGGTGAGGGTCGCTTACTAGCGTACAATACGTTGCTCTATTTGGCTTTTGAAACGACAAACCGGACTTGCTTGTCAACGGGTGGACGGCTACTATAATGGCATAGAACAATATATTTCCCATGCCATGCAAAAACAGCGCAAAAATAAAGTTGTTGTTTCGGAAGACATATCTTTGCGTATGAGCCGTTTGCGCGAAACGCTTGATAAGCATCGCTATTTGTATCATGTCTTGGACGCGCCGGAAATTGCCGACGAGGTTTATGATTCTCTGATGAAAGAGCTTATCGTACTCGAAAAACAATATCCGTCCCTTGCTTCTCCGACGAGTCCGTCTCAAAGGGTCGGCGGAGAGCTGCTTGCCGCATTCACGAAAGTTCGCCATGAGGTCAGACAGTGGTCGTTTGATGACGTGTTTGATCTTGACGGTTTGCGAAAATGGGAAGAGAAAATAAAACGTTTGGTAGCGCGCGATCCGGCGCTTATCGCTCTGCCACTTGAGTATTGCGCTGAAATCAAAGTCGACGGACTCAAGATCATTCTTACCTATAAGCGTGGTGTCTTTGTGCGTGGCGCGACACGGGGAGACGGAAGGATCGGTGAAGATGTTACCGCGAATCTAAAAACAATCGGCAGTATTCCGCTCGAGCTTAAAGAGCCGATCGACCTAGTCGCCGTCGGCGAGGCGTGGATCGGGAAAAGCGAGTTTGAAGAGATCAATAAAGAACGAAAGAAAAATGGGGAGCCGATCTTTGCGAACACGAGAAATGCGGCGGCGGGATCGATACGCCAGCTTGATCCGAAGATTGCGGCATCGCGGCGGCTTAACTCGTTCATTTATGATATTGATACGATTAGCGGAATCGCCGGTGCCGCGCCGGATACCCAGATAAAAGAGCTTGAATTATTGCGCGGATTTGGATTCAAAGTGAACACGACTTTTGCTTTGTGTAAGAATATTGATGAAGTTGAAACGTATTACCGCAATTGGATCAACCGGGCGCGGAAAGAGGGATATGGTATCGATGGCATCGTGATAAAAGTGAACTCGGTACAACTGCAAAAAGCACTCGGGTATACCGGCAAATCTCCGCGGTTCGGTATCGCGTACAAATTTCCCGCCGAACAAGTGACGACAAAAATTCTTGGTATCAAAGTGCAGGTCGGCAGGACAGGCGTGCTGACACCGGTAGCTCATCTTGACCCTGTCCGGGTGGCGGGGTCGGTGGTGAGCCGCGCGACACTTCATAACGAAGATGAGATACGGCGGCTTGATATCAGAATCGGAGACACGGTGGTGGTGCAAAAGGCGGGTGACGTCATTCCGGAGATCGTTGGATCAGTCAAGACACTCCGTTCAGGAAAAGAGAGGAAATTTTTGATGCCGCGTACGTGTCCTGCGTGCGGGAGCGGCGTTGAGAAACGGACGACCGGCGCGGGCGATGAAAAAAGCGCCGCACACTATTGCGCGAACAGATCGTGCTATGCCAAGGAAAAAGAGAAAATTATCCACTTTGTTAGGAGAAAAGGGTTCAATATTGAAGGTTTGGGCGAAAAGATCATCGGTCAGTTGATGGATGAGGGACTTGTTTCCGACTACGCTGATATTTTCGAACTCACCGAGGGTGATCTTGTGCCACTTGAGCGTTTCGCGGAGAAGTCGGCGCGTAACCTTATCAATGCTATTGAGAAAAGCAAGAACGTGCCTCTTGAGCGATTTCTTTTCGCGCTGGGGATATTCCATGTCGGGGAAGAAACGGCATATTTGCTCGCTTCGACGTTCAAGACGATCACAGCCGTTCGAAACGCGGCCGAAGAAATGTTGACCGAGATCGACGGTATTGGCGAGGTCGTGGCACACTCGGTATACGCATGGTTTCACGATGCCGACAACATCACTCTGCTCGAACGGCTGTTTCTCTCTGTGAGCGTTGGTCGTTTCGCCGATGACGAGAAGAAAAAGGACACGCCGTTTTCAGGTAAAACCATTGTCCTCACCGGCACGCTTGGCGTTATGTCGCGAGATGATGCCAAGAAGCTACTCACGTCGCTTGGCGCAAAGGTTGTCGGAAGTGTCTCAAAAGAGACGGATATGGTGATTACCGGTGAAAACGCCGGATTAAAACTTGCTCGCGCTCGAGAGCTCGGCGTGCGGGTTGTCGGCGAACACGAGTTCCTAAAAATGGTAAAATAGGGTATTATTATTTTCATGATCACTGATGATGACATTGAAAATCTCGCGAATCTGGCCCGAATTAGCGTTACCGATGAAGAAAAGCACGCCTTGGCGAAAGACCTTGAGGCTATTCTCGCGTATGTTTCCGACATCAAAGATGCCGCTTCGGCGGTCGGTGTGGATGAGAAAAAGATCGGCATTCTCAAAAATGTTATGCGCGAAGACGGGCCGTCACACGAGAAGGGGATATATACGGAAGCGATTTTAAGGGAAGTTCCGCAGAAAGAAGGCGGATACGTGAAGGTGAAAAAGATACTCTCGTGATTTTGGCGCTAATGGTATATGAAGATCGACACAGACAATTTAACGGTCGCGAGCGCCATGCGTCATCTCAGAGCGGGCGACTTCAGCGCGCGAGAACTTACGGAGGCGTATCTCAAAAACATTGAAGAACGCGATCGAGATATTCACGCGTATCTTGAAATATTCGATGACGCGATTGAATTCGCGCGCGCTGCTGACGTTAAGATAAAGAAAGGGGAAGCCGGAGTCCTTGCTGGTATTCCCATGGCGGTCAAAGACAATATGCTTGTCGAAGGAAAGTACGCGACTGCCGCGTCAAAGATACTTAAGAATTATCGGTCGACCTATGACGCGACCGCGGTTAAAAAAATAAAAGATGCGGGAGCCGTTATGCTTGGAAGGACGAACATGGATGAATTCGCGATGGGAAGTTCGACGGAGTCGTCCGCATACGGCATCACGCGCAACCCGCGAGACGAATCACGGGTTCCGGGCGGGTCGTCCGGCGGATCAGCTGCCGCGGTTTCGATGGGGGGCGTACTCGCGGCGCTCGGCTCCGACACGGGCGGGTCAATCCGTCAGCCGGCGTCGTTTTGCGGCGTTGTCGGACTCAAACCGACGTATGGAAGCGTATCGCGTCATGGTCTTATCGCGATGGCATCGTCTCTCGATCAGATCGGCCCGCTCGCAAAGACGGTCGAAGACGCGGAATTGGTATTTAATGTGATCAAGGGATTTGATCGTTACGACAGCACGTCATTCCCCGAAGATATGTACCACGCGAAGAATGCCCAAGTCGCCGCCGGAAAACACACGATCGGCATTCCGGCGGATTTTTTGAGCGTTGGCGGGATCGACGCGCAGGTTCTTGAAAGTTTCAATCGGTCGGTTGGCGCGCTCAAAGACGCGGGGAACGAGATTCGAGAGATAGCGCTTCCGCACGCTAAGCATGCACTTGCCGCTTACTACATCATTATGCCGGCCGAGGTATCGGCAAATCTTGCGCGGTTTGACGGTGTTCGCTACGGTCTTTATAATTCTGGCGCTGACCTTGCCACCGATTATGCGTCAACGCGCGCGCGGGGGTTTGGGGATGAGGTGCGCCGAAGGATACTTCTTGGAACCTATGTGCTTTCTTCCGGTTATTACGACTCTTATTACGGCACAGCGAATATCGTTCGTGACATGGTCGCTTCTGACTTCCGCGACGCTTTCAAGATCGTTGATGTCATCGCCGTTCCTACGGCACCGACATTCGCTTTCAAGATAGGGGAGAAAAATAATAATCCTTTGCAAATGTATCTTGAGGACATATTTACTGTTCCCGCAAACATCGCCGGCATTCCCGCGATCTCGATTCCTTCGGGATCAATAGAGATCAACACAAAGTTAATTCCCATTGGGATGCAGTTCATGGCGCCCCATCTGCGGGAAGATATTCTATTTGCTATCGGAAAAGACGTTGAGGCAGTTCGTTCGTAGCGTGTATATTTTTTTTCAAATCGCAATCACATGAGCGCTCCTCCAGAAACAACACTATCGCCGCGTGAAGAGATGATAGACATACTCTTACTCTTTCTGTTGGGTGCTCTTATTTTTGTAAATCAGCGCGAGAATATCTACGAGATTGCCACAAAGTTTTACCACTCATATCTTGATCCTTATATTGGACTCGGATTGCCGATCATCGGACTCGTGCTGAAATTTCTTACCGTTTGTTTTATAGCGGGGATCATATTTTTGACAGTTAAACTGCGGAACATATCAAGCGTTCAATGGGCGTTTTATAAGCCGCTTGAGACCGAATCGTCCTTCGAACTTGAGCACAAGACAAAATGGGAAGTTATACTTGATCATGCCAATTCTGATAATCAGGCGGAATGGAAACTTGCAATCATTGAAGCGGACAATGTCCTTGACGAACTTTTGAAAGAGATCGGATACGGCGGCGAGACTCTGGGTGATCGTTTGCAGTCGCTTGACGGGAGCACATTTCGTACGCTTTCAGGGGCATGGGAAGCTCATAAACTGCGCAATACGATCGCGCACGAACAAGGTCTCGAGCTTTCCCGTCGGGACGCGAAAAAGGCGATAAAACTCTATGAGGATACCTTTCGCGAACTCGGATATTTCGGAAGCGCTTGATTTTTATTGATTTTCCGTTATGCTGTGAGATAGTGTTGATACGACTTTTTGCATGTGGTACATTGTATTGATGATCGTCATACGTTTTACATAGCGGGGTGGAGGAGTGGTACCTCGAGAGGCTCATAACCTCTAGGCGCACGTTCGAATCGTGCCCCCGCAACACGGATGGAGGAGTAGTATCCCGCTTCATGCGGGATACATAACCCCTACCGGTGTCTCGCTCAAAGCGTGTCTCCCGCAACACGAAAAAAGCCCAATCTTGTTGGGACTTTTCTGTTGAGATTTTTGTAAAAAAATGATATTTTGTTGGATACTGTCCCGAGTGGTTTCCAGTAAGCTTGGTGCGGGTTTGTCGCGAGGATCGTGCCGGGGTAGCTCAGTTGGTTAGAGCATAGGACTCATAAACCTAAGGTCGGCAGTTCGATCCTGCCCCCCGGCACTATGAAAAAAAATACAAAAATTAGCTCTCGTTGTATTTCTTGTGTGCATGATCGCGACGGCATCCATCGTACTCTACGGAATATGGACGGAACCGCCACAGGGTATTTTTCCGAAAGTCATGGCGACCATCTTTTGTGATTGGTTTTGCGGCGTTCCTCGTCTGGTTTACCATAACCTTTCGCCAGTTGGCGGAGAGCACTCGGCGCGATATCTAAAAACAAAATGCTGATGCAACAACAATCGGGGCGGAGACATTAGTGCGCGGCGGCCTTAATACAAGGAAATAGAGTGAAAAATGTTCGGTAACGTAAAATGTAACGTTTTTGCGAGGAAATCTCATTCTCTATCGTGCGGTATAAGCGAAACACTGGATAAGTATTTGGCATTGTACTCGTTTTGCGGGTATAATCTTGAAGATAGTACGATTTGTTTTTATGCAAAAGAAAGACGTTGGACTTCTGACAATTATTGGTCTCTTCATTGTCCCACTTGTTATTTGGGTATTTATGAAGCCACTGTATTTGCGGTTTCTTTCAACGGAGACATCTTTCGCGAGTCTTGGTGAAATTGCCGGATTGTTTGGCATAATGGGTATTTCAATAGTGGTCATCCTTAGTGCCCGTCTCAAGTTTTTGGAAGATTACTTTGGCGGCTATGATCGCGTGTATTCGATTCATCACACACTTGGAGTGATCTCATTTCTTGCTTTGCTTATCCATCCGATATCACTCGCTTTGCAATATGCCCAGGTATCAGTAATCGATGCCGCGTGGCTATTTATACCTAGTTCCGACGTGGCGATCACGCTCGGGATTATTTCACTGTTGCTGATGATGATAGTCCTGTCGGTGACAATGTTTGCGCATCGTTTTTCATATCGGGTACTGAAAACGATACACAGTTCATTTGGCGCGGCTCTCTTACTTGGCGGGGTGCATGGTTTTTTGGTGCCGAGCGATATTTCCCGGAATAGTTTTATGAAATTTTATGTCATCGGCATCGTGGTGATCGCACTTGGTGCGTATGCGTACCGAACACTGCTCGGGAGGTGGCTTGTGAAGAGGCATGTTTATGGGATTGAACAGGTTAATACGCCCGTGCCGGGTGTGACCGAGGTTGTTTTACTCCCTGTTGATAAGCGTATTAATCATAAACCCGGCCAGTTTGTGTTTGTTTCTTTTGATGATCCGAACGTATTCAACGAGCCGCATCCTTTCTCGATAAGTTCGGCTCCGCACGAGGACGTTCTACGGCTAACAATCAAAGGACTTGGCGATTTTACCTCGACACTCGGCAAACTTTCGGTTGGCTCACACGCCTTGATCGAAGGGCCGTTCGGTCAGTTCGTTTATTCAAACCATGAGAATAAACACCAGATTTGGATAGCGGGTGGTGTTGGTGTGACACCGTTTCTCGATATGGCGCGCGACTTGTGTCATCGGAAACCCGAAGGATATTCCGTTGATTTTTTTTATACCGTTCGAAATGCGCCAGAAGCTTTGTTTTATCAAGAGCTATCTTCGATGTCTGATCAGTACAACGGTTTTCGGTTCATTCCGTATTTCTCCGATGGCTATGGTTTTTTGAACGCACAGGCGGTAGCAACCATGAGCGGGGGGTTGTTTGGAAAAGAAATATTCGTATGCGGTCCTCCTCCCATGATGAATAGCTTGGTGGGGCAATTCACTGCCGGTGGCGTCTCGAAAAAAGTGATACACTTTGAATTATTTAAAATGTTATAGGGCGTATGAAAAAAACAGTAGCATTATCAATCTTTCTTTTCTGGGGTTTTATAACGATACTCTTTGCGTTCGGCACTATTAAGGGTTCTGGTGATTCCAATGCCGTGACGGGCATCGGCTTGTCGTCACAAAACACTCAAATTCCAAGCGAACAGGGGACAGTAAATAGTATTGCCGGCGACGTTCCCGGCGCGTTTCTTGACAAAAAAATTATTGCGCTTCACGCCAGAGAAGACGATTGTTGGGTTATTATTGGCGGCAAAGTATACAACGTAACATCATACCTTCCGCTTCATCCCGGTGGTGTGGCGACAATTCTTGAAGCATGTGGAGGAGATGCCACCAATGGGTTCAACACAAAAGGATACGAAACAAAACCGCAAGAACACTCAAAATTTGCTCACACCCTGCTATCCAGTTTCTATGTCGGCGATATCGGAGTGGCGCTTCCACCGTCGCAGGCGCAAGGAGGTGGCAATACGTCAACAAAGCCGTTATCGGTCAGTAATCCTACTGCTCAAGAAACACCAACAAATAATAACAATCAAGCATATCCGCAGACATTTAACGGTGTCGCCTCAGGCGATACCGTTAAATCGAGTGCCTCTCTGCGTGTTCGCGCAACTCCATCGACTTCAGGAAATCAAGTCGGCACGGTAAGTTCCGGCACTACTGGGACGGTAACTGGCGCGCCGGTATATGCGGACGGATATTGGTGGGTTTCGGTTGATTTTGGTGGCGGTATGAAAGGATGGTCTGTTCAGGACTATATCACTTCCGCTTCCGCGAATATCTCAACCAATACTACGACTACCACCACAACAACATCCACGCCACCTCCAACCGGTGGCTACACCGCGGCAACCGTGGCGCAACATTCAACCGCAAGCGACTGCTGGCTCATCATCTCCGGCAACGTCTATGACCTTACCCAATACATTCCGTTTCACCCGGGAGGACAATCGCAAATCACTCAATATTGCGGCGCTGACGGCACCGCCGGCTTCAACAACCGTGGCGGCACCGGTTCGCACTCCACGAGCGCTCAAAACCAGCTTGCCAATTATCTCCTCGGCGCGTTCTCCACGACAACGCCTCCGCCTTCTTCAGACACCACTCCGCCAACCGTATCAATCACCTCTCCTTCCGACGGCTCAACCATCTCGGGAACCGTGACGGTCTCGGCAACCGCGTCCGACGCGAGCGGCATCCTCAACGTGGTATTCAAAGTTGACGGCATGAGCGTCAAGACCGACACCAGCGTTCCGTACAACACCAGTATCGACACCGCCACATACTCAAACGCGTCGCACACCATCACCGCGACCGCGTCAGACATCGCCGGCAACACGCAAACCGCGACCATCACCGTGACGGTGAACAACCAATCCACGCCACCTCCAACCGGTGGCTACACCGCGGCAACCGTGGCGCAACATTCAACCGCAAGCGACTGCTGGCTCATCATCTCCGGCAACGTCTATGACCTTACCCAATACATTCCGTTTCACCCGGGAGGACAGAATCCGATTACAAGTCGTTGTGGTACCGATGGAACGACGTTCTTTAATACAAACGGAGGAGGAGGACACAATCATTCCACGAGTGCTCGAAGTCAACTCGCGGGGTACCTTCTGGGACCACTCTCGACCGATGGCGGCGGTGCCACACAATGTACCGCTTTCACCTATAGCAGTTGGGGGACATGCCAGCCGGATGGTACGCAAACTCGAACAGTCCTTACTTCATCCCCGTCAGGGTGTACAGGTGGAAGTCCTATTACGACGCAATCATGTACCTATACGCCGCCTCCAGAAACGCCCCAAACATATACTGTTGACGTTAACAGCTCGGGAGACTTCAGTCAGACATCGTTGACCTTAAATGTTGGTGATTCGATCAAATTTGTCTATACAAATCCTGGCGACGAGGTTGATATCAGATTTACTCCCACCACCATATCGTCGCTTAAGCTTGATGGTGAATATACTCAGGGGACTCGTACTTTCTCAACTGCAGGCACGTGGACATTCAAAGTGAAAGACAAAAACGGCAACACGGGAACGGTGGCCGTACAATAAGAATTTTGGCAGTTTGCGACGTGTACATCTCGCACGTTGTTTTTCGGGTAAGTTTTCCACACTAATTGGCTTAATTAGACACGTCAAAAAACACCTTAAACTACGAGCAATGAATATAGGGATGATTCATCGTTGACGTGAAAATCATAGGATATAGACTAGTAAACCACTGGTAATCTCTGTCCAACTTTATTGGACACCGAGTGTCCAATAAAGTTAATTTTCTCATGAGGTTTCGAGAAACATACCCCTTCTCCATTTGGCGGTACCACGCGTTGGCAGTATTTCTGTTCACGTGAGCGGTTTCCCTGCTTGGGTTGCCGAGATGCTGATACCAAAACACTTAATCAGTTTCTTTAATTGCTAATTTCTTTAAACGAGCTTGTCTTTTAAGCATATTCTCTCGTTTAGCATTTATTAGCTAGTCTAGAGCATAATCAAAATACCGACCTAAAAGCCGGTATTTTGATAACAGTAGAATGAGGAGAAGATGATATGTTATGGGGGAACATTCGAGCGGTCAACTAATCGGTGATATAGGTAATCGTTTCCGCTACTGTTTTTAGTGTTGTCTCCAGTATGTCAGATCCATAGATGTAAACCACATGTTTTCCAGGAGTGATAAAAACAATACCTTGTTTATTGTCATCTTGTTTGATGTACAATGATTTGACTCCGGAGATATTTTCATTCAGAATCGTTCCCGTGACAGACCCCATTGTTTCGGGAAGTTGTTTGAAGTTACTTGTCAGATTGTCAAATGTTTCGATGTCATCATAGGTGGTATAGGTGTAAATAAAAATCACCTCAGAACTTGTCTTCAGTAAAGATACAAACATGCGATCATCTATATCAACATCGAGTTTATTATCCTTAATTAGTGCGGTGCCCATGGGAATCGTAAACGAGAATCCGCCGAATGGATTAGAATAAACAGCGTCTTGATTCTGAATGATAATCGAAGAAGATGTGATTGGGTCACCACTAAACTGATATCCGGCACTGTGGAGGCATTCACGATAATAGCTGTAATACCAAAATCCTTTCAATGCGTCTTTTGCACTCTGGTCGACATTGAACGGAAGTTTGAATTTTTGGTCAACTCGGCCGTTTGTTTGTTGCGCGCACTCAACCTTGGTACCCAAAGGAGCACCCCATGCTCCGGCGATATAAAGAGAGTAGCTTCCGCCACGCACTGTTTGAGTAAAGAAATACCAGCCGCTGAATAATGATGCGGCAATGATGGCAACGACGATTGATGACTTTCTCGATGGTATGTATTTTCGCGTAGATATTACTTACCTAATAAAGCTTTTTAAAATCATACCATAGAAGAGGGTTATGTGACACTAGATACACTGACCCAGTGCGGATGCTATTCAGTTAACCTTCAAGGGTGACACTGTGGATAAATAATAATTAAACTTTTCAATCGGTATCATGCCGTTCAAGTATCTTCCTAAATGGATTCTCTCGTAGTTGTAGAAGTGTAAATATTCTTCAA
>Ga0210006_1000311_pt1 | contig 39815 bp, 37 predicted proteins | sample CryGey02umfilter_2_FD_185452 | JGI IMG/M metagenome (GOLD analysis project Ga0210006, IMG submission 185452) | Groundwater microbial communities from aquifer in Utah, USA - Crystal Geyser 4/10/14 0.2 um filter (SPAdes) (version 3) | ecosystem: Environmental > Aquatic > Deep subsurface >... | reverse complement strand
ACTGCATCCTCAGAAGATTGTTGCCCAGTCGATTCTTCTACCACTGCCTTTGCCGCCGCATCCGCCTCTTCTGCCGCCTTTGCCGCCGCCTTTGCCGCCGCATCCGCCACTGCCTCTTCTGCCGCCGCCTTTGCCACTGCCTTTGCCGCCGCATCCGCCACTGCCTCTTCTGCCGCCGCCTTTACCGCCGCATCCGCCACTGCCTCTTCTGCCGCCGCCTTTACCGCCGCATCCGCTAAAGCTTTTTGAGCAGCCCTCTCCGCAGGAGTAGGGAAAACATAATCTTTATTCGCATTAATAATTTCATCAGTATCCCCCATCCAAACAGGAACATCTCCAGTCGCCCCGATAGCCGTATAAATCGAACCAAACAAAAAAGTCCCTACCAAAAAAACAGCAACAACCCTAGACGAAGATTTATTATTATTCATTTTTTTATTTTAAATTTACACAAGGCAAAGAATACTATAGTCATAATATTTTTGCAAAGAATTCACCTTCTTCTACATCATATCTTCCATCCCTCCACCTTTCTTCGCTTTGCAACAGCCATCTTTCTCCTCAGGAATATCGCAAATCGCGCTTTCCATTGTGAGAAAAATTGCCGCAACGCTTGCCGCATTTTCAATTGCGCTCCGAACCACCATTTTCGGATCAATAATTCCAACCTCAACCATATTTACATATTCATCTTTATCAGCGTCATAACCAACGCCATCTTCCGCACTCAAAACCTTATCAATCACAACACTTCCCTCTTTCCCCGCATTCTCGGCAATTTGTCTTAACGGAGCCGACAAAACACTCTTTATAATATTAATTCCTGTAGTTTCATCCAAAGATTCCCCTTTCAAATGTTCCAATGATTTTCCGGCAAGCAAAAGCGCAACTCCACCTCCGGAAACAATTCCTTCCGCAACCGCCGCACGAGTTGCATTCAAAGCATCTTCGATACGGAGTTTCTTTTCTTTAAGCTCAAGTTCACTCGCCGCACCAACTTTTATAAGTCCGATTCCTCCACCAAGTTTAGCCAATCTCTCGTGTAATTTTTCTTTATCAAAATCAGAAGTCGCTTTTGACAACACAAATTTTATTTCATCGACCCTAGCTTCAATATCCTTCTTTTTTCCTTTTCCTTCAACGATAGTCGTATGATCTTTATCAGCCACAATTTTTCGCGCCTCTCCAAGATGTTCAAGCTCTACATTCTCAAGTTTAAGCCCAATCTCATCACTAATCAAAGTTCCACCTGTCAAAACAGCAATATCTTTTAACATATCTTTTCTACGTTCTCCAAATCCTGGAGCTTTCACCGCAAGAATATTAAAAATTCCACGAAGTTTATTTAAAACAAGTGTCGCAAGCGCTTCACCATCAACATCTTCCGCAATAATCACGATTTCCTTTCGCCCCGTCCCAGCAACTTTTTCAAGTACAGGAATAAGCTCCTGAACTGAAGAAATCTTCTTGTCAGTAATCAAAATTTTCGCATCATCGTACACAGCCTCCATTCTTGAAGGATCCGTCACAAAATATGCAGAGATATATCCATTATCAAATTGCATTCCTTCGACAACTTCTTTTTCAAGACCCATCGTCTGAGATTCTTCAACTTGAACAACTCCATCATTTCCAACCATTTCCATAATCTCAGCAATAAGCTTTCCTATCGCAGGATCTTGCGCCGAAATTGTCGCAACTTGCTCTATCATTTCTTTGCTATTCCCAACATCTATAGCCATTTCACTCAACGCTTTAGTAAGATGCTTCACAGCTTTTTCGATACCACTTTTCAGCTTCATTGGATTTGCACCGGCCGTAAGATTCCGAAGTCCTTCCTTTATAATCGCTTCTGCAAGCACAGTCGCAGTCGTCGTTCCATCTCCGGCAACGTCATTTGTTCTTGTCGCAACTTCCTTCACCATCTGCACTCCCATATTTTCATATGCATCCGGAAGTTCGATTTCTTTCGCAATCGTCACCCCATCATTTGTGATCAATGGTGAGCCATATTTCTTATCCAAAACCACATTTCTTCCTTTCGGTCCAAGGGTGATTTTCACCGCCTTTGCCAATTTTTCAACACCAGCCAAAAGTCTTTGTCTTGCATCATCTCCAAATTTAATTTGCTTTGCCATGATTTTTTTATTTAAAAAATATAATGATTATGAGAGCCATTTGGATATTTGTTTTAAGTAAGTCCTTGTGTCGCCAGTCGAGTCATCACGATGACGAGACTTTTTGCAATTCGTACACGTTAGAATTGCAAAATGCGACACGACTTAGGAAAAACAAATATCCAAATGGCTCAACGTATTATTTCAATTTCGCAAAGATGTCATCGACAGACAAAATCAAAACTTCCTTTCCTTCAAGTTTCACTTCCGTAGGTCCGTATTTTGAAAAAAGAACCACGTCTCCGACCTCAAGATCAGGCGCCATCACAGTCTTTCCATCATTTGCCATTTTCCCAGGCCCGACAGCCAAAACTTTTCCCTTCATAGGCTTCTCTTTCGAAACACTATCCGGAATTATAATACCAGAAGAAGAAGTCAGCTCTTCCTTTATCGCCTCCACCACAACATGATTTCCCAAAGGTTGAATATTCGCCATAATTCACAACAGTTATTTAAATAAATTAGCACCCAATATTATAGAGTGCTAATTATTTAAGTCAAGTATAAAATCTACACCTTTACACCGCAAATTCCTCCGCTCTTGTTTCTCTCACAACATGAACTTTCACTGGATTTGGGCTGTGGAAATCTTTTTCGATTCTACGAGCAACGTCATGAGACATTTTGATTGCCCCAAGATCATCGATCTCATCAGGATTAACAAAGATTCTGACCTCATTTCCAGCTTGTACCGCAAACACTTTCTTCACACCATCAAAGGTATTGCAAAGCGTTTCAAGCTCAGTAAGCCTTCTAATATAAGTATCGAGATTATCTTTATTTGCTCCAGTTCTTGAATTTGAAATAAGATTCGCCGCCTGAATAATTTGCGCCTCAAGACTTTTTGGCTCAGGATCGCCATGATGCGCCTCAATAGCATGAACAACTTCCTCGGGAAGTCCAAATTTTCGTGCAATATCAGCACCAATTTTCGCATGATGACCTGAAATCTCATGATCAACAGCCTTCCCAATATCATGCAAAAGTCCCGCTTTTTTACAAACAGAGATGTCCGCACCAAGTTCTCCTGCAAGAGCAGAAGCCAAGAAAGAAACCTCCATTGAATGCTTCAAAGCATTTTGTCCGTGAGTAACCCTGAATTTCAAACGACCCAAGATCTTTACCAAATTCGGATGAAGCCCATTCACTCCAGTCTCAAGGACAGCCTTTTCTCCAAGCTCTTTGATAAGCATATTTACCTCTTCTTTCACCTTTTCAACAGTTTCTTCGATTCTCGCAGGATGGATACGTCCATCCTCAATAAGCCTTTCAAGCGCAACTTTCGCAACATATCTTCTAACCAAATCAAATCCGGAAATCACAATAGATCCCGGCGTATCATCCACAATCACATCAACACCGGTAATTTGCTCAAACGTATTAATATTTCGACCTTCACGACCGATAATACGTCCCTTCATCTCATCACTCGGCAAACTCACTATAGTAGAAGTAGATTCAGCCGTAGTCTCAGCCGCACACTTCACGATAGCTTCAGCCAAAATCCATTTAGCCTTTTCCCTCGCCTTATCGTGCAATTCTTTTTCAAATTTTGTAATCTGAAGAACAATATCTTCCTTCGAATCTTCCTCAACTTTCCTTATAAGAAGCTCTTTTGCCTCTTCCTTACTCATGTTCGCAACCTTCTCAAGTTGAGCGGCCTGCATCTTATAAATCTCCTCAACCTGATCTCTAAGTTGACGGATTGAAGTAATTTTCAAATCCATTTCACCCTTAAGCTTGTCAACATCGTCCTCCTTCTTATCAAGGCTGGATTCTTTTTTAAGAAGCCTTTCCTCGATTTCATTCAACTGAGATTGTCTTTTTCTCTCATCCTTTTTCACTTCATCCTGAAGCTTAAAAGCCTCATTTTTTGCCTCATACAAAACCTCCTTAGCTTTGTTTTTGGCATCATTCATAATCTGTTCAGCCTTCACTACAAGATCCTTATTTTTCTCCTCAACTGTTTTTTTCCTGTACAAATATCCTCCGTACCCACCAATGGCCGCGCCTATGATGGCAATTAAAAATGTTATACCCATATCAACAAAAGTTAGATTATTTAATCCTTACTTTAGTCATCATGAGTTTAAAACGCCTGAAATCAAAAGAACACCTAGCAATCCTAGGATATCAATATAGGTCTATATTTGATCTTTGAAATCAAGTTAATCATCGTGGTTTCTGCTTTATATAAGCCGTTAAAGCGTACGTGTCAAAAATGTAATTCTAAACTCTGTAAAACCTAAAGCTCGAACTTAATATTTAAATAAATACTTACAGCAAAAGTGTACTTCATTACCCGAAAATGTCAAACAGCTTTTAGGAAAACATTAAGAAAATTTCAACAAAATTTAACAAAAATTTAATCTCAATATGCTCAAATGTATTAAATTAAAAAATATTTTTAAATTAATCAAACGCCCATGAAAAATTCATTTAAAAAAACACAAAAAATATTCTCATCAATAATAATACTATTTTCAATTTGGCAAACTCAGGGAGTTTTCGCAAACTCAATTATAACCCCACAACCAATTTTTACACCACAATCAGCCGCCACCACTAGCCAAAACACACCGAGTAATAAAATTATTCAAGAATCTCAAAACAAAAAACCAAAATCAACGAAAGAAACAAAGAAAAAAACTAAAACGACCTCCGTCAAGAAAACTACAAGCAACAGCAATACAACAAAAACAAAAACAGTAAATCCACCAAACAACACAACTTCAAAAACAATCAACTCTAATTCAAAAACCAAATCTCCAAAAAATTGGGGACGTTACCTAACGCCCCCAATCATAATCATCACCTTAATCCTAGTCTCAATAACAGGTAAGCGTTAATCCAAAAGCTTAAGCTTAGCCATTGTGTTATAAATAAGCTGAGCCGTGTCACCTCTTGTCACGCTATAAAATGGTGTATACAAAGTTTTTCCGGAAACAATATTCCCTTCCTTCGCCGCACACGCATATGGCGCCATCCAACTGTCAGCAGGAACATCAGTATATGGATCAACCTTTATGTCCGCACAAAGAGGATAGTTTGTCGCAGAAAAGATAATTTTCACAGCCTCCGCCTTTGAAACGACCTGTCCGGGCTTAAAAGTGCCATCTGCATATCCACTCACCCACCCGGCATCTTTCGCATAACAAGCAAAAGCCGCGAACCATTCAGTTTTCACATCTGCAAAACAATTTTCAAGCTTCTTTCCCGCAAAATCAGCATCGACAGCATTAGACAAGATAACCAAAAATTCAGCACGATTTATTGTGTCATCAGGCTTAAAATTTCCATCACTATATCCTGTCAAAATTCCCAAATTATACAAAGACTCAATCGCCGCGGCATTTTTATGATTAATAGGAACATCCTTGAATATCTGCTTTTTCGCATCTTCCTTCGAAACCTCACCGCTAGAACTCACAGATTCATCATCCGCTACAAGAACAGAAGAATAGAATTTATTTAAATAATCATTATTAGAACTGGAAAATGATCCCATCGCATACCCGGAAACAGCAACAAAAAGCATCAAAAGCACTAAAAAACCCCTAGACATATCCATTCCCGAAAAAGAATGACGAGAAGAGATTTCATTCATTTTCCTATCCGAAACTTTAGGATTAATAATTTTTTTGGGAGGAAAACTTCTCTTTTTTTGAACTATTTTAGGCATAATAAAATGTTAAATTATTTTTTTAAAAGGTTCTTATATTCAAATTCATAAATGTGCAAAAACGACATTAGCACGATAAGCACTAGCGGTCCAACAACGACCCCCTTAAGACCCATCGTCACAACTCCACCCAATACAACCAAAAACATCATTAGGGGGTAAGTATGTGTATTTCCACGCATAAGATAAGGTCTCGCAAAGTTATCTACAGTTCCTATAACAAAAATTCCCCAACACACAAGGAAAACAGCAGAATAATAATCTCCAAGCATCAATAAAATAAGTCCAGCGGGAACCCAAACAACCGCAGTTCCAACGACAGGAACAAGAGAGAAAAAAGCAATAGCAGTCCCCCAAAAGACCGGATTGGAAATTCCAGCAACCATGAATCCGACGCCTCCAACAACTCCCTGAAGGATAGCAGTCAAAAACACTCCAAACACCACAGCCTTAACCATATCTTTTATTTTGTAAAAAAGCTGCTCCTCATAAGATGAAGGTAAAGGGCTTAATTCCCCAATCCTTTTCACAAGAGAAGCTCCATCCTTAAAGAAATAAAACAAACAAAACAATAAAACAACCAAACTCAGCATAATTTCAGAAATACTCTTCACAAAAGAAGCAGTCTGCGAAACAAGGAAAGTACTCAAAGATTTAGCTATCTCAACTATATTCTGCTTCAAATCCATACTATCCACATCTACAAGAGGCGAAATCATTCCCTTCAAATCATAGAAAAATCCGCCATTTTTCCACTGTAAATATTTATCAAAAACACCGGAATTTATTTTCAACTGAACAATTTCATAAGTTGAAAACGCCTCACTCGTAAGGAAAATAATAAAAACAGCTATAGGAACAAGAATAATAAGAACAATTAAAATACATGAGACAAAACTTGCCGTCCTCCCCCATCCTCGAAAAGCTTTAAGCAAAGATTTATGCAAAGGATTAAAAGATATCGCCAAAACCGCCGCCACAAAAACAACAGTAATGAAAGGCTCTAAAATCCCAACCATATAATAAAGCGCAAACAAAAGACAAACTATCAAGAAATATCCGGGAAGTTTATCCAAAATAAGAGCACTATCAGATTTAAAATGAAAAGGTTTTCTTTCTTTCATATTAAAAATATATAACACAATCCATCTCAGTGCAAAGCAAAAACACTACATTTCCCCATCTTGACGCTTATCTTTTTTCACAATCTTCAAAAGTCCATCCTTTAACGCCACCAAAAAAGGCACCGTCAAACAAGCCATAAACGCCGCCAAAAAAGCCCTCTGAAGAACAGGATATTTAGAAAAAAACAACATATAATCCCTCACAGAATCCGGAGTATCAAGACCATTTTTAACCATTCCTCCACCAAATCCTTTTCCACTTTTCAAAAATTGCACAGGAGAAAATCCGATTTTCTTAAGTTTGGAATAAACAACATGCCTAAGGACATATCCCACACTATGAAACTTAACCTTCTGTGCTGGCACCACCTGCTCACTCATAATTATTATATAAATTAGACGTCCTTATATAACAATTTAGGAAATTAGTCAATCCTACCAGCCACCACCTCCACCTCCTCCTCCACCACCTCCAGAACCACCGCCGCTTCCACCAGACGGAGAAGAAACATTCGAAGAAATACTATCTGCCAAAGAAGTCATATTTGTAGAAAAATCTCCAAGATCAAAACTTCCAGAACTAGACGAAAACCAAATAGGATAATGACTATAAAAATACTTTTCTCCATACAAGGAAACCATTTTTTTAGCCCAAAGAGAAGTAATCCCAAACACAATCGCATACGGCAAAAATCTTTCAAAAATATTTTCTTCTTCATAAAACTTCTGACGATACTTCTCCGCAGTTTTCATATACATTTTAAATCCCTTTATTCTTCTCTCAAGCTCCACACCTTTCACGGTTTTCTTCGGCATAATAAATGAAAATAGGAAAAAAATAAGAGCAGACAAAAATATCGCAAACAATGAAAAAGCGTCAAAAAAATCCAAGGTCAACAATAAAACCAACACAAAATAAAGCAACACCGCCACCGTAAAAAACGCGGACTTAAACATTAATCCATGTTTCTCCAACAAATCTTTTTCGTGCAATTCTTTAAGAACCTGCTTCTTGATTGGCTCCAAAGCCTTATAAAAATGATTCTTCAAATCAGATAATTTCACTGTAAATCCCGTAACAGGATGCGGATAAATTTTATTTTTTTTATCAATAAAAATACCTCCAGCAATCATACTAAATAAAGAAACAACAGCTCCAACCTCAAATAAATTTCGATAAACAATAACGTCAGCTTCACTAATTCCCTTCCCAACATGTATATCTTCCTTCAAAGACGAAATTTCATAGTCCTTTGAAGTAAAAACCAGAAGAACTTTTGACTCAATTTCTTTGATATAAATGAACCCATGTACTGCCAAATTTATCAAAGAAGCAGTTATAAATTTATTATCAAACGCCCCATCGTCCATAAGCACTCCCATTTGCATCGGAGTAAGATCTTCCGGTGATCCAAATTCAGGCATAATCGATTTATCATTTTCCGGATCATCTCCATGTTTCTTCCACATAATGAAACAAAAAATAAAAACAATAAAAGGAATAATCCACCAAAAATACTCACCATAAAGCTCGAAAAAAGTGAATTGATACGGAGTAAAAATATTTTTCGGAAACATCGCAGAAACGGTTATCCCATCACCTAAACCAAGTGTTCCGACAGAATAAAAACGGAGAGTATTGTCATCAACCCATGTATATTCAGCCAAATCTTTAGAAACAGAATCAAATTCACCGGTAAAATAATTTAGCGCAGAATTCCCTTCGTTAACTTCTTCAGGAAAAACTATATCCGCAGAAAAATTATCAGTTTCCATATCCCAAAAATTCCCATTCAGATTCCAATACAACTCATCAAAATTTTCTCCACCAAAATAAACCGCATTCTGAACTTTATAAACAATTTTATAATAATTTAATCCTTGCACTGTCACATCAGGATTTCCAATCTTCCAAGTCACAGTGCCACTATCATTCGTCTCATCATATTGAAGCGAATTCCCATCAAAATCCGTGATACTGATAAGCTCCACAGGCCTTTTAAAAGTGCCTGCCGTAGTATTTGTCTCCGTCGGCAAAATCCTAAAAATTCCATGTTTATTAAAACAAGATCCACAGTCCGCAGTAATCTTTTCAGTAATAAGCAAACTCGAATCTTTATTCACAACTATCTCCGACTGAAAATCTTTTATATACCAATAATCAACATTATCGCGAGCGCTAGCCGAAAACCCAAAAGCAAATTGCGCTAAAAAAGAAAGCAAAACAATGGCAAAAATTTTTTTCATAGAAATTTTTATAAACTGCTATGATGATATTACATCAAACAGAAATAATAAAAAACGCCAGATTCTTTCTCTAAAACCAAAAAGGAGCCGACATTACGTCGACTCCTTTTTTAATTCAAACTAAACTTCTTATTTCTGTACCAACAAGAAAAGTGGTGCAAGAACAAGTGTAAGTGTAGAAAGTAGTTTGATCAAAACGTGTAGTGAAGGACCTGCTGTATCCTTGAACGGATCACCAACAGTATCTCCAACAACCGCTGCTTTATGAGCAAATGAGCCTTTTCCACCGTGCGCTCCCATTTCAATATATTTCTTAGCGTTGTCCCAAGCACCTCCTCCATTGTTAAGAGTAAGAGCCAAAACAACACCGGCAATAGTTCCAACCATAAGAGTCGCTCCAACCGCTTCAACTCCAAGAGTAAATCCAACGATAGTCGGAACAGCAACGGCTGTAAGTCCTGGAAGAACCATTTCTTTAAGCGCACCTTTTGTACAAATATCAACACTTCTCGCATAATCAGGTTTCTCAGTTCCAGCCATAATTCCAAGTTTCTCTTTAAACTGAGCACGAACATCATTGATGATGTAACCTGCCGCACGAGAAACAGCACGAATTGCGAATGAAGAGAAAACAAAAATCAACATAGCTCCAATCAGTCCTCCAACGAAAACGATTGGTTTAGCAAGATCGATACTTGTAAGTTTTGCCGCTTCTAGGAAAGCAGAGAAAAGCAAGAATGCCGCAAGAGCCGCAGATCCAACAGCATAACCCTTTGTAAGAGCTTTTGTTGTGTTTCCAACAGCATCAAGACGATCTGTTCTCTTTCTGATTTCTTCAGGAGCTTTTGACATTTCAACGATTCCTCCAGCATTGTCTGTGATAGGCCCAAAGTTATCCATTGCAAGGATATAAGCCGCAGTCGCAAGCATTCCCATAGTCGCAACAGCAGTTCCATAAAGTCCACCATGTATAATTCCGGTAGCATTTCCAAGATAATAAGATGCAATCAAAGATGCAGAAATAACAAGTACGGGAAGACCTGTGCTTTCAAGACCAACAGCGAAACCACTGATGATATTTGTAGCACCTCCTGTTTCTGAAGCCTCTGCGATTTCTTTTACAGGGCGATATCTATATTCTGTGTAATATTGAGTAATGTAAACAAACGCAACGCTGGCAACGATACCAACAAGTCCGGCTCCGAAGAACCACATCCATGCATTTGCAGATGTAGGATTAGCTAAAAGATATTCAGCTGATGGAGTCAAAAGCAAATAGCTTGAGATTCCAAATCCAACGATAGATAAAATTGTTGTAACAAAATAACCTTTGTTCAATCCTTTCATTGGATCTTGTGATTCTTTAATTGAAACCACCATAACACCAACGATAGAAGCGATAAGTCCAAATGCACGAGCTACAAGAGGAAAAATAATTCCTTTAAATCCAAATACTGGGAAAAGCGCGATTCCAAGAATCATCGCTCCAATATTTTCAGCAGCTGTAGATTCGAAAAGATCCGCTCCACGACCTGCACAATCTCCAACGTTATCCCCAACTAAATCAGCAATAACCGCAGGATTTCTAGGATCATCTTCAGGAATTCCAGCTTCTACTTTTCCAACTAGATCAGCTCCAACATCGGCAGCTTTTGTATAAATTCCACCTCCAAGTTGTGCGAATAGAGCAACGAAAGAAGCTCCAAATCCGAAACCAACCAATAAAAGAGGAACTTCTGTAGGATTTGCGACTCCGCCATAAGCTACGAAAAGTCCACCAACTCCAAGAAGAGAAAGTGCAACTACCAAAATACCTGAGAAGGCTCCACCACGAATCGCCATCTTAAGAGCTTTATTTACGCTGTGTTGAGCCGCAGCAGCAGTTCGAAGATTCGCTTTTACACTCATGTACATCCCCAAAAATCCTGAAAGAGCAGAACAAGCCGCTCCAAGGACAAATGCTAAAGCAGTATGCCAACCATAGCTGAAATCACCACTTAAAGAATATGCACCAAGAATGACGACAACCATTACAAGTGATAGAATACCAATTGTAACGTACTGTCTTCTCAAAAACGCCATAGCTCCCTCTCTAATAGCCTCAGCAATTTCCTGCATTTTTGGCGTACCTTTGTCCTGTGCAAGGACATGGCGCGCAAACAAAATTGCAACAACAAGAGAAAGAAGACTAATGCCGAATATCGAAGCAAAAAGATATGTGGACATAGACATCTTAAATAAATTAAAAAATATTAAATATATAGAAAAGTTCGCGTGGAATATTAACAACTTATGGTGATGAGTTCAAGCTAATTTTATGCGGGGAAATAGGGAGGGGAAAACACATATGTTCGTGAGTAATAGCTTATCGTGCTTTTTGACTGATCAGGAATTGTAGAATTGATATGTTCGTGAGCAATAGCTTGTTAAAGCTTTTGAGTCGGTCATGACCGACTCAAATTTGCTAAATCGTACATGTTAGATTTGGTAAATTGCTTTAACCTATTGCGAATGGACATATTAATTCCACAATTCCTTACTCGAACATCACCATCGAAATAGCAGAAATTGCCGCAGTTTCCATTCTTAATACATTCTCGCCTAACAAAAAGATTTTTGCACCTTTGGATTTTGCCTCAGAGATTTCCTCATCTGTAAGCCCTCCTTCCGGTCCAATCACAACACCGACCATGCCTACCACGCCGACGAAGTCGGCCCTCTCCCTTAAATATTCCCCTAACTTCACGTCATGTTGCCTCGCATCCCCAACCAAAACTTCACCTTTCGGAAAATCCTTCAAAAAATCTTTCCACGAAATAACCTCATGCAATACAGGCAAAACGCACCTCTCACTTTGCTCGGCCGCCTCGCTCATGATAGAAAGAAATCTTGGAACATTTCTCATTTCCTTCACCTGACATCTATTTGTAACAATAGGAAAAATATCCGTCACTCCAATCTCAGTAACCTTTTGCACTATCAATTCTAGCGTTGCAGGTTTTTTCGACAAAGCGATGTATAGATTCACTTTTCGGCCATCTACAGCAGAGTGAGTCACTTCTGTCAAAACAATAACCGCCTCCTTTTTCGCCACAACATCGAAAACTCCATTCGCCTTCGCACCTTTCCCGTCCAAAAAAACACACTTATCCCCCGCCTCAAATCTCATCACAGTTTTCATCTGATGAAGAAGATCCGGATCTGTAATCATGATCTTCCCCTCCTTAAGTTCCTGATTTATAAAAAAATGTTGCATAAATTTAATTAGTAAAAAAAATTCATTATTTTTTCAGGCAATCTTATTTCAATTTTCAACAGAAACAACCCCCAGAAAACAGCGACAATCACAGCATAAGACAAAGAATTTCCGCATCCAACAAGATAAACATAAATCGCTCCAAAAATAAATACCTTTATAATCCCACATCCAACTTTCCTTAAATGAAGCCAAAATCGGCATATTGGCCTGAACAAGAAATCCAAAAAAATGATTCAAAATAAGTATTCCGGAAAAAATTCCAAATTCTCTACGCATAGAAACAAGTGTCCTTAAAACACCAAAATCAGGAAACACATCAGCCAAAGGACGAATCAAAATCACCAAAAAAAGCATAGTCCAACCATAAGATGCAAATTCACGAGTAATAACTTCACAAACTCCATCAACTTTAAAAACTTTAGGACAAATCCTTTCGCAAGTACCACAAGAAATACACCCTAGTTTTATTTTTACATCCTTCATCATTCAATTATTTTTTTAATTTAAAAAATTCCACAATTTTCCAAGACATTCCTCCAGTAAAACCAATAATAGTAACTAACAAAAAATACAAAATAGAAATTTCCTCAAATTTGAAAATATCTCTCATAAATGGAACATAAACAGATAAAATCAACAAAGAAAACGCGCCAAAAATGACATACAAAAGCGCAGGATTCTTAGCCGTCAAAGATTTCCAGACTGAAGCTTCGTAAAATCTATTTACAAAAACAAGCCCTATATTCGAAGAAACCAGAACAATAAAAGCTACAGTTCTGGCATAAGCATCAGAAACTCCATAATATAAAGTTCCATTAAAAACAACAGAAATAATCAAAAAAGAAACAGCTCCTTGCAAAAAACTCCTGACAAGTAATTTTTTACTAAAAAGCGGATCCGCAGGATTTCTTGGAGCACGAGACATAATATTTAATTCTCCTTTTTCCGCTTCAAAAACAACAGAACAAACCGGATCAATAATCAATTCCAAAAAAACAACATGTACCGGATAAAAAACTATTGGCCAATTAAACAAAACAGGAAAAAGAGCAAGACCGGCAATAGGCACATGCACGCTTACGATATAAGCCATCGCCTTTTTAATATTATCAAAAATTCTACGCCCCACTTTTACCGCGGCCACAATAGAATTAAAATCATCCTTCAACAGCACCAAAGCAGAAGACTCTCTGGCAACATCAGTTCCTCTCTCCCCCATCGCAACTCCGATATGCGCAGCCTTAAGGGCGGGAGCATCATTCACTCCATCTCCGGTCATCGCAACGATTTCTCCATCTTTCTTCAATGCCTGCACTATAATCAATTTCTGCTCAGGAACAACACGGGCAAATACATTCACATTTTTAATTTTCTGTGCAAGCTCATTAATAGATATTTTCTCAAGTTCAGCCCCAGTAATTATATTCCCATGATCCATAAGCCCGATTTGCTCTCCTATGTTTCTCGCAGTTATTGGGTAATCTCCAGTAATCATAATCACACGAATTCCCGCTTTATAACATTCAGCTATAGCATGAGGAACAGTTTCTCTAATAGGATCCGCAAGTCCAACAAGACCCAAAAATTCAAAATCAAATTCATGCTGAGAAGTTGGCAAATCATCACCACGATAAATAGCTTTTGCGACTCCCAAAACACGAAGTCCTTTCGCAGCCATCGCCTCTATATTCTTTCCCAAAGCTTTCTGTTTTTCTTTAAACAAATGACAAAGATCAAAAATAGCCTCAGGCGCTCCTTTCGCAGCAACAACATGAAATCTGCCATTTTTATCAGATTTATACACATGAGAAAGCGCAAGTAAATCTCTAGATAAAGGATATTCCTTAAGCAAACTCCACTCTGCATGCAAATGCTCTGTATCCTTCAATGTAATTTCGCCAATCTCAAGAAAAGCCTTTTCCATTGGATCAAAAGGATCTTTTTTACTCGCCAAAATTGCATATTCAATAATTTCATGAAAATACTCAGGCAAAGATTTTTTCTTATTTTTTAAAACATCATGAGTTTTTCCTTTTACAAAAATCTCCTGAATCGACATTACATTCTGAGTAAGAGTTCCTGTTTTATCCACACAAAGAACAGTAGCGGCACCCAAAATTTCCACAGCACCAATCTTTCTAGTAAGCACATGCTTTTTCGAGATTCTCCAAGCACCAAGCGCCAAAAATACAGTAAGAACAACTGCAAACTCCTCAGGCAAAAGAGAAATAGCAACAGTAATCCCATACAAAAATCCATTCAAAATCTCACCCCTCCATAAAATAAAAGCAGCAATAATTACGACAAAAATCACAACAGCGATAATAAAAAACAATCTAACAAGCCTAGAAGTTTCTTTTTGCAAAACAGTTTTTTCAGGCTCAATGGATTGAAGTGCTTTCCCTATTTTTCCCATTTCCGTATTGATCCCCGTCGCAAAAACTCGAGCAACTCCTTGTCCAGCAACAATCAAACTCCCAGAAAAAACAAAAGAATTATCTTGTCCTCCGGGACGAACAGACTCAACATCTTCTGAATCAGTAGGCAATTTAGTTACCGGAACAGACTCCCCGGTCAAAAGAGATTCATCCGCAGAAAGATTTCTTTCCCACAAAATTACGGCATCCGCAGGGACACGATCACCTTCATTTAAAATAATAATATCACCACTAACCACTTCCCGACCGGCAATACGCATTCTTTCGCCATCACGAATCACCAACGCACGCGGACTGGAAAGATCTTTAAGTGCAGTAAGCGCCTTTTCCATTTTATTCTCCTGATAAATCGTAATTCCAATAACAACCAAAATACTAAAAGACAAAAAGATAGCCTCCTCCATATCTCCCAGAATGAGATAAATACCTCCACAAACTAAAAGCAAAGAAAGCATTGGCTCCTTCATTATTTCAAGAATAATCGCAAAAACACTTCTTTTTTTAGAAGAAGGAAGCTCATTAAAGCCATGTTTCTTCAAATTTTGTGCAACATCTTCAGCCGTCAATCCGATCAATTTTTGTACTTGTGCCTCAGTAAGTCCCATAGGAAAAAATTTAAGGATTTAAACTTAAATAAGGATAAGGCCTCAACAATAACAAAACAAGCAAAAAACTAAATGGAGCCCGCATTTTATTGCAGGCTCCATTCATATGATTCTTAAAAATCGAAAACTTTAGAAACTATTGTTGTCCCCTGAGTCTCTCCTTCTAAAACCTCCTCCTCCAAATCCACCACCACCAGTTCTTCTTGGAGGTCGGTCTTCCATTGGACGAGCTTCGTTAACAACGAGCTTTCTTCCTTCCATCTCGTTGCCATTCCACATTTCGATAGCTTTTTGAGCTTCTTCTTCTGTGGACATTTCCACAAATCCAAAACCTTTGGATCTGCCGGAAAATTTATCAGCTATTACAGCTGCTGATTCAACAGTTCCCGCGTCTGCAAATGCAGTGCGAAGAGATTCTTCTGTTGCTGTGTAAGGTAGGTTCCCTACGTACAATTTCTTTCCCATAACGGTGATTAAAAAATAACAAGGTGCAGTTTGCTCGCAACACAACCAAAAGTCAATAGCAGTTTGACAAACTGCCGATTTTTAAGCCAACAGATGCGTGTCACAACAAACTACTGCTCCGTGGTCACACCCTCAAAATGTTCATCATCTTTTTCAGCCTCCTCTTTGGTCGCATGCACAATACCATCACGATGATGAGCCGGAGAATATAGAGTATAAAGCTTCAACGCATCTGAACCAGACGTATTAATCACATTATGCTGAGCTCCAGACGGAACAATCACTGCATCTCCATCCGCAACTTCATATTCATTTCCGTCAATAATCACCTTTCCAATCCCCTTTTCAAAACGAAAAAACTGATCATTTTCCTCATGAACCTCCATTCCAATATCTTCATTTGGCTTAAGACTCATCGCCACAAGTTGGCTATGTTTTCCAGTATAAAGAACTTTTCGAAAATTATCATTCTCAACAGTAAGCTGTTCTATTGCTCCTTTATATCCTTTCATATTGTTATCATTAAATTATAAAAAACTCATGCCATTATAGTACATCACACAATTATAAACAAATCCCGAAGATTTTTATCGATAATGATTCCCCTCTTCGATTTCACTAGCAACTTTAGAAACAAGCAAATGCCGAATATCATCAATAGATCCACCCCCAACAGACTGCCTAACCGAAAAAGAACTAATAGGGCTCCTTTACAGAAACCCCTTGACCTCCAGTATAGGGCAACAACAAATGCAGATTTTACATCACGATTATGGTGAAAACCTCTCTTTAATGCCTCAAGATGACCACGATGTACAGAATCAAACGTTCCAGTAAAAACAAGAATAAAAGATAAACCCTTCTACAAATGATGAAATTTATACAAAATATTCTCAATCAAGAAAAACATTGCCCTAAGCCCCATTACTGCAAAAATGTTTGAAGTAAAAACTATAAAAGGATTTTGAGATATAGAAAAAGTCGCAGGGATAGAATCGACTGCAAAAATCACATCAGTCATCTCAACAAGAAGCATAATCATAAAAAGAAGAGTAAAATGCCACTTTCCATTTTCTTTTGAAATAAATTGTCCATTATGAGGATTCGGAGTAAATCTCAAGAATTTTCTTGCAAGACGAACAATTTTACTATTTTCAAAATTAGCATATTCTTCTTTTTTATCAGAAAAAAGTTTGATTCCAGTATAAATAAGCAAAACTCCAAAGATATATAACACCCAGTAAAATTGATGTATTACCACAGCACCGGCAGTTATAAAAATTCCTCTAAAAACAACAGCTCCCAAAATTCCCCAAAATAAAACTTTATGATGATATTTTTCTTCAAGATTAAAGAAGCTAAAAATAAGCATAATAACGAAAAGATTATCCATCGATAACATTTCTTCTGTCAGGTAAGCACTCAAAAATTGCGCAAACAATTCCTTTCCCAAGAAAACAAAGATCAAAGCTCCAAATCCAAGAGAAATAGAAATCCAAAAGATTGTTTATATAAGCACAGATTTAGGCCCTATCTTATGCGGATTCCTATTAAAATAGCCAAGATCCACGACCAAAAATCCCACCATTATAGTGGCAAAAAAATCCATAAATAATTCTGAGCAGACATGAAAATAAATTATTTATAGTGATAGAAAAGACAATATCAACTCTAAACGAAAAGGGAAATTTTCACAAACAAAACTTAAGTAGAAATTACACATTTTTTAACGAAAAAACTATTGTGTTTTTTCCAAATAAGATTATGGTTTTTACATATATATAAAAACCACAAATGCCCCCAAACAAAGACTTGCTAGGCAAAAATATAATCTTCATAAATTCAGGTGGTAAGAAAAAAAAATTCACACTTGAAAAAGCAAAAAGCTTAGGCCTAAACATCATTTTGGTTAATCAAAAATTAGATACAAACAAAAAAATAATTACATATTTCATAGAAGCTGACACCTACAACCACAAAGAAGTAATCGAAAAATTAAAACTTTTTCAAAAAAACAATCCTGAAATAAAATTCGACGGAGCAATAACTTTTTGGGAAGACGACGTTCCTCTTTTGGCTAAGGTATGCGAAGAATTTAAACTCCCCGGAAATAGCTACGAAACTGCAATCAGAACAAGAAACAAACACGAAATGAGAAAAAGACTTGCCGAAACAAATCTCGGCAGTCCACTTTTTCAAATGATAAAAACCAAAAACGATTTAAAAAAGGGAATGGAAGAAATAGGTTTCCCTGCAGTAATGAAACCTGCATGGGGAGCAGATAGTGAATTCGTAATATTAGTAAACAACGAAGAAGAAGCAAAAAGCACTTTAGATTATTTACAAAAGAACTGTAACGAAAAATTCAATCCAATTTTTAAATACAACAACGGAACTTTTTTGTATGAAGAATACATGGATGGAATGGAAATCAGTTTAGAATGTTTTTCTCAATACGGAATTCCACACGTCATAGGAATAAATGAAAAACAACCTATAAAACCACCATACTTCATAGAATACGGAGATATCGCTCCGGCAAGACTAGAAGACTCAATAGAAGCTGAAGCAATAAAACTAGCAGAATCAGCGTTAATTGCACTGGGTGTACAAAACAGTCTTGCTCACATAGAAATAAAAATGACCTCCACAGGCACAAAAATAGTCGAGGTCGGATCCAGAATGGGAGGAGATGACATTTACACAAACGTTAAAAATGTTTGGGACACGGATATGGTTGAAATAGGAATAAGAATCGCATGCGGCGTAACCACAAATTACAAAAACACTCAGGCAAAAGGATGCGTAATTTGCCGCTATTTCATCCCGAATCATTCAGGAATTATCACAAATATTGAAGGAATAAAGGAAGCACAACAAATAAAAAACGTTCTTCAATTAATAATAACAAAAAATGTAGGAGATGCGATCTTAGTTCCACCAGAAGGATTTGAGAACGCAGGATGGGCAGTTGTAAAAGGACGCACATATCAAGAAGCGGAAACTTTAATGAACAGAGTCATTAGTAAAATAGAAATAAACGTAACACGCTTCCATAAAGATTCATCACTCGGAAAAACAACAAGACAGTCTTCCCTATCCTCCGCTTCAATTCTTCGTGAACAAATCATCAAGGCCTCAAAAATAGAAAAACTTAGAATCGTAGATAAAAACAAAATAAAAAAATTACATATTGGAATCGTCGCAAATTCAACAATTACAATCTACAGCGAAAACGCAAAAAAGTTTTTCACAGGAGAAAACATAAAAAATATACTTCAAGTAAAAGGCTATAACGTAAGCCTATTCGACGTAGGAGAATCGGCATTACCTATCGAAAAAATTCAACGAGCAAATCTGGATTTCGTAATGAATTTATGTGAGGCGATCTACAATTCTCCACTATTAAAATCGCACTCAGCCGCATTATTCGACATGCTACAATTGCCTTACACAGGCTCAAATCCAGGAACATTATCTCTTTCTTTGGACAAGATAAAAGTCAAAAAAATTCTTGAATATCACGATATTCCAACTCCAGATTGGGATTATGTAGAAAGCATGGACGATAAAATAAGCGATGAACTCGAATATCCATTGATAGTAAAACCTGCAAATTCTGATAATTTCTTCGGAATCGACAATCAATCTGTCGTTACAAATGAAAAAGAATTAAAAAAACAATTACGAATCATCATTGAAGATTTCAAGAGACCGGCACTTATAGAAGAATACATCGAAGGAACAGAAATTGACGTATCCCTCATCGGAAATGAAGAAGATGTCGAAGTTCTTCCATTGATTCGCTCTACTTTTGATAAAGTACAAAAAAATCACTGGCACATCTATTCATCAGATCTTTGGGATGGAAAAAACAAATACATATTAGATACAATCAAAGTTGAAAAACCTGCAAAAATAAACAAAAAACTCGAAACATTAATAAGCGAAATGGCTCTCGATGTTTATAATATTTTTGATTGTCACGATTATGGCAAAATAGAATTTAGAGTCGACAAAGAAGGAAACCCATATGTGATTGAATTAAATCCAAATCCACCACTTGAAACAGATAATTTCATAGCCATCTCCGCAAAACTCGCAGGATACAGCTATGAAGATTTGATAGAAAAAATACTTTGGATGGCAATACAAAGGTACAAAGACAAACCACCGTTCTATCACCTACAATTCTAATGGCTAAAAATATTTTGATAGTCACGGGCTCAGAATACTCAGATGCCGTATATCAAGCCTTTTATGACACAAAAAAACTCGGACACAAATTATATCTCTTAAGTGATGGATCTTTTGAACCAAAACCTGAAGTTTTTGAAAAACATTTCCGATATGACCTTAGGAAAACAAAAGAGACACTTGAATACATGAAAAATAAGCCTGAAAAATTTGACGCAATAACAATAAAAACTTCAGAATGGCTTACTCCACTAGTCGCACTTTTGGCAAAACAATACGGATGTATCGGCAATGAACCAATCGTCGCATTCAACTGTAGAAGCAAATATCACATGCGAAAATGTCTTGAAAAAGGGAATGTTCCAATCCCAAAATTCAAACTTTGTAAAAATTATGAAGAATTGATTAATGGCATAAGGGAGATAAAAACTCCATGTGTTGCAAAACCTGTCGGAGGAAATGCAAGCTATGGAACATTCATGATTAAAGACGAAGAAGACATAAAAACTCTAAAAGAAAATTACGAAAACTCTATAAAATTCCTAAAAGAAAAAGCAATCGACAGTGACGTTTTTGCCTTTAATGAAGAGGAAATGGACCTAATCGGAGTAGACGGGCACGTAGATATGGTTACAGATTATTTGGTCGAAGAGTTTATGGATGGACATGAAATAAGCGTAGATGCACTAGTCCAAAATGGAGAATCTCACATCCTTGGAACAGAAGATCAAGTAAGAATGGATCCGCCATATTTTGTACAATTGGCCGCACGTCTACCATATGTCTGTTCAGATGAAGAACAAGCCAAAATTAAAAAATTAATAGAGCTTACAATTAAAGCAATGAAAATAAAAAATTCAGCAACACACACTGAGATAATATTCACATCACAAGGTCCAAAAATAGTAGAAATAGGGTGCCGTATTGGCGGCGATAATCTTCACGACGACATGCTAAATCTCACAGGATACAATTTAATGTTCGAATCAATAATGATTGCTCTAGGAAAAAAAAGGATTTATGAGGTTAAAAATAAAGGACACAAAGTCTTGAAATATATCATCCCAAAAAACAAAGGAACTATCAAAAAGCTATACATTCCTGATGAATTACAGCATGATCCTAACAATTTCAATATCGAAATTTTGTTGGATGTTGGAGATAAAGTAGCGCTCCCTCCAGAAAAATTTGACTACGTAGGATATATTTCCGGAAGCGGAGAAACCCCAGAAGAAGCAGAAAAAAACACCGATGAAGCCTTAAAAAAAATAGAAATCATAATCGAATAAAAATGAATATAGTTTCGACCCAAAGCTATGAAATCTTATTCTCTCAAAACAGAGATAAGTATTATTTCATCACGCTAAAAAACAATCCGGGACGAGATTTTTTCGTCACAAATCTTCCGAAAAATAAAATTATAGACATAGATTCAAAAGAAAGTTCACTTTCTGAAAATGAATTAATAAAAAGACCAGATTTCCTAAAAAAATTAAGAGAAAAAAAGATAAACGCATACTACCTAAACAGCATTTCCTCAAGCCATTTAGACTCATGGGCAAAGAAAAATAAAATAAAATTATTATCCCCTACTTGGAACCTTCAAAAAAAACTCGAAAATAAAATATTTTTCGACAAACTTTTGAAAAAAAATAAAATTTCAGCTCCAAATAGCGTAATTCCAAAAAAAGAAAAAGACATAGATAAAATCACAAAATTTCCGGGAGTAGTTCAAGTCCCATACAGTCATGGATCTCAAGGAACATTTTTAGTAAAAAATAAAAAAGGAATACTAGAACTACTCAAAGATAAAAAAATAAAATTTCCATTTTTATATCGTGAATTCATAAAAGGAATTCCAATCGGAGTAACATTGGTATTGAGCAAAAAAGAGATGATTTTCTCTAGCATAAGAGGACAAGCAATAATGCTAGACAGCAAAAATACAAACAAATATCTCGGAATTCAATGGATGAAAACTTCAGAATTCAAAAAAGAAGGAATAAAAAATCTGAATAAAACTCTTGCATCAATAGGTAAAGTTTTACAGAAATTAAAATTTTACGGAACAGCCAGCATCGATGTAATCATAAGAGACAATGATGTTTTCGTTATTGAATGTAATCCAAGACTTTCACTGTCGAGCATCCAAATATCGCAGAGAAAAGAGCTAATACATGGATATGACTTTAATGAAGAATTCATAAAAGGCCTTTTCAGGAAAAAACTTTCAGCAAATAAACCATTTATTCCAAACACAACTTACGAAGGATGCACATTGGATTTAGATTTTTTCGAAAATCAATTGAGCGGAAAAAAGACTGAAAGAGTTCACAAAGTCGGAATGTACGAAATAAAAAATGAAACTCTGAAATATTTGTCGAACAAGATGAAAGATTTTGAGAAAAAAAACGTTGTTTTCATAGATCACAAACTTGAAAAAAACAAGGTTTTAAGCCAAAAAGATGACTATGGCATGGCAATCACTCATCAACCGATTGTAAAAATAGAACACGAAACTTTTTTGATAAAAGACAAAAATAAAATCCTATCAGGAATAGAAAAATTACTACTTGGGAACACTAAATAGTAATAACAAATTGAGGGAGGGTTTTAAACAATTTTTCTTTATACGAACCTTCGTCACTCTCAGCGAAATCTATTAACTTTACCCCCATCGAAAGCGCATCCTGCATATCAAGCATTGTAAGAAAATGCCCAATTCCTGGACATTTCTCCGTATCATTGCCACAAAGCATAGTGTAATAGATGTCCCCACAAATAAAGTTCAAATCAACTCCGACAATTTCACCGTTAACTTTCACAGAAATCATTCTACTTTTATATTTTGCACCACTTTTTCCATTTTCGATAACATGGTTAAAGGTCTTCACCATGCGATTATCCTTAAATGGCGAATCTAAAAACTTATCAGAATTAAATTTCATAAGAGCCTCAAAATCTTCAAAATGATCAAACACAATTTCCGGATTTAAATCCTCAACTCTTTTCTTATCCCTTCTCAAATTTTGTCGAAGTTTTTTATCTACAGTCATCAAAAAATCATCAACAGAATGAATTTCATCCATAATCAAAAGTTGCTTAGGATTAGACCTCGAAAGTCTTTCATCACCAATCAAAAAATCACAAGCATTTTCTTTCAAACTATTTAAAACAGTAGATTTAGGACAAGACTCCATCAAAAATTTTAAATATTTTTTATCCTTAACCCAAAAAGAATTTTCCTCCTGCCAATTAAAACCATCACCAATATCTCCAAACCAAAAATATTTATTTTGCTCAGAAATATACCAAAGAGGGAGAAGACCAACATTCTGATTATCATCTTCTAGAAGAACAAAATGAAGCTTATACTCGAAAAAATTCAAAAACGAAAAACGAAAATCCCATTCATCAAAGATAGACAAATGCGGAGAAAATTCTTCCCATAATTTTTTACACTCCCCTCTCTCTTCAACAAATTTTACATTCATAAATTCAAATAATCTTTTAATATAAAGGCTCATTCATTATAATACTCATATAAATAATAGAAACAAAAAATTGGAAAAATCATCAAATTTCAAACAAAAATTTCAAAAAGTTAAAACCTTACGACCACGATTTTTAGATATCGCCAACAAAATCGGGACTCCACTTTATATTTACGACAAAGAAGAAACTCGTAAAAACATACAAACTTTCAAAAACGCATTCAAGAAAGAAGGCCTAAATATAAACATATTTTTCGCGACAAAAAGTAATTATTATCCAGGACTTTTAAAGACTGTCGTACAAGAGAAAGAAGGCTTAGACGTCTCTAGTCAGCGCGAACTCAAACTCGCGATAAAAGCCGGCGCAAAAAAAATAATTTACACAGGCCCTGGAAAAACAGAAAAAGATTTCGAATTAATTTTAAAATATCACAATAAAATCACAGTAAATTTAGAAAGTATTCGCGAACTTATATTACTAGCGAAAATGGCAGAAAAGAAAAAAGTAAAAGTGCAATGTGGCCTAAGAATATATACAAAAGCGCAAACTGGATGGACAAAATTCGGCACATCACTAGAAAATTTAAAAACATTTTTTGACACTGCAAAAAAATATAAATCAATAAATTTTTGCGGAATTCATTTTCACATTAGCTACAACAAGACTCCAGAAAAATATATAAAAACATTCAAGACACTAGCTGAATATCTCAAAGAAAATTTTACAGAAAACGAACGAAAACAATTTGAATACATCGACATGGGAGGAGGCTTTTATCCGCAACCATTTGAGGGAATCCACCCATGGAATCCAGACGAAAACAGTATGGACACACCAGACGAAAAAGACATCCTTGAAACAAAACCAAACAAAAGATACATCCCAATAAAAGTCGATCCAATAGAAAAATTCGCGGAAGAAATTGTTAAGATTTATAAAAAAGAAATTCTTCCACTTCTTCCAAATATTTCACTTTATGCCGAACCTGGTCGATATATTTGTCACAGCGCAATGCACATGATTTTCAAAATCATCGACATCAAAAATCCAAGACTTGGCATAACAGACGGCAGCAACAACATGATCGGATGGGAAAGATATCAATTTTTTCACTATGTTCCCCTATTCAACCTTTCACAATTCGATCAAAAAAATGAAATTCCATTCGTAACTTATGGCTCACTCTGCACACCAGACGACATTTGGGGATATTACCTTTACACAAAGAACACACCAAAAGAAGGAGACATCATCGTAATGCCATTCCAAGGCGCATACACATACACATTCGCCCAAAACTTCATCAAAGAAGTACCCCCTGTTTACAATTTATAAAACCATGAAAAACCTCAGCCAAGAACGTATCGGCGAACTCATGATAGTCGGAGAGACACTCACTTATTCGATATTTCCGGTCGTCATCGCACACACAACAAAAATAATGCCGCCAATTTTATTTGCAGGAGCATCAATAATCCTTTTCATACGAAATATTTTTGGAGGCCTGATTTTGATTGCAATAAGCCTTTTATTCGAAAAAAACACAGGACCAATTCAATCAATAAAAACAAATTTACCACTAATTCTGTTATCCGGAATCATAATTTATCACTTCTCGAAATTAATGTGGTACGAAGGAATAAAACGCATCGATGTCACAAAAGCAACCTCAATAAGCCTTGGAGCAAGTCCAATTTTGAGTATAATTTTTTCAATAATTCTATTAAAAGAAATCCCAACCATTTTCCAAATCATCGGATTTGTATTAATATTAATCGGAATTTTCACAATAACATTCAAAAATAAAAATGCATTCCTCAATCCGTGATTTTTTTGTCAGAATAATAAGATGCTTCACCGGCTATAATTTTTTCTACCACGTCGTAGGCGCGATCATAACATATATCGCAGTACAATCAGGATTTGACTGGTTCTACTTCAACGCGACACAATCGCCAGAATTGCAATTATTCACATTTTCAACAGTGATAATCGGAAGCATAGGAACATTTTCAATACTAATAATCCTTCTATTAACAGCAATCATCACAAAAAATAAAAAACTGCTAAACACAACATTTGCCCTAATCCAAGCCATTTTAATCTCGATAATAATCATAACGATTTACAAAGCTTTAACAGGCAGAGCTCATCCACCTCACATGACAGACGCAAGTCTACGCACAGACATAAGCCATCTTTTCAATTTTGGATTTATGAGAGGAGGAGTCTTCCAAGGCTGGCCATCAGGCCACACAGCAGCCGCATTTGCCTTCGGAGTCACAATCTGGAAACTATATCCAAAAAATAGAATTAAATACCTAGCCATGCTTTACGCCTTCTACATTGGCATCGGAGTCTCAACAAACATTCATTGGTTTTCAGATTTTTTTGCAGGAGCACTCATAGGAACAACTATCGGCAAAGCCGTATCAAAAGACTTTTCATTAAAAAGAAAAAAACATGGAATTGAATAAACTCACACCAAAGGAAGAAAATATAATCATAAGAAAAGGCACAGAAGCCCCATTCTCAAGCGAATACAACAACTTTAGAAACAATGACATACAAAGCCCAGATCTGTAGTGAACAGATACCAAGCGGTTTCACAACAACAAATGGCACAACACCAACCACAAAAACACGAGCCCAAATGGAGTACGACGAAACAATATCTATAGAAGCCACAACAACAAAAGGGAAAATAGTCGACGATGAAATAATGCCTATACTGAAAGACGTATTTAAAGATGTAAAATTATGGGACAACGATATTAGTGGATGGGTTTCATATCGATTTAGCAGACTCGTAACTAAAAATGACATCGCAAAAATAGAAACTGCATTGAAGAATATTGGCTACAATCTCGACAAAAACGATAACGGAGATTTCACAGCCACAAAAATAGGATTGACTATGAATTTCCATTTCTACCTCGGCAACACAAACGAAGGACACGTAGACGTGACATATTAAACCCTTGTATTTTCTCCAAAAAACCTCTAGTTTAAGCACTAAATATTTAAAGTTGCAAAAAAAATGAATCAAGGAAATGTTGTATTAAGATTTGATAACGTATGTTTTCACTACGACCAAAATAAACCCATACTAAATGAGGCAAGTTTTTCTGTCCGTGAAAATGCAAAAATTACAATCATGGGGCAAAATGGTGCGGGGAAAAGCACAATTTTTAAACTCATTTTAGGCGCCGCAGGAGTAAAAGAAGACATCACGGCCGACATGACTCTTAAACCAGTATCAGGAAAAGTACACATACTAAATAAAGCCTCTGTCGGTATCGGACTTCAAGTAATGCCAAAAAGATTTTTCGAACACACTGTTTTGGAATATTTCGAAACAGCATTCTCAGAAAAAACATACAATATCGAAAAATTAATAAAAGATGTTTTAGAAGTAGTCCAATTTTCAACACCACTTGATAAAAAAATCAAAGATTTTTCGGGAGGACAACTCGCAAGACTTTTACTCGCATACGCAATTATCCAAAAACCGGACATTTTACTTCTCGACGAGCCAACTAATAATCTTGATACAGAAGGCATAAATCACCTCACAGGATTTTTGATTGGATATGAAAAGACAGTTATCGTAATTTCGCATGATGCAGGTTTCTTAAATTGTTTCACGGACGGAGTTTTAAATTTGGATGTTTACACAAAAAAAGTTGAACAATATGTCGGGGATTATTTTGACGTAATAGAACAGATCGCAGGCCAAATTGAACGCGAACAAAGAAAAAATGCACAACTGGAAAAAAACATTCAAGATAGAAAAGATAAGGTAAATTTCTTCTCACACAAAGGAGGAAAAATGCGCAAACTGGCGAGCAAACTACGAGATGAAGTAGCTGAAGACGAAGAGAATATGGTCGACGTAAAACGCGACGATAAAACAATCAGAAACTTCATAATTCCCTCACAAAAATGGTCTGATGTTATAGTAAGAATTTCTTCAGTCGGAGTAATAAAAAACAACAAAAAAATTCCAAAAAAAGTAGAGATGAAACTTTTCAATCGCAGTAAACTTCGAATTGTCGGACCAAACGGTATCGGAAAAAGTACACTGCTTAGAGAATTAGCGGAAGGAAAATCAGCAGGCACTAAAATAACTGAAGAAGTAAAAGTTGGCTACTATCAGCAAGATTTTGCAGGTTTAGATTTTGAAAAAACAGTTTACGATTCACTAATGGAAATCGCAGACGATCCATCAAACGAAAAAATTTACGCAACAGGCGCACACTTTTTACTCACTTCAGAATTAATGAAAAACAAAATAGGATCACTTTCAGAAGGACAAAAAGGCCTACTCTGCTATGCTCGTTTCGTTTTGCAAAAACCTGGTTTACTGATTTTAGATGAGCCAACAAATCACATCAATTTTCGCCACTTACCAATCATTGCAAAAGCAATCGACGACTACGAAGGTGCAATAATTCTAGTTTCCCATATGCCGGAATTCGTAGAACAAATAACTTTAAATGAATTGTTGAATTTAGAAGAATTAAGATAGGGACTAAACCTTAAACCCCTTCTTCTTATACGCCTCAACACTTTTCCGAATAATTTCATATGCCACTTTTTTATTCTGGAATTCTTGAACTTTCACTTCTTTATTTTTCTCAAGTTTTTTATATTCCTCAAAAAAGTTTTTCAATTCAACAATAAAATGAGGAGGAAGTTGATCAATATTATTGATATAATTCACACTCATATCATTCAACGCAACCGCAATGATTTTATCATCAGCTTCCCCTGAATCAAGCATCTGCATAACCCCAATCACCTTCGCCTCAACAATAGTCAAAGGCTGAATAGGCGCCTCAGAAATCAAAACAATATCGAGAGGATCATTATCATCACAATATGTTTGTGGAATAAATCCATAATTCTCAGGATAAAAAACCGCAGAAAAAAGCACACGATCAAGCCTCAAAAGCCCACTTTTTTTATCAAGTTCATACTTTAACCGAGACCCTTTCGGGATTTCAATAATACAATTTACCACCTCAGGAACCTCGTCCCCTACTTCTACTCCATGCCACGGATGAGTCATATTACTTTGATTTAATGATAAAGCCGAACCATGATACCATAAACACAACAAAAAAGCCTGCTTTCGCAGGCTTTGATTTTGCAAATTACATTACTGGTGCTTCTGGAGCAACTGGTGCTTCTGGAGCAACTGGTGCTTCTGGAGCAACTGGTGCTTCTGGAGCAACTGGTGCTTCTGGAACAACTGGTGCTTCTGGAGCAACTGGTGCTTCTGGAGCAACTGGTGCCTCTGGAGCAACTGGCATTTCACCTGCCTGTGTATTGTCATCTGACATATAAAAAGTATTTAAAAAATAAAAAAAGAATTTGTACAACTCATAAATTCTATCAATTTATTGATAATCGGTCAAATTTCTGGTGAATTAGACAATCCGGCTTTATCTAAACCATTACAGCTTTTTTGAAAAAATTATTTCAAATTTCTAATTGACCTATCTCAAAATTCTTGTTCAACAGCCACACCCCTCAAACCAAAAGCAACATCATTCTTGATACCACAAACGAAAAATGATACAATTTCAAACATGATTAAGCAAATAATTAAAATACTACTAATTGGATTTATTTTATCCATAGTAATGACGGCACAACTTGCACAAGGAGTAAGTTTATCCGATCCACAATTTAGCGTAACTATAGCCGCAAACGACATAGTAGAGGCAGGCAAAAATATTATTTTTGACATATCCTCTCCACAACTTCTCTATCCAGACGAACCGGTAACATATTCTTGGGACTTTGGAGATAAATCACCTTTCGAAAAAGGCGAAGAAGTTGTTCACAGTTTTAAGGACACAGGCTCCTACCAAGTCACATTAACAATGAAACAAAGAGATAAGGATACAATAGTAATTCATAACGTTTTCGTTTACAGCAAATTAATGGCTCTTTTGACAGATATTTCGGATCAAAAGGAAACCATTCAAAGCCTAGTTGAAGAAGCAAAAGACAACGGCATTTTCATTAAAGTTATAGATAGTTATGACAGCACTACCGCTTTCATTTCCGAAGAAGCCTTAGCAAAAAAAACAGTCGAAGAAAAAAACATTCTTGGTAGTGCAGAAAATATCATCCTATGGACCAGCCGTGGTAGCGGAATCAACTCCCTCACAAGACTTGTCCAAGAACGCCCTGAAATCAAAGAAATTTTAAAAGGGAAAAGCCTCATCGTAATTAGTGAAAAAAACCTCACAACGCTCGGAAGAATCATGCAGAGCAATTTCAACATTATTGAACCTCAGCAAATCATTCTAACAAGACAACATCAATTAAGAAATCTAATCGCCTCAGCCTCGACAAAAGACTTCATAATATCTTTATCAAAAGGCGGAGCTCAATATAGCATCATCAATGCAGAATCAAGTCATATAGGCTTATGGAACGCAATTTCTTCTTTGGTAAATTACATGATTACAAAAGGAATCCCCTCAAATACAATCGTCCTACTTCTTATGTTACCACTCATTGTCACGCTAATTACATTCATCAAACAAGTCATCGGATTCGGAACATTTGGACTTTATTCCACATCAATCATAACCTTATCTTTCCTTGCCTTAGGCATAAATGCAGGTTTGGCTATCCTAGCGGTAATCATCATCACTGGAGCACTATTTAGAAAAGTTCTTGATCGCTTCCATCTATTACATCATCCACGTCTAGCAATTATTTTATGTTCTTCCACTTTAGTAATTTTAGGCTTACTGGCTTTTGGAGCGTGGCTAAATGTTAGTCAAATCGCATCAATTGCAGTTTTCCCAATCTTAGTTATGACAACAATGGCCGAAAAATTCGCGAACGCATTGAGTGGTCGTGGATACAAAGCAACAATATTTCTCATGACAGAAACAATGGCAGTCTCAATATTATGTTATGAATTGGTCGAATGGGAATACATGCAAACACTAATGTTGGCCTATCCCGAACTAATCCTCCTTTTACTTCTCATCAATGTCCTCCTCAGCCGTTGGACTGGCCTAAGACTAACAGAAATATTCCGTTTCCGAGAAGTCATGAAACATGCTGAAGAAGAATAATAAACTAACTCTTACATCATGTGGTTTTTTCACAATCCAGGCCTTCTCGGCATCAACGCTAGAAATCTACTTTACATAAAAGCCTACAATCAAAAAAAGGCCGTATTGATGGCAGACAGTAAGCTAAAAACAAAACACTTTCTCGCGGCCCGCGGCATTCCAACAGCAAAATTATATGCATCTATTTCCGAAAAAAAAGAATTAAAAAATTTTAATTGGAACGCACTTCCTCAATCATTTGTAGTGAAACCAGATTCCGGATACGGCGGAGAAGGAATAATAATTATAAAAGATAGAAAAGGGAAAAAATTCATCAAATCAAACGACGAAAGTATTTCCCAAGAAACTTTAAAAGATCATATTGAAGACATACTGGACAGCCGTTATTCCATGAATGAAATTTCAGACATTGCACTCTTCGAGCAAATACTTATAGCACCGGAACCATTTGCTTCAATCGCCTACAAAGGTCTTCCAGACATCCGTGTAATCGTTCACAACCTCATCCCGGTAATGGCAATGTTGCGACTACCAACAGAAAAATCCGACGGAAAAGCCAACGTGCATTTAGGAGGAATTGCCGCAGGAATCGACATTTCCAAAGGAGAAATTACATACACAACACAATACGGCAAAAGAATTTCGGAAGTTCCGGGATACGGAGACATCACAGGTTTAAAAATTCCTCATTGGGAAAAAATCCTATTAATCGCCTCTCGCGTTCAACAAATAAGTAATCTTGGTTTTGCCGCAATAGACATAAGTTTAGATAAAACATCAGGGCCAGTCCTTCTCGAAATCAACGCACGCGCCGGACTTTCAGTACAAATCGCAAACATGGCCCCTCTACATCGCCGACTCGAACGTATTGAAGGAATCAAAGTCCAAACGCCAGAAAAAGGCGTACGAATCGCCCTCGATCTTTTCGGACAACGCGCCGAAAGACCTACCGAACAAAAAGAAAAACCAATTATCGGAGTAAACGACACTATTGAAATCATTGGAGAAAAAGGGAAACAAAAGGTAAATGCACGTGTAGACTTCTCGAAAGAAAAAACAATGGTAGATCAACATTTAGCGCGATTATTAGGGATAGAACCCGACACAAAATGCAAACTTAACATCAAAACCCAAAGAATTGTCACAGTCGTCGATATCGGAGACTTGGGAGAAGACACTCCCGTCCAACTTGGCATGCGTGATTTAAAAGACATATTAATTGATCCGAATAAAAAAACCATACTCCGCAATGCCGTCAAAATTCCAAAAATTTCATGGCCTTCTATCTTCACCGAAAAACCATCCAAAAACACCAAAAGCCTTGCACTTGAATCAAGCCTGATGGATATCGACAAACAAATACATTTATTACATTATTTGAAGCCAATAAATTTAGAAGAGGAGGAAAAACAAATTCTTGCCGACACGAATTACAATCCTCAATTTATTTACAAACCATTAAATTTTAATGCAGAAGAATTCATCACTACAATCCAAAACATGGCATTCCCCGATTCAATTATCGGAATACTTTGGAAAAAGAAAGCCGACGAAATCATACGCAAAATAAATTTATTACAAGCCAGAGGAACAGATCAATTTGTTGAAAAATCCATAGAACTTTATGGAGCCCCTGATCCACTATTGGTAGAAGAAGCCGAAGCATTTGTAAAAACAATGCCGACTACTTTTCCGGAAGAAGGCCCTATGATAAATGCACTTCAGGCAAAAGCCAAATTTGAAGAAATCCTCGCTAAATATGGCCTAAAACAATGGAGTGTTTCTATTCAAAAAGAATTAATCTCCGACGTAATTGCAGGAAAAGAAAAAAACATATCAATTCGCGAAGATGCAACTTTTTCATCCCAAAGACTCAAGGGCACAATAGCTCATGAAATTGAAACTCACGTTTTGACCTCTGTAAACGGAAAAACTCAACCTTATAAAATTTTCCAAAGAGGTTTAGCCGATTATTTATTTACAGAAGAAGGCCTCGCCATATACAACCAAAACAATGTTCAGTCACATCCAATCCCAAAAACTTATTGGCCAGCCTCATCAACAATAGGCGTTGATAAAGCCCTGAAAGGAAGTTTCGTCGAAACCGTCAACGCATTAATAAGCCTTGGTTTTAACAGAGCCAGAGCTCAACGTGTCGCACTAAAAACAAAACGTGGACTTATAGACACCTCAAAACCAGGAGGATTCACTCGCGAACTTGTCTACTTCAAAGGAAATAAAATGATTCTAGCTTTCATAGAAAAAGGTGGAGATTTACGAGATTTATATCACGGAAAAATAAATTTAAATGATTTATATCTCATCAAAAAAATCCCCGAATTAAAACCACCATGGCTCTTACCATTTTATTTACAGGAAAAAGAAGATTAAACAATTTTAGCAGAAATAGAAATAATCCTCGGAGAATGTCGTGCCGCATCCAAAAACCTCTTTATTTCTTCATGCTCAATAGCAAGTGAAGCAGTATTTATCAAAGGATGACATTGCAAAGTTTGCCCCCAAATTTCTTCATCAATAATTACTTCAACAACCCCATCAGAATCATTGATAACTCCAAGTAAAGTAACAGATCCGGGAGTTAAACCAAGATACTTCTGTAAACGCTCAGGCGAACCAAAACTCAACTTCGAGACCTCAAGGATTTCTTTCAATTTTCCAAAATCCACTTGTTTATCTTTATCCACCGTAACAAGAAAATGACGCTTACCATTTTTATCCCGCAAAAAAAGATTTTTCGTACTAACTCCAGGAATTTCAATATCCAATAAATCAGCTTCCTCACAAGTAAAAACAGCCGAATGATCAAACCTCTGATATGCAATTTTATTATCTTCAAGAAACTTATAAATATCTAACATTTTTTATCTTCATTATATTTTTCAAGCATTCTCTTAAAATTCTTACAGCCCATAAATCGGCAAAAAGACACATGATGTAACATTCTCCATCCAGACTTATGATAATGACAAGGCTCATTGATCATAAAACCATCACTCCTCAAAGAACTGAGGCCTCTTTACTTTCAATTCTCCCTCAAAAACACTCAAATTCCCTCGTTCTTTTACAAAATCCCTTTCCGACAAAATCTTTTTAGCGGCATACGAAGCCAATGGATCATTCGAGATACGATCAAAAAAATCAATTTTTTTACTCATCGACAAATACTTCTCGTCAACAGTAACACAAAGATAAGCAAAATTATCCAAAAGCTGTTTAGTCCCAACATCAAGCGCAATTTTATTCAATGCTGAATCGGGGAAAAACGCATGAGCGACCTTCAACAATTTATTATCCGCCACTTTTGTCGGATCTTTTTCAGAATCAAAAGTAGCAAATTCACGAAATTTTTTACTAAAATAATCATCAATACTCATCTCAAAAAACGCTTCCTTCGCTTTTGACGAATCAATTGGCCCACGAATTCCTTCATCAGCATTACGATCATAAACAAAAAGTTTCGGAGAACCATCAACATAATATATTGCGGCATCTCTCTCAATTTCATTTCCGATATGCACAACGCCAACATTACCACCAGATGGAATATCTATATGGACACCTTCTTGCTGATATGCCACAACAGCCGCCTTCACCTCATCACCGGAGGGCACTTCAACTTTTACCCCGGCGACTGTTCCCGTATTCTCAGAAAAAACATCAGAAACACTAGAATTTTGCCATTGTTTAGAATATTTTTTGAAACTTTTCTGTAATTTTAGCGAACTTTTTTTCATAGCTTTTTCAAAAGCCTCTTCGGGATCCACACCACTTTCAATAAGTTTCTGATATTCCGCCATAAATTTCGGATCTTTCACCGCCATTTGCATATACTTAAGATCACCGGACCTTTTTATATTAATAATTATCATTTTTCGCAAAAGCTCCGCATCACCACTAAAGTTCCATTTCTCCTTTAATTTAATTGCAATATCAAGCTGAGCCTTTGAACTCAATAAAATATAACCTACGGATATTTTCTGAATTTCTTCTTCAAAAGCCTTAAACTCTTCATCATCAGAAGAAAACTTTTTAAGAGTAATTCTAGCAAAAAGACCTGCACTATTCTTCAACTCCATGTTAACAAACTCAGCTTCATAACTGACAGGAGATTTCACTTCTTTTGCCTCTTTCATAGCCCGAGCAAGATGCTCAACAAAACGCGAAGACATTTTCGCAAAACGCTTTGGATCCGCTTGAAAATCCACCAAATCACCAAAAAAAACTCGGTTATATTCCTCAGTATCCAAACCGGTAATCAACTTATTCCCAAGCCCAGCCTCAAGCCCTTTTAACACTCCCCTTACCCCCTGCTCAATATCAAATTTCTCCTCTTCAGACCCTTTTACCTTAGAAGGACCTAGCTTTTTATCCACTTCAACCACTTTTGGTTTTTCAAATTTGGTCATTTCTAAATTTTTATTTTTTACCACCGCAATTATACATCCTTCAAATCTTTTTCACCAAGACTTTATCAATCCTCCTTCCATTCAAATCTTTTTCACCAAGACTTTATCAATCCTCCTTCCATCCAAATCAATAATTTCCAGCTCAAATCCATTGTTAACAAACTTCTCACCCTCTTTCGGAACTCTTTTTAAATGATGCAAAATAAATCCAGCCAAAGTTAAATAATCACGAGACTTTTCATTAATAACTTGAGCCCCAAGAGATTTATTAAGATGATGAATTTGTATTCCTCCATCCACAAAAAACGAATAATCATCCCTCATAACAATATCCGGATCAATCTCATTTTGAACCTCGGGAAGCTCTCCTACAATAGCCTCAGTCAAATCATGAAGAGTAATAATCCCCTCCACCTCCCCAAATTCATCCATAACAATCCCAATATATTGTTTGTGTTTTTTAAACAACTTCAAAATATCAAAAGCATTCATATTTTCAGGCACAAAAATCGGCTCACTCAAAATTCTTTTTAGAGAAAACCTCTTCTGATTTCTCCTTTCAAAAAAATCTTCGGAGGTGATTATTCCTTTTATTTTATCCAAATCCCCATCACATACCGGGAATTTGGAATAAGGACTATCCTTAATTTTTTTCTCAATATTTTCAATCTTTTCATTCACATCAATCCACTCAATATCACTCGCATTTGTTTGCAAATTTTTTGCTTTTTGATCCGAAAAGAAAAATATATTTTGATGCATCTGCGTTTCATCTTTTTCCAAGACACCTTGTTTCCCCGCAGTCTTAAGCAAATATTTAAGCTCCTCCTCCGTAAGATCATCCAATTTTTTATTTCTAATGCTTAGAACTTTTAAAATCAATGTAGTTGAGAATGAAAGAACTTTCACGAAAGGATAACTCAAACTTGAAAAAGATTTCACAAACGGTGCCATCAAAAGCGCAATTTGTTCCGAATAATTCAACGCAATAGTCTTGGGAATCAATTCCCCAAAAACAATCGAAAAATATGTTATCAATGTGACAATTATCGCAAAAGATACACCATACGCATACGGAGCAAAAAGCTCAATCTTTTCGACATAAGGAACAAGATCATGAGTCAAAGTCGCTCCACCATAAGCACCAGCGATTATTCCAACCAAAGTTATTCCCACCTGAACAGAAGACAAAAAACTTTCAGGATATTTCAATAACTCCAAAACCATCTGCGCCCTTTTATTTCCCTTCACCGCCATTTGCTCCATCCTGTGCCTCTTCACAGACAAAATCGCAATCTCAGCCAACGAAAAAAACCCGTTAAACAGAGTTAATATTATAATAACAACGATTTTCATCTATCTATTAATTTTTAATTTAAACCCATTCTACATCAAAAAGTTATTTCAATCCAGCAATGTTCTTTCCTCTGATTTATCGAATATTCTCATCAACAATAATTTCCTTTGAAATCAGAAAAGACCGCCCCAATGTTAAACCCATAAGTACGATTTTATCAACTCAACAAAAATCCTCCATCAACAACGATTTGTGAACCGGTCATATAAGACGACATATCTGACGCAAGGAAAAGAGCAACTTTCGCAATATCATCCGGTTCCCCCATCCGATGCATCGGAATTTTATTCAAGAAAACTTCCAAAAATTTCGACATATCGACGGTTGTATCAGCACCACCTCCTTGCATCTCTGCAACTCCAGGAGTCGCGATTCCACCGGGAGCGACGGCATTAACCCAAATTTTATGAGGCGCTAATTCAAGTGCACTATTTTTTGTGAACCCCCAAACACCATGTTTTGACGCATCATAATGAGCTAATCCGATAGACGATGGATGAAGCGCATCAATAGAAGTCACATTAATAATTTTTCCTCCATTCCCCTTCTTGATCATTTCTTCACTGAAATATTTTGTACAAAGAAAAACACCTTCCAAGTTCACAGAAATAACTTTTTTAAAATCATCAATCGTCATATTAGCAATCGGAATAGAAGGAAATATTCCCGCATTGTTAACCAAAATATCAACACCACCAAAATTTTCAACAGCAAATTTTCGCATATTCAAAACATCTTCTTCCTTTGAAACATCTGCGACCAATCCTTTTGCACTCCATCCATTATCAGTAATAGTCTTCACAGCTTTTATGACTTCCTCTTCATTTATCGACGCAATCACAACGTTTGCCCCAGCCTCAGCAAGCCTAGAAGCAATCCCGAAACCAATGCCTCTTGATCCACCAGTCACAACAGCAGTTTTAGCTGAAAGATCTAATACTTCATTTATTTTTTTCATATGAAAATAGGTAAATAAATTAACAAATTATTTTTTAAACAATTTTGAAAACTTCATCTTAAGCACAGCAAAAAGATAAATAATTTCAAGAATACCCATAGTATTTACTACCAACAAAATCACAAACCACCATGGTTGTCCTTTTCTTCCAGCATGCCAAAGCGCCAATCCCTTCCACAATAAACTCCATACAACTAAAAGAATCATCATCGGAAAAAAGAAACGGAAAAATCCAGCCGCTTCTCCTCCAAGAAATCCTGCAAATTTATTCATATATATAAAATTAACAAATTAACATACCTAATATACTCCTTTAAAGAAATTCTTACCAAGGCATTAGCTGACTACTCGGGTCCAATCCCCTTTGTAAACTTTGCCATTATATAAATCCTAAGCTTTTTATCCTCAACCGGATGCAAAACTTTTTTTACCACTTTATAGCCATGTTTCTCGTAAAACCTCCTAGCCGTAAGGGTTGATTTTATTTTAATAACCTTAACTCCTTGAGATTTAAGAGATTTTTCAGCGATGTTAAGCAAACGACTTCCAATTCCCTTACCAACATAATTTTTATGCACATACAAACCCCACAATTCATCATCATCACCATGCTCCACAAATCCAATAATTCTATCTTTTTCTACAGCAACCCATCTCTTACATTTATACGCACTATCTCTAAATCTTTTAGCATTAGTTCGTCCAGCCCAAACTTTAATTATATCTGATCCGTACCCCTTTCAGTAGACACTTTAGAACCCCCTAACCCTCGGCCTTGACCAGAAGATGATCTCTGTATACAACAGGTGTCATCTTGTTTCTGATCCACTGTTTTCTTTCATGATTGTAGTATCTCATATATTCGTCGATTGCCAAGCTCAATTGTTTGAAAGATTGGCAGGACTTGTAATCAAGCTCGTCTTTCATGTGGCCGAAGAAGGATTCAATGGGTGCATTATCTATACAGTTCGCCTTACGGAACATTGATTGGGTCATCTTCAATTTCTTGATGATCTCAATATAAGCTGGATTGGTGTAATGAAATCCTTGGTCAGGGTGAATCATGACGTTTTCATACGAATCCAACTGTATGTTTTTCACAGTCTCTGTAACCAAAGCGACCCCCAAAGATAGGGAGAGATTCCATGCCACAACTTCACCACTCGCAATATCTTTGATAACGGAAAGATAGGCAAAGCGGCTCAGAAACGGAATGTATGTGATGTCAGTGCAGAAAACCTTGTGCGGCAAAATCTGATGGAATTCTCTTTGTAGCTTGTTGGGGAATATCCTGTGCTCCAAGCTCTTCTTCATCATCTGTTTGTATGGATTCTTTTTTCTCACCATGGTGATCAATTCATATTTTCTCATTATCCTCTGTATCTTCTTGTGATTCATATCCGGCAGCCTCATTTTAATGTTTCTCCAGCCGTATTTGCCTTTTCCTCTATCAAAAACTTTCTTGACTGCGAGGTAATCAGAATGATCTTTGTCCGGTTTGTCTGCAAACTTCAGCCATTTGTAGTATCCGGCTCTGGAAGCACCCGCCAGTCCACAAAGGATATTGACATCATCTTTTAACTCTCTGATAAGCCTGTATTTGTCCCGCGACCTGAGTTTGACTCCGCTCTTTTGGCCCGGAGTTTGGCTAAAAAACCATTTTCTTTTTCAAGATATTTAACCTGAAGCTCAAGCCGCCTAACTCTATCAGTTTCGGGTGATCTGGCTCTTTTGTATCCGCCATCTGCCTGAACTCCTGGTGGTTTGGTCAAGCTTTCCAGACCTCCTTTTTTGACCATTCTCCTCCAGTCTTTGAGCGTATACCTGCAATAGCCTTTTTTCCACATGCCAATATCAAAACCGGCTTGTTTCCAAATCTCGTCCGGATTGATTCCCTGGAAATACAAATCCAAAGCTCGTTTTTTGAATTCATAGGTGTAATGTATAAATCTTTGACTACATCTAAAAACACATGGGTTTTGTTCTAACTTAGCGATTTGCTCGCTTGAAAATATTGTTCTCATATTCTTTTGTTAATTGATTACTAACTCATTCTAACAAAAGAAAACTATACCCGTGTCTACTTTTTAGGGTACAGATCATGGCTGTCCTTCTATAACGAAGTTCGGACTTATTTTAAAAGAAAGTATGGATAAATGACAGAGCTCGCCTGAGGCGAGCTCGCGCCTGCGCCGCCCGAAGGCGGGCGGGCGGCGCAGAGAAGAGTAATGAGCAATTCCAGCATCAAAGAGCCACGCTGAAATCGTGAAAGACC